>Ga0190359_1000840_pt1 | contig 20373 bp, 16 predicted proteins | sample 48721823_MG_FD_161269 | JGI IMG/M metagenome (GOLD analysis project Ga0190359, IMG submission 161269) | Hydrothermal vent microbial mat bacterial communities from Southern Trench, Guaymas Basin, Mexico - 4872-18-2-3_MG | ecosystem: Environmental > Aquatic > Marine > Hydrothermal vents >... | reverse complement strand
ACCCCGTGCGAAAAAGCGGAAAAAAACTTTATTTACCATCCCCGTGCTCCCGCACCCCTTCATTCCCTCCATCATGGCCATAGGCTGCCAGTGAGCCGTGGGCATTGCTTTCATTGACGACCATGCTGGGGCATGTTTTCCGGCCTTAAATTGATCTCCCTGCACCTGGTGGCACATGGCACATCGATCCGGTGTCACGGGCTGAGCTTTTTCAACGTCTTCTTCGGTCGAGTGCTTTTCCCCGTGGCATACAGAACATGTTACCTCGTACTTGCTGTGCTCGCTCAGCTTCCAGTCTCACACAATGCCTGGGGTTACCTCACTGTGGCAGGTAACGCATTCCTTTCTTATGGTCCACTTTTCTTCTACCGGAAATCCCGACTTGACCCATTCCCTGAAGCCCCCCTTGAGGCAATATATTTTCGAATATCCCATTTTCTTGAGTTTCCATGCCACCCGGGCACTGGTAGATTCTGTGGGTCGTGCTCAGTATTGGCTCAATCAGGCAGTGTGTGAAGAGTTTTATGGTAGGGTTGAATATCGTTAAGCAATGTGTAATGGTAGGCAAAAAGGAGAGACCGAATGGAGAAAAAAGGATCATCCGAGCAACCACCTGATCAAAGGAAACTCGAAGCTCTAAGAAAGTTACCCGCAGAAATAGTACAGTCACTTTCCAGAGAGGAGATAAAGGCCTTCCTTTACAGCGATGAATGGCCTGACTCCCTTCAGGAAAAACTCAAAGATTATCTTGTGGACTAGGAACCATGGAAATTGATCAGTGGGTACGAGCCTGCGCGAGTGGTTCTGGTTTTTAGTGTCGAAATGGGAACTTGACACCCACTCTTATTTTCCTTTATTCTCGCGCAAGTGGCCGAAATACTGTTTTCCGACAGAGGGCCGGGTTCTGGGTACGGGCTTGTAGGTGGTAGAGTTAACAGGTTGCTTTTCGTGGTTCTTTTAGTACTTGGATGTAGCGATGGCAGAAAAAAGCATGCTTGAAATAAAGGAAGTTGACAAAAGTTTCGGGGGCCTTATGGCCGTTTGCAATTGCTCCCTGGATGTGAAAGAGGGTTCAATTACAGGCCTAATTGGCCCTAACGGAGCCGGAAAAACAACTCTTTTTAATGTCATTACGGGTCACTACAAGCCGGACAAGGGCAAGATATTTTTCCAGGGGGAGGAAATAAACGGGCTGCCTCCACACCACATATTTAAGAAGAAAATCTACCGGACATTTCAGATCACACGTGAATTCGCCCAAATGACTGTTCTTGAAAACCTGATGCTTATACCCGAGCACCAGGTTGGAGAAAAGATCTGGAATACTTGGTTCCGACAAGGAGCGGTCAAAAAGCAGGAGAAAGCCATCAAGGAAAAAGCACTCGAAGTTCTTGAATTTGTCGAACTTATTGATCTCAAAGACGAGTATGCGGGCTCACTATCTGGAGGACAAAAAAAGCTTCTTGAACTTGCCAGAAGCATGATGGCTGATCCCAGGATGGTTCTCCTTGACGAGCCGGGAGCAGGGGTAAACCGCACCTTGATGGGCAAGCTTATTGATAACATAAGGAAACTTTGCGAAGAAAAAAGCATAACATTTCTGTTGATCGAGCATGACATGGATCTTGTCATGAATCTCTGCAACCCGGTGATTGTGATGAGCGAAGGCAAGAAACTGGCTGAAGGAACACCTGAAGAAATCAAGAGAAACAAAAAGGTTCTAGAGGCTTACCTGGGCGGACAGTATAGATGATCGTTCTGAAAGTGGAAAATGTTACTGTAGGATACACTGCCGTAGACATACTTCACGGCGTAAGCATGGAGGCCAAATCCGGAGAAATCGTCTCTATTATCGGCCCAAACGGTGCCGGAAAGTCAACCTTGTTGAAAGCAATCTTCGGTCTCCTGAAACCCCACCAGGGAAAAATAATCCTGAACGACGAAGATATTACCGGCCTCAAGCCTGACAGAATAGCCAGAAAAGGCATCAGCTATGTGCCCCAGGTAGACAATGTATTCCCCTCTCTCACCATTCAGGAAAACCTGGAGATGGGTGCCTTTATCAGAACCGACGACTTCAGCCAGAGACTTGAGGAAGTCTATGATCTATTCCCGGTGATGAGAGAGCGCAAAAAGGATAAGGCCGGGCAACTTTCTGGAGGCCAAAGACAGATGGTTGCCATGGGAAGAGCCCTGATGCTGGACCCCCAGGTTCTTCTCCTGGACGAACCTTCTGCCGGACTCGCTCCACTGCTTGTGGCAGACATCTTTGAAAAGGTCAAAGAAATCAATGCCACAGGAGTGGTCATAGTGATCGTGGAACAAAATGCCAGGGAGGCTCTAAAAATGGCCCACCATGCCTACGTGCTTGCCATGGGTAGGAACGTGATGGATGACAAAGGAGAGGTCCTGCTGGCGGATGAAGAAATCGGCCGCCTGTATTTGGGGGGGTGAGAATGCCGGAACTCATTACCTATGGGATTGTGCTTGGTAGTATCATCGCTTTAGGCGCGATCGGCCTGACGCTGGTGTACGGGATTATCCGGTTCGCTAATTTTGCCCATGGAGATTTGATGTCCGCCGGCGCTTACGTGGCCTTGTTTGTGGTAACCGATTTCCTTGCATGGGTGGGCATCCCCGATACCAACTTCGGGCCTTTTTCTTTTGGATGGCGTATGCTGATCGCTTTCCCTATCTCCATGGTGGCAGTGGCATGCGTGGCGATTATCTTTGATCGCATTTTGTACAGAAAACTTCGCTCAAAGGGAAGCGGGGCGGTAATTTTCGCCATGTCCTCCTTGGGTGCAGCTTTTATTTTACGGATGGTCATCCTTATCGTGTGGGGAGCTGATTCCTTATTTTACAGGCCCGGCATGCTTCGCCCTGCCATGGATCTTCCTCTTGGAATCAAAATCAGGCCAGACCAGGTTTTGATTGTTATCATAGCTTTCTCCCTTATTATTTTTCTCCACCTTTTCTTGCAGAGCACAAAAATGGGAAAGGCAATGAGGGCAACTGCCGACAACATGCAGTTGGCCCTGGTTTCAGGCATTGACACAGAGCGAATCATTATATGGACGTGGGGGATAGGCGGAGCCCTGGCTGCTGCCGGGGGCATTCTTTACGGAATAGACGTTCAATTGCAACCCTCAATGGGGTGGAACTTTCTCATTCCCCTGTTTGCAGCCGCAATCCTTGGTACCATTGGGAATATATACGGTGCGCTGCTCGGGGGCCTGATCATAGGGGTGGCCCAGCAGGTTTCAACGGCCTTTCTAATGCCAACTTACAAGCCCGCTGTGGCCTTCATTATCATGATTATTATACTTTTGGTTAGGCCGAGAGGCATATTCGGAGGTAAGAGCGCATAATGGAACTGGGGGGCTTTATTGCATACCTGGTCTCCCTGGCAATCATGGCCAGCATATATGCCGTGTTTTGCCTGGGACTAAACATCCAGTGGGGTTATACGGGCCTTTTTAATATAGGAATCGCTGGTTTTTTCTGCGTGGGCGCCTACACTTCGGCTATGCTTACAACCCCGAAACCAACCGGAATCTACGCCCAGTATGTTAATCAAATCTTCGGGCTTAATCTGCCTTTCGTGGTCGGGCTGCTGGGTGCTGCCGCGGTATGCGGAATCATAGGCTTTCTGATCGGCATTCCTACCCTTAAGCTCAGGGAGGATTACCTTGCTATTGCAACCCTTGGTATTGCTGAAACCTTCAGGCTGATTTTTAACAACGAGCACTGGCTGGCCAATGGACCAAGAGGCCTCATGGGTCTGCCCCAGCCTTTGCAGGGAATTGTTAGCGCCAAGCACTACAATTATATCTATCTGATAGTTGTAGTGATCATTATGCTCTTCATCTACCTGCTTATCGAACGGGCCATCCGATCTCCCTGGGGGAGGGTACTGAGGGCAATCAGGGAAGATGAGATATCCGCTTCCATGAGTGGAAAAGATATTTTTCACTTCAAAATGCAATCCCTTATTTTTGGCTCCATGGTGATGGGAGTTGGAGGTGCCCTGTATGCCCATTATACCAAGTCCATTTCTCCGGATGTCTTCACGCCGCTTTACGGCACCTTTATTATTTGGGTAATGTTGATGGCAGGGGGAAGCGGCAACAACAAGGGAGCCATCCTCGGGGCTTATGTGATATGGGGCATATGGATAGGAACGAGTTTCATGACTGATCTTCTGCCTTACACGCTGAAGGCCAGGGCCCCTTACATTCGTTTCCTTTTAATAGGGATTCTCCTGGAAATTATCTTAATATACAGACCTCAAGGCATGCTGGGAGAGGAAAAACGGGTATCTAAATTACTTGAAGAATAGCCTATCCCCCCTTTCCCGGTACCCCATGCGTCTCCTTGCCCACCACAAAAAGGGAGCTTACAAGAGCTCCCTTTTTGCTTGTTAAATTATGAGCGCCTAGACTTTTATTCCTTGGGCACCTCGTATTCCACCCTGACGGTCACGATTTTACCCTTGTGGTATTTCCAGACCTCGATGGGTGTTATGACGTCTCCGTTCTTATCGAAATTGACCGAGCCTGCAGCGCCCTCATAGTTGATCTCTTTACCCTTGTCAAGCAACTCAAAGGCCTTCTTAAATTCACCTGGTTTGACAACAACGCCCGGAGGATTCGCCACATACCGTAAATTATCCCTGATATTTTTTGCAGTCAGTGGAAGTCCCTTGACTTTGGCCGCATAGGCAGCCAGCCCTATGACAGCCATTCCGTCATAGGCATTAGTAATAAAGGGAAGAGGAGGCAATGTTCCGAACTCCACCTTGTAGTCCGCACTGAAAATTACGTAGGGCTCCCCTCCTGCGCTTCCCGGCGCTGTTCCCATTTGGCCTTCAAGATTCCTTGCCCCCACAGCTTTAATAATGTCATTTGATTTGGTGCCGTCGCAAAACAGGAACCTTCTATAGTGGAAGAACTCTATTGCTTCCTTCAAGTATACCTTGGCATGTTCCGGGTAGCTGAACGCGCAAAGCCGGTCTGGATTTCCTGCAAGAGCTTTCTTAAGTTCTGCGGTGTAGGACTCGGCAGCCTTCTCGTCGTGGGGAACCATGGCAAGCACTTTTCCGCGCCGCTTTTCAAAGGACCTCTTGAACTGCTGGGCCAGACCCTGCCCATAAGGATTATTTACATAAAGCACTGATGCCGTCTTGTTGTAGCTTGCCGCTAACTTGCCTGCAATGACCCCTTGCAATGCGTCCGAAGGGCAGGTTCTGAACAGATAATCCCTTCCCTGGTCTGCGGGAAGAACTGTGATCAGGGGCGATGTTGAAGCAGGCGACATGAGAATCACGCCGTCAGAGCAGGTCACGGACTCTGCCACTGGTACAGTCACGCCACTAGCAAGTGCACCTATGATAGCCACCACCCTGTCCACTTCAACCAGCTTCTTGGCTGCATTGGTGGCCGGAATCGCCGATGTCTCGCTGTCCTCGTGTATGAGCTTGATGTTAAAGCCGGCAGCACCCATTTGCTTTACAGCAAGAACAACTCCGTTCTGGATGGCAGGGCCAAACTCCTTTAGTGGGCCCGTGTGAGCCAGAAGAGTTCCTACCCTCACCTCTTGTGCAAGCGCACCTGAAACAAATCCAAACGAGAAGATCAGAACACTCAAGATAATGATGGCCTTCTTCATAACTTCCTCCTTTCTTGATAGGTATTTACACCTTGTTGGCCGCTCTAAACCGCATGGCAATTCCGAGCTTGTCCTTGAACGGCCACACCCCTTTGAGAAACAAACATTGTCAGAAAAGAGTTAATGCCAGGCAGCGGCAATGCTGCGTCAAAACCGGGAAGCTGCTTCCTGCAAGTGCCTCAACTTTAGCTTGGAAAAGTGGCAAAGTCAAGAAAAGATGCTCAGGATTCCTCGCCCAGTTTCCTTTTGCGGACCCTGTCTTTTATCCTGTTGATGTGCCCCCGTCCCAGGCCTTTCACCTCGCATCCAAGCTCAAAATACCTTTCTATCTTCCAATCCTCGAGTATCCCGAAGCAGTCTACAATTGCGACCCTGTCCCCTGCCATCTTAACCACCTCATCGGGATCCAGATTAAGGTATTCGCTGTGCCGCACAGCAAAAACGATTGCATCTGAGTCTTTCAGAGCGTCCGCCAGATCGTGTGTCATCCGGAATTCCGAAAGATGCTCCTGGTTGCGAAAGAAACGTTTCCAGCTAGTTCCCGCAGCAGGGTATGTATCCTGCTTTTCAAGCTCCCACCAGTGTTCCACATACGGGTCATGGGCCTTGACCTCTGCTCCCATTTCAGTCAGTTTTCGAACAATAATTTCTGATCCGCTATAGCGGGTGTCTCCAACACCTTCCCTATAAGATGCCCCGAGAACAGTGATCTGCGATGCAGCCACGATCCGGCCCATGTTCCTCATCGCATCCCGGACAAGCTGGGCTGCATGCAATGCCCTAGTATCATTAATATTAATTGCCTCAGGCGTAATCCTGAATATCTCGTTGTCAAACCCCAGAAGGTGCCGGTAAGCCCAAAGACCTAAGCCCCCGTCCTTCGGAAGACAGTACCCTCCAATACCCGGCCCCGGGAAGATAATGTTGCTGTGGGTGGGACGCATTTTGATTGCATTGACCACCTTAATCAGATCTACTCCGTTTGTCTCCGCAAATAGGCTCCACTCATTCAAGAATGCCAGGATCGTAGCCCGGTAACTGTTTTCAACTATTTTGCACGTTTCGCTCTCTATAGGCCTCTCAAGAACTGTTAGTGGATATTGATCTACGTTTATGACTTCTGAGAGAAAGCGAGTCACCTTTTCTGTGCTCTCCTCATTTATACCGCTGCAAACACGCCAGAAATCCCTGACGGACTTCACATATTCCCTTCCTGGCATAACCCTTTCAAAACTGTGCGCTATTAGCGGCTCCTCTTTGATGCCTCTTTTCTTGAAGCCTTTCTTAATGAGTGGATAAGCAACATATTCAGTGGTTCCCGGAGGAACCGTAGTCTCTATCAGGACCAGGCACTCAGGCCTAATTTTTTCCCCTATGACTTTGAAACTCGTCTCCAGTGCGCTTATGTCTGCGTGGCCGCTTCTCAAGTTTCCAAGCTCTTGTTTCAAAAAGTCACATTGAACATCCACAATGAGAAGATCGGCCAGTTTTAGGGCATCATAGGTGTAAGTGGCAGTTAGCGTCTTTTTATCCTTTACACAGCGCTCTATCATCGGGGCAACCTCTGGATCCTCGGCCTTCACCGGCGAGAGCCCCCTGTTTAGAAGGGGAATTTTCCAGAAGCTCCTCGGGCTGGGCCTTTGCATTCCGATCACGTACTTGCTTGGCTTTCCACTGCCAGGATCCACCGTGTCGGCCACCACGGCAGCCATCACGGCGCCCACGAACCCCAAGCCCATTACCACAACAATTTCCCGCCCTTTCTCTCTCTCCTCTTTTGCAATAGATCGTAGCCTTTCGTACTCCCTTGCATAGTCTTCTTCCTTCGGAAGCTCAAACTTTTCACCCTCAGGGCTCACTGAGACGTCCATAGATTTTCCCTTCATTTCTTGTGGCATAATTCAAAAGGAATCACCCGGCTTTCTTTCATACCCTCACCCTGTTTATTGCATTGAGGGCCGGGCTACCTAATTCGACCAGAGACTACACCGCCAATTAGTTAATAATATAGAAATTGTCAAGGTCATTATCGAGTCTTACAGGGCTCTGGACTTCATAACAGTTTGCTTTTTGTACCTGTTTTGATATGAATGGTGGACATTGGAGGAAATTGTATGCTCGCCAGCACAATGTTACTGACGGTAATGTCGTTCTTGTCCATGTTTTTCCTCGGGGTTGGAATTACAATCGTGGGTGCGGCCGCACGCAACATAGGCCTGACCCCCTTCCAGATCGGTTTGCTTATCTCGATTCAAAACATCGGTTTCTTGCTCTCGGTTACTATTTCGGGATCACTTGCCGACACCTTTGACAAGCCTAGGATCCTGTTTATCGGGAGCTTTATTCTGGCAGTTTCCTTTTTTTGCTTCTATTTAAGGCAGTCGTTTTATTTGAACCTCTTTATCATGTTTTTTATTGGCGCTGGAATCGGCACCTACGAAGGAGTAACCGACCCGATGCTTCTTGATCTCCACGAGGGAAAGGAAAGTCTTTTCATTAACATAAATCACTTTTTCGTGACCTTCGGCTGTCTCATGATAACCTTATATCTTGTTTTCTTGCAAATGAACTGGCGACAAAGCATGATTAGATCAGGGATAATAGTGCTTTGCCTTGCGTTTATCTTTGGCCTAACGAGAATCAAGGGAACACAAAAAACATCCGAGGGATTCTATGAGCGATTTAGATTCCTCAAGCGGCAAAAAATAGTCCTTGTCTTTTATTTTGCAACTGTTTGTGCGATCGGCCTGGAGACATGCATAATAGGTATAATGACCACTTTTCTGATGGAGCTGAGAGGCTTGACACAGGTCACTTCAAAAATAGGTCTTATAATTTTTCTCTCCGGAATTGGGCTTGGAAGGCTCTGCGCCGGTTTTGTTGCCAGGAGAGAAAAGATACTGGACCTGATTATCCTTCTCTTCGGCCTGGCAACGCTTTTTTTGACGGGCCTCTTTTTGATAAAATCAGCACCCCTCACTTATGCCATGGTGCTCCTTTCCGGGCTCACAGTGTCAGCGCTTTTTCCCCTATTGATCGCTCTTGCCGGGATTTTATACAAAAGCATGGCCGGCACAGTGCTAGGCATTATAAAACTGGCCCTGCCCAGTGGCGGGATTCTTATCCCTCTGGCACTTTCCGTGATTTCAAGGTACTCCTCTTTTGAAATCTCCCTATTTCTCTTTCCACTTATAGCCCTGGCCGGCTTTTTGGCCGTGCTTTTAAGCCGAAGAGCGCTAAATGCTCATTATGCTGAGCTGGTATAGATCGTGCTTCGCCTGAACAGCCCAAAAGCGCATAAACCTTAAACCCTGGGCAAAATCTCTTTACCCGCCTGCAGCTTGTTCAAAGCCCAGGAAAATAGATCATACTGGCTTGATGGTAGATCAGGGGGAATTGGTTTTACTTGCCGAAATTTGAAACGCTTAGTTTAGGTTTTAGTTGACTTGGATATCAGCCTTAGATATAGGGGATTTTGGTCTTGCATGAAAAGCACAGATTCTTTTTAGTCAAGCAAATTGCGCATCCTAGAGCGCGACCAGGAGGCTATTATGGATAGAAAAAAGGTCACAATCGGGGAATTACTTCAGAAAAAGGAATTGGGGCAAAAGATCTCCATGATGACAGCATATGACTATCCAACAGCGAGGCTGGTGGATGAAGCCGGGATTGACACCATACTTGTCGGAGATTCCCTCGGTATGGTGGTGCTGGGATATGACTCAACAGTGCCTGTCACGATGGATGATATGATTCACCATTGCAAAGCCGTATGCCGGGCGGTCAAAGGCAGCTTCGTTATTGGAGACATGCCTTTTATGTCTTACCAGGTGAGTCTTGAACAGGCTGTTCAAAATGCCGGCAGATTCATCAAGGAAGCAGGTTGTGATTCAGTAAAGCTTGAGGGGGGGAGCGAGGTGGCTCCCACCGTAAGCGCAATTGTAAAAGCCGGTATACCGGTTTGCGCCCATATCGGGCTTACACCTCAAACAGCCACCATGCTGAGCGGTTTCAAGGTGCAAGGGAAAGACGCTGAGAGTGCTAGAAAGCTCGTTCAGTCAGCAAAGGACCTAGAACAGGCCGGTGCTTTTATGGTGGTGATGGAATGCATTCCCGATCTTCTGGCAGCCCGCATTACAAAAGAGCTGAAGATCCCCACAATCGGCATAGGCGGAGGAAAAGATTGCGACGGCCAAGTGCTGGTTTACCATGACGTGGTGGGGCTTTTCGAAAGGTTCACCCCGAAATTTGTGAAGCAATATATTAATCTGTCTCCCATGATAAAGGAAGCGCTGGTCCAATATAAAAACGATGTGGAAACGGGCGCCTTCCCTGGGCCGGAGCACACTTTTTCCATGAGCCAGGAGGAGGCGGAAAAAATCTAATTGTACTTGCCCCGCTCCCGCCTCCCTTTTGCCCCCTGGCAACATGCTCAAGGGGAGAGGCACGAACAACCATGTGGTCAACACAGGGGATAAGAAAATGCGTTTTTTGATTGTTGGCCCTGGGGCCATGGGATGCCTTTTTGCCGCTCGCCTCAAGATGGCGGGCTTTGAGGTCGTGCTCCAGGACAAGCACGAAGAACGAGCATTAGAGATAAACAAGAAGGGCATCAGGGTTGAAGGTGTCACAGGAGAATACCGGGTAAAGGTGCGCACAAATACCGGCAAGCCTCCCCTTGTGCCAGATGTGGTTCTTATATGCGTCAAATCTTACGATACCCTTGCTGCTGCCCAAATCCTCAGGCCGTGGATAGAACCCAAGGCAAGGATCCTCACCTTACAAAATGGGGTGGGAAATATTGAGATATTGCAGGAGATCTTTGATGAACAAAGGATTCTAGGGGGTGTCACAGCAGAGGGGGCCACTGTTTTGGGGCCTGGGAGCATCAGGCACGCAGGCCAGGGGGAAACCATGATTGGGCCGGTAAACGGTCCTGATAATGCTGTGGCTAAGATTGTAAACGCCTTTAACAAGGCGGGCTTTGTGACAAAGGCAATTGAAGATGTCGAGAACCTCATCTGGGGTAAATTGATCATAAATGTGGGCATTAATGCCCTGGCAGCCATAACAGGGCTTAAGAACGGCTTACTGCCAAAATTTAGCGGTACAAGAATCATTATGGAACAAGCTGTCAATGAAGCAGTTTCCGTGGCGCGCACCAAGGGAATCACTCTCCCCTATTCAGATCCTCTCGGGCGCGTAATTGAAGTATGCCAGGCTACTTCAGGCAATGTGGCCTCAATGCTCCAGGACGTACTCAACAAAAAAATGACGGAAATCGAGTTCATCAATGGAGCCATTGTGCGGGAGGGAAAAGCCCGGGGGATAGCCACTCCAGTGAATTCCACCCTGACCCACCTTGTTAAAACCCTCCAGGAAACTTACGCTCAGAGAAGCATCTCCTGATTTCTTTGCCGCGCCCGGTTTTCATCATTGAAGCTAAACCTTTCACTATCCGCTTTTTTCCCGTAGTTTTCTCTTGACAGCGGTAGTGCGTAATTTCTATAAATTCACGCGGATCTGGAGCCTTGGAGGGCTCCCCCGATGCGGGTGATTTTAAGAATTAGAAGCTTCAAATCTGTGTTCAGCCGTGTTTGGTGCTGTAAGCTATGGGAATTTATATGAAAACGAGGACAGGTGGTCTAAGAAATGACGCAGGAATTGCAGACAGTGCTTCAGTCTTATGATCGGAGTCGCGACAGCCTCATACCGATCCTCCAGGATGTTCAGGGAAAACTCGGATATATTTCAGAAGATGCTGTAAAGGGAATCTCTGAGTATCTGCGAGTTTCGCAGAGTAGCATTTACGGAGTGGCAACCTTTTATACCCAGTTTAGGTTTACAAGGCCCGGTGACCACATCGTCCGTGTGTGCCAAGGGACAGCCTGCCACGTTCGGGGTGGCCAAAGGATCATGAATGAGGTGGTAAAATATATAGGCATTAAACCTGGAGAAACCACTCCTGATTACAAGTTCAGCCTGGAGCGCGTGGCATGCTTTGGGTCTTGCGCACTCTCCCCGATAGTGGTGGTTGATGATATAGTCTACGGCAGGATGACGCCACAGAAAACCAAGCAGCTCTTAAAGGAGATGGAATGAATTTCGAAGAGATACAACAAAAAGCAAAGGTTCTGTGGGAAAAATTCAACCAGATTGAAAAACCCAGAATATTGGTTGGAGAAGCGACATGTGGAAGAGCTGCTGGCGCGATGCGAGCTTGGCATCGATTTAGCCAGGAGCTCGAAAAACGTAATCTTCAGGCGGACATAGTCGGAGTGGGCTGCCTGGGAATGTGCTATTCGGAGCCAAATATTGAAATAGGGCTTCCTGACGGCAGGCGTGTCCTTTATCAAGGAGTAAATGAGGATATGATTCCTGAACTTATAGAGGGTTTCATCCTTAATGGAAGCCCCTGCTTTGAATACGCTTTGTGCTCCTTTGGAGAAATAGATATTGAAGGTCTTCCTAAGTTCACTGACCTCCCCATGATCAATCCACAGGTTCGAGTTGTGTTGAGAAATGCGGGTCTTATAGACCCATCTAATGTATATCACTACGTGGCCAGAGGTGGATATTCTGGTCTTTACAAAGCCCTCAAGATGAAACCAGAAGAAGTAATTGAGAAGATAAAGGCCTCTGGTCTGCGCGGACGTGGTGGTGCAGGTTTCCCAACCGGTCTTAAGTGGAGCTTTGCTCGAAAGTCAAAGAGCGACATAAAGTACATGATTTGCAATGCCGACGAAGGAGACCCGGGGGCATTTATGGATCGGGCAGTGCTTGAAAGCGACCCCCATGCCGTCTTAGAAGGGCTGACCATAGGGGCTTATGCAATTGGGGCAAGCCAGGCTATTGTTTATGTTCGCGCTGAATATCCTCTTGCAATCGAACGAATTCGGAACGCAATTAACCAAATGAGACAATTGAGATTCTTAGGCAATAATATCATGGGATCGGATTTCAATCTTGAGATAAAAATCAAGATGGGGGCTGGAGCATTTGTTTGCGGTGAGGAGACGGCTCTTATGGCTTCTATTGAAGGAAAAAGGGGAATGCCTAGGCCACGTCCGCCCTTCCCTGCCCAAGCCGGCCTTCACGGTAAACCTACGAATATTAACAATGTCGAAACACTTGCTAACGTCTCCGAAATCATGAACAAAGGGCCCGAATGGTTCGCCTCCTATGGCACTGAAACAAGCAAGGGCACTAAGACCTTTGCCTTGGCTGGCAAAATCAATCGTACAGGCCTGATCGAGGTCCCCATGGGCATCAGCATAGAAGATATCATATTCAATATCGGAGGGGGCATTCCAGACCACAAAAAATTCAAAGCTGTCCAAACAGGGGGGCCTTCTGGCGGTTGCATCCCCGCGGAACTATCAAATTTAAGAGTGGACTATGAAGAACTTGCCAAAGCTGGATCCATTATGGGCTCAGGCGGAATGATCGTGATGGATGAGGATTCCTGCATAGTGGATGTTGTCAAATACTTTCTAGGATTCACCCATACTGAATCATGTGGAAAGTGTGTCCCTTGCAGGATGGGCTCTCAGCACTTGCTAAGGATGGTCACTGAAATTACTGAGGGCAAAGGCGATATGAGTTACATTGGTAAACTCGAAAAGCTTTGCCATACGGTTCAATCAAGTTCCTTGTGCGGCCTTGGACAGACGCTTCCGAACCCAGTGTTGAGTGCGCTGCGCTATTTCAAAGATGAATTTGAAGACCACCTGAAAAGGAAAACATGCGATGCCGTCGTTTGCAAAGGGCTCATTTCATCTCCATGCCAGTATACATGCCCCATAAACCAGGATGTACCCTGTTATGTGGGCTACATCGCGCAAGGAAAGTTCGATGATGCTATCAGGGTCATCCGCAAGGAGAATCCACTTCCAGGCATATGTGGACGAGTTTGCCCACACCCTTGCGAGACAAAATGTGAGGCTGGAAAGCATGGTGATCCAATCGCAATCCGCGCTCTCAAGCGCTTTGCCGCGGATTATGAAATGAAAAAGGGCATCAAGCCCAGAAAGGCCGAAGCCAAGTATAAAGAAAAAATAGCAATCATAGGCTCAGGACCTGCAGGGCTTTCAGCCGCATATTTTCTCACCCTAACCGGCTACCAATGTACCATTTTCGAGGCCCTTCCTATCCCAGGAGGAATGCTAGCGGTGGGCATCCCCGAATACCGGCTGCCGCGTGATGTGCTTGACTATGAAATAGATTACATCAAAAAGACCGGCGTTGAGATAAGGGTAAATCAAACACTGGGTAAAGACTTCACGATTGAAGATCTTTTCAATCAGGCTTACAAAGCCGTATTCATTGCGACGGGCTCGCATAAGGCCTTGGAACTAGCCATTGAGGGGGCTGACAATCCGGCCGTTATTCCAGGGGTTAGGTTCCTTAGGGATGTCAATCTCAATAAAAAACCCAATCTGGGAGAAAGGGTGGCGGTGGTCGGCGGCGGCAACGTGGCCATTGACTCTGCCCGATGTGCTATTCGACTTGGCGTAAAAAGCGTGTTTATTCTTTACAGACGCTCCTTTGAAGAAATGCCAGCCCTGCCCGAAGAACTGGAACAGCTTGAGGAGGAAGGGATCGATGTCAGGTTCCTCACCGCCCCCAAACGAGTCGTTCCTGAAGGGAACGGAATCAGGGGCATAGAGTGCATCAAGATGGAACTAGGGGAGCCCGATGCAAGCGGCAGGCGAAGGCCGTTGCCAATTCCTGGGTCCGAGTTTATGGTAGGATGTGATAATGTTATTGTCGCCATCGGTCAGACATCTGATCTGAGCTTTTCAAAGGACGCTGGCTTAAAAGTTAGCAGACAAGGAACCATAGTGGTCGATGAAGAGACAGACCTCTGTGACAGAAAGGGCGTCTTCGCCGGCGGTGATGTGGTGACCGGTCCACTAAACGTTGTAACAGCCATCTTTCACGGAAAGCTTGCGGCAAAAGGGATTCACCAGTATCTCAGGGGAAACCCCGTCGTACGGCACTACAAGCCCGTTCGGCCCGCAGAATATGTGCCACCGGTCGAGCTAACGGATGAGGAAATTGAACAACTTGCAAGGCCACAGATACCTCGCAAGGACAGAAATGACCGCATCAAAAGCTTTGAAGAAGTTGAAGAAAGTCTTTCCGAAGAGCAGGCCATGCTGGAAGCCAAAAGATGCTTGAGATGTGATCTGGAAACTCAATTCGAGATGCAATGAAGCTTCCTGCAGCAAGCCGTGGGAAGCTATCAAGTTAAAAGGAATGAGGGGCTATGACCGAGATTCAATTGACTATAGAAGGCCGAAAGGTAAAAGCCAAGGAAGGAGACACCGTACTTGAGGCCGCGCAAAAGGCAGGTATCAAGATCCCCACCCTTTGTGCCCACCCTGCCCTTGAGCCATATGGGGCGTGTCGGTTATGTATTGTGGAAATCGAGGGAATGCGTGGATATCCTACGTCCTGCACGACTCCCGCTGCTGAAGGCATGGTCGTAAAGACTGTATCACCTGAAATCATAGAGTTGCGAAAAAACGTCATAAAACTGATGCTAAGCGGCCATACCAGCCCTTGCTTTGTGTGTCTTCATCGCGAGTCGTGCGAAAAATACCGTCCCCGCTCCTTCAAAGCCGGAAAGGTGACCCGGTGCGTTTTTTGCAGCAACAGGGACACATGCGAGCTTAGAATGCTTGCCGATGAATACGAAATTAATGACCTGGAAGTTCCAATCATTTACAAAAACCTCGAAGTTGAGCAAATTGATCCCTTTATGGACAGGGACTACAACCTGTGCATCCTTTGCGGCCGGTGCGCCCGCATTTGCGAAAAGATCCACGAAAAGGGCACAATTGATTTTATTAACCGTGGTAAAGACGCCCGCATAGGCACAGCTTTCAACAGGCCCCACACGGACACAAATTGCCGTTTTTGCGGGGCATGTGTCGACATCTGCCCTACCGGGGCAATGTCCGACAGGTTTGCCAAATGGTATGGGGCTCCTGACTGGGTCCAAGAATCCACATGCGTGGTTTGCCCACTTGGCTGCTCGCTTAATTTCAAAATCAAGGATGGCAAAGCCATTGGCGCAAGCATGAGCGCTTTTTCCAGGGAAGCCAGGATCTGCGCAATAGGGCGTTTTGTGCTTCCCCAACTTCTAAACAATCCCGCAAGGCGACTTTCACACCAGGTTCGGATCGAAGATGGGCTCATAGAGGCTTCTTATAAAGAAGCGGTTGAGCGGGCAGCCGGGATCCTTGAGGCTTACAGAGGGGATCAATTTGCTCTTATTGCTCATTCAGGGGCCACAAGAGAGGAGATATACATTCTTAAGAAATTCACAAAAGAGGTAATGAAATCAGATAACTTCGCCCTGGCCACTGCTAATGGCGATAAATTACTCATCCAGCCTGCTTCAGTACTCGACGCAATAAACAGGGGAAAAATTAAGGCCCTTTACTCGCTGGGTGATTTTATTGACCCGATTTCAATTGAAAAGCTAGAGGCAATTATTGTAGCCGATTTGTTCCCGTCACGACTGGAGAAAACGGCTGATGTCTTCCTGGCAGCTGCTGCCCTTGCTGAAACAGACGGAACTTTCCTTAACTCCCAGGGCAAAGTGAAAACCCTGAAAGCAGCAGCTACCCCGCCGGAAAATCTCTTTCCTGACTGGAAAATAGTTTGTGACATAGCAAAAAAGATGGGGGTTTCCGGATTCGGGTTCAGGACCACAGGGGGAATCTTGAAGGAAATGAAAAAAAGAAAGGCGATTGACCAAGAACCCCCTTTGTCTCCAGAGCCATCTCCTCTTGAGCATGTGGACTCACTTCCTCAATTCTATCGCGGTCACCGTTTGAGCGATCTCGTTTGCGCATTGGAGGCTTTCATGCCCCCAGAGGAAATTGAAAAGAAAAAAGAGCGCGAGGAGGCCGAAGAAACTCCTTTTCGAATAATTGAAAAAATTGAAATTGTTCCAAATACTCATATGGTTACTATCCAGGCACCTGTCATAGCCCAAAAATGTCAGCCAGGACAGTTTGTCATTGCCATGGTGGACAGGACCTCCGAGCGCATTCCTTACACCATATCCGACTTTGACCGCAAAAGCGGCACAATCACGCTGGTCACCCTGGAACTCGGCAGGTCAAGCCGCGAGCTTGCCAATACCCGTGCTGGAGAATACCTAGCCCACCTGACAGGACCACTGGGCAAGCCCGTTGATGTCAAGAAATACGGCACGGTTGTTTGCGCAGGAGGGTGTTACGGTGTGGGAGCCATGCTCCCAATCGCCAGGGCCATGAAGCAGGCCGGCAACAGGGTCATATGTATAGAGGAAGCTGCAAGTCATTACCTTCTTCACTGGAAAGACAGGCTATCGGCAAACTGTGACGAACTGGTTATTGTCACCAAGGACGGCTCAGAGGGATTGAAAGGGGGAGTTCAAGAGGCTATTGAAATGTTAATCCAAAGAGGGGAAAAGATAGACCAGGCATATGTCATTGGATGCACTTTCATGATGATGCTTGTCTCCGAGCTTGCTAAAAAACATGGAATCCCCACACAGACTGCCATGAACCCTCTAATGCTTGACGGCACGGGCATGTGCGGGGCGTGTAGAGTCAGCGTGGGTGAAGCAACGAAATTTGCCTGCGTCGACGGTCCCTTTCTTGACGGACTGAAAATCAACTGGATCGAATTGATGCAAAGACAGGCTGCCTTTAAAACGGAAGAAATTGAGGCTATGCCTCAGGAGCCTGTCCCCATGCATGAGCCGGGCCATGCTTGCCTGACAGCAAAAGGATAGGCAAAGCGAGCTCTAAGTCCAAAAAGCAAGGGCCTAATCTGTATGGAAACAGTTGACTTCTAACACCGCTTTCAAATCAGGAATAGAGATGGACCCAAAAGAGAGAAAAAAAATTCCACGGCAAAAAATGCCGGAGCAAGATCCACGAAGGCGAAGACACAATTTTGAAGAAGTGCCTTACGGCTTCACTGAAGAACTTGCATTGACCGAGGCAAAGCGCTGCCTCAAATGCAAGAAGCCTCTTTGCATGACCGGCTGTCCTGTAAACATAAGAATACCTGAGTTTATTAAACTTATCGAGGAGGGGAAGTTTATAGAGGCAGCCTGGAAACTTAAGGAGCAGAATTCGCTTCCTGCTGTTACCGGCCGTGTTTGTCCCCAAGAGTCGCAGTGCGAGTCAAAGTGCATCTTGGGAAAGAAGGGTGAACCGGTTGCAATCGGGCGGCTGGAGCGGTTTGCAGCAGACTTCGAACGATCAGCCGGCAAAATCAAGCTGCCCGATATCTCCAAGCCCACAGGTAAAAAGGTGGCGGTCATTGGCGCAGGGCCTGCGGGTTTGACAGTGGCAGGTGATCTTATCAAGCTCGGCCACCAGGTCACGATTTTTGAGGCTCTTCATGAACCGGGCGGGGTACTTGTATACGGCATTCCCGAGTTCCGGCTTCCCAAGGAGATTGTGAGATTTGAAGTAGACTACCTTAGAAAGCTCGGCGTGGAGATAAAAACCGACTACGTGGTTGGCAAAGCAAACACTGTTGATGAACTTCTAAGAAACGGGTTTGACGCAGTATTTATTGGTACAGGGGCCGGTCTGCCCATTTTCATGAATATTCCCGGGGAAAACCTTGTTGGTGTATACTCAGCCAACGAGTACCTCACAAGGTCAAACCTGATGAAGGCTTTCAGATTTCCCGAGTACGGGACAGCCCCCATAAGAAGCAAGAAAGTGATCACAATCGGCGGCGGCAACGTGGCAATGGATTCAGCGCGCACAGCTCTCCGCCTCGGTGCTGAATCCATAATTGTCTACCGCCGAAGCCGGGCAGAAATGCCTGCCCGTGCAGAGGAAATACACCACGCAGAAGAAGAGGGCGTGCAGATTAAGATTCTCACAAATCCAGTGCGCATCATAGGGGACGAGAAAGGGAAGGTTAAATCAATAGAATGCATAAAGATGAAGCTGGGTGAGCCGGACGCCTCGGGTCGCCGCAGGCCCATACCCATCAAGGGAAGTGAGTTCATTATTGATTGTGATACTGTGGTCCCTGCTCTCGGAAACCGCCCAAACCCGCTTATTCCCATGACTACCCCTGATCTCAAGACCACACGCTGGGGCACACTTGAGTGTGATCCGGATACTCTTGAAACCTCGAAAAAGGGAGTGTTTGCAGGTGGGGATATTGTAACCGGTGCAGCCACGGTGATCTCCGCCATGGGCGCCGGAAAGGTGGCTGCAAAAAGTATCCACGAATATCTTACTACCGGAAAGGTGACCAAACCCGAAAAGCAGACGCCCAAAGGGGAAAAATAGGCGCCCCTTTAATATGGGCAGGACCTCAAAACCGGGAAAGCATCCGGCGCAAGGCTGTTCAGTCTGGGGCCTGGCTTTGAACTTTTTCTCAGCATTTCAACGTTATTCCGCCAACAAAGACTTTCTCCCGATAATACCTCAGCTCATTTATGGATTCCTTAATGTCGCTAAGGGCAAGGTGTGCTTTTCTTTTCTCATAAGCCGGGAGGGAAGGATACCATCTTCGAACCAGTTCCTTGATTGTGCTTACATCAATATTCCTGTAATGAAGAAAGCTTTCCAGGCGCGGCATGTGCTTTACAAGGAACCGTCGATCCTGCCATACGGAATTTCCGCAAAGTGGTGATTCCCCCCTCTTGCAATACTGGGACAAGAAACGGAGGGTAACTTCTTCCGCCTTTTTGCAATCGTAGTGCGAGCTTTTGACCCTGTCTACAAGACCGGATGCCCCATGGTGGGATTTGCTCCACTCATCCATGGAACGAACAATTTCTTCCGGGTAGTTTATTGCGAGGTTTGGCCCTTCTGCAATAATCTCCAGATCGCTGTCTGTTACAATGCTTGCTATTTCAAGTATGTGGCCCTTTTCAGGATCAAGGCCCGTCATCTCTAAATCCACCCAAATAAGCTTATCCCCCATTTCCACACCTCATAAAGATTTCGTTTTATCACCAAGCCTCGTATAGCTACTGATTGCTCAGGAGCTACACCTACATCCTCGACCGGAGTCATATAGTTGCCTTAAGCATTCTCGGATTAGCCTACTACTCTATTACTCTAGTTTCAATTCTGCCAAGTAATATTGTTGATGACTGCAGATGCTTACACAAACATGCGCCGGAATATGGCAGTTGTTCAGTTCAAGAAATCCACTGTATTTTTCATAACTTGCTGCCTAGGTCAGCCACTGAAAAGCCGGGCCTGTTCCCTTCATTCAATAAATTACTCTACCCCCAATAGCACCCAGAAACTTCTTGCTTCCGAACCCTGCTGAAGGTAAATTGGTCTATACTTTGTCAACTGAATAGCTTGTCGAGTTGCTGGATTCCCGGTAAACTTGAAATGTTCTGGGCAATAGGTTATTAGCAGCGGTGCATTATCAGATTTAGGAAATGGAAGAGCCTTGTTGGAGGTGCTTCGGGCTTTGGACCAGCTGCGCGGCCATGCTTAGCTGACTCAACGCACATAGACCTATGTGATCTCCACTTTATGACATAGCCATTGTCGGCTGGCTTCAGAGGGCGCATCTAAGACTCAGTCCTGTATCATATCTTCTTGTCTTAACCGGGACTAGGGTAAGCTTTGTCACAGCTCAGATCCATAAAAGCCGAATAAAAGATCTTCCCGCTAACGGAGACCTATCCTTGGCACTGTG
>Ga0190359_1000838_pt1 | contig 20392 bp, 20 predicted proteins | sample 48721823_MG_FD_161269 | JGI IMG/M metagenome (GOLD analysis project Ga0190359, IMG submission 161269) | Hydrothermal vent microbial mat bacterial communities from Southern Trench, Guaymas Basin, Mexico - 4872-18-2-3_MG | ecosystem: Environmental > Aquatic > Marine > Hydrothermal vents >... | reverse complement strand
CCACCATCTTGGTAGCCATGGGAACCTTGCGCATTTTGATGGGTCGTCGGTGTATCCGTATCCCCATCCGTATCCTCTTCCGTATCCGCCTCTAAATGCCATTCTTTTTTCACCTTCTGTGCATTAACACAGAACACATTTTGTGGTAACGCACAGAAATATATAAGTATTGTGCAAATGCACAAAATAACCCAACTAGCAATCCTGATTCAGATAAGTAATCAATGTACCAGCTTGCTTCATCTGGGGCGTACCCCCCGCCTCCTGAAGAACAGTCATCAACCTGTCAGGGTCAGTGATCTGAATACCCCCACCATAGTCCACGTTTCTCTTAAAAAGAGGCGTAGGCACTATGCTTATAGTAGGTCCAACGACTGCTATTTTCCTTGCGTTTCTTGATAACTGGAGTAACCGGTCTATGGTGCCGTTTGCCAAGGTGCTGCCTGTTATTATAACCACATCTAACTCGGGTACCAGTTCCTCACACGCGGTATCAGGGTAGATGCCTTCTCCTTTAGCGCCCCTCTCCAGTATGATGAGTTTCTTTGAGGATCGTGTCAGTGGCTCGATGAAGGGTTTGATGCCGCCGATCATGGTTACAGTGTCACTGGGCTCCACCTTGAGGACGTCAATCAGGTTTTCCTTCAGCAACGGGAACTCCATGCCTCTGAGGGCTGTCTGGCTTAACGCGTTGAGGGTTGCTACGCCGATGATTCTCTCAAACAAATCCCAAGACTCTGTTAAGTCAAGCAGTTTTTCTATTGGTGTATCTGTTACGGTGCCTGCTTGTTTCAGTATCTCACAGCAGTCTGGGTTGGACTCCGCGATGAGGCTGTGGCATACTCCCGCATCGTTGTTTGATCGTTTGACGCCTGTGTATCCGACGCCTATTACTATTTGTGTTGCCTTGATTGTGTTGAGGTCAAGGGTTTCTTCCACTATTTTACGGGCTTCCCTGATAACTGTCATGGTGAGTATTGACGCGGATGTAACATAACAGTATATCTAAACATAAACAATAGCCGCTAACAGGGGGGTACAACATTACAGGCAAAACCAATCCTCTTCAAAGAAAACCAGCCGCTAGACTCAGACCCGGAGACCAGGGAATCGGCATCATAGACCTAGGAGACGGCGAACCCTTCCCCATACCCGTAACAGTGCAGCATATAGACCCCAATGGGGCAACCGTAATGGACCCCTACGGCAACCAATTCAAAACCCAGGCACTCTACGCAGTAGGCGAAAACATAGAAGCCATCATACAAACACATGAAACCACAATAAACTAACAACACAAAACAGAACGACTGAAAAAAATATAAAAACAGACACAGGTAACTTACATCAACGATAAAACAATGAATCTATTTACCGCGTTAAATTTAACAGAAATATGGCATAAAACCCATAGGTTCTTGTCTGGCATAAGAATCACTGGTCTATGTGATCTATATACATTTAATGCTTGACTATGATTTAATTTATAAGAGATCAATATACTGTGGAATGGTAATCCAAGGGGGAGTAGAGAATAGTAAACAAGTTCATCCGAGACATCGATGAGGTTATAAAAAAATTCGAAGACGAACTCTCCCAACCAGAATACGAAAAAATCCTCAAACTACGACAAGACCTCATCCAGAAACATCAAAGACGAGAAGTAAAGATTAACCACAGCGTAATGGAAATCATCTGCGCCAAGTACCTCATCAAGAACGGCTTCGATGTTGATCTGGAGCATGAACTAACCACCATCAGCACAGACATATACGCAAAGAAAGGCTTCGGAAGCCTGATTGTAGAGGTCGAGACAGGTTTTGTGCCCCCAGACCACGCACTAGACCCATTAACATATCTTATGGCAAGAATCACTAGCAAGATCACAAGGTACAGCGCCTATGCAAACAAGTTCATCCTAGCAACCACACCATACTACATAATGCAGATACCAGCTAGCCTAGTCAAACCACCACGATTCAGAACACAAGAGGAAATAGAATACCTGAAAGGTCTTTGTGACATGTATTACAGTAATCCTCCTGTGAATTTTGAGGAGATAAGAAACGCCAGACTCCACAGCATATTCGTTGTTGACGTTGACCAAGCAAGCATCAGAGAATGGGAAGTCAACGAATATATGGGTAAAGCCGCCCTTTGGGCCGTCTGAGCAAGATTTAAAACAAAGCGTCCACCCCCTAGGAGGAGGATTGAAATGGCGTTCACCGGCGGGTTCCTAATTGTAGGTCTTTTAATGACCCTAGCTGGGGCTATTTTGATCTATATGAGTCTCAAAGCTAGCCCTAAGGAGCTTGCTGAGGACAGTGAAGGCGTCGTTTATGTTGGCCCCGTGCCTATCGTTGTGAAAGATGGGCGAAAATGGATACTTGCAGCTCTGATAATCAGCACTGTGGTGATTGCATATCTGGTAACTAAGACATATTATCCGAGTCTCTTTGGGGGAGTAGTTTAGTGAATAAGAAATGTGAGATTTGTGGAAGACCAAACGTGGATATTCTCTGTAGTAAATGCGGTAAATTCATCTGTGAAAGATGTTATGACCCAGAGACCGATTCTTGCATAAAATGCAGCGGCAAACATGTAAGACGCGTGGACCCAGACAAACAGGTTCTCCTATTGGTTGGCGGTGCCATGTTGGTGATGATGGGGTTATTCGTTGCATCATTCGCGTTCATACCCTTATCTGGGGCAACAATAGTCGTTTTCCCACTCATATTTGAGAACGTCAACAGCGTCACAGCCCTTTTCATGAGCATTATGTTCTTCTGCATGTTCGCAGTCACATCTCTACTTCCATTCTACTTGACACTACGGAGAAACAGCAACTTTGAGTGGGATGAAGGAATCTATACGCTTCAGGAAAGCCGGGGCTCTAGCAGCAATGTCACTGAGACAGTAGAGTACATGATTACCACCGAGATACCCGAGAAACTCAAGGACACAATATACATCGAGGACAATCTGGACGAGATAGTTCTCAGAAGCGAGAAAGACCCCGGGTTTCAGAAAAACTACATTATTCCAGATAGCTACATTATCGACTCTGTTGAGTCAGCCTATGAGGACAAGTTCCTACTGTTGAAGATTAAACTCACTCGAGATTAAGACAAGTTTTTAACGCCGCATCACAGAGGCTTCTCGATAAGGTATGCCTCAGATATACAGGCTAGAGAATTATAACCCTGAGCTAAAGGACGTAGCGCTGATAGTAGGCGATGGCTTATGCAGCAATATCTATGTAATAGGCAAAGAAGAAGCCACAATAGTAGATACAGGCGTTGGCAATAGAGCTAATCCCATATTCCCCCAGTTAGCTGAGCTTGGAGTTATGCCTGAGAACATTAAGCAGATAATTCTAACCCACGCTCATCATGATCACGCTATGGGGGCCTTCCTGATATTGGAGCAAGCAAAACCTAAGGTATATGTCCATGAGAAAGACACCAAGTATATCGCCTCTAGCTTTGGAGAATTATTGGTTAAAGTAGAGGAAGGAGATGTTATCGAGACTCCTATTGGATCGTTCACAGTCTACTGGACTCCGGGGCATACAACGGGTAGCATGTGTCTGTATAACTCTGATCATAAGATTCTCATCAGTGGTGATACAGTGTTCCCAGATGGTTATTATGGGCGGTATGATGGGGAGAGTGGTAGTCTTGAGGCGATAATCGAGTCCTTGAGGAAGATGACGGAGCTTGATGTAGAGATAATGCTCCCCGGTCATGGCTCGCCTGTGTTTCAAGACGCCAATAGCCACATTAAGTTGAGCTATAATCAAGCTTCTAGACCGCGATAAACCAGCTAGGTTCTTGAAAACACTATATTGGTGTTCAATGGGAACACCTTGAATGTAATGAAAAGTGTTCCAAAACCCGCTTTGGAGGTTTCACTGTTTTTTAGTTCAGGTGTGCTACAGCAGCCTTTCCCGCCGCATTTACCGCAACTCATAGCAAGTGGATTGAATGACGTTGGATAAATCTTGTGTAAAACATCTTATAGTTTCAATCAGTAAATAACGTTGTATGACGGTCTCAAACAATTTCCACGAACTATTATTCGAACTATCAAACGAGGACCGCTACATGATACTTCTAACCCTGAAAACCGGAGACCATAATGTCACGAACATAGCGAGAGAGCTATCACTTACTACGCAGGAATCAAGTAGACATCTAAATCGTTTAGCAGAACAGGGCCTTATAGTGAAAACGGTTACCGGAGAATACACGCTTACAGAGTATGGCTCGTTGGTGTTACGACAATCAGCGGGGCTAATATTCGCTTCATCAAACAGAGACTATTATCAAACTCATATGATAGCTGATCTACCTACAAGGTTCATATCTCGGCTTTGTGAGTTGGATGAGTCAAGATTGATAACAGATGTAATGGTAGTATTCGCTCTAATCGAACGAATAATTGATGATGCTGAAGAATACATCTGGCGTCTAACAGACCGCTACAATATGATGTCACTGCCAAAACTAGAAGAAGCTACAAACCGAGGTGTTGAGTTCAGGCTAATGCAGACAAAACACTTCCAGTTTCCCCCAGACTGGCCTGGAGTCGGGGTAATACTGAAAGAAGCTAGGCTCCGAGGTGTGTTTGATGTACGGACTAGTCATGAGGCGAATCTGTTCATTGCTATGAATGAGAAAGAAGTAGCTGTATTGGGGTTCCCGATGAATGAAAACCTCTTTGACTATCGAGGGTTCAGTAGCAGTGATCTTGATTTTCATTCATGGTGCCGTGACTTGTTTGAGTATTACTGGGTTGATGCAGTTCCAGTGAACTAGCCGAACAAATAACTATATTTTTATCTAACGAAAAATCTGGCATACTCGGGTTTCTATTGGAACAAGCAATAGTACTCATCACTCTAGAAGCACAAAGTGAATTTGAGGCACTCAAAGCACTGCAGAAGACAAAAAGAGTAACTGAAGCACATTTTTTGTATGGGCCTTACGATGCCTATGCCATGATCAAAGCCGAGACCACGCAGCAGATACAAGAGATTATTCTGAATAATATCCGCGAGATAAAGGGCATAAAATCCACGTTAACATGCTTCATAGCAGACTAACCACCTTTTTTTAAACCCTTATCCCGGGTGTTTTCTGTATATAAAATACAATTATACTGAAAAATTCCTTAAGCAACCAGTGCGCTTCTTTTGTCGATAAGCTTGGTTGAAAAGAACCTAGATTTTAGAAGCGATACAGTCACATTACCCAGCCCAGAGATGAGAGAAGCAGCATACAAAGCCAAAGTAGGCGACGATGTATATGGTGACGACCCAACAGTAAACGAATTAGAAGCAACAGCCTGCGAAATATTCGACAAGGAAGCAGCCCTATTCGTAACAAGTGGGACCATGGGAAACGCAGTAGCAGTACTAGCTCACACACAGAGAGGCGATGAGATTATCCTCGATGAGAAGAGCCACATCTATGTAAACGAGGTAGGCGGCTTAGCTGTTATGGGTCAACTCATGGCACGGACTATCGCCGGTGAGAAGGGATACATGACTCCTGAGCAGATCGAGGCAGCAATTAGACGAGATAACATTCACTATCCCCCAACAAGCTTGCTCTGCTTGGAGAACACTCAGAACATGCATGGCGGGATTGCCTTGACTCCCAAACAAATGAAGTCGAATTATGATGTTGCGAAAGAGCACGGTTTAGGTGTGCATCTCGATGGTGCACGTGTATTCAATGCTTCTGTCGCATTGAACATTGACGTCAAAGAGTTGGCACAGTATACTGATACAATTCAGCTATGTTTGAGTAAGGGACTAGCAGCACCTGTAGGATCGCTGGTTGTTGGACCAGAGAATGTCATGAAAAGGGCGAGAAAGTACCGTAAAATGCTGGGTGGTGGAATGAGGCAAGCCGGAATCATAGCAGCACCCGGTTTAATCGCATTGACTAAGATGGTTGACCGACTCGCTGACGACCATCGGAACGCCAAGATACTCGCAGAAGGCTTGAGTAAACTCGGTATCAAAGTCATGAACGATGTTCAGACCAACATGGTCTATGTTGACTTCAGCGCAATAGGTTGGACCGCTGAGGACTGGAACAAAGCGTGTTCAGATCTTGGCTGGAAGAGCAGAGGCTATGGCACTGGTACACGGTTAGTGACTCACTATGGTATCGAGGAAGAGGACATCAGAGGCTTCCTTGAGGGCATCGCTAAGAAGATATAATCCCATCTTTTTTATCCCCCCTGTGGGGTCTTTTCTTTATGATAACTGTCCCAGTCGATAAATTAACTGAAATTGGTATAGAGATTTTCACAAAGCAAGGCGCATCTCTTGAACGAGCAACTTTCCTCGTGGAGACGCTTGTAGAGGCGAACCTAACAGGTCACGATAGCCACGGAGTATACTATTATGTCAGGTATAGTGACAGGATTAAAGACGGGTACATCAAGGTAGATGCAGAGCCAGAGATAATCAAAGAAACTCCGGGCACCGCGTATATCGATGGTCACTGGACATTTGGGCAGATGACAGCCAAGAAACTAGTTGAGGCCGCTGTTGATAAGGCGAAAGAGAACATGGTTGCGGCTGTTGGGGCCTTCAACTGTAACCATATTGGGAGAATCGGGTACTATACTAACTGGGCGGCGAAACAGGGGATAATCTCAACCTTCTACGTAAACGTGGGGCACCCAATCGTATCAGTGCACAATGGCTTGGGCAAGACATTCGGAACAAATCCCTACAGTGCATCAGTTCCAACAGGTGGTGACATACCCTTCCTAGTTGACTACGCTACAAGCGTTGTAGCGGCGGGAAAGCTTAGTGTTGCGAAAGCCAAAGGAGTAAAGATTCCAAAACACTGGACCAGAGACCAGTATGGAAGGGTGAATGATGATCCTGATATTCTTAGTAAGGGTGGTTGGCTTCTTCCTTTTGGCGAGTACAAGGGGTATGGACTCCAGATGGTCAGTGAACTACTTGGCGCAGCGCTAACAGGCTCTAGACTTGGACCACAAGGCGTTTCAGTCCCCCCGTCTCCAAACGGGATATTCATGATGGCTGTTAACCCAGAGGCGTTTGTTGGGTTGGATGAGTTCGTGAAGACAACTGATGGGCTGCTTGAGCAGGTTAAGAACTGGCCCGCTTTGGGAGGGGAACGGGTGATGGTTCCCGGTGAGCCTGAGAAAGAGACCAAGGAAAAACGTATGAGGGAGGGGATCGAGCTTCCTGAAACTACTTGGACCGAGATCAACGAGTTATGTGAAAAAATTGGCGTTGATATAGACGCAATCCTGAAATAACATCCCCCTTCTTTCAACAGCTATGAGTAAAGGGTTCCCAACTAAGATCATCTCAGAGGGGAAGGCTAAACTAATTGTACCTAAACTGGACACAGATTCAGGGGAACCCATTCAGCACCTCAGAAGCGAGGCACCGGTATTCTATAACCCGGTGATGAAAACAAACCGAGACACAGCGGTACTGGCTCTAAGAGCATACCAGAGACAAACAGACCACCCTATCACAGTATGTGAACCCATGACTGGCAGCGGGGTGAGGGGTGTAAGACTTCTTCTTGAAACCCATGAGATCGATAATATCGTTCTAGGTGACTTGAGCCCCTCTGCCTTAAGACTTGCTAGGGAGAATGCTAAACTAAACAATCTATATGAATGGGTTAATCTCCGTGAGTTGGATGCAAACCTATTGCTTTCACTTCATAGTTATCCCCGGGGACGATTTGATTACGTGGATATCGATCCATATGGGACTCCAGCCCCTTTCATTGATCAAGCTATAGCGGCGACAAAAAACAGAGGAATGATCGCGTTGACCGCTACGGATATGGCGCCTCTCTGTGGAGTTAACAAACGCGCTTGTCTCAGAAAATATGGTGGTGTGCCTCTGAACGGTGAGTTTTGCCACGAAACAGCATTACGTTTGATGACTGGGGCTATGGTACGTCAGGCAGCCATCTATGAGTACGCTGCAACACCCCTGTTCAGCTACTACGCGGATCACTACATCCGAGCCTACTACAGAATAAGAAAAGGCGCGAGACGAGCAGACAAACAACTAACACAAATGGGCTACATCAAGTACTGTCCAACTTGTCTACACCGTGAGACCTCAGAAAACAACATGGTAACTACGTGTAAATGCGGGGAAGAGATGAAAGTAGGTGGTCCCCTCTGGTTGGGTGAGTTATCTGATCCTATGTACGTTGATGCGATGATTGATGACTTGGAGAATCTAACTTATCTCGTGGACTCAAAAGCTGAATCTATCATGAATTTGGTCAAAGGTGAACATGGTTATCCTGTTGGGTTCTTTATCATTGATTATTTCTGTAAACAAGTAGGCGTCAAAAGCATAGCCACCGACGACGCATTAGACGCTATTGAAAACTCAGGCTACAGGGTAACTCGAGTTCACTATGATCCACGTGGATTCAAGACAACTGCAACAGCATCAGAGCTGCTAGAAGTATTCAAACAATTCAAAAAATAGTGTGTGGAGTTAGTCCACTTTATCGAAGGCTTTCTTACCAGCTTTACAGATCGGGCACTTGTCCGGAGGATTCCCCTCTACAGTATTACCACAGACACTGCAAACATAGTAATCTACTGTTTCAAGGTCGCTGTCTTTGTTGAGTGCCACTGATGCCTTCTTGTAGAGATCAGCGTGTATCTTCTCAACCTCGTTGGCTATATCAACGCTCCATACGGCTTGTTTCTCGCCTTCCTCTTCTGCTACTTTAATGAAATCTGGGTACATGTCGTTGAACTCATAGGTCTCGCCGTTGATCGCTTCCATGATGTTCTCTTTTGTGGTGTGGATGCCACCCATGATCCTTAGATGGTTGTGGGCGTGAACTGTCTCTGCTGCCGCTACTGCCCTGAACAGTTTGGCGACTTGTGGGTATCCCTCGTCGTCTGCTCTTTTAGCAAAGGCTAGATATTTTCTATTTGCTTGGCTCTCGCCTGCGAATGCAGCTGCCAAGTTGTCCATTGTTTTACTCATTTCTATCACAGAATATTGAATCATATTGAACGGCGAGTAATAAACTGATAAATCAACGCCAAGTAGAGATCGCACATATGCAAGTCACCGCCTAAAATCAACATACATAACCAGCAATGGTTGATGATTTATAACATATTTCCAGCAACCTTGATAAAGTTCCAATATCTATTGCCCGTTGTACAATGTCAAACCGATGGCTCCACGAACGCAAAGACGAATACTACTACAACAAAGCCAAAGAAGAAGGCTACAGGTCTAGGGCAAGCTATAAACTAAAACAGATTCAGAACAAGTTCGGAATATTCGACGAAGCAGAAAAAGTACTGGATCTAGGCGCAGCCCCTGGCGGATGGCTACAAGTAGCTAGTGAGCACGTTGACGCCTTTGATGGAAGAGTACTTGGCGTCGATCTTAGACCCATCAAACCATTGTATGCTGAGAACGTTGCGACTATTGTTGGTGATGTGCGTGACTTTGAGGTGCAGGAGGAGATACTCAATGCCTTTGAGGGAAAAGCCGACGTGATTTTGTCTGATATGGCACCTGATGTTATCGGTGAGTGGGATGTGGACCAGTTCCGACAGATACACCTCGCGAGAATAGCTCTTCGATTATGCGATAAATTACTCAAACCTGACGGATGGTTTGTGGTCAAGATATTCCAAGGTGGAGAACATAACAAGTACATCCGCGAGGTCAAGGACGTGTTTGAATTCGTAAAAAACTTCAAGCCAAGCGCGAGCCGCAAACAAAGTGCAGAAAGATACATAGTAGCCCACAAGCTCAAACCAAATAGAAAGCTTCCTCGAGATTATCGTGAGAAAGAGTATGAGGAAGAAGATGAAGATGAGCCGATCCCTGGGGATCAACTCTTTTGGGACGAAAAAGAGTAGCCTAAATTAGTTCTTTGAGTACACGGGCGATTAATCCGCTGCTGTGTATTGTTGGTTTTCCCGTTGTTTCAACGATCTTTTGTTTTATTTCTAGTGGGAACCCGAAACAGTTCAAGAATATTAAGTCAGGGTCCTCTGCCTTAAGCCGCTTCAACAAGCCCTCCACATCCTCCGGCTCATAAGGTGAGACAGAGTCAGAATATAGCTCAATATCTTCTCGACCAAAGTCACGTTCAGCGTAAGCGATCTGTTCCTCAGTAGGATATACTATTGCGAGTTTGCCTGCCTTGAGGCTTCCCTCCACTACCCCTTTGAGTACCTCGCTTGGTGTGACTACTAGTCCCTTTGACTTGAACTGGGGGAACTTACCTGTACACATTACCACTGTGAGTCTAACGCCCTGTGACTCGATCTTATCCAGCTGTTCCTGCATCCTTGGCACAACAAATTTCTTGGTTATCTTGATCTCGCGTCCATCACGCATCCTACTAACAAGAATATAGTGCTCTGGATTGAGTTCAACCTCTTGAATATCCTCATAGGTTAGATCATCTAGAGCGCCTGCTTGGATAATCTCAAAATCCTCTCCAAGTATCTGCATAAGCCCGGGTATAAGGTCGTCTCGTGGTGACTGCCCGATGGTAAGCATACCTATCTGTTTCATGGGCTAATTTGTGTCTCAAAGCCCTATATGGTTTCCCATATCACATGAAACGCTTCTTCAAAGCCTCTCGTTCGGCTTCAACAATCCGCTCAAAGAACTCGTCACCCTCACCCTCAGTCTCAGCCAATATATCCCAAGCTATCTCGTTCTCGACTCGTTTGGCTGCGGCGATGATTCCTGCGCGTCTTCCATAGATAGAAACTAGTTTGGATGCGTCTTCTCCCTGTTTCCACCACCAAGGTGGATCAAACTTGTATCTTCCCTTGGTTCGCGCCATCATCTCGGCTACATCCTCCGGTGTCCTATCCAGTACAGCTATCTCTGTGCTACCACAAAGCGGACACTGAATTTTATCTGGGAAGTCTCCCACCTGCATTTCCTGTAACCAGTCATGTTTTCCGAGACAGGTTAGGATTCGTGTCTCGTTGTAGAGGCGCGCCTTGGCTGACTCGATTATGATCTTGGTGATCTTTTCCGGTGGGACTATATCCACCTTCATGCTGATGCTGTCCACGCCAAGTTGACCCAGAGGACTAACATCATCCTCTGTCTCAAGAACTGTTACCTCGATGTCTCCTTCAGCCATCTGGCGGAGCAGTTCCAGTGTGGTTTCTACGTCTAGGTCTTGTCTGAGGGTGTCCTTCATGGCTTCCTCAAAGATTATCGTGCCCTCAAAGCTCTTCATCAATCGCCCAAGGGTGATGTTACTAAAGTTTGCGAACTTGCTGAGGGCTCCTGATTTACGTGCTACGTTGATGATGCGTTTTTTGAATAACCCTGTCTTGGTTACTGCTTCATTGATGGTGTCTGTGAGATCTTTCTTTGCAAGAGTTTTAAGCATACGTGCAACATAACGCGCGTCAACCTCGCCAACCGTCTGGGTGATTATCATATAGGTGTCCTGCTGGACTCCAACAGGGTACCCTGTGGCTTCGCTGATGACATGTCCCACTATTCTTGATAGTGTTCTGTTCGCGAGACTGCCGAAGTTAGCGTGAATTATAACGTTATCATCCCAGTCCTCCACCAAGACCCGTTTATTTGTGGGTAATGGGTAACCATGCTTGTGATGGTCTACCATTTCCTTGAGAATCCGCTTCATGGTCTCGGGTTTAGCAGGGTATCTTTCGCTGAGGGCTTTCGCGACCCAGTCTGCTGATTCACCATGGTTGAGGTTATCCTCTACAAAGCCTTTGATTTCCCCGACCTCCATGGCGACCTCGAAAGGTACTGGTATCTGTTCACCTACCCAGCTTGGAATAGCTCCTGTGGGGTCATCTTCGGCTCTTACATAGATTTTATCGTTGTGGATGTTGAGTATCTTCCACGCGCTTCCCCTGAGAGTGAACTTGACGCCGGGTTTAGCGTACTCAGCGACAAACGCCTCCTGTAGTATACCTACTGGTGTATCTCCGTCTACATCTACAATCAGGTAATCCTTCTCGTCGGGTATCATGCTAAGGTTGTTGAAGAAATACCTGTACATGGTCTTGCGGCTGCCTCTTGGCTTGATGAGCACCTCGTCCTCTGGGCTAAACCATGCGAGACGTGGGAACCTGTCATGCATGTAGTTGGCTGCGCCGATGATATCATCTTCTTCTAGGTCTCGATAAGGATAGGCGTTCTTGAAGAGGTTCTTATACTGGAGGATATACAAGCGGCTGTTCTGCATTAACTCCGCGATCATCTGATTAACCAAGACATCAAACGGCTTCTCAGGTACCTGCAAAGGCTCCATGATCTCTAACAAGGCACGTCTGCAGATTACCATACTCTCCAAAGCATCATCACTGTTCATTGCCACAATGACGCCCTTACTGGTCTCGTCTATACTGTGACCGCTACGCCCGACTCTCTGAAGCAGTCTAGTTACTTGGCGAGGGCTGTTATACTGGATTACTAGGTCAATTTGCCCAATGTCTATTCCCAGTTCAAGGCTGCTGGTACAAATAACAGTCCGTAAATCACCGGCTCTCAGACTCTTTTCCGTGGCGATCCTACTGGTTTTTGCGAGTGAGCCGTGGTGGATGCTTAGCGGGAACTCTGTGTCCCATATATTGAACCTGCTTGTGAGTGCCTCACTGGTGCTACGAGTGTTTGTGAATATGAGTGTGGTATCGTGAGTCTCAATAAGGTCCTTCATAACCCTGAGCCTTACAGCCACATCAGGGTGAGTAAACAGCTTATTACTCAAATCATAATCCTCTGGCTGAGGCTGCGGATACACTATCTCAAACTGAGTATCCCTAAGAGCCGATACCTGTACTATCTCAACTTCCCTATCTTCTCCACCGAGAAACTTTGCAACCTTCTCCGGTGTACCTATGGTTGCGCTGAGTCCAATGAGTTGAGGCGGGTTCTCGGCTATTGCCTTTATACGTTCCAGAGCTAGGCTTAACTGGCTTCCACGTTTATTGTCAGCTAGTTCATGTATCTCGTCTATAATTATCCAGCGTACTGTTTTGAGGTGATTCTTGATGGTTCTTCCCTGAAGTATGGCTTGAAGTGTTTCCGGTGTAGTGATCAGCATATCCGGTGGACTGCGTCGCTGATAATTACGTTCTTTTTGACTAGTATCTCCGTGGCGTACCCCGAGCCTCATATCAAGTCTGTTCGCCCAGTAGGTCATTCTATCAAGAATATCCCTGTTTAATGCCCTAAGCGGCGTCACGTAGATGATGCTGATACCGGGCTGTCTTCCACCGTTCATGAGAAACTTGTGAAGTACGGGTAGTGCTGCTGCCTCTGTCTTACCTGTGGCTGTGGCTGATATGAGTAATACGTCTTTATCTTCCAATATGATAGGAATTAGCTTTCGCTGGGGCTCTGTTGGTTGTTCAAAGCCTTTTTCCTGTATCAGCCTCCGAACTGGTCGGCACAACTGCGAGAAAGCATTATCCTCAGTCAAGGCGCGCGGAACCTTTTTCGCAGCCTAAAATAAAAACCCAATGGGATAAAACCCATCAAAAGGTTTTCAATAACCGGTTTTTCTCGATGTATTCGCAGAGAATTGTTTTATACTCGGATAATTACAATAATTATCAGTATATATGGGAAGGTAATCCGAGATGTTTCAAATAGTCGCACAAGCACCAGCACAAATGCCGCTATTAGTAGGTCAAGCTCTCTTTGCTGGAGGCATAATTCTACTATTAGTGGTACTTTGGCGGTTCTCAAAGATCGAGTAAAAAACTGGTATCCTCAACCCTTTTTCTCATCAAACCAGATATCACATACTTTATACTTTAGGTGTGCCTAAGAACACAGATCGCATAAACGGCGAACAAAACAGGTGAAATCAATGGTAAAAGTAGGAATCATGATCTGTGACAGGAACAGGAAATGTACTGGAAACAAGTGTTTTAGATCCGTCATAGAGAGAGACGGGGCATTCAGAAAATATAAGGACGAACCAGTTGAAGTTGTAGGCTGGATGGCTTGTGGAGGATGCCCCGGTGAGAGACTAGAATTCGCACCAGCTGACATGAAGAAATACGGGGCAGAGGTAATCTACCTAGCATCATGCTACCTAGCAGGCTACCCACCATGCCCATACATCAAAGACCACAAGACCTACATCGAAAACTACATCGGACTACCAGTAGTAATAGGAACCCACCCCATGCCACAGAATTATATCGATACCCACGAGAAAGCAGGCGACTGGGAAGGATGCGAAGAGTACCTCAAGGAGATCACAAACGACCCTGAAGGAGCCCACAAGTACGATTCCACTAGACCCGACTACACTGAGAGTCTAAAGAAGAAGTAATCTTCTTAACTCACCATTTTTAATCAAAATCGATATGAATTCTGACGCTGAACTAGAAAAAATAAAGCAGGAAATGCTAAAGAAACTAATGAACCCTGCACCAAAACCAAGTTTCTGGAAACCCGGTGAGGTGATGGAACTAACAGACTCAAACTTCCAAAAAGCCATTAGTGAAACCGACAAGCCTGTCTTGGTTGATTTCTGGGCCGAGTGGTGTGGACCATGCAAGATGATGGCTCCAGTAATACACCAAATGGCAAAAGACTACGCTGGAAAAGCCCATATAGCCAAGCTAAACGTTGACTATAACAAGATAACAGCCGCTCAGTTTGGTGTAATGAGTATACCCAACTTCATAGTATTCAAAAACGGTAAGGCTGTTGGGCAGACTGTTGGTGCTGTAGGGCTACAGGGACTCAGTGCACTTATCAGGCGTTTTCTATAATACTACCTAATTTTACTACGTTTTTATAGATTAATTTATTATCTTATCACTATTTTGTGTAACTATGAGTAAGATACTAACAAGAGCCTCTGTAATAGAGTTTCTTCTAGGGTTTTTAATAGGAAAACTATTCGGAACCATGGTATCTTCATGGCCATATTTTGAGTATCTAGGCGATCCAGCCTTATCAGATGTCTTTTATTATGAGTTCGTGGCAAACCTACTCTCTTTCAATGGCTATCATTACGCGTTAGCCGTGATAGGTGGATTGATACTGGTTATCTGGCGAAGCAACGAGTTATTCGATTAAATAGTTGGAAGAAGGAGCCGAGACTTATAGTTGGCTCCGTGGTGTATCTTGTTTGTAGCTATTCTTGTCTCTGTGTCAGTGTCCACAGGGTTTCCCGTGTTGTTGTTTCGTCCATAACGAGGGAACATGCTACTTGTGATACTGAGCCTGATCTTGTGTCCAGGTTTAAACTCTATTCCTGTTTGGCTCATGGGTATTTTTATCTTGTATACTATGTCTGGCTCCATGAGTTCCTGTTTCTCTAATCCGTTTCTGTATCTTGCTCGCAATAATCCCTCTGAGACAAGAATGCTGCTTCCATCTTGTTGAACATCCATCAAGCCAACGAAGAAATCAGTATCAGGGCAATCACTGCTCACATAGAGTTCAGTAACTGGAGCACCAACCACTGAAACTGATTCTGTGAGCGGTTCACTTGTGTAGACTAGATGGTCGTCTCGTCTCAGTAGATACCGTTTGTTAAGTGGGGCTTCTTCACCTGCCCCATAGAAATCGTAGTTTGAGACGGGTTTTGATGGGTTTAATGGGTTGTAGATATAGGTATCTGTTTTGTCTGATTCTGGTTTTTTGACAAGTTTTCCGTTGCCTAGATGGGTGTTTGCTGCTCCATCGCTATCTAAGTAGAGGCTGCTATGTTTGGGGTCCAGTGGCCAATGTTTATCTGTTTTAATCCACTTGTTCTTGTTCATTACATAGTATTTGGTGAGAGGCCAGTCCTTGATGGCATCTTTCTTGTCCTTAAGCCATCTGTCGAACCATGCAAGATGAACATACTTCATCTCCATCTGAGACTCCAACGTGAAATCTACGCCCCCGAGCATCCGTTTAGGGAACCTTGTACCTCCGTGATCCCATGGACCCATTATCATGTATTGTTGAGTCGGGTTTGGTCCATGTTGGACTGCTCCCCGATAGTAGCACATGGCTCCGGGTTGGTCTCCGTCATAGTAGCCGGTGATTGTGAGGGTTGGTATATTGATCTTCTGATAGTCTGCTGGTTTGAAGCTGATACCTCGCCAGAACTTGTCGAGGTCAGGGTGGCTCATCCACTCCTTCCATACAGGTAGCTCTCGTCCAAGTGCCTCTGGCAGGTCTCGTATGGGTAGTATATTGTAGATTCGCTCCCAGTCTGCTGTTGTTCCAGCTAGGCTCTGATTGGTGTGTGATCCAACGAAGTTTAACCACCCGAACATCCAGAGGCAAGGTATCCCGTTAAAATATGGAAACTCTCTCATCCAGTTACCACCAGTGGCGGTTGGTACGATTGTGGTGAGGTGTGGTGGCTGTTCCTTGGCGGTTGCCCACTGTATCCATCCACGATAGCTACCTCCCATCATACCGAATTTGCCGTTGCTCCATGGTTGTTCTGCTGCCCACTCGATAAGATCGTAGCCGTCTGGGCCCTCGTTGAAGAAGGGGTAAAAGTCTCCTTCACTGTCATAGCGTCCTCTTACGTCGTAGACGATGAATGCGTAGTTGTGTTTGACGAAGAACGCTGCCATGTCTACGTGGCTTTTCATGGTGTTGTCGTATGGTGTGCCTATGACTACTGTGGGGTAGGCTCCTGTAAGGTCTGGTAGGTATATGTCGGCTGATAGATGCACTCCGTCACGCATGGGTACACGTGCATCCCAGATATGTCTCATATTAAAAGAAATGATGTTTACGCTTAATACAGTAATGATAAAGGAGGTTAGTAGAAACCCTTCTTTACTTCACGCGCCAAGTAGCCGTTAGCATCTAAGAAACCCTGAGCTGCTCCATCAGCGATCTCTGTGGCAGCAAGCTGTGCTTCCTCGATTGCTTTCGCTTCATCAATGGTCTGCACCGCTTTGTCTACTATCACATGGTCTCCGTTGATGATGACATCAGTTATCTCGTCACCTCTTGCGCTGTAGACGATGTTTGGTGCGATGTTGTTCATTGGGTTATAGATTATTGGCGTCATGTGAGGTACCTTTAGGTCTAGCAGGATAATGTCGGCTTTCTTACCGGCTTCAAGACTGCCTATCTTGTCTCCCAATCCGATCGCGTGGGCGCCTTCAATGGTAGCGAGTCTTAGTGTCTTCCATGCAGGTAAGACTGTTGGGTCTCTGTGGCGCGTCTTGTTCATCAACGCAGCTACCTTAATCTCAACGAGCATATTATGGTGGCCGTTACCCGGAGCCTGATCACTACCTATGGTAGCGTATTTTCCACCACTCTCAATGAACAAACCTAGAGGCGGGGTAATACCGTCAATTCCACCGATGCTCGCTGGGCATGATGCGTATCTGACGCCTCGTTCAGCTATCAATGCTACTTCATCGTCTGTTGTCTGGTGGCAGTGTGCTGCGATAAGCTGATCATCGAGGTAACCAATGCTGTCGAGGTACTTGATGGTGGTCATGCCGTACCTCATCTTCATCTGTAGCTCTTCTCGTCCACCCTGAGCAACGTGAATGTGGGCTAGTTTTCCTAGTTCCTTGGCTTTCTCCTTAACCGCCAAGAGCAGTTCCTTGTTCATCATGTCTGCGCCGTGGGGGCTGAGTATTCCTGTGATTCTTCCCTCTCCTGCGCCATCGTATTTCTCGATGAGTTCAACGCCTTCCTTGAACTTTTTCTCGCCAATGTCCTCGAAGAATATGTAGAGCTTTTTTGGGTCGGGTCTGCTTTCGGATCCAATCTGGTTGATTGTGTTGGCTAGGTTTGCCCTAACTCCTGCTAGTATAAACACCTTGTCTGCTACTGAGCCCATGTTTGCACCAATCTCACCAAATGTTGTGGTGCCTGCCTTCAATGCCTCTAAGACGCCTACTCTTGAGCCTACTATGCTTTGTTCTGGAGTAAGGAACTTGGTGTACGGTGCCATTGTTTTCAGCATCCACTCGATTTCCGGTACATCTTGTGCTAGTCCTCTTGCTAGACTGAGTCCTGTGTGGATATGTCCGTCTACGAAACCCGGTAGTACTGCTTTTCCTTTTGCGTCGATTACGTGTTCCGCTGAGCCATATTCTTTGACTATATCGTCTGTTTTTCCTACGGCTACGATGTCTTGTCCCTCTACTGCGACTGCTCCGTCTACTATTGAGCCGACGCCTTCACCTGTCATGGTGAGGAGGAAACCGTTCTTGATTAGAGTGCTCTCATATTTCTCCATACCTTTCACCGCTCTCTGGTGATAGCTTGTTATTCAGATAAAAACTATTGCACGAAAAACTTGGTAAACAGCGAAAAAAGGTGGAAAGACTATGAGCAAGTAAATACAATTATTATGATAAAATAATCAAACGAGGATTATCGGGCGACATTAACCGGCGTTGGGTCAAGCACTTTTATCAAGACATCAGGCTTCATACCGAGAATAAAACCCCGTCTACCCCCGTTAATATAGATGTATGGAAGGTCAAGGATGGTTTCTTCTACATGTACTTTGAGTTCTCTCCGTGTACCAAATGGACTGATGCCGCCTACCATGTACCCTGTGTAGCGTTGAGCATCTTTGATGCTCACGGTTCTGACGTTCTTTGTGTTTAGTTCTCTTGCTAGGTCTTTGAGGCTGGTCTCTTTCTCGCCATGCATCAGTATGATGAATGGGTTATGATCGCCATCCTCCATGACGAGGGTCTTAATCATGGCATGCTCATCTACTTCCATGATGTCAGCAGCGGCTACTGCTCCACTTTTCCTGTAATCATAGAGATGTTTGGTGTAATCTACTCCGAGGCTGTCAAGGAGCTTTGTGGCTGGTGTAGCTGGATATTTAGCCATCATTGATCACTTGATGTGTCTTACACCTTTTTTCTCGGCTTTCTTAATCCATGTTGGAACCGGTGGCACTAATTGATCTTCCGGACATAGCACTAGCTCTGTGAAGCTGGGTTCATCATTGTTGAATAACTTTTCCAGGCTGTCTAGTTCCTCTGGTTTGGTTATCCTGTTTGCGTTCAACCCGAAGCCTTCGGCTATCTTCACGTAGTCAACCTCCTTGAAGTTGGTCGCAAAGTCAACGTATTCCTCGCCGTAGCTGAGTCGCCACTCTGCTCTGATCCAGCCGAAGCTTCTGTTGTTCATCACTATGATATTATTGTTCTGTCCCATACGGGCTATTGTCTCTAGCTCTGCTGCGGCTAGTCCGAAGCTGCCGTCACCTACAAGAGTTGCAATGCAGCTGTTGGGTCTTGCTACTGCTGCGCCTATTGATGTGGGTATGGCGTATCCGAGGCTTCCCATGGCGAAGTTGTATGCCATGCTTCTACCTGCCTCTGGTACCTTGTAGAATGTTGATGTGTAGATGGCGCTTGTGCCTACATCCATGACGAGACACCGTTTATCAGGTAATGCTTTCTCAAGCATCTTGATGAACCGTACAGGATGAATAGGCGTCTCATTACTACCCGCGAGACTCGCCACGTATTCATCGTGTTTCTGCTTCTCCTCAACAAGTTTCTGGATGCGCGGTAGCTTCATCATCTCCTTCGGGTTGGAGTCAGCTAGTTCTAGCATCCAATCGATTGTTCCCCCGACGTCTCCGATCATTATCACATCAACAGGATAATTGTTTCCGGCTTCAGCCTCGCTGATATCAAGTTGGATTATCTTTGCCTTGGTGTCTACTGGAGGTACCGTCCATTTGTCTGTGCCTGCGCTATCTGTGCTTGATCCGATAAAGAACACCAAATCCGCTTCACACAGCATCTTGTTACTGAGTGTGGTGCCTCCTCGTGCACCGATAACGCCTAGGCTAAGTGGGTGGTTCTCGGGGAATGAGCCTTTTCCATTGATGGTAGTACCTACTGGTGCAGCGAAGTACTCGGCTAAAGCAACGACATCATTCCAAGCCTGACTATAGAGAACTCCCTGTCCACAGACAAACACTGGGCTCTCAGCTTCACCAAGCAGCTTCAAAGCTTCCATTATTTTACCTGTGGCTGCGACTGGTCTGTGCCCGGGGTAGCTTGTGAAGTCTTTCTGGGCGTAAAGTCGTGGGTTAACTGTCTCGCCTTGTAGGACATCGTATGGTAGTCTGATGTGTATTGGTCCGGGTTTTCCGGTGGTGGCTAGTCTGAATGCGCGTCTAACGGTGTGGGGTATCTGGTCGGGGTTAGTGACGGTGATGGATTCCTTTGTTATTCCCTTGAACATGCTTGTTTGGTCAAGCCCGGTAAGCATGTTCTGTGTCTCAAGATGCAGTGGTATGTCTGATGTGAAGAATATCATGGGCAGTGAGCCCTTGTACGCCTCGGCAACTCCCGGTAAAACATGGGTGCTTCCTACGCTTGGAGCCTC
>Ga0190359_1000837_pt1 | contig 20404 bp, 19 predicted proteins | sample 48721823_MG_FD_161269 | JGI IMG/M metagenome (GOLD analysis project Ga0190359, IMG submission 161269) | Hydrothermal vent microbial mat bacterial communities from Southern Trench, Guaymas Basin, Mexico - 4872-18-2-3_MG | ecosystem: Environmental > Aquatic > Marine > Hydrothermal vents >... | reverse complement strand
GAGAATCAGAGATTGGTCTGTAATATATTCTCAGCTTACTATATATTTTGAGGAAAGATTAAGGAAATATTCTAATCTATGAATATTCTAAAAAGGAGATTTACACAGATAAATTTACAGACTCAACAAAAGCTTGCAAAAGCAAGAGAATTGAGAGTAAAATACAATACATATTCCACCTTAACTCATGACCCTATTTACTCCGATTCCCGTTGAACCAATACATTGATTAATAAATTATAAGCTTTTCCAATTGACTTTTTATATCTCATTTTTTAACTTCATAAGGGATTTAAAATATTACAAGTGGCGAGAAATATGAAAGCACTTCTAATGCTGGAAGATGGTTTTTATACAAAGTGTGAAAGTTTTACCGGTGAAGGTGAAATATTCGGTGAACTTGTTTTTAATACCTCTTTAACTGGCTACCAGGAAATAATTACCGATCCTTCCTACTGTGGACAGATTGTAATGATGACAAATACCATGATTGGTAACTACGGTATCAGAGATGGTGAAGATGAATCAACCAGAATACATACAGGAGGTTTTGTTGTAAGGGAGTATTCAGGAGGGCCTCTTGATCATGAACAGGCCGAAAGGCTTGCCCCTTCTTCAAAACCCCCTTCATTCAAAAGGGGGTTAAATTTTAATGATCCCTCAACATTGCATAGTAAGGTCACCACAAACCTAGCTACATATTTAAAGGCACAAAATGTCCTTGGGGTTGAAGGTGTGGATACCAGAATGTTTACCAAGCATATAAGAGAACAGGGAGCTATGAAGGCTGGTATAACCACTGAAACTATGGATAGAGATGAATTCCTAAGGAAGGTCAAAGCATCACCTGGTATTGTAGGCAGAGATCTTGTTACAGAGGTTACAAAAAAGAATGCTTATCTTTACAATGACTCCGACGGGCCCAGGATAGCTGTGTTGGATTGTGGTATTAAAGAGAGTTCATTAAGAGAGCTTGCCCGTAGGGAATGCAGGGTTGAGGTTTTTCCTGCTTATTCTGATAAATCGGATATACTAAACTCGAAAGCAGATGGGTTACTAATATCTAACGGACCAGGAGATCCGGCAGCTCTGAAAACCATAGTTAAAACAGTTGAAAACCTAATAGGAAAAGTTCCAATATTTGGTATCTGCTTGGGACATCAGATAATAGGCCAGGCTTTGGGGGCAAAAACATTTAAGCTGAAGTTCGGGCATCACGGAGGTAACCATCCGGTAAGGGATGAAAGAACAAAAAAGGTATACATAACAACACAGAATCATGGTTTTGCAGTTGATACTGAGGATTTAAAAACTAGAGATGTGGAAATTACCTTTATAAACTTAAATGATTTTACACTGGAGGGAATGAAGCATAAAAAATATCCGTTATTTTCAGTTCAATTTCATCCTGAAGCGGCCCCGGGTCCTCATGATACACTATTTATATTTGATGAATTCATAAAGATGGTTAAAGATTTTAAAGGATAGACAAAGAACTCAACTATTGTGTGATGGATTAATATATGCCTAAGAGAGAAGATCTGAAAAAAATTCTTGTTATTGGTTCTGGACCAATCGTTATCGGTCAAGCCTGCGAATTTGATTATTCAGGGACCCAGGCCCTCAAAGCATTGAAGGAAGAGGGCTATACTGTAATTCTCGTTAACAGTAATCCCGCAACTGTTATGACTGACCCTGGAATGGCAGATAGGACATATATTGAACCTTTAGATGCAGAAACAGTAGCTACAATAATTGCCAGAGAAAGACCGGATGCTATACTCCCAACTCTTGGAGGGCAAACAGCATTAAACATTGCCACTGAATTGTACGATATGGGAGTTTTAGAAAAGTTTGGAGTGGAAAGCATCGGTGCAAATATTGAGGTTATTAAAAAGGCAGAACAGCGTGAATTATTTAAAAAAGCGATGAGTGAGATTGGTCTTGATACTCCCAAAAGTGGTATTGCTAAGAGCCTGGAAGAGGCAAAAAGGATAAAGAGAGAACTTGGCTTACCTGTTATAATCCGTCCTAGTTTTACCCTTGGAGGTAAAGGTGGTGGTATAGCGAATACAGAGGAGGAGTTTGAGGAAGCCGTAAACAAGGGTCTTAATGACAGCCCCATACACGAAGTACTTATAGAGGAATCTGTTTACGGGTGGAAAGAGTTTGAATATGAAGTAATGCGGGATAAAAAGGATAATGCGGTTATTATATGTTGCATTGAAAATATTGATCCTATGGGCATTCATACAGGGGATAGTGCTACCGTAACACCTGCTATGACCCTCTCAGATCGAGAAAATCAGTACATGAGAAACGCTGCAATAGCAATTCTGAGGAAAATTGGTGTTGAGACAGGCGGATCAAATGTACAATTTGCTATGAATCCTGAAACAGGAAGAATTGTAGCTATCGAGATGAATCCCAGAGTTTCTAGAAGCTCGGCATTAGCTTCAAAAGCCACAGGTTTTCCAATAGCAAAGTTTGCAGCTAAACTTGCTGTAGGTTACACATTAGATGAAATACCAAACGATATAACAAAGAAAACACCTGCTTCATTTGAACCTGTTATTGACTATGTTGCAGTGAAGCTACCGAGATTTACCTTTGATAAGTTTCCAGGTACCCCAAATGAGCTTTCAATTCAGATGAAGTCAGTTGGTGAAGTTATGGCTCTCGGTAGAACATTTTTGGAGGCTTTATTTAAAGGACTTAGAGCATTAGAACATTCAAAGAAATGGTACGAAGTTACCGAAAATACATCTGATGATAAGATTATTGAGGTAATCTCAAAAAATTCTCCTGATAGAATACCTTATATAATTGAAGCATTGAAGAGAGGGATAAGTGAAAAAGAAGTATCCAATCTTACAAAAATGGATCCCTGGTTTATTAGGATGTTTAGCAAAGCGGCCTCTACAATCACCTATATAAAAAATAATCCTCTTGGAAAAGATACTCTCAAAAAGGCAAAAAATATTGGTATATCCGATGAGTACATAGCATATCTTAAAGGTAGGGATGAGTTTTCTATAAGAGAGTTGAGGAAGAAAGAGGATATTGTTCCCACTTTTAAAATGGTAGATACTTGTGCTGCTGAATTTGAGGCATCAACGCCTTATTTCTATTCAAGTTATGATAAAGAAGATGAAACAATTGAGTCTAACAGGGAAAAGGTAATTATTCTTGGAAGTGGACCGAATAGAATAGGACAGGGAATTGAGTTTGACTACTGCTGTGTACAGGCAGCATTTGCCCTTAAAGAGTTGGGTTACGAGACGATTATGGTTAATAGCAACCCTGAGACTGTAAGTACAGATTATGATACATCTGATAGGTTGTACTTTGAACCAGTAACCTTTGAAGATGTAATGAATATTATAGAAAAGGAAAAACCCGTAGGAGCAATCGTTCAATTTGGTGGGCAAACTCCCCTGAATATTGCGAGAAAACTTGAGAACAGGGGTGCGAAAATTCTAGGAACATCCACAAGGTCTATTGATAGAGCTGAATCTAGAGAGGAATTTTCAAAATTGATAAAAGAGCTTAATTTAAGACAACCAAATAATGGAACGGCAAAATCTGTTGAAGAAGCTATCAGACTGGCTCATGGAATAGGCTATCCTGTTTTATTAAGGCCCTCATATATACTCGGCGGTAAAAAGATGGCTATCATATATGATGATGATAGTCTAAAAAGGTATTTGACCTCACGAATAAATGTTTCATCCTTAAATCCTGTTTTAATAGATCAATTTTTGGAGGATGCCTTCGAGTATGATATTGATGCTGTCTCTGATGGAGAGGATGTGGTTATCGGTGGAGTTATGGAGCATATTGAAGAAGCGGGTATTCATTCTGGAGATTCCGCCTGCTCAATTCCTCCTGTTAAATCCAAACCTGAATGGATTAAGGAGATGAAGAGGCAGACAAGGCTCCTGGCTCGTACTCTAAACGTAGTTGGTCTTATAAACATCCAATTTGCGGTGAAGAACGATCAAGTTTATATACTCGAAGTAAATCCGAGGGCATCGAGAACCGTGCCATTTGTGTCCAAAGCAACAGGTTACCCGTTAACAAAAATTGCAACTAAAGTGATAATGGGGAAAAAATTAAAAGAACTTGGTATAACAAAAGATTTTGAGATGGATTACGTGGCTGTAAAAGAACCGGTTTTCCCCTTCAACAGATTCCCGGGTACTTCTCCTGTTCCTGGACCTGAAATGAGATCAACGGGAGAAGTAATGGGTTTAGGAGCATCCTTTGGTGAGGCATTTTATAAGGCGAAAAAGGCAGCTTATAATCCAATACCAACAGAAGGTGTTGTATTTATCAGTGTACATGATTACGATAAACCGGCGATTCTGCCGGTTGCTAAAAAGCTAAATGATTTGGGTTTAAGAATTACATCCACGCGGGGTACATCTGCCTACCTTTGGGAAAACGGTATTTGGGCTGATGTAGTCCAGAAGATCCATGAAGGTCATCCAAATGCACTGGATTATATAAAAAATGCAAGAATCGCTATTCTTATAAATACACCCTTTGGTAAAGAATCCCAACTGGATGATTATAAGATGCTTACGGCTGCTATTCAGTACGGGATACCATATACCACAACTACATCTGCAGCTTTGGCTGCTGTTGAAGGTATCGAGGCCAAGAAAAACGGGCATATATTTGTAAGACATTTACAAGAAAATATAAAGATGTGTTAGATATAAATTTTACATAATTTTTAGGATTGCTTCACCTCGCTTTGTTCCTTATTAGAATAGCACCTATTGAAAATTCCTGGAATGTTGCAATGATAAGATAAAAAGATAATTGATGCTAAAATCTTTAAACAACCTCAATAGTTCTGTAAATTGCTTCGCTATGTTGATTTTCAACGCTAATGATATTAAAATAGTAGTAGATAAACTCGGATATCATTGTAAAATTAATGCTCGCTCGCAATGACATCAGCAAAAATGATATACAACCTGTATTTTTATACTACAATATTCCTCTGTATCATTTTGAATCCATGATTAATCAGGGTAAAAGATCTTTAATATACGAGCTATAATCATCTTATTTGATATTATTGAATTGAAAGGAGATAGCGAGGCTAAAGCGATAATCTCTTTAATTGGTTATACTAATCATTTAGTATGTTTCAACCGTGTAGATATAATCGTAGAGTAAGCCTGGATAGCTGGTTTCAATTAAATTCAAAATTTTATTCATAATTGTATCCAGAAGCTCTTTATCATTGGAAACATAAACAGTTCCCAAAACCGCCCTCTGAAGTGAATCCTGTTCTTCAATCTCGGATATTGAAACCCTGAACTTTGACCATATTCTGTCTTTTAAAGCTTTTACTACTCTTCTTTTATCTTTTAAAGAATAAGAATAAGGGATAACAAGTGTTATCTTAGAAATAAGTACTTTCATTTTTATATTTGAATAACAGATATATTTATCTAATTCCTATTTTCCGTAAAATAGGGTAAGTGTCACTATATTTATTATATAAAAGTCATTAGTTCATCAAATATATTTGGATCAGAGGCTACTACGTTGTAGTGTCCGTCTGATATGTTTATATTGAACTTAACATTATTTAATTCTGCTATTAAAAGAGCAGCTGCAATATCCCATTCGTTCACCGAGTACTGAATGTATGCATTGAACCTGCCGGCGGCAAGGTAGCAGAGGTCCAGTGCAGCAGATCCGAAAAACCTGACTTTTTTAATATGAGTAGAGATTTTTTCAAAAATTCTTCCGCCCATCTCCAAAGATTTTGTTTTAAAAAATCCTCCTGAAACAACTGCATCTTCTAAACTATCAACTTTAGATCTGGCCAATGGTTTTCCGTTTAAAAAGCTTCCGACTCCTTTTAGAGCTGAAAATGTTTCATTTCTAACAGGATCAAACACCACACCTGCTACGTATTCATCTCCTTTTTTAAAGGCGATAGATGTACAAAAATGGGGGATTCCTTTAACAAAGTTTACCGTACCATCCAGCGGATCTATTATCCATTTGTTTATTTTATCTTCACCGCTATTTCCACTCTCTTCACAGACAAAGCCATGGTCTGAATACTGATCTATTATTATCGATTTTATTATTTCCTCTGTTTTTACATCAACATCTAATTTTACATCATGTTTATAGCTTTTTGTTATACTGGCATCAGCATCCTTAAACCTTTTTAGCAGATATTTTCCTGCCGATTTAGCAGCATTTAAAGCTGTTTTGTAGATCAATTTCTCGTCTTGAATGTCCATAATTGTAGTAATACTCCTGAAAATTAAGACATAGTTTTAAATAAGCCAGATATAATTTTACAGACCAATTTTTATAAAGCAATAACAAGATAAATATATAAATAGGGAGGTAAACTTTCAATAATATTAAAAACTTAATGTGATTTATCGTGTTACACAAGTAATATTCCGGCTATAGAGCAGGAACCATGATTAGAGAATCATTTGGACCTTTGAGAATGAATCTTGCGAAAAATGTTATTTAGGAATTGACTCTGAATCTAGTGGATGTTGTATATAATATATAAAATGTATAAAAGCTCCCCACTTCTGCAGTTAATAAAATAACAATTATAATGCTGAAATTATTGATTAATGGAAACTCCTTTTGTATTATATAGCTATCAAAAGGAGTTGAAGGCAGGAAGTAAATGGCAGATAATTTTAACTATTACATCTTTGATCTTGACGGTACTCTCATCGATACTAGAGAGGATTTAACAACAGCGGTAAATATTTTAAGAAAATCCTACAATCTGCCCTCTCTTGATAAAAAAACTGTTACAAGCATGGTGGGGGATGGTATAAGGAAGCTTGTTGAAAGAGCTGTTAGTAGTGCAGACTCGGTAAATTTAGAGGAAGCACTAAAGGTTTTTAATGATGCCTATTCAAAGCATCTAGTAGATCATACCTATGTCTATCCCGGGATACCAGGGGTTCTGGAAAATCTTAAAAACTACGGTAAAAAGCTCGCCGTTAATACTAATAAATCGGATAAGTTTGCTGTTGAGATTTTAAAGAAGCTTGGAATATACAAGTATTTTGATTTTTTAGTTGGTGGTGATTCTGTAGAAAACAAAAAACCTGATCCTGAAGGAGTTTTGATGATTATCGAATTATTCAAAGCAACACCTTCTGAAACTCTTATGATTGGTGATGGTAAAAACGATATCCTTGCAGCTAAAGGTGCAGGAATTAAATCAGCTTATGTTACATATGGATATACCACAATCGATTCGATTAGCGATCTATCACCCGATTATTTTATTACGGAACCTCAAGAAATACTATTTATGTAAAATAATTCTAATTTATTCTCAGAAAAATTTGATTTATCAAATCTTTTTTATTAAAATTTTGATAAATTGTATTGAGATTTTGATTAATAGTTGATACTAAAACAGAGGAAGATATATGGCGGGAGAAGCTATAGAGAAAATTAGAGAGAAGGAAAAAGAGGGTCAGGAAATTATTGAAAAGGCAAAACTTGATGCAAAGAAAATAATCGAAGAAGCAAGGGAAAAGAAAGATCTGTACCTTGCTGAAAAGGATAAATTGCTAAAAGAGGAAGAGGCAACTATATCATCAAAATATAAAAAAGAAACAGATGAAGCCATTAAAAATCTTGAAGAAGAAAAAATAAAAGAAATTGAGGAGACAGATCAGCTTTGTAAAAAAAACCTCAATAGAGTAGTTGAGTTTATAACCCAGACAATTGTTGAGGAATAGAAAATGGCTTTAGATAAAGTTACGAAGGTTGAAATTACTGCGCACAACAGTATTATGGATAATCTCCTTGAAGAGCTTCAGGAATTATCGGTATTGCAAATCGATCCACATTCCATAGAAAAATGGGAAACTGAGAAAGAAAAGTTAGAAGAAACCGAGGAAAGCATTTTAGATTATAGATCAAGGATACAAAAAATTGAAAGGGCTATAAGTTTTCTTGATCCCTACTCACCTCCTGTTCCTTTGCTTATAAGTCTATCTGGAAACCTTCCGGTTATCGATAAAAAGAATCTTCATAAAGAGGCCGAACAAAAAAATGCGGATAAAATTGTAGAAACCGCTATTCAGTATCAAATTAAACTCTCTGATTTAAATTCTTCTATCAGAGAACTTGAGCAAAAAAGGATGGAGATGTTTCCTCTGTCAAACATTTCAGTCCCTATATCAATTATTCTTAATTTACAAAAAACAAAGGTGATCATTTCCAAAATAGATTCAGAAAAATACAATGAACTTCTCGATAAGATAACATCAGATTTGATTCACATTGAAAAAATAAGCGAAGGGGATGTAGTCTACTTCTATATTTTGTATCATCTATCGGAAGCCAAAACAATTGAAGAATTAATGAGAACTTTTAGATTTGATCCCATTTCTTTAAATGCTATTGATAAAACCCCGGGTGAGTTAATTGTCGATTATGAGGAAGAAATTAAGAGGCTTAGAAGTGAAAAAGAAGAGCTAATAAAAAAGATAAAAGAATTGGCTTCAGGTATTGATGCCATAAGGTGTTACTATGATTTTTTATGCTCAGAGCTGGAAAAACATGAAGTTAAAAAGAAATTCTTCTTTACAAAGAAAACCTTTGTTATAAATGGATGGATAAAAAAGAGAGATTTTCATTTTCTTGAAGATATAACTAAAAAATATAAAGAGGTTTTTGTAAAAGAGATTGAAAAGAAGAAGGAAGAAGAGCCACCGATTGTATATAAAAACAACAGGTTGGTTTCACCCTTCGAACTGATTGTGAATTTATATTCTCCTCCGTCACCTAATGAGATAGATCCCACACCTATACTTATGCCTTTTTATGCCATATTTTTTGGGATATGTCTAACAGAAGCAGGGTATGGTCTTGTGATTATACTGCTTACAGCTTTGGCTCTTGCTATACTTAAACCAAGAGGTGTTAATAGAAAGTTTATAACGCTCTTTTTGATTTTAGGAGTTTTCACATTTGTTATTGGGACATTGATGGGTACAGTGTTTGGGATCGATTTTGAGCAACTTCCACAGAATCTTGAATGGCTGAAGAAGGCGCGTTACAAGGTTATGATATTTGATTCTTCAAAGGATGTATTAACTTTCTTTGGTCTTGCATTAGGACTGGGTATTATACATTTGATTACCGGGTATTTTATTAAAATGTACATGCTATTTCGCGATGGAGATTGGGCAGGGGCGGTTTGTGATCATTTGCCATGGGTATTTCTCCTTCTTTCACCTGTTCCAAAGATGCTTGAAAAGATAATGCCTCAGAATGCCCATGCTTTGAATATGGCGTTTTACATATTAATAGGTCTTTGGGCTGGAATAACCTTGCTGTTCTCTGAAAGAAAAACATGGAATCCGCTAAAAAGGATTGGAATTGGGCTATTTAGGCTTTACGATGTTTCTAGCGTTTTGGCCGATGTGCTTTCTTATTCGAGGCTGCTTGCTCTGGGATTGGCTACGGGAGTTATAGCTCATGTAATGAATACACTTGCAAAAATGGTGAATCAGATACCGGTGGTAGGTATAATAGGTTTTGTTCTCGTACTTGTTGTAGGGCACATGTTTAATCTGCTCATAAGTGGACTTGGTGCATTCGTGCATTCTATCAGGTTGCAGTACATGGAGTTCTTTACTAAGTTCTATACGGGCGGCGGGGTACTATTTGAACCATTTACTGAAAAAAGAAAGTATACAAGCAAACCTGAGTTAATCAGGAATAAAGCAAAATAATTTGGTTTTGGATGTTAACCTAAAAAATACATTATGAACATTTCGTAAGGAGGATATCATGAATATCGGTCTGTTTTTGGCCATTGCTGGTGCAGCACTCGCAGTTGCTCTTTCAGGTACAGGGTCAGCAAAGGGTATTGGTCTTGCTGCTTCTGCTGCTTCAGGAGCTATGACTGAGGATCCAAAAAAGTTTGGTAAGTTTATTCTGTTAGTTGCATTGCCGGGAACTCAGGGGATTTATGGTTTTGTCATGGGATTTCTTACAATTCAGAAAATAGGTCTTTTGGGCGGACAGGTGGTAACCTTAAATATATGGCAGGGATTAAATGTGTTTTTCATGAATCTACCAATCGCTATTGCAGGCCTATTTTCAGCTATTCATCAAGGGAAGGTTTGTGCAAGTGGTATTAGTTTAATCTCCAAGCAGGAAGGTGAAATGGGTAAAGCTCTGGTAATGGGTGTTCTTGTTGAGTTTTATGCAGTTCTTGGTCTTCTTGTATCAATATTTGTATGGCTCTTCTTAAAGTTTTAAAAAATTGATAAAGATTGGAGTTAAGTTATGTCCGTTGAAGGAATTATCGAGAGGATAATATCCGAAGCAAAGGAAGAAGCGGCAAGGATAATCTCTGAGGCAGAAGAAGAAGCTAATCGGATAGATGAAGAATTGAAAAAAGAAGCTGATGAATATTTTGATAATCAGCTAAAATTGCTTGACAAAAAATACAGAAATGAAAAAGAGAGAGCCATACTCAATAAGAGGCTTGAAAATCGAAAAGAGGTTCTTCAGGTTAGACAAAAATGGATGGATGAAGCCTTTAACCATGCTTATAGATCTTTAGTTGAGCAGCCATTTGAAAATTATAAAAATCTCATTTTAACGATGATAGATAAAGTATCTTCAACTAAAGACGAAGAGATCCTGTTTGGCAAAAAAGGTTCAGATGCCGAATTAAAAAGTATCGTTGATGAAGCAAACAAGAAATTGAATGCTAAGTTTAGCCTTTCGAAGGATAAAGGTGATTTTGAGTGGGGCTTCATACTGAAAAAAGGAAAGATTGAAACCAATGTTACTATAGATAGTTTATTCAGATATAAGAGGGATGAATTAGAACAAAAAGCATGGGAGATATTTAATGTTGCTCAGTAGTCCCGAATTTGTTGAAAACAGTGAGTATGGTTTTGCAGTGGCCAAAATTAGGGCTCTGGAAAATAGACTAATTACAGGAACGTCTCTCAATCAGCTTATTAATAGCTCTGACGAGAGATTTATTCCCTTCCTTGAAGAGCTAGCAGGGATAGGAATAAAAGAAGAGGATACAGTTGATGATTTACTTGAAAAACTTGAGTGGAATCTAACTGAAACCTTTTTTCTTGTTAAAGGCTTACTGATAGAGGATGAGTATAAGAGGCTAATATCTCTAAAATACGATTATGAACTTCTTAAGCTTATTATTAAGGAGCAGGGGGGTGGAAGGGTTAAAAGCCATAAATATACATCTCTAAGGTCAAACTATACCTATCCTGTGATGAAATCTCTTATTGAAGCAGGAAACTTTCTCGATCTTGGAAAGTATATCAGTGCTGCTTATCAGGAGAGTATTGGAATTAAATCTATAACGGGTAAGGAGATAGATGTAATTTGTGATAGGGCATACTTTAATGAAGTTTTTGATTGTCTGAATTCAAAACCAAATCCTTTTATTGAGGGTTTTTATAGAAGGAAAATAGATACTATTAATCTAACTTCGATGCTCCGTCTTAAAAATAGGGGTGAGAAAAGGGCTCAGATTTACGAGGTTTTTATACCTAATGGCAGTATAGATATTGATCATTTTGAAGAATCCTTTGAGCTTACGTTCGATGCTATTTCTACTCGGTTAAACTTTGCATGGTTTTCAAATATTTTGCAAACAATACCTAAAGGTGGAGAAGAGGGTAACAATATAGCTCTGCTTGAGAGAGTCCTTGATGAGGGACTTATGAATTATCTAAAAGAAAGCATATATGTCACTTTTGGGGTCGAACCTGTAATTGGCTATCTATTTAAGATGGAGTTGCAAACGAATAATTTAAGGCTGATCGTTTTATCAAGATATTCAGGGTTATCGGCAGATGACATAAAAAGAAATGTGAGAGGGATGAATGAGTAGTATAGCGGTATTAGGAGAAGAGAGAAACATTCTTGGTTTTAAGCCTTTCGGTGTGGATGTGTATCTGTTTAATGAAAGCGGAAAAAACCCTGAGGAATGGTTCTCGGAAATTTTAAAAGAAAATTATGAATTAATAATAATCACAGAATCGATTGCAGAAAAAGTCAGTGAACAAATAGATGAATTGTGGGAGAAAGAACTCCCTGTAGTTTTAACAATAAGAGGTTTGGGAGAAACTACAAGCTCCTCATTTGAGAGACTAAGACGTCTAGTAATAAAGGCTATTGGAGCAGATCTATTTAAGGAGAGTTAGTATGGATCAAGGTAAGATAATAAAAGTAGCAGGCCCGCTGGTTGTGGCTTCAAACATGCAGAATGCTAGAATATACGATGTAGTTAAGGTGAGTGACAAAAAGCTTATGGGTGAAGTAATAGAGATGCGTGGAGACGAGGCATCAATCCAGGTATATGAAGAAACAGGTGGCCTTGGTGTTGGGGAACCGGTATATCTTACAGGTGAGCCTCTGTCTGTCGAGTTAGGACCCGGGCTGATTGAATCAATATATGATGGGGTACAAAGGCCTCTGGATATGATTAAGGAGGTTGCAGGTGACCTTATTACAAGAGGCATCGATCTGCCTGGTTTGAGCAGAGAAAAAGTATGGGAGTTTAAAGCTACTGCAAAGACCGGTGATAAAGTTTCAGAAGGTGATGTGCTGGGTGAAGTCAAAGAAACGGTACTTGTTGACCATAAAATAATGGTTCCGCCCGGGATTAATGGTGTAATAAAAAAGATTGAAAGCGGGAGTTATAAGGTAACCGATGCAATAGCTGTCATTGAAGCAGATAACGGCAAGGATGTTGAGGTAACCTTAATGCAGGAATGGCCTGTAAGAAAACCCAGGCCCTATAAAGAGAAGCTTTCTCCAAATGAACCTTTGGCTACAGGTCAGAGGGTCATAGATGCATTTTTTCCGATTTCTAAGGGCGGAACTGCCTGTGTACCGGGCCCTTTTGGTAGCGGTAAAACTGTTGTTCAACATCAGCTTGCTAAATGGGCAGATGCCCAAATTATTGTATACGTAGGATGCGGTGAACGCGGAAATGAAATGACGGACGTATTGATGGAGTTTCCTGAATTAAAAGATCCAAGATCCGGCGAACCGCTGATGAAAAGAACTATTTTGATTGCAAATACGTCAAATATGCCTGTTGCAGCGAGAGAAGCATCAGTATATACAGGCATCACAATTGCGGAATACTATAGGGATATGGGATATTCTGTAGCTTTGATGGCTGACTCTACATCAAGGTGGGCAGAAGCTATGAGAGAGATGTCAGGTAGGCTTGAAGAGATGCCTGGTGAAGAGGGTTATCCTGCATACATGGGTACAAGAATTGCGGAATTTTATGAAAGGGCAGGAAAGGTAATAACCTTAGGAAGCGAAAAAGATGGTAAAGAGAGAATCGGGGCTTTGAGTGCTATAGGTGCAGTATCTCCACCCGGTGGTGATCTTTCGGATCCAGTTGTCCAGGCTACGTTGAGGGTTGTTAAAGTATTCTGGAGTCTTGAGGATAAGCTTGCTTATAGGAGACACTTCCCGGCAATAAGCTGGTTAACTAGCTATTCGCTTTATATTCCTAACTTGGAAGATTATTTTCTTGAAAAGTTAGGCAAGCAGTGGATGGATAATATAAACAGAGCAATGTTAATTCTACAGGAAGAAGCGGAACTGGAGGAAATAGTAAGATTAGTTGGTCTTGATGCACTTTCTCCGGAAAATAGACTTATAATGGAAACAGCAAGGTCTATTCGAGAAGATTTTCTGCATCAAAATGCTTTTCATGAGGTTGACACTTATACCTCTTACACGAAGATGGCTAAAATGATGCAAATTATAATGGCCTTTCATGATATGGGTAAAGATGCTCTGAAAAATGGTGTTTCGATACTGGATATTGCTGCATTACCGGTCAGAGAAAAGATTGCAAGAATGAAATATATCACTGAATCAAAGATTGAGGAGTTTGATTCTCTTAATGATGAAATATCTGCTGCGTTTAAAGAACTAAAAGAGAAGGTTATAGCGGAGGCATAAATGATTAAGGAATACAATACAATAAGAGAAGTTGCTGGCCCCTTGATGCTTGTTGAAGAGGTTGAAGGTGCAAAGTACGAAGAATTGGTTGAAATTGAGCTTCCAAATGGAGAGCTGAGAAATGGAAGAGTCCTGGAAGTTGATAGAGACCGGGCACTGATCCAGCTTTTTGAAGGGGTTACGGGTGTTAATATATTTCAGACAAAAGTAAGATTTAAAGGAAGGGGGATGGAGCTTGATGTCTCCGATGATATTCTAGGAAGAATATTTGACGGACAGGGTCGACCTATTGACAAGGGGCCGAAGATCATCCCTGAAAAGCGTCTTGATATTAATTCTGCTCCGATCAATCCTTATGCCAGAGACTACCCATCTGAATTTATCCAGACTGGAATTTCGACAATCGATGGTTTAAATACCCTTGTTAGGGGACAGAAACTACCGATCTTTTCGGGTAGCGGTCTACCGCATTCCAAAATGGCCGCTCAGATTGCGAGGCAGGCTAAGGTGCTTGGTAAGGAGGAGGAGTTTGCAGTTGTTTTCGCTGCGATGGGCATTACTTTTGAAGAAGCACAGTACTTTATTCAAAACTTCCAGGAAACCGGGGCTATTGAAAGAACAGTAATGTTTGTTAACCTTGCTTCTGACCCGGCGATTGAAAGAATAGCAACACCAAGGCTTGCTCTAACTGCAGCAGAGTATCTGGCCTTTGATAAAGATATGCATGTGCTCGTAATCCTGACAGATATGACAAATTACTGTGAGGCTCTCCGAGAGGTTTCAGCAGCAAGACAGGAGGTACCGGGTAGGAGGGGATACCCTGGTTATTTATACACAGACCTATCTACCATCTATGAAAGGGCCGGAAGAATACAGGGCAGGAAGGGATCGATTACACAGATTCCTATTTTAACGATGCCAGAGGACGATAAAACCCATCCGATTCCTGATTTGACGGGTTATATCACTGAAGGGCAGATTGTACTATCACGTGCAATGCATAGGAGAGGGATCTATCCACCAGTTGATGTTTTACAATCTCTGTCCAGATTAAAGGATAAGGGAATTGGAGCTGGCAAAACGAGGGAGGATCATGCCGATGTATTTAATCAGCTTTTTGCAGCTTATGCAAGAGGACTGGAGGCAAGGGAGCTTGAGGTTATTCTGGGAGAAGCTGCGCTGTCCGATCTTGACAGGATATACTATCAATTTGCTGAGAGTTTTGAAAGAAGATACATAGCTCAAGATGAAACAGAAGACAGAAGCATAGATTTTACACTTGACCTTGGATGGGAGTTACTTGCATCGCTGCCAACAATCGAACTCAAGAGAATAAGACCTGAGTTTATTGAAAAGTATCTTCCAAGATTTAAGAAAGAAAAAGAAGTCGCTGAGTCAAAGTAAAATGAAATAGGTGGTTAAAAAGAAGAATAGTTTGTGCAAATAATTTATGACATTTGTTTAGTCTGTTGAGGTTTGAGGGTATAGAATATACAATTCATGAGGATTGCTGATGAAACTGGATGTGAACCCTACAAGAATGGAACTCCTGAGGCTAAAGAGGAGACTCGTTCTGGCCAAGAAGGGGCATAAACTCCTGAAGGATAAACAGGATGAGCTTGTACGGAATTTTCTGTCTATTATTGAAGATACTAAAAAGATTCGGCTAGAAATTGACAGGGAAATTCAATCGGTTTTTCAGAGCTACTCCGTTGCAGAAGGAGTCGTCGGTGGAGAGGTTATAGAAAACCTTCTTGCGATACCTGGAGCCCAAACCAGATTAAAATCTGAAACCAGAAAAATAATGAATCTCAAAGTTCCTAAGTTTACGGTCGAGGTTACCGGCAATCCCTTTAATTATGGTACAAGCACAAGCACAGTTCTTGTTGACAACTTCGTAAAAAGGTTTGGCAATCTATTAAACTCCCTACTTAAACTCGCTGAGCTTGAGAAAACTTCAATACTGTTAGCTGAAGAGATTGAAAAAACAAGGCGTAGGGTGAACGCTCTTGAGTATATATTGATACCGAATATAACGGAAACTATAAAATATATCACGATGAAACTTTCCGAGATGGAACGATCAAATCTAACAAGAATCATGAAGGTAAAGGATATTATTCAGCAGAAAAGGGAAGAATCCAGAAGGTAGATCTTCGCCCAAAGTGTAAAGTTATTAAGCTTTACTAACCTTAATTAAGCTTGTCACCATTTAGGATTTGATATCGTAATGCATTTTAGCCACGGACCATCCGGTACATCCTTAAAATCTACGAACTGCCAGTCAGTGTAGTCATTATCCTTCATGCCGAGATATTTAAAACATGCAGGAGAAATATCAAGCCCAACCCCACCATTTTTCTTATTTTTTGGCCTGGCATTTCCAAATACATAGTTAACATCATCGGTTTCAAAGGGACCCACGTCTTCCCACTGTGCGTAGCAGACCTTTCCTCTATAGTTTATTTTAATCCATTTATTTTTGCAGTAGGATACAAAATCATCACTACCTTTTGAATCTTCCAGTGCCTTCCATTTTTTTAATATAGGTATACTCTTTACGGATTCTTTGTGGCCATGGTTTGTTACATCGTTGTATGGCAGGGCGAAATAGAAGGGATTCTCTTTCGGTATAAATCCTGCCGGAAAATAACCGTCCCTTTTATCCGGAAAATCAATACCTCCATAGGCTTTAACCCAGTCTTCTGTCCACGCACTAGAACCGTTATCAATCACACCAGATTTATATATATCTTTTTCTCCAATATAAAAAAATGTAGTTTTTATTCTTTTGTGTATTGGGTATGGTTTTTCGGGTGAGGTCTCACTTTCTAATTTTGAATTGTTAGACTTTTGCTTAGTAACTTTCCTAGGAGCCTTCACAGTTTTTTCCTGTGGAGGGCTGGGGGTTTCGGTCATTACTATGCTAGTTCTACATGAGTTTATAAGAATAAATAATAGGGATAGAATAATATTTAAATAAACAGTTTTTTTAAAGAACTGTTTTTTCTCTTTAATTTTCATAGCTGTAGTTAATGAAAAATCTAAAAATTATCGGACAACTAGATTGAAAAAGATTTTTATTCAAGTAATATTACGAGTTTTTTCTAAAAACTGGGTTTTGTCCTTTCGAGCGAAGCGACGTAATTATTAATATATAAGTAATTAAAGATACCCCGCCTTGATGAATCAATGCTCGAAATAATAGCGCCCTATCTTTTTATAGTGAACTCACATCTTAATTTATATTCAAAAAAGTAATTTTGATTTTAATAAAAGGTTAGAAAAACTTTTTGAATTGCTATTTTGCAAGAACTACCTTGCCACTTCTAAGGCAGTTCGTACATATTTTAGCTGTTTTAACCTTACCATTAATGATGATTCTCTTTTTTATAAGATTAGGAGAAAAACTCCGTTTCGTTATCCCGGTTACCTTTATACCTGCACCCTTTTTCCTCTTTGCCAAACCTCTTGTAGCATAAGATCTACCAGCAACTGTTCCTTTTCCACATATTTCGCATACACGAGCCATCTTTACAAACTCCCGCCTGAAGGTTAGAAACAATATATTAACAGGTGATTTTTAGGTCAAGTTAATTCTTGACGTTAAACTTTAATGACATTAGCTTTTGAAAAATCAATGAGGTTTCAAAAGTATTTTATTGAACAGATGAGAAATTAAAGAGATATGAAGATAGATTTGTCTCCTGGAGAGATACAGGTAATCAAAATATGGGCTGAGAATAACATCCATGGTGGGCATTGGGGTGATGGGGATATCATTGTTCCAGAGGAAGAGATTATCTTAAATAAGCTAAACTCTGCGAAAAATGGAAAGGTTGATTTTACCCCAAATGAAGCGAGAATTATTCTTATGTGGAGCAACAGCTCTATGGGAATAAATACATATGAAGAAAGCACTGTTATTCAAAAATTAAACAAGATAATGGAAATGTAGTAGATTATTAATCTTAGGCTAATTTAAAATATGATCTTATTTTTATAGTAGAGCTAAATTCAAGTTTATTGATTGATAATAGAAGATTTCTAAATAATGATAGGAAGATAATATGAAAGAGCTTATTGAAAGGGTAGAAACAATCTTCAGTGAATTGGGTTACAATCTGTTTGATAAAGAAGAATCAGATGAACTATATCAGGCATCTTTTGGAAAAGATGATGAAGTTTACGGAACATTTTTTATTGAGGGTGATAACAACTTCCTTGAAATAGCCAATACCTACACTTTTGAAAATGATGAAGAGGATTTTCTAAGAGAACATTTAGAGGATATGATGAACATATGCTATGAATACGGAAATTATTTTAATATAGTCAAGGAAGAGGACGAAATAGATTTCTCGGTATTCTCAAAACTATACTATTCCGGTTTAAATTTAGAATCCCTTGAAGACACCCTTGAAGATTTTATCGATTGTAATAGGGAGCTCATTTCTATTTTAAATGCTGAAGATGAAGAGTAGGCTTCACATAGTACAACAAATTGTATAATGAATTTCTATTAAAAACTTGTATAAATATTTGAAATCTCCTCATTTTTCTAATAGAATATAATTAATATGAAAAGAATAGTTATCCTTTCAAAGAAAATAAAAAAGGTTCAGAAACAGATCCTTGAAGACATTTTAAAAAATTACGGCTATTACATAACTAATGTTGATTCTCCCGATGAATTATCAACCTTTATAAAACATGATGATGTTGAAGCGCTATTTTTAGATCCTTCATACTATTCTGAAACAAAGAATCTGAGAAATAATAGAAATAAATCACCCTTCCTCTTTCTGCTAATCGATAAAAAACAGCCACTTCCAGAGGATATGGATGAGGTTGAAGGAATGGTTTTTCTGGATACAGATAGGACAATCTTTGAGAAGCAGATAATATTTATTTTTAAATATATTTTGTTAGAGGCAAATCTCAAAAGTTTTTCGAGAGTGATAGATCCTGAGTTTCTAAAAAAGCTTTTAGGAGATACAGCACATGCAATAAATAATATACTTACAGGTATGCAGGGTTATGCAGAACTTGCTCTGCTAAATCCGGAGGATAAAAAGCTAATAGAAGATTCATTCAAAGTGGTTATGGACTCATCATATAGAGTAAGAAATGAGATTAAAAATTTAAGAGCGTTTGTACGAATCGAAAATCCAAAAATTGAGAATGCTACAATAGGTGAAATAATAAAGCAATCCATAGATCTTGTTAAACCACAATGCCGTTCAAAAAATTGCACCATTAATTATGAAATGGATAGGGATTATCTAATTGAAGGAGACAGAGATCAGCTTGTTCAGGTTTTTTTCAATATCCTTAGAGATTTTATTGAAGATTCTGATGAAGATACGGCGATCACTATTATGTCATCAGATGGAAATGGCATGGTAAAGATTGATATAAGCTGTGAAAAATGCGGAGAAAGCGAGGAAGATTTTAGAACTATAAAAAGGATACTGGCAATTAATGAACCGATTCTCAAAATGGATAGTGAAGAGGGTAGAATAGAGAATAAGAATGTTCTGTCGATGTGTAACAGAATTATATTTAATCATAAGGGAAAAATAGATATAACAAAAAAAGGAAAAGGAATTGCCTATTCAATTAATTTGCCCTACGTTGGTGGACCGGGTGAAGAAATAAGAGAGGGTACACTTGCACCTGGAATGTATGTTGATAGTTTCGAGAATCTTGATATGGACGTTCTTGTAGTTGATGATGAAGAGTTTGTAAGAAATACACTGTACTATTTCTTAAATCAGAAGGGATGCAGAGTCACACTTGCTGAAGATGGAAAATACGGCCTGGAAATTGCGAAGCAGAATCCTTTTGATATAATCTTCATGGACTACCTAATGCCAAAAATGGGAGGCGTTAAAGCTGCAAAGGAGATTCTAAAACATAATGACAATGTTAAAATTGTTTTTATTACTGGCAAAGAGGTGGCAGATGAGAATGAAATCATAAAATCGGGAGTCTATTCTATAATAAAAAAACCTTTTGAAATAGAGGATATTTATTCAGTAGCAAAAAAAGTGGCCATGGAAAAGGGTTTAGGAGGATAATGATTATAAATATTGCTGGATAGGAGGTGAAATTATGAATCTTGAACATATGGTATTTATAGGTCATGCTACTTTTAAAATTGCAGGGAGCAAAGTCGTTTACACCGATCCCTTTAAGATAAAAAATCAGGATAAAGCAGATATAATTCTCATAACTCATAGTCATTTTGATCATTGTTCTCCCGATGACATTACGAAGCTTTTAGGAGATAATACAACCGCTGTTTGCAGTAAAGATTGTGTTGAAAAGCTAGAAAAGATAGTACCCCATGTTATAGGGTTAGAACCCTACGATGAAG
>Ga0190359_1000835_pt1 | contig 20428 bp, 18 predicted proteins | sample 48721823_MG_FD_161269 | JGI IMG/M metagenome (GOLD analysis project Ga0190359, IMG submission 161269) | Hydrothermal vent microbial mat bacterial communities from Southern Trench, Guaymas Basin, Mexico - 4872-18-2-3_MG | ecosystem: Environmental > Aquatic > Marine > Hydrothermal vents >... | reverse complement strand
AACCCCACCTGATCCCTTCCCAATTGGGCAGACCCCGCGGTTGGTCACTAAGTGTCACCAAACTGGCACCCTTGTCGTATGGTTGACAGATAGAAATGAAGAAAGTTATGAGTGAGCTATAGTGACTAGAGTGATCTAAAGTTAAGAGTGATCTAAAGTGACTAAAGTGAGCTAGAGTTATGAGTGAGCTAAAGTGACTAGAGTGGGCTAGAATTGGGAGTTACCTAAAGGGACTAGGGTGCTGGCATGGATATTGCCGAAATGCAGTTGGAATGAAATTTTTTGTTGAGGTGATGCCATGGAACAGGTGGAAAAGCACAGCATAAGGGGCACACAAACAGACAACCCATGCCATGAAAGAGGGTGGAGCAAAGAATTCTGCTCAGCCCTATTAGCATCTCCCTCCTTAGGAATCTATATTGTCCAGGATGGCGTTTTCAAGATGGTCAGCCCCGAATTTAAGCGGATTTGTGGCTACACCGATGAAGAGCTCATGGGCAAGAAGCCGAGCGATTTGGTACATCCAGATGATCTGGAAGGTGTGAGAAAGAACGCAGTATTAATGCTCAAGGGCCTCAGTCACACGCCATACGAGTTTAGAATAATAACCAAAGAAGGGGACATCAGGTGGATTGAGGAAAAGGTCGTTTCTATAATCTACGAGGGAAGACGGGCGTCCCTGGGTAATTTTTTGGATGTCACCAGGCGGAGAAATGCAGAGGAGGAACTTGAGACAGCGAGCAAGGAGGTAAAATTTCTCTTTGAGTCCATTCCTGATCCCGTAACCATATCGGATCTCGAGACAGGCCGGTACATCTATGTTAACCAGGCATTTTGCCAATATACGGGATATAGCAAGGAGGAGGCGCTCGGCAAGACCCCCTTTGATCTCAATCTATATGCTAATAAAGGTGATAGAGACAGACTTGTAAAACACTTGGAAAAGGACGGTAAGGTCGATAGCTTTGAGGTACCGTTTAGGCTGAGGGATGGTCGAGTGTTTCATGGGCTGCTGTCTGGAAAAATCTTTAAATACCGATCCAAGCGTTCGCTAATAGCGGTTGCAAAGGATATGACCCCTATAAAGGAGGCCGCCGAAAGGCTCAAGGAGTCTGAAAGACGCTATAGGGAGCTTTTCGATTCCGTTTCAGATCTGATCTACAGACAGGATCTTGATGGAAAATTTGTCTCGGTCAACCACGCTGTGACAGACATTTTTGGCTATAGTATAAATGAACTTATCGGTCGCAAGGCCTCTGACTTTATGAAACCAGAGTTGAGGCCATTGTTTGAAAGCGAATACTTGCAAAAGGTCAAGACGAGGGGGCACCATGAGGGGGTTTCCGCCTATTTTGCAAAGGATGGTCGCAAGTTCTACCTCGAGTACCGCAGCCAGCTTATAAGGCCTCCAAACGGAGAGCCATTCATAAGCGGAATAGCTCGGGATGTGACTGAACGGATACTGGCACAAAGGGAAATCAAGAAACTTGAAAAACAGGTGCTCCAGGCCCAGAAGATGGAGGCAATCGGTACCCTGGCAGGTGGAGTAGCCCATGATTTTAATAATATCTTACAAGCAATTTTGGGGTATACCCAGATATTATTGATGTCAAAGAGTGAAGATGACCCTGACGTACAAAATCTCAAGCAAATCGAGATGGCAGTAAAGCGGGCAAGTGAGCTTACCCACCAACTACTGGCCTTTAGCCAAAAAGTGAAGAGTGAACTGCGTCCTATTAATCTAAACCAGGAAGTACGTGAGGTGGAGAAGCTCCTCAGGCGGACCATACCAAAGATGATTAACATAGAATTGCGATTGGCAGAAGATCTCAAGGTCATTAATGCTGATGCAGCCCAATTGGAACAGGTGATAATGAACTTGTGTGTAAACGCTAGAGATGCCATGCCAGAGGGTGGTTCCATCATCATTGAGACAGAGAATGTTTTCATGGACGACGAGTACTGCAAGGAACATCTTGGCTCAAAGGCTGGGTCCTATGTAATGCTCTCCATTTCTGATACAGGAGACGGCATGGACAAAGAAACCCTGGAACATATCTTTGAGCCCTTTTTCACCACCAAGGATGTGGGCAAGGGCACGGGTCTGGGCCTAGCAATGGTTTACGGAATTGTAGAAAATCACGATGGGTATATTACCTGCTACAGCGAGCCAGGGAAAGGAACTAATTTCAAAATCTATTTTCCAGTGATTGATGCCGAGCCCTATAGAATAGAAGATGTGAAACAAGAAGACCTTAGTGGCCTCAAGGGAAACGGTGAGACACTCCTTTTGGTGGATGACGAAGATAGCCTTCGAGAGCTGGGCAAGACGATACTCGAAGAGTTTGGGTATAAAGTGATTCTTGCTAATAATGGTGAGAGCGCCTTAAAGACCTATGAGGCCCAGAAGAGTGATATATCTATAGTTGTTTTAGATCTCATTATGCCGGGCATGGGAGGCAGTCAGTGCTTAGAAAAACTCCTGGAGATAGACCCTGATGCCAAGGTTGTTATAGCAAGTGGATATGCTGTAAATGGAGAGACCAAAAGGGCCATAGATGCAGGTGCTAAAGGGTTTGTGAGGAAACCCTACGAAGTAAAACAATTCCTGCGCACAGTCCGTGAAGCACTTGATTCATAGTAGAGGGCTCTTATACAAACCTGGCGCCATAGCCATGATTGGCCCTTTTTCCTCTTTTGAAGAAATGGGGAAACCGCAATTTTATGGGCCCCAGGATTAGCCCTTGTTGGGTGACACCACCCTGAGATATCTATCCGGTTTTAGACGCGCGAATATGGTGGCCCCCGGACAGGGGGCTACCAGCTTTTCCTTGAATTCGTGCCCTAGCACCTGGAACAGTTCCACACAGCACGAGCACAAATGGGCGCTGCGATCAATTGAATACGGAATGATTCCGTCTTTGCCTTCAACGAAAAAGACTGGTTTGATGAAGTTGGAATGATTTGCCGTGTGGGAGAGATAAAGGAAATCGTAGTCATTCACATCAGAGCCTAGTCGCCTGGCCCACCTCAGATAAATCCTCTTTTCTATCTCCTCCACCGTGAGCCATTCCTTTGGGAGCCGTTTCTTGAGTTCGGGTTCTGAAATAAGTCTCTCCTTGTCCTGTATTGATGCCGGCCGTGGGGGCACGAAGTCTGACTCTGTTATAACGGCAGCCTTTTTGTCTTCGTATCCCTCAAGATCAAAGGAACTCACTATGAGAAAAAGACCATTTTTGTGGCTGGCCCGATACCATCCTCCTTGCCTATAACAGGTCTCCCCCCACACATGAGGCGCCACGCTTGCTATCCTGTTTATACGGTCAAGGGGCGTGCACATGATGCCTTTTGCAGACCTGAGCTTTATGCCTTGCCCGGCGAGCTTTTCTCTAAGCTCAGCCTCCTCTTCTGCTGTCATCCAGTAAATGTGCTTTATATAGGGTCTATTGTCTTTTATAGCCATTTTCTCAGCCCTTCACCTATTGATTGCGGGGAATGGAACGTTCCCCATGGTGCTTTTTTGAAATTTCAATTGATTAGTTATATCATATATGACATATTTGGCTGAATTTTGAAAGGGCGGAGTGATGGATAAATTTTTCAAGGTAAAAACCACGGAAGAGGTGGTTGATATCATAAGGACCTTCAAGCCGCTTGAGACCGAGATGATTTCCATTGAATCATCTTTAGGTCGGGTGCTTGCTAGTGACGTCATCTCCTCGGAAGACCTACCTTCCTTTGCCCGTTCTTCCATGGATGGTTATGCGGTCCGGGCCAAGGATACCTTCGGGGCAACCGAGAGCCTGCCTGCCTTCCTGGAAGTCAAGGGTGAAGTTCTGATGGGTGAGTGCCCTTCCATAAAAGTGGAACAGGGGGAGGCTGTTAGGATTTCTACTGGTGGAATGCTGCCAGATGGGGCAGATGCAGTTGTAATGATAGAGTATTGTCACAGCCTTGATGAGAACACCATAGAGGTGGCAAAGGCCGTGTCTCCCTTGGAAAACGTGGTTTCCCCTGGAGATGATGTAAGGGCAGGTCAGGCGGTCCTCAGAAAGGGCCATAGGCTAAGGCCACAGGATCTTGGACTTTGTGCGGCCCTTGGAATTTCCGAGCTACAAGTGGTCAGGAGGCCCAAGATAGCAATAATATCAACCGGTGATGAGGTGGTGGATATCGGCACAGTACCAGGTCCAGGGCAGGTCCGTGATGTAAACAGGTATTCGTTATTGGGGTTTTGTGTGGGGCTGGGAGCCATTCCACAGGTCTTGGGCCGCTGCGAGGATAAATTTGGCGAGCTGAGAGACAAGATTGCTAAAGGAGTTGAAGGTGCGGATAGCGTATGGATATCGGGTGGTAGCTCGGTTGGCACGAGAGACCTTACGTTAAAGGTGTTTGAGAGTTTGGGAGAGTTTGAGCTTCTTGTCCATGGTATTTCCATTAGTCCTGGGAAACCCACCATCATAGGAAGGGTAGGTGAAAAACCCATAATCGGACTACCTGGGCACATAAGCTCTGCTTTGGTGGTGGCTGAAGTTTTTCTCTCCGAGCTGATTAACAGGCTTTCGGGTCTTGGCAGTGAGAATACATCTGATTTTTGCATGGTTAAGGCGAAGATGGCCCGTAATGTGGAATCAAAGACCGGAAGAGATGATTATGTGCGGGTGAGATTGGTTGAACAAGGCGGTGAACTTGTAGCAGAACCGATATTCGGGAAATCTGCCCTGATTTCTCCCCTTGTTGAGGGTGACGGCCTGGTGAGGATCCATAGAAACAAGGAAGGGGTTTATAGGGGGGAAGAAGTGGAAGTGAGACTATTTGGTGGAATTAGTCTGTAGGTAAATGACAATGGAAAGAAGAAAGGTATACCTGGCTATGAAAAGCGTGGGGGAAGCAAGAGAGCTATTTTTCTCAAAACTTACCCATAGGCGAACCAAGCCCCAGGTGGTTGATACCAATGAGGCATTGGGAAGAGTAACGGCGGAGCCTGTTTTTGCGACTCTTTCTTCTCCCACGTACCATTCTGCTGCTATGGATGGTGTTGCGGTCAGATCTGAGTTGACTTATGGAACCTCAGAGAGGAAACCGAAAATTTTAATGGTTGGCAAGGATGCCGTGTTGGTGAACACTGGACAACCATTGCCTGAGGGTTTTGACTCAGTAATAATGGTGGAGAAGCTCCACCAGATAGATGATGAGCATATAGAAATTAGATCCCCAGTGTATCCATGGCAAAATGTAAGAAAGGTAGGGGAAGACATCATTGCCACGCAGTTACTTCTGCCTCAGAACCACCGCATTAGGGCAATAGATATTGGAGCGCTAATTAGTGGAGGAGTATTTTCCGTAAAGGTTTGGAGCCTTCCAAAGGTTGCAATAATTCCTAGTGGATCAGAGCTGGTGGACTACAGGAAGGTAAGGGACGATAAGACATTGGAGCCAGGGAAGATACTGGAGTCCAATTCCAGCGTGCTGGCGGCGATGGTAAGGGAAAATGGGGGGGAGCCGGTAATATATGAATTGGTCCCTGATGATCAGTCGCTGATTAGAGCCGCCATAAAGGGTGCCCTGGACTCGGGTGCGGATATTGTTATCATAAATGCAGGTTCATCTGCCGGTAGCAAGGATTATACAGTGCACGCGATAGAAGACCTGGGAGAAGTGGTGGTTCACGGTGTTGCAATGATGCCCGGAAAACCCACTATTCTGGGGCTCATCAAGGGAAAGCCGGTGATAGGCAACCCTGGGTACTCGGTTTCATCTGTGCTTTCTTTTGACCAATTTGTAAAACCTCTTCTTTATATTTTGCAGGGAGCGGAAGCTGCCGAGCCACACAAGATAAGGGTTCGGCCAACCAGGGACATCCCGTCCAAGCTTGGTATTGAAGAATTTCTGCGGGTAAGTATAGGCAAGGTGGGTGATCGGTATGTGGCGACTCCTCTTGCCAGGGCGGCTGGGTCCATAACCACCCTTACTCGTGCCGAAGGTATTATCAGGATACCCGAGTTATCAGAAGGCATATCCCAGTCAGAAGAGGTTGAGGCCGAACTCTTGGTGGATGAAAAGGATCTGCTTAACACAGTTGTTTTCATTGGCAGCCATGATATGACGATTGATCTCATTGCGGACGAAATTCGGAAAGAGGGCAATGCCATTCGCATTTCGTCATCCAATGTGGGCAGCCTTGGCGGGCTGATTGCCTTACGAAAGCGAACATGCCACATCAGTGGCTCGCACCTGCTAGACCCTGATAGCGGGCAGTACAACCTTTCATACATACAAAGATACCTTAAGGGGCTCCCCGTAGCAGTGTTCAACCTGGTGAATAGGCAACAGGGGCTTATAGTGGCAAAGGGAAACCCCAAGGGCATCCGTGGACTTGAGGATCTCACGCGAGATGATATTAGTTTTGTAAACCGCCAAGCAGGCTCCGGCACAAGGGTGCTTCTTGATTTCAAACTAGAGCAAGCAGGCATTGATCCCAAAAATATCAAGGGCTATGACCATGAGGAATTTACCCATATGGCCGTGGCTGTTGATGTGGTGAGTGGTGCTGCCGACTGTGGAATGGGGATCTACGCTGCAGCAAAGGCCCTTGATCTTGATTTCATCCCGGTAGAATCCGAGCAGTATGACCTAATAATCCCTAAGGATTTACTCAATGAACCGAATATCCAAGCGGTATTGGAAACAATTCGGTCTGAAACTTTTCGTGAAAGGGTAAAGTCGCTGGGTGGATATGACCCCTCCAAGAGCGGAGAGCTTTTTGCCGAGGTAGGTTAGGGGATTTGCCATGACTATTTTAAGGGTTAAATCAAGGCAATGGATTGTTGACGAAAATGACAAAATTATCATTGGTGAGGGCAGGAGCCAGATACTTGAGACCATAGAAAAAACGGGCTCGCTTAACAAGACTGCAAAGATGATGAAGATGTCCTATAAAGCGGTATGGGGCAAGATAAGGGCCACGGAAGAACATCTCGGCTCCAAGGTGGTCGTTGCAGATAGAAAGCTGGGAACTCGACTTACTGAGGAAGGCAAGAGGCTGCTGGAAAAATACCGCCTGTTCAAAAAGATGTGTTTGCAGGAAGAGGAAAGAATATTCCAAGCTATATTCAGAGAACTAAACTAGTTGCAGGGTTGGAGGAATTTCATACATGGAAAGAGATACTGTTGTCCCTCCGGTAGTTTGTGTTGTGGGAAGTTCAGGTGCGGGTAAGACCACGTTGCTCGAAAAACTTATTCCCGAACTTAATCGACTAGGGCTCAAGGTTGGCACGATAAAGCATGACGTACATGGTTTTGAAATCGACAAGCCAGGCAAGGATAGTTACAGGCTCAAACATGCTGGTGCAGTGGTGAGCATCATATCCTCGCCGGTCAAGGTGGGAGTGGTCATGGATGCGGAACATGATCCTGGTCTGGCGGAACTGGCACCCTTTTATTCAGGGGTAGACATCGTGCTAACAGAAGGATATAAACGTGAAAATTATCCGAAGATAGAGGTGTTCCGCAAAGAGGTACATCCTGAGCCTCTCTGTCTGGGAGACAGCAACTTGATTGCAATGGTTACTGCTGAACCACTTGAACTTACTGTACCAAGGTTTGATCCGGATGAGATAGACGAACTGGCGGGTTTTTTGATAGAAGAATTTTTTACCGGCGAAGAACAAATAGAACGGGAGTTCAGATAAGGCACGTTTGCTGATTAATTCGATCTGAAATCCCACGATGGCTAGGAATTTGCAGGCTCACTGCGTTAACTAAATACTGTGGAGAACACCTATGCATTTGTTTCCTATTGACCATATGGTTGTTGGATATTCTCTAGAAAGGGCGTTTGGACACGATATCATCCAGATGGTGTTACATGCAGGGCTAATGGTGAAATTTGTCCTGCTGATTTTATTGGGCTTTTCTATTACTTCTTGGGCGATAATCCTTGTGAAAATCAGGTTGTTCAAGAAGGCAAAGGCGGAGACAGAGGAATTCTTGGAGCTTTTCTGGGAAAGCCAGGACATGAAAGAGATTTTCATGGCCTCTGAAGAGCTTGTGTACAGTCCTGTGGCGCGTTTGTTTAGGGCTGGATATGCCGCATTTGGCAAAATTCGTAAGATTCAGGCTGGAGGAACACCAGGAGGTTCAGGGTCCAGTCATGGGGCAGATGCTGGGATAGGAAGAAGCGGTAAGGTAATAATGGATAATCTTGAGCGTTCTTTGCGCAAAGCCATGGTTGATCAGGTTAGCCGTCTTGAAAGTGCTCTCAATTTCTTGGCCACAACTGGAAATACTGCACCGTTTATAGGCCTGTTCGGAACTGTTTGGGGGATCATGGAGTCATTCAGAGGAATAGGAATGAGCGGCTCGGCCAGCCTCGCTGTGGTCGCTCCAGGGATTTCTGAGGCACTTATTGCCACTGCTGCAGGGCTTGCTGCGGCGATTCCTGCAGTGGTTGCCTTTAATTATTTTAGCAACCGGGTTTCAGAGCTGAGCGCAGACATGGAAATTTTCTCTTCTGATTTTTTAAGTATAATAGAGAGACGTCTGTTCAAAGGACAGGTTAAGACGCGATGATCGGCCGGAAAAACAGCAAAAAGTATATGTCTGATATAAACGTTACGCCCCTTGTGGACGTGATGTTGGTGTTATTGATTATTTTCATGGTGACCGCCCCGATGATGACACAAGGGGTAAAGGTCAATCTACCAAAGACCACTTCAAAAAACATAAAGACTTCCGAGGAGCCTCTTGTCCTCACCATCACCCAGAACAAGGAGATATTCCTTGAAAACCATAAGCTTTCCCTGGATGGTCTCGACGTTAAGATAGCCAAGATCTTCGAAAACCGCAGAGACAAGGAAGTTTTGATTCGTGCGGACAAGGACGTAACCTATGGCTTTGTAATCCAGGTCATGGCCATGGTCAAAAAGGCGGGGATCAACAAGTTGGGAATGGTGACGGAGCCGCTCAAATAGACAGACAGTTTTTTAAGTTAGTTAAAAGAGATCATCGATGCAACCGAACTGGAAAAAAATGTTTCTTCTCTCTTTCCTTATTCATCTGGGAGTCTTTTCTCTAATTTTTTTTGTGCCCGAAACAGCTCCAACTAGGTCACTAAAGGGCGTAATTTATGAGGTAAATCTGGTTGAGCTGCCGAAAAAGGCTGGAGCGGGAGTTGGTAGGCCCAAGGCAAAAACAGTGTCTAGGTCCAAGAAAGGTGTGGCCATACGGACCAAGAAACACAGGGTGAGGAGAATAGGCAGAATAAGGACAAAAGAAAGGCCGGTGATCATAGCAAAGAAGACGGTGAGGAGAAAAAGAAAAAGCAAAAAACCCAGGCTCTCCCCTGACAAGGTGCTAGAACAGGCCTTGGCAAAGGTTGAGAAGAAGGTGGAGAAAAGGGAGAAAGGGCGGCAAGAGGAAAAACGTGTGGAAGAGGCAATATCGCGGATTGAAAAGGGAGTCAAGAAAAGTGGTGCTGAACCGGGGAGCGGGACAGGGGGTGGGCCAGTAACTGGATTGAGGATTCAGATCTATAAAACAGAGGTGGAGAGCAGCATTAAGGGGAATTGGGCTTACCCGGCGGGGCTTACGAGCCCCAGCAAGAGGGAAGAACTTGAGGCTATCGTAATTCTGACGGTGCTGCGGGATGGTACCATTTCACAATTTACATTCAAGAAGCGCTCTGGGGATGCAATCTTTGATGAGTCCGTAGCAAAGGCCATTGAGCGCTCCAACCCTCTCCCCCCGTTTCCAGAGGGTTTTTTGAAAAGCTCTGAAGAAATTGAGATAAACTTTAACCTCAGAGAATTAGAGGAGGCATGAGAGGTTATTAACTGAGCTTAAGAGGAATATGAATGAAATCTACATTGCATATTGTCCTTCTTGTCTTGACGGCATTTGTCTCAATTGTCCCGCCAACCTGGGCGAGGATTTACATTGACATTAATGCCCCTTCAATAAGTAAGTTCAAGGTTGCGGTGGCTGATTTTCACAATCTGGGACAGGCACATGAACAACCCGAACTGGCTAGAAAATTTGCTGATGTGATAAGCCATGATTTGGATCTCAGCGGTTACTTTTCCCCTATTGATAGGAAGGCCTTCCTGGAAGATAAGGATGAAGGCATTACTCTGGAAGCGATTAACTTCAAGAACTGGTCTGTCATAGGGGCAGAACTGCTTGTCAAAGGTGGCTACACTGTTATTGGGAATCATGTGGAGGTAGTTGCGAGGCTTTTTGATACTTACCGGGGTAAGCAGATTATGGGGAAACGTTTCCTGGGCCGAATAACCAGCTACAGGTGGCTTGCTCACAGGCTAAGCAATGAGATAATAAGAATGCTTACGGGCCAGGATAGTATGTTTCTTACTCGTCTGGGTTACGTGGACACTACCACGGGCCACAAAGAAATCCGGGTATCTGATTATGATGGTTACAACTCGAGGGCTATTACTTCAGACGGCAGCATAGCTCTTTCGCCACGTTTTTCGCCTGATGGAACTCGCATCCTCTACACTTCGTACAAAGATGGGAGACCAAAGCTGTACTTGAGAGACCTGCGGTCAGGTGTGTGCCGGGTCCTTTCACAAAGAAAAGGTCTCAACATAGGAGCAGCTTGGACACCGGACGGTAAAGGCGTAGCGCTGACATTGAGTATCAAAGGCAATCCCGACATATTTCTTATTGATCTTAATGGCAGAATACTGAAAAGGCTGACCTCAAATTGGGGTATTGATGTTTCGCCAAGCTTCTCCCCTGACGGTAAAAAGATGGCATTTGTGTCTAACCGATCTGGCTCACCCCAAATCTATGTGAAAACTCTTGAAAACGGACACAGTAGGCGACTGACCTTTGATGGCAATTATAATACTTCTCCCTCCTGGTCCCGGCTGAATAGGATCGTATACACGTCAATGAACCACGGATCTTTTGATATATTCACCATTGACCCAGGGGGGGGGGAGCCAAGGCAGTTGACCGAGGATGCCGGGAATAATGAAGACCCTTGTTGGTCTCCTGATGGTAAATATATAGTTTTTAGTTCCAATCGGCTAGGCCGGTATCATTTATATATCATGACGGCTAATGGTCAGAACCAGCGTAGAATATCCTCGGGGAAGGGCGAGCAAACTGCTCCGTCATGGGGTCCTGCTATACCGTAACGCACTATGTCCTTGAAATAAGTTGTCTACCGTGATAAAAGTGGAGGCTATAAAATTTATTTTGCTTGCAAATATTGTGGATTTGTTAGTAAATAACTGAGTAAGTTAGAAAAGGGCAGTTTAGTGGCATGGCCCTTAATTTGAGGAAAATGTATCTCAGGCAGAAACCATCAAATTCAGGAGGTGCGGTGCATATGAGACATAAGACTAATTTGGTTATGATGGTCATGGCGCTTTTAGTAGCGTGCGCTTTTGTCATGAGTTCCTGTGCCAAAAAGCAGGTTAAGGTGTCCAAAGGTGCTCAACCAGCAGTTCAGCAGCCTACTGCACCGGCTGGGGGCGAGGGCCAACAGCCAACAGCAGCTCCAAAGAAAGTAGAGGCAGGGGTTACACCGGAATATCAAAAGGCAGAGGCAGAAAGGCAAGCTAGGCTGAAGGAACTTGCAGCAAAACAAAAATTGCTCGACGAGATCAGAGAGTTTGAAAACGAAAAGATATACTTTGATTTTGACAAGTCTGACCTCAAACCCGAAGCAAGGGCAGTCTTGAGGAAAAAGGCCGACTGGCTCCTGAAGCATCCTGAATACTCCGTACGCATTGAGGGAAATTGTGACGAAAGGGGTACCAATGAGTACAACCTGGCCTTGGGCCAGCGCAGAGCAGATTCCGCGAAGAAGTTCCTGGTCACCCTTGGCGTTGATGAGGCACGGATTTCCACCATCAGTTATGGAGAGGAGCGTCCTGCGGATCCCAGGCACAACGAAGAGGCTTGGGCGAAGAACAGGCGAGATGAGTTCAAGCTGATCAAGTAAATTCCAACAGAAAAAGCAGCGACACATGATAAGCTGCAATAAAAACTGAAATATATTATGGGCCGAACTTCCCACGAGGTTCGGCCTATGATTTTCGGGAGGCGGTGGATATGCATTATCCAAGGATTTCTAGGTGGTTGTATCTCGCTGGACTATTTCTGCTGGTGGGGGGCGGATTTCTTCCATCTTGCACAATGATAACAGAGCAGGATTTCCTGGCATTAAACGACAGGGTTGTATCCTTGAATGCCAGGGTAAAGAAGTTGGAAGGAACAGTGGACAAGAAGCTCGCCGAGGACGTGGACTCTAAGATAGAGCCGGTGCGTGCTAACCAGGCCGAGATAGTGGCAGAGCTGGACAGGATAAAGGAGCAATTGCAGGACCTTTCAGGAAATGTGGAAGAAAATAGCCTCCTAATAAAACGGAGCGTTGAGAAAGACACCACGCCTCAGGATGTCATGAAGGCGCAAATGGCGGAGTTGAGCAAGCGAATAGGGGGCCTGGAGGCCCAGATTCAGCTTATCCAAAGCCATCTGAGTCTGCAAAAACCCGCGGAAACCACTGCGGGCAAACCTGTTGCAGCTTCACAAGGGGCTCCTGGTGGCGCCGAGACTGCTAAGCCTGGGGTAATGACGGAACAACAGCTTTATGATCAGGCCATGGAACTGTTCAAGGAAGGTAAATACGAGAAGTCAATCGGGACTTTTAGAGACTTCCTCAAGAAGTACCCTACCTCTGATCTAGCAGACAATGCCCAGTTCTGGATAGGCCAAAGCTACATGGAAATGAAGCAATATGAAAAGGCCATATTGGCCTTCCAGGATGTAATCAAGAAGTATCCCGATGGAAACAAGGTGCCTAATGCCATGTTGAAGCAAGCGCTGGCATTTTACGAGATAAAAGATAAGGTCAGTGCCAGGCTGATATTAAAGAAGATTATCAGGAAATATCCCAATTCAGAGGAGGCTAAGATAGCCAAAGCCAAGCTAAAAACAATAAAGTAAGCCTAACGAAAAAGTACGCTTTTGCCCAGCGATGACATTATGTCTCTTCTGCTGATAACCCCCAGCAGGGTTCTCGAGTCTCTACCATCGGTTACGGGTAACATTGCATAGTCACCCGTACTAATGGTTTTCAATGCTGTTAGTAGGGTGTCATTCTCTGTGACTGTAACCACATTCTTGGTTGCAATATCTTTTGCCTTAGTTTCTGGGGAAAAATCCCTTTGCATGGCGCTGACCACGTCAGACAAAGATATGATCCCGATAAGCTGTCCCGTGGAATTAACAACAGGAAAGATGTTGAATTTTTTTTCAAATATAAAATTTTTCAGGTCTTCCAAAGACATATCTTCTGATACTGTTTCAACATTGGTATTCATGGCATTTTTGACCAGCAGTGTCTGGAGATGAGCCAATTCACTGAGTGGTCTTCTCTGTTCTTCGGCCACCATACCAGCCTTTATCTCCTTGATCCGCTCATTGTAAGCCTGGATTACCTCTCTTCTATCAAGCATGCCCAACAACTGATGCGGATTATCCTCTTTTACAACAGGGATTTGATTCAGATTCCTGATAGTGAATTTCCTAAGGGCTTCATTAAGATCATCAGAGGGTTTCAAGTAAATGATATCTGAGTTTGCAATGTCCTTCATCAAGACAAGATTTCCTATTTCCTCGTCAAAAAGAATACTTCGAACATCATTTATTGAGAAGATGCCCGTGAAGTTGCCGTCGCGATCCACTACCGGGAAATATTGCTGTTCTCCTGATGCGAATATTTCCCGGAATTGGTTAAAGGTCATCTCCTCGGGGATAAGCTGCACGGGTTTCAAGTGAGCAAGTAAGTCATTGACCTTCATGGCGGCCAGGACATCAACAAAGAACTCGCCTCTATGGGCATGAGAAGCGACCCTGTTTTGCACCTGTTTAATGTAGATAGTCCACCTTCGTGACACGAGGTAAGCGAGACTGCATACAAACATACTGGGAAGCAACAGGTGGTAAGAATTGGTCATTTCACTTACAAAGATTATGGTGCTGATGGGAGCATTAGATACTGCCGCAAAGAACCCAGCCATGCCTACCACCACAAAGGCGCCAGGATGGGTGACAATATTGGGGAGCAAGTAATTAAATACCCTACCCACTGCTCCTCCTAGAGCCCCCCCAATTACCACTGATGGTCCAAAAACTCCGCCACTGCCGCCAGAGCCTATGGAAAAGGAGGTGGTGAAAATCTTTCCCAAGGCAAGCCCCAACAGGAATAAGGTAGGAAGTTGATTGTCCAGGGCCATTTGGGCATACCCATAACCAAAGGCTAGGGTCTGGGGAAGGAAGAAGCCTATTATGCCCGTAATTAGCCCCCCTATTGCGGGCTTGATGTGATTAGGGATCGGTATCTTCTTAAAGAGGCCATGTATCCCATAGAAAGATTTAACGTAAAGGATTCCAGCGCCTACCAGCACAAAGGACAGAACAGTATATGGCCCCAGTTCCAAAGGATTTTGGAATACAAAGTCTTGTGAGTTAAACAACGATCCCCAGCCGAAAAACAAACAGAAGACACAATAGGCCACCACCGAAGAAATACCTGCGGGGATTATTACCTCAGCCTCAAATTCTGGGTCTTTGTAGAGAACCTCTGCGGCAAACAACGCTCCGGCAAGTGGCGCGCGAAATATACTCCCGATGCCTGCGCCCATACCTGCCGCAAGCATTATTCTTCTTTCCCTCTCGGGAGAATTCATCACAGTGGCCAGGAAGGAACCAAACCCTGCGCCAATCTGTGCGATAGGGCCTTCTCTGCCGCCTGATCCGCCTGAGGTTATGGTAAGGGCCGAGGCAATGGTTTTTATGATGGGAATTCTTGCTCGAACAAATCCCCCTTTATTGTGATATGCGTCTATTGCAGCATCGGTGCCGTGGCCTTCTGCCTCAGGAGCAAAGGTGTATACAAGCCATCCGCTAAAGACGCCACCAATTGCCGGTAAAAAAAGCAGCAGCCATCTATTAAATGGGGTTGAGGTGGGAGGCAAAAGATGCCCCTCACCTGCAGGTGACGGTGGCCTGTAACCGGCCAAGTAGTCCATGAAAAAGTGAAAACCAACCTGACATAGATAATGGAAGGCCACAGAACCGAGGCCAGCTATAACACCTATTAGCACATAGTAGAAAAGGAATTTACCTGCTATGGCAAATCGCCCGCTTGTCAAGGCTGAAGGGATTATGTGGCGGAAGATGGACGTGAAGTTTTTTGGCATCCCGCTGTTACTCACCCCTGCTTACTGGATTGATAGGTCTCTTATTTGCAGATGGGCCATCCTCTCGGCCGGGCATTTTGTTAATGGTTATTCCCAAGGCCTTTATAGTGGCACGGATGTAGCCAGTCAAGGACAAAGGGTGCAAATGAAACTGGTCAGGCACTCAGAGACCATTTAGCCAATCATCCCACATTCCCAGAAAACTGACTGCCTGACGGCGCCCTCCCGACAGCCGCGTCCGAAAAACCCTCTTGCCCCTATTTATTGAGCTATTACAATGAAGTATCTGCTGTTCTGGTTAAATATTCTAAAATAACACCTAGCTTTCTTATGAAAGGCTAACTTGTCGAAAAGTAATGTATTTTTGATTACTATTCCAGAATTAGGGTTGACTTTGGACGTTTTCAGTGTTATAAATACTTACATAATAGTTAAAGACCAGCTACTATGGTGGCGATCTATAGTTATAGACTTTAACGAAGCACAAGGAATGACAAAAACAGGAGAGCAATCGCAATTGATATAGAAAGAGGGGATTAACATGCCAGAGATAATGACTACAAAGGAATTAGCAAAATATCTTAAGCTCCACGAGATAACTATATGCAAGTATGCCGCGGAAGGGAAGATACCTGCCATCAGAATAGGTAGAGTGTGGAGATTTGACAAGGAAGCAATTGATCGGTGGATAAGTGGCGGGCAGAAAGCAAGTGCCACGGAGGAGCAAGAGAAGAAGGGGTAAGGTACACTCACCTTTGGGTATTGGTGTTGGTGAGTTTGTCAATACAAGAGGAATCTTTCTCTAAATTTGAGGTATTCCTTGAGGTCGTTTTTCCATAAATCCTCAAGTTCTTTAATTTCTGCGCCTTCCTCTATCCATTGGACCGCCCTTGTATCTCCAATGATAAGGTCAATAGGCCTCTTGTCAAACACGTACTCATAGGGAGGCTCTTTCCAGAGGAATTTGTCCTTGTGCATTTCTAGGATGACCTTCAGGAACAATAAACTAGTTCTATAGGGGCGAAACTCGTGCGCGTTACTAATGTGTAGGAAGAATCCATTACACCTTTTGCCACACCATTTGTTAAACGTAGGTGTGAAACGAAATTCCATGATAAGGCAGCCCTCGATACTGGCCATAGGCAGGCGCTTCATTATTGCCTGGGGCTCAAGGAAAGGGGATCCAAAGATCTCAAAGGGACGGCAGGTACCGCGCCCTTCAGAAAGGTTTGTCCCCTCCCAAATCACCTGGCCGGGGTAAACGTAGGCGGTGGTTGGCAATGGCATGTTGGGGGAGGGCATGATCCATGGTAACCCTGTATCTTCCCATAGCATGTTTCTTTTCCACCCCACCATGGGTACTATCTCAAGATCGCAATCAAGACCATAAGCGTCCTTGAACATCAGCGCCATTTCCGCCATGGTTAGTCCATGGCGTATGGGCAACTCATAGGGACCAACAAATGAGAGGAGTTCTTTTTTAAGTAAATTTCCTTCCACTATTGCCCCGCCCAGTGGATTGGGTCGATCAAGTATAACGAGTTTCTTATAATGCTTTGCTGCAACTTTTAGGCAGTTAAGGAGGGTAGCGCCAAACGTGTACACCCTGCATCCCACGTCCTGCAGATCCACAATCAGCGCATCTATTTGATCCAGCATCTGCTTGGTGGGTTCTCTCGTTTCTGAATAAAGACTATGAACGGGGATTCCAAGGCTGGGATCAACACCGTGCGGGGTTTCATTCATGTTGTCTTGCTCTTCTGCTCCGTAACCGTGTTGAGGCGTAAAAAGGGCCTTGAGCTCTGCCGGAAGGAGAGAAGAGAGGATTTCCTTTGAGGGTACAAGGTTGCTATTAACAGAAGCCTGGTTGCATAACAACCCGAGTTTTACGCCCTTTAATTTTTTCCAAGTCCCATCGCAAAAATGTTCAAGGCCTGTCAGTATCTTCTCCCTCACTCCCTATTCCTCCGTCATTTTACTGGACGTCATAAAAGTTGTATGATGCAACCAATCCTTGTTTCACGAATCTTCTGCCGGAATAGGCATATCAATGACTGGTGAAACCATCAAATCAAAAACCTTGCTGATCTTGTTTATCACTTGGGCACTGGGGGTTCAATTGCTTTTTTGCGGCAATGCCTTCCCTGCAAGGTTTGAGTCGTTTCCATCAAGGGATGCAATCGTATTGGTTCCACCTGGAATGGAAGGGGCAGCGCGCGAGGTCCTTTCAGTCTTTCCTGCCGTTAAGGAGGAGGTTGAAAATTTCTTCAATTGGCCACTGAATAGCGTCACCACGGTGATGATTACGGAGGGGCGGAGATTATCCAAAGAGAGGGCTGCGAGTAACCTGGTTGTAGGCTATGCAGTCCCCAATCGGCACCTGATAGTAATTTTCTATTCCAGGACCAGAGCCAGCCCCGCAAACCTTAGGGTAACCATTAAACATGAGCTCTGCCACCTCATGCTGCACGAGCATGTAAAGGCGGTGAGGATTCCGAGATGGTTCGATGAAGGAATCAGCCAGGTGGTAAGCGGGGTGGCAGGGGAAATTCTCAACCTGGAAGGTGACTCCCTTATGCGCCTGGCCCGGCGGGCAGGGGGGCTCATAGGTTTCAGGTTTCTCACGGATTCCTTTCCTGATAGGCACAGTGCCCTGCTTCTCGCGTATGCTGAATCCAAGGAATTTGTTGGCTACATTATTCGACATTTTGGAAAACAAGGCATAAGGGCAATTTTGCAGGCCATGAAAGAGGGGGCAAGCATTGACAATGCCTTGTTCCAAGTCACTGGTCTAAAGCTTCATGAACTGGAGGCTAGATGGCGAAAATCCATCGAAAAAAGGGATACTTGGCTTGCAAGGCTAAGTTACTATCTATACGAGATCCTATTTGCACTCGCGGCACTGGTGAGCATATACATCTTTGTGCGACAATACAGGGCCAAGAAGGCCTACCATGATATGGATGACGAAGATTTCCTTGGTGAAGATTGAGTGGGTTTTCTTGCTACTTTTGGTTGAGTTTGTTATTTATGGCAGAAGCAAGGAGGCGTTATCCCAATGGGTAATTCGATCCGTGTCACAATAAATGGTTTTCAAGAACATGTCCCCGAACGAAGCACCATCCTAGATTTAATAGCTGCCCACGAGGAAGGGGATATCCATCTAATAGTGGAGCACAATGGAAGGTTCGTTTACCCAGATGATTATGGAAAGGTAGTGGTGAAGGAGGGGGACAGGATGGAGTTCATCAATCCTAACTTTGGGGGATAGGAGGAATAAATGGAATTTTCTTATCTGTTTTCACCAATAAAGGTGCGTCACATGGAATTGCGTAACCGTATCGTTATGACAGCCATGCACCTCGGTTACACCCCGCAAGGTGAAGTGACAGACCGCTTAGTTGATTTTTATGAGCTGAGGGCCAAAGGGGGGGTGGCTCTTATCATTGTAGGAGGGTGTCCCATTGATGAGTACGGTGGCATGGCTGGCATGATTGATCTTAGTGAGGATAAATTTATTCCTGGGCTCAAGCGACTTACCACCTCGGTTCAGGCACATGGGGCGAAGATTGCTGCCCAGCTCTACCAGGCAGGCCGCTATGCCTTTTCCGCGATGATAGGAGGCCGCAAGCCCTTTTCGGCCTCTGCGGTTCGATCTCGATTGACCGGGGAGACTCCTAGGGCCCTTGAACTTCACGAGATCCCGGCAGTACAAGATAAATTTGCTGAAGCAGCAGTGCGTGCAAAGAAGGCGGGCTTTGACGCAGTGGAGATCCTGGGAAGCGCCGGATACCTCATTTGTCAGTTCCTCTCTCCTCTCACCAACAAGAGGGACGACGAGTACGGCGGGCCCCTGGAGAACAGGATGAGGTTTGGTATCGAGGTGGTGGAAAAGGTAAGGGCCGCCGTTGGACCTGACTATCCCATACTTTTCCGTATCGCCGGAAATGATTTTATGGAAGGGGGCCATACCAACCGTGAGGCAAGGATTTTCGCAGCAGAGCTGGAAAAGGTCGGGGTTGACCTCTTTAACGTGACGGGGGGCTGGCATGAAACTAGGGTGCCTCAGCTAACCATGTTTGTTCCGAGACGGGGTTTCGTATACCTTGCAGAAGGAATCAAGTCTGCGGTGGGAGTTCCGGTGCTGGCAAGCAATCGCATCAATGATCCTGAGATCGGTGAAGAGATAATACGCAATGGTGAGGCAGATATGGTCACCATGGCAAGGGCCTTGATAGCTGACCCAGAACTTCCAAACAAGGCAAAGAACGGCAAGGCGCATCTTATCTACCATTGTGTTGCCTGCAACCAGGGGTGTTTTGACAATATATTCCAACTAAAACCAGCGGGTTGTCTGGTAAATCCAAGGGCCGGAAGGGAAGGAGAACTTCCAATCAGGCCTGCGGAAAAAAGGAAAAAGGTCCTGGTAATAGGCGGTGGGCCCGCGGGTATGAAGGCGGCCTGCACGGCCGCGGAGCGTGGTCATACTGTCATCCTGGCTGAAAGGACAAACCAACTGGGAGGCCAAATACCCTTGAATCGCCATATTCCAGGTCGCCAGGAAATGCTACTCATAGCAAAAGACCTCGAAAACAACCTAAAGGCCCTAGGTGTCCGGATCATGTTGAACCAGGAGGCCGGGGCAGATCTGGTCAAGGAGATCAGCCCTGATGCAGTAATCATTGCCACGGGCGCAGGTCCCATAGTGCCGGATATTCCGGGCATTGACCGGGACAATGTGGTCCAGGCATGGGATGTTCTTGCCGGGAAAAAGGCAGTGGGCAAACGGGTTGTCATTGTAGGAGGAAACGCCGTGGGACTCGAGACCGCCCTTTACCTTGCCAGCATAGGGACGCTGTCACCTGAGGTACTTCATTTCCTGATTACAAACAATGGAGAAAGCATGGATTTCATCAGGGAGCGACTCAACAGGGGCTGTAAATATGTGACTGTGGTGGAAATGACGGGAAAGGCGGGTCAGGACATAGGCCTTTCCACGCGATGGACGGTATTGGCGGAACTCAGGCGCCTGGGCGTGAGGCTTATGACCAATACTAAGGCTCTCGCCATAAGAGAAGATGGTCTTGAGGTGGAAAAGGCCGACGGCGAAAGCTTCATAGAAGCCGACAGCGTGGTGTTGGCCGTAGGTTCAGCCCCAAACAATGGCCTTTCCGAGGAGCTAAAGGGGATGG
>Ga0190359_1000834_pt1 | contig 20477 bp, 17 predicted proteins | sample 48721823_MG_FD_161269 | JGI IMG/M metagenome (GOLD analysis project Ga0190359, IMG submission 161269) | Hydrothermal vent microbial mat bacterial communities from Southern Trench, Guaymas Basin, Mexico - 4872-18-2-3_MG | ecosystem: Environmental > Aquatic > Marine > Hydrothermal vents >... | reverse complement strand
AAGGAGTATTACAAGGTTAGGGGCTGGGATGAGCAAGGCGTACCGCCAGAGAATGCTTAGGACCGTCCGTCATTTAGACAGCCAGGTACTTTTTGATAACCTCTTCATCCTGCCAGATATCCTCCATCTGGCCCTGGTGCACGATCTGGCCCTTTTCCAGTATATAACCCCGGTAAGAGATGCGCCGGCAAAACTTGAGGTTTTGATCCGCCAAAAGGATGGTCAGGCCTTTCTGCCTGATCTCCTTGATTACACTCATCAGGTCCCGTATGACCAGGGGCGCTAAGCCCTCTGAGGGTTCGTCCAGGAGAATCATTTCAGGATTTGCCATCAGGGCCCTTCCGAGACTCAGCATCTTCTTTTCACCGCCTGATAAATTCGCTCCCTTTTGTTTCCTACGTTCCCTGAGCACCGGAAACAGCTCCTCAATCCTCTCCTTGTTCCAGTAACCAGAGTGCCTGCTCACCCTCCTAGCAATTTCAAGGTTCTCTTCACAGGTTAGATCTGGAAAGATCCTTAGGTCATCGGGCATGTATGCAAGGCCCAGCCATGCCATTTCGTAAGGGGCCCTGCCCAGAACCTCCTGATCTTTAAATACTATGGATCCACTTTTGGGGGGCGTGAGACCCATTAAAGACCTTAATGTGGTGGTCTTGCCCACCCCATTTCTGCCCAGCAGGGCAACAACCTCCCCTGCATGCACATATAGCGAAACGTCTTGGAGCACGTGAGAATTGCCATAATAGGTATTTAGGTTTTTTACCTCCAGTATCACAGATCTACCTCTTCCCCGAGGTATACTTCGCGCACCCGGTCGTTAGTCCTTGTCTGCTCTGATGTTCCATCTGATATCACCTCTCCGTGATGGAGAACAATAATCCTCTCGGACAATGCAAATACTATATCCATGTCATGCTCTACTATGACAAAAGTGGTCTTTTTTTCCTGCGATAGCTCTCGGATACCCTGAAGAATCCTCTTGCGCTCTATAGGGTTCATCCCGGCCGTGGGCTCGTCCAAAAACAGCAGCTTTGGTCTGGCAGCCAAGGCAATTGCCACCTCCAAAAGCCTCTGATCCCCGTGGGACAAGGCATTGGCCAAGAGATCTGCATTGGCATCCAGGCCCACTTTCGTAAGTATTTCCATTACCTCTTCATGTACAGACCTTTCATTGGTTACAAGACCAAACATCTTCCATGCCCGGCGTTGAGCGGCAAGAATAGGTATTTCCACATTTTCAAATACAGTGAGCTCAGGAAAAACATCTACTACCTGAAATGATCTACAAACCCCCAACCGAACCCTCTTGTGTATGGGAAGGCTCGTAATATCTTTGCCCTCAAACATTATCCTTCCTGAGTCAGGGGGAATTGATCCAGTCATCATATTAATAAATGTGGATTTTCCGGCACCGTTTGGTCCAATAATGGAGGTAATAACCCCCCTGTGAAACCTCAGATTAATATCTTCCGCCGTTATGACTCGGCCAAATGCCTTATAAAGATGCTGAACTTCCATCAATGGCTCGGTCATGCGATCCTCTGGCTTTGGGTGTCAGAACCCAGAATAATACGGTGAATACGGGACAAAACCCCCACGACCCCACCCCTAAATCCCATGATGATTAACAGGAGAATGAGGCCAAACCAAAGCATCCAGTTCTGCGTAAACCGTTCTATGATTTCCCTCAACCATACAAAGATCACGCTTCCAATAAGAGGGCCTGTAAAGGTCTGTATACCACCAATTAGGCTGACCAATATAGGTTCGGCCGAGTGGCTCCAGTGGGCAGAGAAGGGATCTGTATTGCTTTCCAAGAGCGCGCTTAAGGAACCGGCAAGGCCCGCAAATACCCCCGAGATGACAAAGGCCGCCAGCCTAAATTTTCTTAATGGAAGGCCCGCAAATTCTATCCTGCGGTCGTTCTCTCGAATTCCCGATAAAACCAGGCCAAAAGGAGAATTGTTGATTACATATATCACAGCAATACTCAGGACGAAGAAGAATACCACCAAGAAATAGAACTGATTTGCCTTTGCTATGGGAATGGAAAAAAGCCCCAGCTCTATTGGGGCCCTCGATATCCCAACCAGGCCGTCATCTCCGCCGGTTATGTCTCTTAGGTTCCAGATCAAAGAGAAAACCATCATGCCAAAGGCCAGGGTGAGCATTGCAAAGTAGATCTCTGTATGCCTGACGCAGAAAAATCCAATAATCAGGGAAAAAATGAAGGCGAGGCAAAGCCCTGCCACGATGCATGCCAGGGGATGGGGATTTATGTGCAGAGAGAAAAGGGCCATCCCGTATGCCCCCACGGCGTAAAATGCCCCATGACCAAAGGAAAGGAGTCCGGTTTTCCCAAAAAGGATATTGTATCCCATGGCAAAAATGGAAAGGATCATTATCCTTGTGGCCAGATAAAGGGCAAAACGGGTTCCGTAAAGTCCGAGTAAAATCAGACCAGCCAGCGATAATATACAAAGAGTAATTACAAAAGCCTTGCGCATTTACTTGGCCTCTCCAAAAAAGCCTTCAGGCTTCCAAAGAAGAACCGCCGCCATGAGTATGAAGGTCAGAAACATGTCAAAGGTGGGAATGTATCTGGTACCAAAGGATGAAAGTAACCCTATTATTAGCGCCCCTAGGAATGCACCCTTCAAGCTCCCCAGCCCTCCTATAACGACAACCACGAAGGCATCAATAATAATGGACTCACCCATTCCTGGGGTGAGCAGACCAACATACGGGGCTGCTAGCCCCCCTCCCACCGCCCCTAGCCAAGTCCCGAAGACAAATACGGCAGTAAAAAGAGCCGGTACTTTTACCCCGATGGCAGAGGCCATTTCTCGATCCGAGGAAGAGGCGCGAATTATCCTACCCCACCATGTCCTCTCCAACATGGCCCACATGCCGAGGGCCACCAGAGGTCCGACCACCATTATGAAGATATTGTATACGGGGAAATTCCTTCCTAAAATAGGAACAGACCCGGCCAGTCCCGCAACACTAGGAGATCCTATTGAACCTGGCCCCCAAACTATCTTGACCAGATCATCAAAGATCAGCACAAAAGCAAATGTGAGGAGAAGCTGGTACGGCAGGGCGAGGTGATAGACGTAGCGAAGGAAATATCTCTCTATTAAATAACCCACCACGCATACGCACAGTGGGCCCAGCAACAGGCCGAGCCAAAAATTATTCCCCATTACCCTGAGAAGGGTATAGCAGAAGTACGCTCCCAGCATATAGAAACTACCATGAGCAAAGTTGAGCACTCCCAATACCCCAAAGATAAGAGTGAGGCCACTGGCTACCAGCCATATAAACATTCCGGTGGATAAACCCGCAAGACAAACATGAACGACGGAGGTAAGCATGGGTAAATATCTCTACCTTGTCTCTGGTGTAGACCTCCATGCAACCCTTGCTCTGGATGGCCTACACTCAGATAAATGGGTCTTAATCTACTCTTAGAATGGAGGCTTGGTGCCAGGCCCTTCAAAAGGCGGACGGTTAAAGCAATCCTTGGCGGGCACCAGAATCTGTTTTCCCATGATCTTAAAAGGATAACGAGGATCCGTCTTTGTTAGACCCCAAGGCACGTCATAAATGGCCTGGTGGTCTTCCTTTCGGAAGATGCGGTATCCTGCAGGAGAATCCAGCATCATGCCTTCCATGGCGTTAATAACCTTTCGTGTCTCCTTTGACCCTGCCTCTTCAACCGCCTTCTTGATGGCAAACATGGCCGAATATCCGGTTTCCGAGACATAAGCCGGATAATGGTTCCACCGTTTCTTGAAGCGGGCCACCCATTCCCTGTTTTGGTTGTTATCTGGGTAAAGGAAGAAGTAGCGACCAGAGATCCAGATATTATCCGGCATCTCTTTGCCCAGGCCTTCAAGCACATCCATGGCTGCGCCCACCGGGAACATAACATGTTTTATCTTATCGAACAGTCCCGCCTGCTTGGCCTGTTTAACAAATGTTATCAATTCGCCGGCCCACTCTGTAGAATAGAGGCCATCGGGTTTTGCATCCAGTATAGTATTAATATGCGGCCGAAAATCCGTTGTACCAAATGGTGCCCAGGACTCTGCAATAAATGAAGCCCCTGGTTTAAGAATACTCAGGGTATTCTTAAACATTCGCCAGCAGGTGTAGCCATACTCGTACTTGGGGCTTATGGTAGCCCACGATTTTGCAGGAAGATCTTTTGCTACAAAGGCTGCGGCATTTCCATCCTGGTATGTGGGACTTGAAATTCGGAAAATTTGTCTGATGCCTTTTTTGTAAACCTGTTGTTCCGTGAGTTTCTCAGTGGCAGCATGGGTTATTATGATTACCTTGTCCAGCTCAGCTATCACAGGGGCCAACGCAAGCGCTTGACCTGAAGAGTCCACACCAGCCAAAAAGTCAGCTCCCCAACTATCCACAAAATATCGAGCATTTTTTATGGCCTGGGGTTTTTTTAATGTGGAATCCCGGAACTGCACCTCAAGCTTTGCCCCAGCAATGCCACCACTAGCATTGATCTCTTCGGCCGCCATTATTACGCCCATCTTGTGAAATTCCCCATAGCCTGCAAGGGCGCCAGACATGATGGCCTGATAGCCAACCTTTATCGGGCCCTTTATCTTGGACGTTCCGGCCCATAATCCCGTGGGTCTGAGGACACCAGGCCCAAGTGCAGAGGCCGCAGCAGTCAATAGACCCGCCTTCATAAAATCCCGTCTTGTAAACCCCTTCTCTTCCATGATGCTCCTCCTTTCCCAGAAGTTGCCATTTACCTCCGATGCGGCTCCCTTAAAAAGCCACAGGAGAGCGCACGGAGAGCCCACCGATTAAACAAGCCTGTTAACACTGATCTACCATTTAGGGTGAATATAGGGTCCATAAGACACCACTGCGGGGAAAGATATTCTTTCTTGACATTAAGAAATACTAAATTTTATAGTGATCCTATGAAACATACAAACCCCTTGTCAAGAAAAATGATTTTTTTATCCTTTGTTTGAAAAAGCTAAATTGTGCATTTATTCACTTGCTATTTAATAAAGCATCTAAAGGCGCTAATTATAATTTAACATACCATGGACAACATAGGCCCTAGAATTAGACAGTTACGTGAGGCCCGAAACATGACCCAAAGGGACCTCGCGGCCCGTGTTGGATGCACCCCTGCCTATATCTCATTACTGGAAAATAACAAGGTTGACCCCTCTCTGTCTATGCTCAAAAAGATAACTTCTTGTCTGGACATAACCATTGTGGACTTCTTTAGAAAGGGTACAGAGGAAAAAATTGTCGTTCACAAAGAGGAACGCGAAATTGCCAGCTTCACAAAATCCAAAACCACGATAGAGATGCTAGTGACAAATCCCAGAGTCAGAAAGATGGATGCCAGACTGGCAACTATCCATCCGAGCGGGGGGTCCCGCGGTACATACAGGCATGAAGGCGAAGAATTCGGTTTTATTTTGGAAGGGGAACTGGAACTTTTCTGTAATGGCAAAAAGATGTTGTTAAAAGAAGGGGATAGTTTTTACTTTAGATCCACTTTGGAACACAGATTCCGAAACCCTGGGAAAAACAAGTGTGTAGTGCTATGGGTAAATCATCCGCCAAGTTTCTAGGGTTCAGGCCCTTAGGGTTTGGTGGTCGCAAATAGGGTATTGGAGGAGGGTACCGTGAGTCTTGGGATATTTGATTTGTCAGGGAAAACCGCAATGGTAACTGGCGCAACTAGAGGCCTCGGAGAAGTGGCAGCCCTTGCCTTGGCCAAAGCGGGGGCGGATGTGGCCGTATGCGGAAGAAGCAAGCCTGACCTGGAGCGCGTTCCTGAATCGATCCGCTCATTGGGAAGAAAGTCCGCAGGCTTTTTCATGGATGTTACTTCCAAGAAAAGCGTACAAGATACGGTCAAATACATCCTCGATCAGTTTGGAAAGATCGACATTCTCGTTAACAACGCCGGTGTAAATCGAAGAATCCCAGTGCTGGAGTTATCCGAAGAGGATTGGGATTTGGTGATCACGACCAACCTTAAGGGTTATTTCTTGGTGGCCCAGGCAGTAGTGCCCCAGATGATAGAGGGGGGTTATGGCAAGGTTATAAACATGAGCTCAATTCTTGGTACGGTGGGATTGCCCAATCAGGTAGCCTATGCCTCTTCAAAAGGCGGTGTAGATCAAATGACCAAAGTCATGGCCTTGGAATGGGCGAAAAAAGGGGTAAGAGTGAATGCCATTGGGCCCACCTATTTTGAAACAGAACTGGTGGCACAGCTTAGAAATGATCCCGAGCGGTTCAACTTTATAAATGACCGTACACCCATGGGTAGATGGGGTCAGCCAGAGGAGCTTGAAGGTATTGTGATTTTCCTGGCTGCTCCAGCCTCTGATTTCATAACCGGCCAAACCATTTACATCGATGGTGGATGGACTGCTTGGTGAAGATCCGCCCTCTCAAATCAACGGAGGTGAACAATGGGTTCAGTATACGAGGCCAGGCCGTGGCTTAAGAACTATCCTGCAGAGGTACCATCTGACTTAGACATTGGCAACTGGACGGCCATTGGTGACTTTCTCAATTCCGCTACTCAGTATGCAGACAAGCCTGCCGTTTATTACTTTGACCATGTGATTCCCTATAAGCTGATCAATGAATTTTCCGACTCTCTAGCAATAGCCTACCGAGACCTCGGTCTGAAAAAAGGCGACAGGGTAGTGGTTGACTTACAAAATGTTCCCCAGTTCCTGGTTGCCACCTATGCAGCGTGGAAACTGGGAGTAATAGTGGTCCCCCTCAATCCCATGTACAAGGAGAAGGAGCTGAGTTACTTCTGCAACGACTCAGGAGCCAAGCTCCTTGTCACACTAGACGAAATTGCTGCCGGGCTGGACCTATCATTCCTCAACGACACACAAGTGGAAACCCTTATTACCACCTCTGCTCTGGATTTGATCCCATCTGATGACCCTGTCCCCTCCATGCTCAAGCAAAAGGAAAAGGTTGTCGTGCCCAATGCCCTAGATCTTCTCGAGCTTGTTGAAAAGTACAGACACAGGCCTCTTAAGCCCGAAAATGTCGAGCCTGAAGACATTGCTTATTTGACATATACATCTGGAACCACTGGCCCCCCTAAGGGGGCTATGAATACTCACGGAAATATTGCCTTTAATGCCAGAGTATATCAAGTGATGCAAATGATCGATGAAAAGGACGTGGTATTGGGTGTCGCCCCTCTTTTCCATGTCACTGGCGAAGTGGCCCACCTTGCCATTGCCGCCCTAGCAGCCATTCCGGTCATTCTTTTCTACAGGTTTGATCCTGGCGAGACACTGAGGCTCATAGAAAAATGGAAAGCAACCATGACAGTGGCTTCCATTACCGTTTATATTGCCCTTATGAACCATCCGGACATTTCCAAACGTGATTTATCATCCTTTGTCAAGGCTTATAGCGGAGGGGCACCGGTATCTGCTGCGATCGTGGAGCAATTTCAGTCACTAACCGGCCAATATGTGTACAATGTTTACGGAATGACAGAGACCAATTCTCCGTCCCACATCGTTCCTTGGCGAAAAAAGGCCCCTGTAGATCCTGTCAGTGGGGCACTTTCAGTAGGTGTGCCTATTCCCAACGCGATAATAAAGATAGTGGATGTTGAAGATGGAACAAAGGAACTTCCGCCTGGTGAGATAGGAGAGATAGTGGATTTCGGCCCAATGATAATTCCTGGATACTGGCAAAAGCCAGAGGAGACCAGGCATGCCATAAAAGATGGCTGGCTTTATACGGGTGACGTGGGAAAGATGGACCAAGACGGATGGTTCTATGTTGTTGACAGAAAAAAGGACCTCATAGTTGCCTCCGGTTATAAGGTCTGGCCAAGGGATGTCGAGGATGTAATTTACCAGCACCCTGCAGTTAAAGAGACTGCGGTAGTGGGAGTCCCCGATCCTTATAGGGGCGAGACCGTAAAGGCCTTTGTGGCGCTAAAGGAGGGCATGGAGGGCTCAGTAACTCCTGAGGATATCATAGCCTTTTGCAAGACCCGCATGGCCGCTTACAAGTATCCCAGGGAAGTGGAATTTGTAAAAGAAATCCCAAAAACTCTGACTGGCAAGTTTCTTCGCCGCACCCTGAGGCAAAAGACCAAGTCATAACCCATTTAATGCATAAAAGGGAGGATAGGTATTAATGATGATGAATGGAAAGGAGTATATCGAATCATTGCGGGAGCTCAATCCTGAAGTATATTTTTTCGGGAAAAGGATAAAGAGTGTGGTGGATGAGCCCATGTTTCTCCCGCACATTAACACGGCGGCCATGACCTATGAGCTAGCCCACAGGCCAGAATACCAGGAGATCATGACAGCCACCTCCCACCTAAATGGCGAGAAAATTAACCGCTTCACCCATATTCATCAAAGTATAGATGACCTTGTAAAAAAGGTCAGGATGATGCGCCTTCTTGGGCAAAAGACAGGGACCTGTTTTCAGCGATGCGTGGGCCTGGACGGACTCAATGCAGTGTATGTCACTACATACGATATTGACCAGAAACATGGAACGAACTACCATGAAAGGTTCAAGGCTTGGCTTAAGGAGGTGCAGGAAAAGGACCTCATGCCCTCTGGTGCCATGACCGATGCAAGGGGGGACCGAAGCCTTCGGCCACACCAGCAAAAAAACAAAGACACCTATTTGCATATAAAGGAAAGACTGGATGATGGAATAATAGTCTCGGGAGTGAAGGCCCATATTACTGGTGCCATAAACAGCCATGAAATCCTCACCATGCCCACCCGCACCATGGGAGAAGAGGACAAGGATTTTGCCCTGTCCTTTGCGATTCCTTCTGATACCAAGGGCGTGACATTTGTCTTTAGCAGGCAAACAAATGATACCAGGAGGTTGGACAGTCCCTTGGATGCGGGCAATCCCAAATATGGGATTGTGGGAGGAGAGGCAATCATCATATTTAAAGATGTCTTTGTTCCCTGGGAAAGGGTCTTTATGGCAGGTGAATATGATTTTACCAATGAACTGGTGGAAACCTTTGCTGGTTATCACAGAAGCAACTATGGCGGCTGCAAGGTGGGGCTGGCAGACGTGGTCATAGGTGGATCTTATTGGATAGCAGATGCCCATGGTATAAGCAGGGCCTCCCACATCATAGATAAGCTGACTGAGATGATTGCCATGGCCGAGACCTGCTGGTCATGCACCCTGGCATGCTCTTATGAAGGATATAAGACTCCCTCTGGCGCCTATCACATTAATCCCCTGCTGGCCAATGTGGTTAAACTCAACATTACCAGGATGGTCTATGAGTGGATGCGCCTGGCTCAAGATATTGCAGGGGGAAAGATCATTACCCTTCCATCGGAATTGGATCTAGAAAACCCGGAAATAGGGAAGATCATTGAGGAGTGTTTTGTTGGGAAAGAAGGATTTTCTACTTCTGATATCATTAAGATGCTGAGGTTGATAGAAAACATGTCTGTAGGTGCGGGGCTGCCTGAGGCCATGCACGGGGCAGGGTCCCCAGCAGCCCAGAAGATCATGATCGCCCGGAGGGGAAATATAGAAAGGAAAGTAGAATTGGCCAAGAGTGTGGCCGGGATAAAGAGGGACAGGGACTTTGAAAAGATAGTAGGCAAAGATGAAGAGACGTACTGGAGGGAGGTAAAGGAAAGGATAAGGCAAGGACATGTTGCGGAGAAGTCCTGATGCTAACCATAAAGGTGAAGTACTGCGGGGGGTGTAACCCTGAGATAAATAGAGTCGGGTTAGTGGAATCTCTAAAAGAAGAGATAGAAAAGAAGGGCCTGCGAGTAAATTTTGTGGGCCAGGATACAGAAAATGCAGATCTTCTCCTATTAGTAAATGGCTGCAGACATGCATGCCTTGAGGAACAATATCTGCCCTTTGAAAATGGGCAAGGCGTGATCTCTATAGAAGGCGAGGCCCTTAACGGCGAGCATATACCCCAAGAGGCAATACCTGCAATTCTGGCAGAAAAGATAATCGACCTGGCCCAAGGAAACGATAAAAATTAGGTCATAAGCCATTAGTTGTCTGCCGCCCCAAGCTCATGGTGGCGTCACAGTGCCCAAGCCTGCCCGTGCAGAGATAGCCCGGGCTGCCCATATTCCGCTGGCAGAGGCCTGCAGCAGGCCCCGGGTAATACCTGCCCCATCCCCTATTACAAACAGATTCTTTACGCTTGTCTCCAGCTCGTTTGACACAGCAATGGTGTTTGAATAAAACTTCACCTCTACCCCATAGAGCAATGTATGTCTGGAGTATACCCCTGGTGCCAGTTTATCCAGCGCTTTCAACATTTCTGTGATACCCGTCAGGAGCCTGTATGGAAAAACAAAGCTCAAATCACCTGGAGCGGCATCTTTTAGGGTGGGACGGGTGAGACACTTGGAGATCCGCTCTGGTGTACTCCTACGACCAGAGAGCAAATCTCCGAGGCGCTGAACTATGACACCTTTGCCCAGGAGATTTGCAAGACGCGCAATGTAACGACCATAGGCAATGGGGTCGTCAAAGGGCTCTGTGAACGCACTGCTCACAAGTATGGCAAAGTTGGTATTTTCTGTTTTTCGTCCAGCATAACTATGGCCGTTGACGGTTATCATGTCATCACTTTTCTCAAGGACAACTTCTCCAAATGGATTCATACAAAAGGTACGAACTTTGTCGTCAAAGGACTTTGAATAATAGATCAGCTTGGATTCGTATGTTATGTCCGTTATCTCCTTTAGCACCACAGCAGGCAACTCCACCCTCACACCAATATCAACAGGACTTGCACTGGTTCTGAGTCCGAGCAGATCAGCCTGTGACTTCATCCAAGGCGCACCAGAGCGGCCCGGGGCGACTATCACATATTTGCCTTCAACGACCTCTCCGTTGGCCAGCTTCACCCCCCTTATGGTATCATCTTCTACGATAAGCCCGGTGACCTCACAGTCTGTTCTTACCTGGACAGGTCCCTCGAGAGACTCCTTCAGCCCCTTTAGTACCGCAGCACAGTTCTCAGTGCCAATGTGTCTAATACGCATTGGAATCAATTGAAGATCCGCCATTCGAGCCTTATCTGCCAGGTCCTCCACCTTCGGTGAAATATCACCATAGAGGGTCCCTGGGGCCCCATGTTTCACGTAAATCTCATCAGCCTCTGCAAGCAGCCTTGAAAGTTCATCAGTACCGATGTACTCCCCAAGGTTACCCCCCACTTCAGGCGAAAGGGTGAGCTTGCCGTCGCTGTATGCCCCTGCGCCACCCCAACCGCAAAGTACATCCGACGACCTTCCCCTGTCTCTCTGCATTATATCCTTTCCCTTTTCTAGGATGACGATCCCATCCATGCCATTTTCCACAAGAGTCAAGGCGGCAAATATGCCCGCAGGACCAGCTCCAACAATTATGACATTGTAATGCATATCTCTTTCCTCTTCTTCATCTCATTCGGCCATAACCAAAAACGTATTGGGATCAAGCCTAACTTGCGCGCCTGCCGATATGGGGTGATCACGATCTTTGAGGAGTCTTAAGTAGATTCCATCAGTGCTGGGTGCCAGATGGACTATTACATCGAAAAGGTCATCAATCTGGTGACACGGATAAGGTATTCCCCTATCATTGACCTCGGTTTTGTGCCTGTGGGAAAGGGCAGAAAGCCATGTCTCGGTCCCGAACTCAGCGGAAAGCTCTTTTAGTTGTTCGAACAATTGTCGGGGCGCCCCCTCAAAGTCCAGTCCATCTATGATGAGGGTTTGAGGGACAAAAGAGAGATTCTGTTTCAGGTTGACCAGGCTCTGGCGCAATCTGTCAACACTGAAACTTCCCTTCATGTAAGAGAGGATCATCCGGTTTCGTTCAATCATTAATCGCAGCTCATCTTCTCTATCCAGCTCCAAGGCCTTTATCAGGTCAAAGAAGATAACATTGTAATAGGACGCCACCTTGTCCGGTGTTTCTTCCACGGATACATGAACAAGGGCCTCCCCACTAAAGATCCTATCAAAGGCGATATGTACCAAACAGGCCGTCTTTCCTACCCCTGCCCTTGATATCAGCACGCCTAGGTTTCCGTGGCCCAGTTCCTTCTCAGCCGACATATCCAGAAGCCGCAATGGGCTTACTTTCATAAAATTCTTCATACCTATTTCCTCCCTTCCTGGGACTTGCTTTTGGCCTTTTTAAGTTCTTCCACCACCGACTCCGGGGCCTTGGAGTACTTGGCAAACTCCATTGTAAACTCAGCCTTGCCCTGGGTAAGGGACCTTAGGACCGTGGCGTAACCAAACATCTCAGCCAACGGTACTTCGGCCTCAATGGTTGTAAAGGTTCCATCTTCTGCGGAGCTCAAGATTATCCCCCTGCGCTGGTTTATTGATCCCATAACATTCCCCTGAAATTCAGAGGGACATTCCACGCTGACCCTCATAATTGGCTCCAGGACAATGGGTTTCGCCTTCATATAGGCTTGCTTAAATGCACCTATTGCAGCCTGACGAAATGCAAGCTCCGAGGAGTCCACCGGGTGGTGCTGGCCATCATTAATAACTATCCTTATCCCCAGAACCGGGTATCCCAGCAAGGGCCCCTTTACCAGGCAGGACTGGAAACCCTTGTCCACCGCGGGAATAAACTCCGTGGGTATGACGCCCCCCTTGATGGAATCCACAAACTCGTAGGCGCCCTCTTTTGCAGGCTCCATGTACCCTGCAACCCTCCCGTACTGTCCTGCACCTCCTGTCTGCTTCTTATGGGTATAGTTAAATTCAGCTCTTTGGGTTATGGCCTCCCTGTAGCTGACCTGCGGTATACCGATTTCCACATCTGCCCTGTATTCCCTTTTCATCCTTTCAACATACACGTCAAGGTGAAGCTCTCCCATCCCTGATATTATGGTCTCGCCCGTTTCCTGATCCACATAGGTCCGAAACGTCGGATCCTCCCTGGAGAACCGACCCAGGGCTTTGGCCAGGTTTTCCTGTGACTTGTTGTCCTTGGCCTTAACGGTCAAGGATATCACAGGCTCGGGCACGTGCATGGAGGACATGCTGTAATTCACAGATCCATCGGTAAACGTATCACCCGTGTTGCACTCCACCCCGAAAAGGGCCACAATGTCCCCGGCATAGCCCCGCGTTATGTCTTCCATCTCGTCGGCATGCATCCTGACTATCCTGCCAACACGAATCTTTTTCCTGTTACGGGTGATGACCAGCTCGTCACCCTTTCCAATGGAACCTTGGTAAATACGCATGTATGTCAGCTGGCCATAGGGCGTCACCTCGAGCTTAAAGGCGAGGGCAACCACAGGCAGTCCCGGATCGGCCTTAAGGACAACCTCCGCTTCATCTTTGTCAAGGTCCAAGGCGGTATTCTCAATTTCCGTGGGTGATGGCAGATAGTGGTTTACGGCGTCCAACACCGGTTGAACACCCACGTTCTTATATGCAGAGCCAATAAGGACTGGGGTCAGGGTCCTGGCAAGAGTGCCCATCCTTAAGGCACGGTGGATCATCTCTTCGGTTTCTTGCCCTTCCAGCACCGCCTCGGCAAGTTCGTCAGAATACATGGTGGCAGCGTCCAATAGCTGCTCACGATACGCGCTGGCCTCTTCCAGCATTTCATCCGGAATTTCTTCTTCCCGAATGTCTTCACCATGAGGCCCTTGGAAATACAGTGCCTTCATTTTTACCAGGTCAACTACGCCTCGAAAATCTCCCTCCAGACCTATTGGTAATTGGAGCAAGACTGGATCCATGCCAAGTCTTTCCCTCAGTTGGTTCAGCACCCTGTACGGGTTTGCTCCGAATCGGTCACATTTATTTATGAATGCAATCCTTGGAACTCCGTACCTTCTCATCTGCCGATCCACAGTAATGGACTGGGATTGAACCCCGCCCACGGCACACAGAATCAAGATAGCCCCGTCGAGGACCCTTAGGGCCCTTTCCACCTCTATGGTAAAATCCACGTGCCCCGGGGTATCAATGATATTTATGCGATGCCCCTTCCACAGACAGTGAGTGGCCGCGGAGGAGATCGTAATTCCCCTCTCTTTTTCCAGTTCCATGGAGTCCATCTTAGCGCCCACGCCGTCTTTACCCTTTACCTCGTGGATAACCCCTATCCTCTTGGTGTAATAGAGGATCCGCTCGGTTAACGTCGTTTTCCCAGAGTCAATGTGGGCGCTGATCCCTATATTTCTTAGTTTTTCAATGTCTTCTTTCACTTAACACTCTCCTGAATATTCAATATCAGGCCTAAGGCATAAGGCGTAAGGCATATAGGACCACAAAGCAAGATGTTTCTGGCCTTGCCCCTTGTACCTTGAGCCCTGAGCCCATTTCATAATAGGCACCTCCAGAGGGTCTAACAGGCATGGATCTAGCCCGTCTGGAATCAGGTTGCCCAAAATAAAAGAGGGCCTGCACCCTGCAAACCCTCTTTGTATCATAAGCGATTTAGGCCTTAATTAAAAGGGGTAAGATTCCAATTCTATTACCCTGTCAGCGATGGCGCGGAGCCGCGAGACTGTGTCTATTGGCGTATATCGCGCCAACTTCTTCACGCCGGCCAATTGGGTTCTAAGGGTGTCACCCTGTTCAACATAGGCGAGTGCCTGTTTAGCCCACATCTCGATGGTGGGTATCGTCTGGTCAACATAGGTTTCAACCGCTGCGATCTGGAACTTGGCCTTATCCTCTCCCCGCGATTCAATAATTTTCTTTGTCCGCAACAGCCCACTTTCCATTGCAAAGATTTCAATTATCATATCAGCTACCTTCGCGAGAACCTCTTGCTCCTTCACCAGGTCAGCACCGAACTTTTGTGCTGCAAGACCTGCCACCATCAATGCGATTTTCTTGCTCATCTTCACCATGTGCTCTTGCAGGGCCAGAGGCTCGTCAGGCAGCTGAACGGCCAGAGGCGAATAGCTCATGAGTTCCTGTGGAATTGCCTGAGCCGCCTGAAGCAGATTGAGTCTGCCTTGAAGGGCTCTCCTCATCAACGTTCCCGGAATTAACATCCGGTTTATCTCATTTGTTCCTTCCCAGATGCGGTTGATTCTAGAGTCTCTGTAATAACGCTCAGCAGGATACTCAGCGCAATAGCCGTAGCCGCCAAGTATCTGCACGTATTCATCAACACAGTACTCGAGGCATTCTGACCCGTAAACCTTTGTAATTGAACACTCTGGCGCATATTCTTCAATGGCCTTGGCGTTCTCAGCTCCGCTTTTCTTGGCCTCCGCATCCAGGGTACCCAGCTTGTCATCGAACATTCCTGCCAATCTATACATCATGCTCTCACTCATGTAGGTGCGGATGGCCATATCGGCCAACTTGGTCTTGATCATGCCAAAAGAGCTGATGGGCACCTTAAATTGAATGCGGCCCTTGGCATATTTGACAGCCCCTTCAATACACCCCTTGCAGCCGCCCGTCGTCATTGCGCCCAGCTTCCATCTTCCTATGTTAAGAATATTGAATGCTATCTTGTGTCCCTTGCCTATTTCGAACATCAGGTTCTCAACAGGGACTTTCGCGTCCTCTAAAATGACCGGCCTTGTTGAGGACCCATGCACACCCATCTTATCTATCTCTGCGCCAGTGGAAAATCCTGGGAAATCCTTTTCAACTATGAAGCCGGTAAAATGTTCACCATCTACCTTTGCATAAAGGGTGAAAACAGTTGCCCATCCTGCATTGGTTATAAACATTTTTTCGCCGTTCAATATGTAATACTTCCCGTCTTCGGAAAGGACTGCCTTTGTCTTAGCATTTAACGCATCTGTACCTGCCCCCGGCTCTGTGAGGCAGTATGCAGCGCACCACTCGCCCGAGGCTAATTTCGGTAAATACCTCTTTTTTTGATCTTCACTACCAAAGAAAACGATGGGTAGTGTACCTATTCCGGTGTGGGCACCATATACCACTGTGAAAGAGCCAGCCACGCCCATAGCCTCACCCACAACCGTGGTGCTCACCTTGTCCAGGCCCAAACCCCCGTATTCTTCCGGGACATCTGTCCCAAGGAGCCCCAACTCCCCGGCTTTAGCCAAAAGTCTGAGGACCAGATCTGGGTCTTTTTCCTCCAGCTTGTCAATGTTGGGCATAATTTCTTTTTCAACAAAGTCCTTGGCCGTCTGATAGATCATCTTATGCTCATCAGTAAAATCCTCCGGCGTAAAGATATCTGCCGGTGTAACGTCACTGATCAGAAATTCTCCACCTGAAAAAATTTTTCTCTCACCCATTTTTCACTCTCCTTTTTCCTCTAGTAGGTTATGCTTGCTAATTAACCGGTTAACCAGTTGCTTCTCGGTCCGGTTAACTTTTTTCCATAAAATTTAATAGTCTTCTACTTCAAAAATAGCGGCTGCCCCCATTCCAAAGCCTATGCACATGGAAACCAGTCCCCAGCGGAGCTTGCGCTCGTGCATCTCGTAAATGAGCTGCGTGGTTAGTTTGGCACCTGTGCAGCCCAGGGGATGACCAAGGGCTATCGCGCCTCCGTTGACATTAGTAATTTCCTCATTAAGGCCAAGTGTCCTAATACAATAAATTGCCTGAGCGGCAAATGCCTCATTCAGTTCTATAAGTTGCATCTGATCCAGATCCATTCCAGCTAGCTTTAACACCTTTGGAATCGCCACAGCAGGACCCACGCCCATGTATTCAGGAGGGCATCCTTCTGCTACATGGTAACGAAATGTGGCCATTGGTTTTAGGCCAAGTTCCTTGGCCTTTTCCTTACTCATCAGTACCACGCCGGCTGCTCCATCGCTTGTTTGCGAGGAATTCCCGGCCGTCACAGTTCCGTTGGGTTTGAAGGCCGGCCTGAGATGAGAAATGCTCTCTTTTGTAGTTCCAGGTCTCACACCCTCATCGGTGTCAAAGATTATTTCGTCAAAATCAAAATGCCCATTGGGAAGCTGTTTTTGCACCTTCACCTTCAACGGAACAATCTGGCTCTTGAATTTACCTGCCTTAATCGCTGCTTCCGCCCTCTGTTGGCTCCTTGCCCCGAATTCATCTTGCTCTTCCCTGGTTATCCCATATTTCTCGGCAACATTCTCTGCGGTAAGTCCCATGCCAGTGAAGGACCCCGGTCTGGTATCAACCAGGGCAGGGTTAGGGTACATCATGCTTCCACCCATGGGGATCTGGCTCATGCTCTCAACACCACCGGCAATAACTACGTCTGAATAACCACACATGATCTTTTCAGCACCAATGGCTATTGCCTGCAATCCGGACGAGCAAAACCTGTTTACCGTCATGCCCGGAATACGATCCGGCCATCCCATGGACATCACCAGCACCCGACCCAAGTTGAGCCCTTGGGTGGCCTCTGGGAATGTACAGCCTATAATTACGTCATCAATTACTTCGGGATCCAGATCACCAGCCCGTTTAAGCAAATCCCCCAGGACAGCGCACCCCATGGCCTCTGGCCGCGTGTGGCGAAGCGTTCCTCGTGGTGCTTTTCCGACCGCCGTCCTGCATGCTGCTACTATCACGGCTTCTCTCATGACTAATTCCTCCATTTAAGGGGTTATATCCAAACTCTTATTAATTTCTGAGTGGTTTACCTGTATTAAGCATGTGCTGAATCCTGGCCTGTGTTTTTGGGTGTCCGCACAGGCTCAAAAACGCCTCCCTCTCAAGATCAAGAAGGTATTGCTCTGTGACCTTCGTATCAGATTGCACCCTTCCTCCACACAAAACATAAGCAACTTTCTCAGACACCGTTACATCGTGCTCTGTGATATACCCTGAGGTATGCATGGTCCACAAAGCCAACTTCAACATTGCAAAGGTATTCTCTCCTGCGACCCTGATCTCGTCCTTTGGCTCGGGTGGCACATAACCTTCCATGTTCATTGCCAGCACCGTTTTCTTGGCATCTTCGATGAGATAATCCCTGTTAACCGTCATCTTATCAGTAGGCCTCAGGTAACCGAGTTTGACTGCCTCTGGCCCAGAGGTAGAAACCCTTGCCATTGCTATGGTTTCAAACGCCCTGGCCACAAATGGCATAAGCTCTATTTGTTTTGGGTACACTCCACCTCTTGGAACCTCAAACAAGTGCTCGGTATTGCGAATATATAATTCCTTGGTGCCACCTCCAGCTGGTATTAATCCAACCCCAACTTCAACGAGGCCCATGTAAGTCTCAGCAGCATAGCGAACTCGATCTGCGGCAAGACATATCTCACAACCGCCACCAAGGGCCATCCCAGCTGGAGCGGCTACAACGGGTTTATTCAAATATTTGAGTTTCATGAAGGCATCCTGGAATGTCTTTATCATCCAGTCAAGATCATCCCATTCCTCCTCCTGGGCAGTAAAAAGCACCAAAGGAAGATTGGCGCCCACTGAAAAATTGTCTGCATGGTTGGCTATGACAAGGCCATCAAACCTTTCGCTCACAATATCAGCTGCCTTTAGGGTCATGTTAACGATGTCGTCGCCCATTGCGTTCATCTTGCTGTGGAATTCAAGGCACGCAATACCATCTCCTATATCGATAAGGGAGGCGCCGGGATTGGAGGCAATCTCCATGTTTCTTTCTTTGAGGGAAGGCAACAGGATTATGCCCGGTTTGATTGGCACTTCCTTGTAGTCCTTTGAATGGATATCGTAATAAAGCAGTTTACCTGCTTCTCTTTTGTAAAATGACTCCTTGCCCTGCCCCAGCATCTCTTCCACCCACCCGGGTACCTGGTAACCGGCTGCCTTCATTTTTTCAACTGACTTCCCTACCCCAAGGATATCCCAAGTCTCGAACGGGCCAAATTTCCTAGCGAATCCCCACTTCATGGCATTGTCAACATTTACAATGTCATCAGCGATCTCGGGAATTCTATTGGCGGCGTATATCAATGTTTCACTCATTGTCTTGAAGGTAAACTGCCCTCCAACATCCTGAGCATAGTAAAGGGACTTTATTTTTTCGGGCGTGCCAGGAAGATTCTTTGCAGCTCCAAGTGAAGGGATAGATACCTTTTCCTGGGGCTTGTATTCCAGGGTATTGTAGTCAAGGGAAAGTATAAGCTTTTTCCCTTCGGGGTCCTTTGTCTTCTTATAAAAACCTTGCCCGACTTTTTGACCGAGCATATTTTTTTCAAGCATCTTGTTTATGAAATCAGGGGGCTGGAAGATATCCCTTCTTTCATCATTAGGGACGCCATCATATACATTGCGAGCCACATGCACCATAGTATCAAGGCCCACAAGGTCTCCGGTCCTGAATGAAGCGCTCTTGGGGTTGCCAATAACCGGGCCGGTAAGTTTGTCCACGGCCTCAATACTCAACCCCATTTCCATCATCACCCTCATCACATTGAATGCGCTGAAGATTCCTATCCTGTTGGCGATAAAATTGGGTGTATCCTTGGCGTAAACTATTCCTTTCCCAAGCACGCGCTCACAAACCTCCGCCAGCACTTCCATCACCTCGGGTAAGGTGTCTGGCCCAGGTACAAGTTCCAGAAGCTTCATATATCTTGGTGGATTGAAGAAGTGCGTTATGGCAAAGTGTTTGCGGAAATTTTCTGACCTGCCTTCGGACATGGCCCTTGCAGACAGTCCCGAGGTATTTGATGTGACAATAGTGCCAGGCGTCAGAACAGATTCTACCTTCTCAAACACCCTCTGCTTGATGTCCAGTCTTTCCACCACAACCTCAATGATCCAGTCAACATCCTTCAACCATTCAAGGTTATCCTCGAGATTACCGATCTTTATACGCTTGGCATATTCTGGTAAATAGAAAGATGCGGGTTTGGACTTAAGGGCATTCTCCAGCCCCTTCTTAGCAAATTTATTCCTAAATTCCGGGTTCTCTTCTGTGAGCCCCTTCTTTTTGTCTTCCTCTGTAAGCTGCGGCGGTACGATGTCGAGCAAGACAGTATCAATCCTGGTGTTGGCCAGGTGGGCTGCTATGGTGGCACCCATAACTCCTGCACCGATCACGCCCGCCTTCCTTATCCTGTATTCCATCTGAGACCTCCTCTGTATTTCAGGTTGTCACCCAGAGATCCAACCCCGCCCCAGGTGAATAGAAAGATTGGGATATATAACTAGTGGAACCTTGAAAATGAATGAACTTTCATTCATCCTAAAGCGAAGCTACCATATCAAAATTCTTAAGTCAATTTTTTTTACCATGTTTGTTTTTGGACAGAAACTCGCAGGCCGCCGATGATGCGGGCAACTTCTTCAGCCTGCTGTAAAAGTCTCTCAAATGTGCCCTTGTCGATGTAACCGATATCGAAAGCAACGTATAATTGAGAACGAACCTCTGCGCACGATGCTTTAGCGGTCGAAAGGAATTGGTGGAATTCAGCACGCCGGTTTCGTTCAAAACCTTCGGCGATGTTGGACATGACAGATACAGCGGCCCGTTGGATCTGTCCAGAGAGGCCG
>Ga0190359_1000831_pt1 | contig 20565 bp, 22 predicted proteins | sample 48721823_MG_FD_161269 | JGI IMG/M metagenome (GOLD analysis project Ga0190359, IMG submission 161269) | Hydrothermal vent microbial mat bacterial communities from Southern Trench, Guaymas Basin, Mexico - 4872-18-2-3_MG | ecosystem: Environmental > Aquatic > Marine > Hydrothermal vents >... | reverse complement strand
GCTCCATATATGTTCAAAAATCTGGGAAGTCAAAGCCAGTATTTTCACCCAATAAAAATCTATTAAAAAAATACGATCTCTCCTACCCAGAGAGGATTACAGTGAAGGGCCCTGGGGGTGATACTGTTGAGGGCTGGATAATGAAACCACCAGACATGAAGAAGAATAAAAAGTATCCACTCCTTGTTGAGGTTCATGGAGGGCCTCATGCCTGTTATGGATATTCATTTTTCCATGAATTCCATGTGCTCAATGCAATGGGATACGCTGTTTTCTTCTCAAACCCCCATGGAAGTGTAGGGTATGGAGAGGATTTTGCCCTTGCCCTGCACAGGAAGTGGGGAATACCTGATACAGAGGACATAAAAAGATTTGTGAAGAAATTAAAGAAACTCTCATACATAGATGGTGAAAGGATAGGGCTTTTAGGAGGAAGTTACGGTGGTTTTTCCACTGCCTGGGTACTCTCCCACACAAAGATATTTAAAGCGGGTGTTGCCCAGCGGGGTGTTTACGATGAAATATCCTTTCTGAGTTCTGACATGGGCTTCCATTTCATCATGAGTTTTACTGGTGGTATCAGGAAGGACGAAGATTATCAGTATCTCTGGGACATGTCACCACTGAAGTATGCAGGGAATATTGATGTTCCCCTTCTCATCATCCATTCAACCATGGACTTCAGGGCTCCAATAAATCAGGGTGAGGAGCTGTATGTGGCAATGAAGATGATGGACAAGAAGGTTAAATTTGTCGTCTTTCCCGGAGAGACGCACGAACTTTCAAGGCATGGAAGACCTGACAGGAGGGTAGAAAGACTCAATCAGATAATCAAGTGGTTTGAGAAGTACATCTAATCCATTGTTAGTTTTGCATTTAACCCTTCACTGCACCGGATGTGATACCCTCAATAAAGTATCTCTGTGCAAATAGAAATATTACAGCAATGGGAATTATTGAGATGGTTGATGCGGCCATTTTCAGGGCATACATCTCTTCATGAGCACTCCTGAACATGGCAAGACCAACTGGTACTGTATACATCCTTTCAGTGTTTGTCACAATCAACTGCCAGAGGAAGTTGTTCCAGTGGAACTGGAATGTGAGGAGGAAGATTGTTATTATGATGGGCATTGAGAGTGGAACAATGATTGAATAAAAGATTCTGAACTCACTTGCACCGTCAATCCTTGCTGCCTCAATAAGTGAATCGGGAAGGGTTTTCATGTATTGAACCATGAGAAAAAGACCAAAGACATTGGCAAGGTGGGGGACAACCATTGCAAAATAGGTATTAATCCATCCAAACTTACTCACAATAGCAAACTGGGGAATCATATACATGAGTCCAGGTATCATCATTGATGAAAGGAATGCACCAAAGAGAAACTTCTTTCCTGGAAAATCCTTTTTTGCCATTGGGTATGCAGCAAGTGTGGCAAAGAGGGTTGCAAGGATACCAGCGGATGTTGCAACAATAAGACTGTTCAAGAAGTATCTGCCAAAGGAGAAATTCCTTATAACCTTTACAAAATTCTGTATGGTGGGATGTTGTGGAAAAAGGTTCAGGGATAATGCCTCAGGTTCAGGCTTGAATGCAGTTATGAGCATCCAGATAAATGGGAAGAGAACAATCAGGGCAAGGGTTGTTAGAAGGAGGTAGAGGAAGAATCTCTTCATAGTCTCTCCCTCATGATACCCGAACTGATGTATGAGAATACAAGGGTAATTAGCAGGAGAATGAAGGAGATGGATGCAGCATACCCCAGTTTCAGTGCCTCAAAATTTCTGTAAAGGTACAGACCGGATACCTCTGTTGCACCGAGACTCCTTCCTGCAACAACAACACTTGGCCCTCCCCCTGTAGTGGCATAGAATTCTGCAAAGGCTGAAAGTGCCCCTATAAACCCTATTATCACCATAAAGAGGATAACAGGTTTCAGCATGGGGATTGTGATATGTCTGAACCTTGTGTATGCGGATGCACCATCAATCATTGCTGCCTCGTAAAGTGATGGAGAGATGTTCTGCATGGTGGAGAGGAATAGAATCATTCCAAATCCGCTGTTCTTCAGTGTCATTGCAAGCACCACTGCTGGTAGTGCTGTCTTTGGATTGGATAGAAGACCAGGTGTGTGGAGTCCTATCCTTGCAAGGAGTCTGGTTACTATACCATATGGTGAACTGTACAGGAATGTCCATACAATACCAACAACAAACACATCAAGGATATATGGGAGGAAAAATGCGCTCCTGTAGATTGTAACACCTTTTAACCTGTTGTTCAGGAGGGAGGCAAGAATAAGTGAAAAGAATATTCCAGCAGGTATTGAGAGGACTGCATAGTAGAAGGTTATCAATAAAGACCACCAGAACCTGATGTCCTTAAAGAGCATTATATAATTCCCAAACCCAACAAACCTGAGTCCACCAAACACATTGTACAGGTCTTCAACCCTGTGCAGACTCAAGTAAACTGCATAGAACACGGGGAATGCAAGGAATATGAGAAAGATGGATAGAAAGGGGACTATGAAGGCATAGTCCCCCAGGTATCTCTTCATTTAATAATGCTTATTTTTCCTGTTTTGACCACTCCATCTGCTTCAACACGAACAAAGTAGATGCCGCATGGTTTATCAAATGCAACAGTCCTTGATTGAGAAAGGTTGAGCCTCCTTTTTAGAACAATCCTTCCACCAACATCAGAGATTGTTACATCAACTACACCTGTTCCACCAATAAAAAGATAACCCCTGTCATAGAAGACCACATTTCCATTAACCGGGAATGCCTCTGGAACACCTTCGTGACCATATATCCTTACAAAGGTTGCAATGGTGTCCTGGTCTGTCCATTCCCCGCCCGTTGCAGGGAATTCCACAGATGGGTTCTGGGGTAGAATATCCACAATGGATGAGCCGTCTCCCCCAGTCATGTAAGCAACAAACCTGAATGAATCAGGATTCCCAAACTTATCAAGGGGAAATCTCATCTCAATGCACTGAAGGCCTGTTGATGCGTCACCTGTATAAGCCCTGTCTTCCATAGGAAAACCTATGTCTTTAAACTTTGAGGAATCCTGATCCCACCTGTAAAAATACCATGCAGTTATGGAGCCACCTGAACCATCCCACCACATGTATACCTGATAGTCAATACAGAATGTGGGGTCAATCCCATCACCAAAGATTATATTTCTTCCCCATGCATCACCACCACTTACATAGCCGGAAAAGTTTCCCCTGTCTGTATCAAAGGCAATTCCATAGGCAACACCCCATGAAGCCCTGTTCTGTGTGGTGAATGCAATATAAAGAGAGTCCCTGGTTTCAAAGTAAAATAGTGATTCAATATCCGCACCTTCAAAGGAAGAGGTCTGGGTATCGGGATTTGCAACAAGAAAATTCCAGCCTTCTGATGGGCTTATCACACCATCAAGCACTGGTGAGGCAAAGAGACCTATTGCAGCAAAAACAATTATAAAAACTAAACATTTATGCATAGACACCTCCTGTTTTTTATAATAATAATACATTACTGAAGAATATTCAAGTATTAAATTAAATATCAATGTTGACAGGGGTTATATAGGGGATAAACTATCCCTATGAATACGGGTCTGTGTATTGTTAAGAAACAGAACTTTTATAAGAACAGACATCTCTGGATATTTTCAGGTGCAATCAAAACAGTTAAGGATGTTCACCCTGGTGGTATAGTGGATGTGGTTTCTGTTGATGGGAAGTTTCTTGGAAGGGGTTATTACAATCCTGCATCTGATATAAGGGTAAGGATGCTCTCCTTCAGAAAGGAAAGGATAGACAGGGAATTTTTCAAGAAAAGAATAATAAACGCCAATCTTTTACGTGAAAGATTCCTTGAAAACACCAATGTTTACAGGGTTGTATATTCTGATTCAGACCTTCTACCTGGATTGATTGTTGATAGATATGCGGATTATCTTGTGGTTCAGTTCCAGACACTTGGTATGGATAAGATGAAGCACATGATAATTGATGCACTCAATCAGGTGTTCAGGCCTGAAGGGATTTATGAGAGAAACGATGTCCAGGTTCGTTCACGGGAAAAACTCCCGCTTTTAAGAGGGACAATATCAGGGAAAGAGCCACCTGACCTTGTACAGGTTCAGGAGAATGGGGTCAAATTCCTTGTGGATGTTAAGAGGGGGCACAAAACAGGGTTTTACATAGACCAGAGGGAGAACAGAAAGAAGGTCAGGGAACTTTCACCATCAAGGGTGCTGAACCTTTATTCCTATACAGGTGGTTTTGGTGTGTATGCATGCCTTGGAGGAGGAGAGGTTGTTAATGTTGATACATCAAAGGAGGCACTTGAACTTGCAAAGGAGAACTTCAAATTGAATGGAATTCCTTCACATAAACACAGGGAGGTGCTGGCAAAGGCAGAGGATGTTATGAGGGAGAGGTGGAATGGGGATATGATAATACTTGACCCACCCAACCTTGCGTTAAAGAGGAAGGATAGAGAACAGGGGATAAAGAAGTTTACATCACTGAATGCAAATGCCATTCACTCCCTTGGTCAGGGTCTTCTTTTTACCTTCTCATGTTCAGGGAATATACATACAGAGGATTTCAAAAGGGCAATATTCCATTCAGGCCAGAAGGTTGGGAAGGAATTGATACTTCTTGAATTAACAGGACATCCATTTGACCATCCCGTCAGGGTTTACTCACCAGAACTTGAATACTTAAAGGGTGCACTCCTGTATGTCAGATGATTTCAGGTTCATTGATGCCTTAAAATTCAAGCATCCTGTTCAGCGCATTCCGGGAACGTGTAATGATTTCATCAGAGAGTTTTATTTCGAACTGATTGTATTTAAGGCTGTTGAGGATAGATTGTAAGTTTATTTTTTTCATGTCTGAACATATTGCCTTTTTTATAGGATAGAATTCCTTTTCAGGATTCTCCTTTTTTAATCTGTATGCAAGCCCCTCCTCAGTTCCCACAATGAATTCCTTTTTATTGCTCTCCCTTGCTATGTGAACCATTCCATTTGTACTTGCAACTTCATCAGCGAGGTCAATAACCTCAGGGGGGCATTCAGGATGAACCATCACCAGTGCATCAGGGTGTTCTTTTTTAAGGTTTTTAATATCTTCGGGTGTAATAAAACTGTGATGGGTGGGGCAGAAGCCGTGCCATATTATTATCTCCTTATCTGTATGCCTCTGCACCCATTTCCCCAGGTTCTTATCAGGAAGAAAAACAATTCTCTGGGCCTTTATCCCGTTCACAACCTTTACGGCATTGGCTGATGTGCAACAGACATCAATAAGTGCCTTGACATCTGCATTTGTGTTAACATAGGCAACAAAGGTTGCATCAGGGTATTTTTTTCTTAAATTCATAACATCCTGAGGTGTGACCATATCAGCCATGGGGCATCCAGCATCCTTTTCAGGAAGTAAAACTGTTTTTTCAGGTGAAAGAATCTTTGCTGTTTCTGCCATAAACTTAACACCGCAGAAGACTATTACATCTGCATCTGTATCCCTTGCCTTCTTTGACAGGTCCAAAGAATCCCCCACAAAATCAGCAATATCCTGAATCTCAGGTATCTGATAGTTATGGGCAAGGATTACAGCATTTCTTTTCTTTTTAAGTTTTAATATCTCATCCCTGATCTCCATATCAGGAGAATATATCCAAATCATACTATGTCAAGATGATTAAATATTTCCCCATTTAATGTTGTGCGTATAATCTTTCTTGACAAAGAAAAAATCAGTAACAATAATAGATTATGCTCTGGGTGATAGTAGGGTTGTTAGATATAAAATATGTTTCTGGGGGAGTGCGATTCTATTGTGAAGAAAAAACACCATTTGTTGAACTTGTTGAGATTGGCATCCGTAATAGAAGTATGGCATTGGGAATAGGAGTGTTTTGTTTTGAAAAGCATGGTATTGATAGATACATAGGGGATAGCACGTACCTCAGATTAAAATCCTTCATTTCATTATTCCCTCTTTATTTTGAATACAGGCCACTTGAATGGTCATCTTTGAGCATTAAGTTGGGTATTATTAACAGGATCCCATCTGTAATTTCTCCTGGAGGTATTTACAGAGAATACACCATTGAAAATGGAGTGATAACAAAAACTTGCTATATTTTAGAGAATTATCCCCGTTATTATATGGATTTTAAGTTAAATGCTTATCCACCTGGAAATCTTCCATTAAATCTTTCCCTGTTTGTTAATGGAAGATTACAAAAATACCATCCTACAAATAGTAATAGGAATATTGATTTCTCTGAGGTTAACTTCTCAATATCAGGTGGAATTGAGGCAATGTTGAAAAGTGGCTCAAGGTTCACACTTCCTCCCAGGCCTCTTATGAATGCAACAATTGCTGTAGCCCACACAGGGGTTTTCCTTACAACCCTTCCTTATCCTAATAATGATGATACGGGACTTATGGTTGGAGGTCTTATTATTCTTGGAATCAATGCGCCATCTGCTATCTTCATAGGGTGTCTGGAAGACAAAATCCTGAATAACTGGATATCTTCAGATGATTCTGGAATTACAAAATTTGGGAAAAAGGCGACTGCATCAATGCTTGGTGGGATACTCTGGACAGCAGTGGGCATAGTTCCAGGGTTATTTATGGACGGTTCAGGTGATTATATGGCAAACTGGTTTTCTTATGCCTTTTTACTTGGGTGGTCAAGTGTGGCGCAGTTTGCACTCAGCCTGAGTCTTCCCCCTTATTAACCGTAAATGATGGAATAAAATCTCCATACTCTGGAAAGGTGTTTTTTTCACCATGTTTGCTGGGTTCAATATTATGGATATTTTTTCAAATGAATCTCAGGTGAGTATCTTCCTGAACCTTCTCACGCTGAGTGTGAAGAAGAACAGAGCAAAGATGCAAAGTATTAAAATCTCTCTCCACAACTGGGGAAATCCCCCTCCCTTAAGGAAAACAGACCTGAGTATGGTCATGTAGTATCTGAAGGGGAGAAGATAGGTGATTTTCTGGAGCCAATCAGGCATGTTTTCAATGGGGAACATGAATCCCGAAAGAACAATATTGGGAAACATAAACAGGAATGCAGTCATTACAGCCTGTTGTTGAGTTGAGGATATGATTGATGAGAGTAGCCCTATAGACAGGATTGTTATGATGAATGGGAATGTTGCTACAATAAGGAATAAGATATTTCCTCTGAATGGGATGTGGAAGAAGATTATACCAGCAGGAATCACAAGTCCCATCTCAATGTAGGAGATGAAAATAAAGGGGATGAGTTTTCCCAGAACCATCTCAGCAGGAGATATGGGGGTCACAAGCAGATGCTCCATGGTTCCAATCTCCTTTTCCTTAACAAGTATGCCAGCGGCAAGAACGGAAGCGATGATGAGTATCACCATACCCGCAACCCCTGGCACCATGTAATTCACAGACTTCATCTCTGGATTGAAGAGAAATCTGGGGATGGGGTAAACTTCAGGAATATGATTTGAGAATCTTGAAAGCACCTGTTCAAAGTATCCCTGAATGATGCCTGCTGCATTGTTGTCTGAGCCATCTATGAAAACACCTATCTCCCCATCCTCATTTATTATGATTCCTGCCTTTGCCTCTCCCATGAGTATCTTCCTGTCCATTACCTCTATTGAGTGGGTGGAACACACAACCCTGAAATAGCCACTTGATATTAGTGATAAAATGACCTCACGTGAAAAACTGTCATTCCTGTTGTCAACAACCACCATTGGAACATCCTTGATGTCCAGACTCACTGCGTACCCAAATAGAAATAGTTGAAATAGAGGGGCGAAGAAGAGCATGGGGAAGAGCCTTTTATCCCGCCTCAATTGTATGAACTCTTTTCTCAACATGCCCTTGAGCCTCACCCTGTTCATTTTACCCTCTTTCCTGATGATACAATGGCAATGGACGCATACAGGATACCCAGTCCCAGTAGTGTAAACCCTTCTGCAGGGAAAAAGTTTATTCCCTTGAGGAAGAGGCCTCTTACTATCTTCAGGAAGTGTGTTGCAGGGAGGAACTGTGTTACAATCTGAAGCCATCCTGGCATGTTTTCAACAGGGAAAACAAATCCTGATAGGAGTATGGAGGGAAGGGTTATGATAATGAAGGAGGCAAAGAGTGCAGTGAGTTCAGTTTTTGAAAGTGCAGAGATTGTTACACCTATGGAGAGGGTTGGAAGTAGGAAAAGGGAGGTGTTGAGAAAGAGTGAGAGCAGGGAACCCCGAACAGGGATTGAGAATATCAGTCTTGCAAAACCTGTGATGAGAAAAACATCAATAAGGGAGATGATGGCATATGGTAGAATCTTTCCGAGTATAAGTGAAGTGGAACTCACAGGCGTTGTGCTGAGCAGTTCAAATGTTCCCTGTTCCTTTTCCTTCACAATGGAATGGGAGGTGATTATCACTCCTATTATGGTGATGAGGACAACGATTATTCCCGGAACATAGAAGTTTGAACTCACCATCCTCTGATTGAAAAGGAACCTTGTGTTCACCTGTGATGGAATAAAGAATGACTGAATGTTTTTGAGGATTCCTTTACCCAGATTCGGGTCACTCCCATCAATTATTACCTGAATGGATGCCATTTTCTCCTTCCTTGAGAAATCCGGGGGTATCACAATACCGCACTTTATTTCCCCCTGAATTATCCTTCTGTAAATCTCATCTGTAGAACTTACCCTGTGGATAATGAAGTATTTTGATGAGGAGAGGCTGAGGATAAGTTCCCGTGATTTTGTGGAGTTGTCAAAGTCAAGGAGACCTGTTGGTACATTTTTTGGCTCAAAGGATATGGCATAGCCATAGAGTATTGTCATGATAAGGGGGAAGGTGAACACAATCACAGCAATCCTTCTCTCCCTCTTTATATGTATTATCTCCTTCCACAGTATGGAAAGAAAACTATTCATTACCCTTCACAAGTCTAACAAAGGTCTCTTCAAGTGTATGTTTGCCATTCTGTGTTAACTGGTCAGGGGTTCCATGTGCAAGGAGTTTTCCTCTGTGCATGAATCCGAGTGAATCACACTTGTATGCCTCATCCAGCAGATGTGTTGTTACTATCAGGGAGTAGCCCCTGTCTGCAAGCCCTCTCAAAATATCCCAGAATTCCTTCCTGGTTATTGGGTCAACACCCACTGTTGGTTCATCAAGAAAGAGAATCTCTGGCTCATGTATCAATGCCGAGACAAGGGCGAGCCTCTGCTTCTGTCCACCGGAGAGGTGCATGGTTAGAGCCTTCTCTCGCCTTTTCAATCCAGCTATCTCTATCATTTTTTCAATTTTTTTCTTTGCCTCACCACCTGTAATCCCATAAAGGTGGGCATAGAAGTATAGGTTTTCATACACTGTTAAATCCTGATAAAGGCTGAACCTCTGTGAAACATACCCGATCTTTGTTTTTATCTTTTCTGGTTCTTTCACTATGTCATACCCTGCCACGATTCCTGTTCCAGATGTTGGAAGAAGGATGCCACAAAGCATCCTTATTGTTGTTGTTTTACCTGCGCCATTTGGTCCTAAGAATCCGAATATCTCACCCTTTTTAATCCTCAGGTTCAGATTGGAAACTGCAACAAGGTCTCCAAATCTTTTTGTGAGGTCAAAGGTCTCAATTATGAATTCATTTGAGGACTGCATCACCATATATCCCGGGTTTTATCACAAGTTCAGGGTTCTCAACCATTATCTTCACACGGAACACAAGGAAGACCCTCTCTTCCTTTGTCTGAATGGTTTTGGGAGTGAACTCTGCCTTCTCTGATATGAAGACCACCTTCCCCCTGAAGGTTCTGCCTTTATAGGCATCTATATGAACATCAACTTCCTGTCCGAGTTTAACCATGGGAAGTTTGTCCTCAGGAACATAGATATTCAGATACACCTTTTCTGGTCTCACGAGTTCAACAATGGACATTCCTGGAAGCACTGTTTCACCAGTGTTTACCATCTTTTTGTTCACATATCCATCAACAGGGGATGTAACAAAGAACTTCTTAAGGTTTTCCTTCTGTGCAAGTAATTTATACTTTGCAGCATTCAATTCAAGCAGGAGGGATTTGTATCTTCTCTCTGTTCTCTTATAACTGTCCTCTGTGATTGCTGATGATTTGAAAAGTTTCTCTGCCTTTTCAAGGTCTTCCTTTGCATTGTTAACCTGAAGCATCAGGTCGCGGACTGTGTATTCAAGGGATTTTATCTGTAGCGTGACCTCCCTGTGGTCTATCACAAGGAGAGTGTCTCCCTTTTTCACCTTTGCGCCTTCGTGGAAGTTTACTCTTTCCACAATGCCCGAGACCTGTGATTTTATAAGATATTCATCACCTGTAAAAACACCTGAAAAGGTATTTGGTTCTTCCTTTGAACAGGAAAGGATGAAGAGAAAAAGCATTAAAATGTATTTTTTCATGGTGTATCCCCCTATGCCCTTCTTAATCTCCAGAGGAGAGGGAATGATGTCCCTGCAATCATTATTTTCACTATATCACCGGGAATGAACGGATACAATCCCATGAGGAAGGCCTTGTTCCATCCAGTAAAGATTGAAAGTTGAATAATCCCTGGTATGTAGATAAGTATGTTTCCAATAAGGAAGGTTAGAAGGGCTTTAAGGAATTGTCTGTCCCAGCCCTTTTCAGACAGATACCCGATAACATAGGCACCAAGGAGGAATCCTATGATATATCCTCCAGTGGGACCAAAAATCCTTGCAATACCCAATGTGCCACCAGCAAACACGGGTAATCCTGCAATTCCCACCAGAATGTAGGATAAGACAGAAAGGGTGCCCCTTGTCCTGCCCATGGATGAGGCAATGAGAAAGATAGCAAGTGTCTGGCCGGTTACAGGAACAGGTGTGAATGGTAGGGGTATCACTGTCCGTGCAGAAACTACAAGGAGAAGGACTCCGAGAGTAATCAACCCCATATCATAGAGGAGCGAGAGCAAAAGATGTTTTGGTCTGTGAACGAGTAAAAGGGTCATTATAACCTCCTTTTTTCTGGTGATAATAAAAAAAACATGGGTTCTGTCAACCAAGATATGGCCGAAAAAAATAATGCATTTTTAAATCCTATCCAATTATCAAAACCCTCTTGACAAATTGTATTATTGTATTATTTATTTAATACAATGTATAACTTCAGGATGGATAGGCCAATATACATACAGATAATGGAACTGGTGAAGCGTCGTATTGTAAGGGGTGAGTATGCGGGTTCCCTTCCAACCGTAAGGGAGCTTGCACTTGAACTTGAGGTGAATCCTAATACGGTTGCCAGGGCATACAGAGAACTTGAAAGGGAAGGGATAATCAGGGCAAGGGTGGGCAGTGGTTCTTTTGTTAATGAAGAGAAGGTTGAGGAACTAAAGAAGGAACTGGTGAAAGAGGCATTTGAGGAATTCCTGTTATCCTTGAAAGAACTGGGGCTTGAGAAGGAGAAAATCAAAGAAATACTGGAGGGGCTTTATGATTGAGGCAATTGAACTCACAAAAATTTATCCAGGGGTTGAGGCATTGTCAGATGTTACCCTTGAAATCAAAAAGGGAAGTTTTGTTGGGCTTGTAGGTCCAAATGGAAGTGGTAAGAGCACATTTCTTAAACTCCTTATGGGTATGCTGAGACCTACATCAGGTACAGTGACCATTGATTACAGAAAACCAGGCTGGAAGACCAGAAAATTTACAGCCTATGTTCCTGAAATAGATACACTGTATTCCTGGATGAGGGTCGAGGAATGCATAGGTTGGTATTCATCTTATTTTAACGACTGGAATAAAAAGAAGGCCGAAATGCTCCAGTCTGTTCTTGGCATTAAAAGGTTCAGAAAGGTTGGGGAACTTTCAAGGGGATTCAGGGCAAGGCTGAGGCTTTTCCTTGCCCTATCAAGGGATGCAAAGGTTTTTCTCCTTGATGAACCGCTCAGTGGTATAGACCCTGCCTCAAGGGAAAGAATAGAGGAGGCAATTGTAAAATCCCTTGAGGGGAATGAAACTGTGATTTTTTCCACCCATATTGTTAAGGAGGTGGAGAAACTCTTTGACTCTGTGATTTTCCTGAAAGAAGGAGCGGTTTTCCTTCACAGGGATGCAGATGAACTGAGGGCAGAATACGGCAAAGGCATAGAGGAGATATTCAGGGAGGTGTACAATGAATAATCTTTTTGTAAAAGAGTTAAGGGATGAGATGGGATGGATTATTGGTATTGCAGGGTTTGTTCTTGGGGTGAACCTGCTGATGTACCTTTTCTCAGGGAATAGATTCATCTCTTCCTCTGTGTCACTGGCAATCACATCAACACCCATGTACCTGTATGTTTTCCTCAAATCCATAGGGGTGTTTAAGGATGAATGGGACAGGAATACCATCTACACACTTTTCTCTTTACCCATCAGGGGTTATGAGATTGTACTGACAAAGATTGGTGTTGTTGTGCTTGAGGTTTTTCTTTACTATACCCTTGCTCTCTTTGTTCCATATATCCTCACCCTCCCGGAGAATCCTCTTGGCATATCCCTTTATGAGGTGATAAAAATGATAGTGTTCTTTTCAATGACTGCCTCATTGATTATCCCATTCCCTGTTTTTGCATACATTGTTGGAAGATACTCCCCTAAGTTGAAAGGCCTTGTCACCTTTGGAGTCCTTGCAGGGACTGGTATTCTCTATGGCAAAATTCTACCATTGCTGAGGCAGATTTTTTCCACTGTTCCGGGTGTAACAATCTCCATCCATACCACTGAAATAGAAATATCAAAGACCCTGCCCCTTGACTGGTTTTTTGCAACACTGCTGTTTGGCTTAATACTTGTTTACTTTTCTTCACTGTTGATTGAAAAGGTGGAGGTGTAATATGAGGTTTTTGAGTTTGTTTTTGAACACCTTTCTTGTTCTTCCATTTCTGATATTTTCCACGGTGAAGGACTGCACCCTTGTTGATATTGAAATGAAGAAGAAAGGTTTCAATACCTATCATGTCAACTGGAAGAAAGAGCCTGCGGTTGTAATTGTTGACACCCTGGATATGGAGAAGGTCAGGATTATTAACATAACAAATCCAAATGGTAGAGTGGATATAGAAAAGTCGGATGGTGGAAAGGTCAAAGTGGAGTATAAAATCTTCAAAAGGTATGAAAGTGTTGATACCACAGGCTTGATTGAGAAAAGGTATTCAGATGGGAGAATTTATATAAATGTAAAGAATAGAAAGGGCGTAAGCGTTGACATTGAACTGTTATCACCTTCTCCCGAGTCAATCCTTATAAAGGGCGTAAACAACCAGATAAGGATAGACTGTGATGCTGAAGATATGGATATAAACACGGTAAATGCAGAGATTGACTTCACGGGTAATGGGAAGCAGGTGGATATAGACATTGTGAATGGGGTTGTAAAACTTAATAGTGATTGTGGAAGTATGAGTGTAGACCTTGTGGATGGCAAGGTCAGTGGTAAGGTTCAGGTTAAAGATTCTCTGAAGGTAAACATTGTTAATGGAATTGTGAAATTAGGAATAAAGGGTGAAGATTATAAGATTCATGCAAAGACCAACTCTGGAGCAATAAAACTTGAAGGATTTAAGAATCCAGATGTATCAAGGCGTTTCTCCTCAATGGAAGTTAATGTTTCAACAGGAGATGGGGAAATCCCAATGGAGATTCTTGTAACAAATGGTGTAATTGAACTTGAAAGGAGGTAGGTATGATTTTTATACTCTTATCACTCTTTGTCAGGTTTGACATAACAGGGAATGAGGGTGAGTTTATAAGGGTTCAGGTTCCTGCAGAGTTTATGGCGCTCGGTATATCCATTGCCAATGATAATGGAGAGGACTTCAAAAAGGATAGTATTGTGAGGGCATTCAAGGAATTCAAGGGTAAGACAGGAAAGTTCATCACAATGGATACGGACAGTTCACATCTTGAAGGATACCTCCTTGATGATTCAGAGGTGCTTCAACCTGGAAAGGGAGAGGACCTGAGGGTGAAGATACATTCTGGAAGTGATAAACTCAGTCTGAGGATCTCAATTTCCTTCATAGAGAAACTTTTTGACATAATAAACATGGATGATGAAAAAGAACAGGAAGAATTTAAAAGGATGCTCAGTCTTCTGAAGGATAGAGGTAGGTTTCAGATGGTAAAATTAATGGATGGGGAGGATGTGGTTGAGGTTTATGTGGAGTGAAGTGGGATTTGTACTTCCTTTCACCTTTCAGTGTATAAGGTGAAAAATCAGTGCGGGAAGGCCTTACCTCAAGGGGGATGATGTTGTAATGGATTGAATCTCCTTTTATATCCACCACCAGCATCTCCCCCTTCCCCCTTTCCGAGAAGGTGCCAAATGCAAAATTCCCAAGCGAATACACGATGAGTTTACCCTTGTACATCTCCTCACCCTGCGTGACATGGGGATGGTGTCCGATTACAAGGTCAGCACCATTGTCTATACAGAATCTTGCAAGTTTTTTTTGATAAACCTTTGGGGTATCAAGCAGTTCCTGACCCCAGTGAAAGGCAACCACCAGGAAGTCAACCGAGTCCCTGATGGACTTTACTCCCTTCAATACATTACTATACGAACCATACACTGTTCCGGGTTTTTCTTTACCTGCATAGAAACTTTCAGGATATGTTAATGAATATGCAAGTATTCCAATAATTATTCCGTCTTGTTCAAGAATAATTGGTTTCATTGCTTCTTCCTGATTCATTCCTGCACCTGTGTGCTTGATGCCATTACCATCAAGATGGATAAGTGTTCTTTTCAATCCCTTCGCCCCATAATCCATTATGTGGTTGTTTGCAAGGGTTACTGCATCAATGTGCCATAATCTGAAATATGGTGAAAAGGTTTCTGGTATCCTGAATGTGTATTTTTTGTCGGCTGGTTTACCCACATTCGTTATGGGGGATTCAAGGTTCACTATTACAAAATCAGCCCTGACAAACTGAGGATAAATATTCTTCACTGGATGGACTGGTTCCTTTCTTATATATGGAACCAATCTGTGAGCAGGTAAGAAATCACCTGTAAAGATTAACTGTAAACCAGAACAAAGGAATAGGAGCATATTATAATATACGGGAATGTATTTTTATGTCCACCTAAAATTCTTATATTTTTTTCACATTCTGGAACAGGTATCTTTTTATCTTTCTTGTGGTGGTTTTGGGAAACTCCTCTTCCCTTACCTCAATGTACTTTATTCTCTTGTATGGAGGGAGTTCTGCGTTGAGTTCTTTAATCAATCCTTCAAGTTTCTCCCTTGCACATGCAGTTCTATCATCACCTGTACACTCTGGAAGCAATTCCCAGTCTGGATATATGATTGCCATTATCTCATCGCCCTTCTTTTCACTGTCAAAAACACCAATTACAAGAACCTCTTCAACAATGTCAATCTGCTGGAGTTTGTACTCCAGTTCTTCAGGGAATACATTCTTACCACCAGGTGTAACAATCACTGCCTTTTTCCTGCCCGTTATGTAAAAGTATCCATCTTCGTCCATATATCCAAGGTCGCCAGTGTGAAGCCATCCATCTTTTATTGTCTCAGCGGTTGCATCAGGATTTTTGTAGTATCCCTGCATCACGTGTTCTCCTTTTACAATGAGTTCCCCGATTCCATCCTGGTCGGGGTTGTGAATTCTGACCTCTGTCTCAGGTATTGGAAGCCCAATTGAACCTAATTTTGGTCTGTCAGGTGGATTTATTGTGACAATGGGGGATGCCTCGGAAAGGCCATAACCCTGAACTATCCCAATACCAAGTGCCCTTATACCCTCTTCCACTTCAGGCTTGAGTGCTGCCCCACCCGCAATCATCAGCCTGATTGTGGAGAGCCCTGCCTGTTCAAGTATCTTCTTTGTAACAAAATTCCTGACAGGAATATTTCCTTTTTTCCTTGCATCCCTCATCCCCTTGTTTATTCCATATTTTAACATCAGTCCTTTCAACCCTCCTGCCTCTCCAATCTTCTTCATAATCCCCTGATAAAGTTTTTCAAATAGAAGAGGAACACCAAGAAGCATGGTTGCCCTTGAATCCTTCAGGTCTTCAAGAAGTTCCTTTGATTTCAGTGACCTTGCGTAACAGATGGTGTTCCCCCTGATAAGTGGGTCAACAAATCCACCAGTGAATTCAAAAGTATGATGTATTGGAAGAACAGATAGGAATATATCATCCTCCATCAGGTTAAGAAGCCTCTCACTCATGTCAGCATCAAACAGAAAGTTTCTATGTGTTAATACAACACCCTTTGATGCACCTGTTGTTCCGGATGTGAAAATAATGGAGGCAATATCATCTGGATTCACCTCAACCTTAATCTCCCCATTCCATTTCAAAAGTGTTTCTCCCTTTTCTATTGCTTCACTGAACCTTATAGGATGTGTATCATCCAGTGTAATCACAGGAATACCAGCACCTGATACCCTTTCAAAGAAGCGTTCAGTGGTATAAACTGCCTTCACTTCGGCAATTTTCATCAGGTTTAATATCTCTTCCTCTTTCAACTGTGGGTCAAGTGGAACTGCAGTTCTTCCACCGTATACAATGGAAAGGTATGCGATTCCCCATTCTATCCGGTTTGTTGCAAGTATGCCTATCTTATCTCCTTTGTTGATTCCCAGTGAAAAGAGGAACTCAGAGAGGGATCTTACAAGGTGCCTCATTTCAGCGTATGTGATTTTCTGGAACTCTTTTCCCCGCCTTTCCATCAAGAAGACTTTGTCTCCTCTATCACCCGCTATATTCACAACACTCCTGAAATCCCTGACATTTTCTATCTTCATGTAACCTCCTTTTGATTATTTTACATAATTATACAATGTTGTAAAGAAGGATTTTGATGGATAATATACTGCTTAAATACAATTGGATTGGAAAAATGAATTTATGGAACTTGACAATCATGCATTTATGCGTACTATTCATTATCTAATCTTAAATCCGAAAGGAGGGCTTTATGAAGTTGGTACGTTTTGTATCTGTTTTAGTGGTTTTTGTATTATTCGGTTTTGGTCAACTCTCAGGGGAGACATCAATTATTGAAGGTATTACAAATATTCCCGGTGAGAAACATACTGGAATAGCTGGAGAAGATCTGGATGGTTCTTACAAGGTCCAGGCAAGTCATATACTGATACCCTCAATTGATGCCAGTCTTTTGCCTGACCCTGATGACCCTACATCAGGAAATATAAATCCATTTACAGGAGAGCCTCTTCCAGTAAAAGAAAAGAATGAAGGCGACCCTGCTGATGGAGAAGTACTCTGGTCCACAGACATACTTGTGTCAAGTGTTACAGCAGGATCAGGTCAGGATTTTGATGCTGATGATCAAACCCATTACCTTTTTGTTACAGTGGATACTGACCATTCAACGTATGATAGTGTGTATGTTTACATATCAAAGGATGGAGGCCTCACCTGGGATATATTCCTGAATAGTTATAACGGTAACGGAAGGGTTGAAAATCCCAAGGTCAGGGTGGCAAGGGATGAAAATGGAGACCTCTGGATATGTTCTATGGCGATATGGGTTGATTCACCAGACGATAGGAAGTTGTATCTGAGAAGAATGAAAATAGATAGTACCCAGAACTACTGGGAACTGGTGGCTGATACGGTTTATTACTATGATATGGATGCAGATATTGGTGATAGTGCATATCTCTATGTTACATATATTCCAGACACATCAAATTCAGTTTATGCAGCCAGAAATCACCTTGATGGCAGTGGATGGACAGACCAAACCTCATTGTTTGTTACACCAGAGACTGCTCCAGAACCGGCTATTGCTGCTGGTGTGGATGGTCAGGTAGGGGTTGTTTTCATAGACCAGAGGCTTGCAGGGGACCATGAAGAGATACGCTTGAAGAGAAGCACAACTCATGGTGCATCATGGATAGGTTCCCAGCAGGTGAGTAATAACAGTGCTCAATTCTCGCTTTCATACCCTGATATCGCCTTTGCACGCCGGAGTTCAAATAATCCTGGCTGGATAGTAGCCACATTTGGTGGGACGAGTAATGGCGACAATGTTGCCTATTATTATTCACAGGATGCAGGTACATCATGGACATATGGAGGTACAATTGGCCAATCATCTAATGCTGAAAATATGCCGACCTTACGTTCTTCAAAGACTTATGGTTCTGTAACCGTGGCTTATAACCAGGACCCTGGGGATTCCACAATGTTTTCATGGTCCTCTTATTCTGATCCATCAAGTTTCACCACACCTGTTAAGGTGAATGATTATGACGCAACAGGTTTCTGGCCACCAACAGCAGGATGGCTTCACAATGGCTATAGTTGGTATTCTGCTGTGTTATACGCTGCGTGGAGAGAGGGATACGCCATCTATCTTGACTGGTATTCAAATGATGGCGTTGAAGAAGATGATATAGATGGCAATGTAAGATTTATTTCTGTTACAGGAACCTATGCCAATCCAGGTATAGTGTACAGGGTGATTACACCTGGAAGGGTAAAGATTACTCTACACGATGTATCAGGAAGATTGGTTTCAAAACTTGTTGATGGTGAAAAGAGGAGTGGTACTTACACTGTAGAACTTGATAATGGGCTTTCTTCAGGTGTATATTTTGTGAAAATGTCTTCTCAGGATGGAACATTTGCCCAGAAGGTGAATGTACTCCAGTAAGAAGATTTTAAAAGAAATAAAAGGGGGCTTTTAGCCCCCTTTTTTCGTTCCTTCCCTTGACATTACCCAAAAAAATAATATAATCCAGTTAAAAAGAGAGAGGAAAAGGTTTTAATTTAGAGAACCCCCCAAGGAGGTTTTATGAGGACTTTTACATTGAGAAAAGAGGATGTGAAAAGGGAGTGGTATGTGGTGGATGCCACAGGTATCCCCTTAGGGAGACTTGCAACAAGGATAGCAACCATCCTGAGAGGGAAACATAAGCCAGAATACACGCCCCATATTGATAATGGAGATTTTGTTATCTGTATAAATGCTGATAAGGTGCTCTTAACCGGTAAAAAAGAGGAGCAGAAAAAGTATTACAGGCACAGTGGTTATCTTGGTGGATTGAAGGTTATTCCTTTCAGGATGATGAAGGAGAAGAAGCCAGAGGAGATTATTTACCATGCAGTCAGGGGAATGCTTCCCAAAAACAAACTTGGCAGAAAGATGATTAAAAAACTAAAGGTTTATGCAGGGGATAAACATCCCCATGAGGCTCAGAAACCAAAGGTTCTTGAGATAGGAGGGTAATAAATGGAAGAGATAGTTGCCACAGGAAGAAGAAAGGTTGCCCGTGCCACTGTGAGGATGGTTGAGGTTAAAAATGGTAAGGGAGAAATCACTGTTAACAGGAAACCCTTGAAGGAGTATTTTCCCAGAGAGGCACTGATTTTTGATGTTATGAAGCCTCTTGAACTCACAGGGTATGTGGGCAAGTTTAATATAAGGGTTTTTGCCAGGGGTGGAGGAATATCTGCACAGGCAGGTGCTGTCAGGCATGGTATCGCAAGGGCTCTTGTTAAATATAATCCTGAACTCAGAAAGATACTCAAGGACGCTGGATACCTGAAGAGGGACCCCAGGATGGTGGAGAGGAAGAAGTACGGACGACCCAAGGCAAGGAAACGCTTCCAGTTCTCCAAGAGATAAGGAGGTTATATTGGCACTTGTAACATTCAAGGAACTTCTGGATGCAAGGATTCACTTTGGACATAAGAGGTCAAGATGGAATCCTGCTATGGCTCCCTATATATACGGTGAGAAAAAGGGTGTCCATATTATAGACATTCGGAAGACTATGCATCTTCTCAATGATGCATACTACTTTGCACGGGATATGGCATCCCAGGGAAAGAAGTTTATTTTTGTTGGTACCAAAAAGCAGGCAAGTGAGATTATAAAGGAAGAGGCGGAGAGGGTTGGTGCATTTTATGTGCATACAAGGTGGCTGGGTGGAACATTGACCAATTTTTCCACCCTCAAAAAGAGCATTGATAAATACAATGAACTCAACAGACTCTTTGAACTTGGAGAGTTTAAGAACCTGACAAAAAAAGAAATCATAAAACTCCAGAGAAAAAGGGACAAGATGACCAAGTACTTTGAAGGTATCAAGGATATGGTCAGGATACCTGATGTGATGTACGTTGTGGATATCAGAAAAGAGATTAATGCGGTTCGTGAGGCAAGGATTGTTGGAATCCCTGTGATTGGTATTGTGGATACCAACAGTGACCCAAATCTTGTTGACTATCCAATCCCTGCCAATGACGATGCCATTGAGTCAATACAACTCATAACAAAGGTGATAACCTCAGCAATTGCAGAGGGGTTAAAAATGGCTGTTGATGAGCAGCCAAAAAAAGAAAAGGAAAGGGAGGAAGAAAGTGAAGGTTGACCTTGAACTCATAAAGGAACTTCGTGCAAGAACAGGTGCAGGGGTTCTTGATTGTAAAAATGCTCTGATTGAAACAGAGGGCGATATAGAGAAGGCAATTGAAGTT
>Ga0190359_1000830_pt1 | contig 20570 bp, 18 predicted proteins | sample 48721823_MG_FD_161269 | JGI IMG/M metagenome (GOLD analysis project Ga0190359, IMG submission 161269) | Hydrothermal vent microbial mat bacterial communities from Southern Trench, Guaymas Basin, Mexico - 4872-18-2-3_MG | ecosystem: Environmental > Aquatic > Marine > Hydrothermal vents >... | reverse complement strand
ACCACTTCTTGATGCGGCCAGGGTTCCACCGGTGCGGTGTACATCCCCACAAAGCGACCGCCGGGCATCTTTGGCGCATCCCGGAGCACGGCAAACCGCAAGCGCTCCAGGGCCGAAGGCGGCTCCGCCATCGGCGGCAGATCCGATGAGCCGTCGATCTCCAGCGGACGCGAGACGTTGCGGCCAAAGGCGATGAGTTGGCGGCGCACCGCCTCCGGCAGGGTCAACACGCGAAGATGAGGGTGTTTGTTCTGCCACAGGGAATCAAAAGATGCCCTGGCCTCGTCGCAACGTTGACGTTCGATCTCACCCCACCAGTCGGCATGCACGTCGATATTTTCGGCGTTGTGCACCAAGGCAGTGCACGACTCGTTGAGCGATCCGCTGATATAGAGCCGGTTTCCCCGGACGTCGGTAAACAGCGCCCATTTCTCGTGGACGTATCCGTCATCAGCATCCGCGAAAGCCAGTGGTTGGCCGGTCTGACCGTGCACCCGAAAGGCAACCCGCACTTCCAGCACCTCGCGGGCCACCATCCAGCCCAGCAGTGCCACCCCGTTTTGAACGTCTGCCGGCCACGGCTCGCCCGGATCCAGCGCCTTCTCCAGGGACGCCGTCAGCCGCTCTTGGTTCCCCTTCAAGATCGCCGCCACATCCTCGAGCTGCAAATCCGCCCCCACCACCAAGCGCATCTTCCCGCTTGCCGTGGTAAAGGCCGAAAAGCCCTGGGAGGCTGCCGCAAGGGACGAAGACCGGAAATAACCGGCCACCCGGTCGTAGCGGATGCTGCGCTTGAGGGCGGGAATGTAAAAATCGTGCAGGATGTTGACCGGCTGACCGTCGGTGGCAAAGGTCGAGGTTTTGTAGGAATACCGCCAGGGAAATGACTTCAGATCATTGGGGGATCGCTCTTGCATGACGATCACGATTGTTCCGGTTGAAGGTTTTCCAGCAGGATTTTGCCCTTTGGGCCGGGCTGGTATCTTTGTTTGCCGCTGGTTGGCTTGTCCGGTATGGTTCTTTCGACAATCCCCGCTTCCAGCAAGGGTTGCAGGTCATTTTTCTGAAATGATTTCCAGTGCTTTAAGCCGAGCAAGCCCATGATTTCCGAGGCTCGTCGCGGCATTCGGCAAAAGTCCAGAACTTGTGCGGCAACTTCTGCGGTGACTTGTGCGGTCTGTTCTCGATTCTCTGGCCGCAGTGCTGGCTGGAAAGTCACGTAAACCGCTCCGGCCTGCTCGGTCCATGTGGGGCTGGATTGCCGTTATCCGCGCGTCCGTTGATAGTGACCGGTCCCTCACCACGGCTCTCCGTCCAGATCCAAGATGTCAATCCACTGGGCATATGCTTTGAAATCATCCAGATTGTGGGTCACCAGTCGCTTCACACCATGCACCTGCATCACGGCAACAATGTTGGCATCATGAATTTGCTTCCCACCGGCTTTGCCATCGGCCACAATCGCCGATAGCCTGGCAACGGTTTGCTGGTTTTCCTCAAGGAGGATAAAGGCTTCCAGAAATTTATGGATGTTGCTCAGTGCCGCAGCGCGAGCCGGGTCGGTTGGAGACAGTCCCCGCGTGAACACCACGAGGTACTCACGAATGATCTGGGGACTTATCACGCATGGTATGCCATCTTTCATCAACCGGTTGATCAGTTCAACTGACCGGTTCTGGAAGGGTGATTCGTCACTTGTCGCATAGATGAGAAGGTTCGTATCAATGAAAATGGCTTCACCGTCCATCGTCATTGTAGATCTCCTCTCTGCGGAATGTCGAATTGGAGGGCCATTGTCGCAGGCGTATCAAGTGTAATCCCGAAAGGGCTTTTCTCTTTTTCGCCTGCTCGTCGTCTTGGCTCATAGCGGTCTCTTCGGCGATGATCAACACCTTGTGTTGTCCCGGTTTCAGCAGATTCCCGGTATGGATGACCGCCGATCCGTCGGCACCTACCTTTATCGTCACTTCAACCGCTCGCATTTGCCACCTTCCTTGTTGGATTCACAGGTCTCTACCGATGCCTCACGCCTACCATCCAGCTTTGAGCGCCTTACCCTCCCGACGTCAGCAACGTGCATCGTCATGACCGGACACCCGGCGGCCGATGACTTTGCCTATATCATTACTTACCCGCACATCGGCCGTCAACAAACCAGCAGTTAAAACGCCATCCTCTATCAAAGGGGGGCAAGGGGGATTTCACAGCTCTTTTACCGTAGCCCAAACAACAGCGCCTGGGCCTCCTTGCGCAGCTTTTCGTCGGGCATCTCGGCGGCCCAGACCTGCAACAGGGCCTTGAAAAAATCCTCGTTGCCCTCGGCATGGCGCTTCAAGTAGCCGCGGGCAACGGGCACGTCGCCTTCACGATAGGATGGGCTCCATTGGTTTGGAAAAAATAAAGGACTAATAAACCACCGGTCGCAGCCTCGTCCTCGCAAAGCGGCAAAACCCGCGCTGCGAAGGGCATGGCACTCTCGCAAGGCGGGCTCTTAAGGGCCGACTTTCGGCCGGTATCCTGTCACAGTGTCTCTCCCCTCTGGTCTTGGGTCAACAGTTTGGTCAAGTTACTGAAGATCGCATTAAATTGCAATTCTAAAGGTCAACCAAGGTCGACCATACCACAGGGCATTGTCAGATTACGACAAAGACGAGCCGAAAAATTCACCCGGGCGTTGAGCCGACCAACAACTGGGCCGAGCGGGGATAAAGCAACATTTTTTCTGTAAATTCCCTTAAGCGGTTCGATCATCCTCCGTCGGTTTCAAGCAGACTCTGCCCGTTTCCCAGTCCTCGCTGATCTCCATGAGGATCGCGCTGACCAATCTCAGGAGCGATGCCTCGTTGAGCCATATGGTAATCGCAGCCTCCAGCCCCTCCATGCCGTCTTCAATTACCGCTTCCAACATCTGCCCGATTGCCGTATTCTCCTCGTGGTGGGTCATTTCCGTTCCTCCATTTTTGGTTTTAGCGAACCTTTGGAGTACTGATCTGACCCACTAACTTCAAGCTCTTTCCTCAATGACCCGGGGGCGCCATCCGGGGGGAATTTTCAAAAATCCCCCCGAGCTGACTCCACCTTCACCGAGTAGGCTCGAAACGAATTTACAGAAAAGACGTTACACGAACCTTGTCCCCCCTGTGGGGGATTCTTTACTCGCAGGCTTTTGACGGAGAACCCGCATGAATAACCCAACGGTAACCTCTTTGTGCGACGGCGGTCTGTGCCGGCAGGACGAGTGCTTCTGCGACGGCGCGGCGCAACAGGAACAACGCGAAGAAGATCGCAATCGTGGCGCGGACAAGACCTGCAAGGGAAAAGAAGGCTGCTGCTGCGCGCAAGTCCAGGACCTTGTCCGCCTCGATTCTGTCGACCGCGCCGGCGGAGGCCGGGCGCCCGGCAGGTGGAGCACCTATCGCATCGCCAACATGGATTGTCCCATGGAAGAGGCCTTGATCCGCAAGAAGCTCGGCGGCATGCCCGGGGTGAACGGACTTGCGTTCAACCTGATGCAGCGCACCCTCAAGGTCCGGCACGAATTGTCGGCCCTGCCGGCCATCACCGAGGCCCTGCTTTCCCTGAAACTGGAAGCGAAGTTGATGGAAACGGCCTCCGAGGCCGGTGAAGACGTTGCGGCCCCTGAGATCCCCTGGAAAAAACTGGCCCTTGCCGGTTTGCTGGCCGCCGCCGCCGAAGCCTTGGAGCTGGTTTACCACTGGAATCAGGGTTTCCTGGGAATCGAGCCGCACGCCTGGCGGATCCAGGCGGTGGCGGTCATGGCGTGGCTTCCCATCGTGCTGGCCGTCGTCGCCATCCTCCTGGCGGGGCTGCCCACCTACCGCAAGGGCTGGATGGCGCTGCGCCACCTGGACCTGAACATCAATGCCCTCATGTCCGTGGCCGTCACCGGGGCGGTGGTCATCGGGCAGTGCTCCGAGGCCGCCATGGTCATGGTGCTGTTCAACCTGGCCGAAGCCATCGAAGCCCGGTCTCTGGACCGGGTGAGAAACGCCATTCAGGACCTGCTGCGCCTGGCTCCCGAGAGGGCCACCGTCCAAGGGCCCGACGGGGCCTGGGCGGAGAAGGACGTCGGGCGGATCGCCATCGGTGACCGGGTGCGCGTACGGCCGGGCGAGCGGGTGGCCCTCGACGGCGTCATCGTGCAGGGCCGGTCGACCATCGACCAGGCGCCCATCACCGGTGAGAGTCTGCCGGTGGAAAAGGCGGTGGGCGACGCGGTCTACGCGGGCACCATCAACGCGTCCGGTTCCTTTGAATTCCGGGTGACCGCCGCCGCCGGTACCACGACCCTGGACCGCATCATCCATGCGGTCCGGGAGGCCCAGGCCACCCGTGCGCCGACGCAGCGTTTCGTCGACCGGTTCGCCCGCTACTACACCCCCGCCGTGTTTCTCGTGGCCATCCTGGCGGCCGTCGTGCCGCCCCTGTTCATGGGCGGCGTCTGGACGGCGTCGGTGTACACCGCGCTGGTGCTCCTGGTCATCGGCTGCCCCTGCGCCCTGGTCATCTCTACGCCGGTGACCATCGTCAGCGGTCTGGCCGCAGCCACCCGCCACGGCATCCTGGTCAAGGGCGGTCTTTTTCTCGAGCAGGGCCGCCGCCTCGACTGGCTGGCCCTGGACAAGACCGGCACCCTCACCCACGGCAAGCCGCGGCAGACCGATTTCGCGGCGTTGGGCGACCTGGCGCCGTCCCAGGCGGCGGCCCTGGCCGCCAGCCTCGCGGCCCGCTCCGACCATCCCGTATCCAGGGCCATCGCTGCAGAGGCGGTCCGAAAAGGGATAGAACGTTTCGATGTGGCGGATTTCGCCGCCATCCCAGGTCAAGGCGTGAGCGGGGTGATGGGCGGCAAGCGGTGGTATTTGGGCAACCATCGCCTGGTTCGGGAATTGAACCAGTGCGCCCCGGGACTCGAAGAGCGCATCGGCCGGCTTGAAGAACAGGGCAAGAGCGTGGTGGCCCTGGTGGGCGAGACGGGGGTGCAGGCCCTTCTGGCCGTGGCCGACACCGTCAAGGCGAGCAGCATCGAGGCCGTCGGGGAACTGAAGCGGCTCGGCATCCAGACCCTGATGCTCACCGGCGACAACGTCCACGCGGCCCGCACCATCGCCCAACAGGTGGGCGTGGACCGCTTTGAAAGCGATCTTCTGCCCGAGGGCAAGCTGGCCGCCTTGGCGCGGCTCGAAAATAGCGGCAAGGTCGGCATGGTGGGCGACGGCATCAACGACGCCCCGGCGCTGGCCAAGGCCGACATCGGGTTCGCCATGGGTGCTGCGGGAACGGACACGGCTATCGAAACGGCGGACGTGGCCCTGATGGACGACGATCTGCGCAAGATTCCGCGCTTCATCCGCCTGTCCCGGGCCACCCATGCCATCCTGGTGCAGAACATCACCCTGGCTCTGGGCGTCAAGGCGGTCTTCTTCGCCTTGACCTTCGCCGGGCAGGCGACCATGTGGATGGCCGTGTTCGCAGACGTGGGCGCCAGCCTCCTGGTGGTGGCCAACGGGCTGCGGGCCTTGGGCAAGTAGCCGGACGAACTACAGGCGAGGGACGCCAATGTCTCTCTTTTGACGTCGTTGCCGAGTTGGCGTATGAATTACCGGCTGCCCGCAGGATCTGGCCGATGTCGAAAACTTGCGATGCGCATCACAGGCATGCCCCATACGAATGATGATCCTCCCTTTGGTGCTCCTTTCGTTCTTGCTGGCAGGCTCGGCCTTGGCCGCCTGGCGCGGTTTTGATCATTGGTCCGATCGCGAGGCCGTGAAGCGGCTCGCCGCCATGCAGCCGGCAGCGCCGCCAGGCTTCGATCCGGCGATGATCGCCGATCTGCCGGAACCCGCCCGCCGCTATTTCCTCTACATGATCGAACCGGGCGCCCCGCTTTTCACGGTGGCCCGCATCAGCATGACGGGGCGCTTCGGCATGGGGACCCGGGCCAAGCCCGGCTATTTCGACATGACGGCCACCCAGACGTTGGCCATGCCTGCCGGGTTTGTCTGGAAAATGCGCGCGTGGCGCGGCCTGATGACCCTATCCGGCTCGGACAGCGAGCGCTGGACGCGGTTCTGGCTGATGGGGGGGCTGCCGGTGGCGCGGATGGGCGGAAACCCGGACCACAGGCGCTCGGCCTTCGGGCGCTATGTGGCTGAAGCCGTGTTCTGGACGCCGGCGGCGGTACTGCCCGGGCCCGGGGTCACCTGGCAGGGAGTGGATGCGGATTGCGCCCGGCTCACCGTGAGGCATCAGGAGCTGTCGCAGTCCGTGGATGTCACCGTGGCGCCGGATGGGCAGCCGACCCGGGTTTGCTTTCAGCGATGGAGCAACGCCAACCCGCAGAAGCGGCACCGGCTGCAACCGTTCGGCGGGCATCTCTCCGGGTTTCGATCCTTTGCCGGCTTCCGCCTTCCCACCCGTGTGGAGGCGGGCAACCACTTCGGCTCGGATGACTACTTTCCGTTTTTCCAGGCGGACGTCAAGGATATCGAATTCCCACGTAACGGAGGTGGTCCCCACAAAGGGTACGGATGAGAAAACGGTCATTGCGGAGATCGAAAAATGAAAGAATTGATCAAACCGGAGAACGAGGCCGAGGCCAATGTCATCAAATCCATCCTGGAGGAAAATGGCATTTACGCGGAAATCCGATCGTTTCGCGATACCGCCTACGACGGCCTTTTCCAGGCCCGGTACGGCTGGGGCGTGATCCGGGTCGCCGAGGCCGACGCTGAGGAAGCCAGGCGAATCATCCAGGAATGGCGGGATGCCTCTCCCGAGGACCTCCCCTGGGAAGAGGACTCGAACCCGCCCAGAGGGGAAAATCATGAATGATGCACCGAAGGTTTCAGCCGGGGACAAGAGCGGTCCGATGAAGATCGTCTGCCTGGTGGGAAGCCCCCACGGCAAGCGGGGCAACACGGCCCGCCTGCTCGACGAGGTCCTGGGGGGCACCGCCAGCCGCGGGGCGGTGATCGAAACCGTCTTTCTGCGCGGCGCCGAGGTGTGCCCCTGCCGGGGCTGCGACCGCTGCCATGTCGAGGGCTGCTGTCCGCAAAAGGACGATTTCGCCGCCATCAAGGAGCGGATCATGGCCGCCGACGGCCTGATCCTGGCCAGTCCCAACTACATCAACCATGTCAGCGCTCAGCTCAAGGCCTTCATCGACCGCTGCTGCGGGGTGATCCACTGCCTGGGATTCGAGGGCCGCTACGGCGCCGCCGTGGTCACCTCGGGCGGCGGCCCGGAAAAAATGATCGCCGATTATCTCAACCAGTTTCTCATCATGACGGGCATCCATCCGGTGGGCGCGGTCCATGCCACCATGGCCGAAATGCCCGACGGCGAATTCACGGAAGCGGTGCGGCGCCGGGCCTTCCACCTCGGCCGGCGCCTGGTGGGCGCCTGGAAGACCGGCGCCCGCTACCCGTGGGTGGAGCGTCGCATGGCGACCTTTCACGCCCGCATGGCGGCCCTGATCGCCTATCGCCGCCGGGAGTGGCCCTTCGAGTACGACTGGTGGCAAAAGCGCTGCGATTGAACCAAGTCGCCGAGCTGCGAAGGATCTGCCTGTCGCTTGCCGGATCAAGCAAGGGGGTTGAGATCCAGAGGGACAAGCCGGAGAATGGAACCGTTCGGCGCAATCGGACGCATTTCGGCGCGCACCGCCATGAAAGGTGTTCACTGAAACCCCGAACACCCAAAACCGGCGCAGGGGTAGCGCCAAGAGCAATTGAACAGCTCGGTCGCCTGCTAAGCGGGAGAGCCAGCCTTGATGAAGCACAGACCTGTCATTTCGTCTTTACGAACCGCCTCAAAACGCCAGGGCGCCCAAGGAAGCGATTAAGGCGGCGAGGCGAGGCGCAAAAAGAATCATCCGGGAAGGGAAAGGGGCATTGGTTTCGGAAGTTTTAGGGGATGACCCGCCACGGGATAATCGAAGGGGAAACGGAGGATGGACGCCATGAAAATGAGGATGAGTGTCGACGAAGCCAAGGAACGGGCGCTGGCGCTGATGTACCGTGGCTACCACTGAGGGCCGTCCATCCTGCAAGTTATGTGGGAAGCGTATGGCCTGGAGAACGAGGATTTTCTGTGGACCGGGATTCCTTTTCTGGGGGGCATCGGCGGCTTCCAGGAGGCGCCCTGCGGAGTGGTTTCGGCTTCGGCGGTGTGCCTGGGACTGCGGCACCGCCAACCCCTCGGCGACAAGGAGGCGGCCAAGCAGGCGCGCCATGCGATCCGCATGTTCGCGGCCAAGATCGTCACCGACTTCAAACAAAAATTCGGCGACATCACCTGCAGCGGCCTGATCGGCATGGATTTTTCCCGGCCGGGGGAATACCAGCGGTTTCTCGATTCAGGGATCTGGAAGGGCAAGTGCCAAAGGTACGTCGCGTTCATGATCGAAAAGCTCTACGAACTTGAAGCAGACCGGGGGTTGTTTGTGGTGGCATCATGAGGTGGGGCGATGGTTTTGCTGACGGGGGAGGTGGGGAAGGTGATAGAGGGGCGACCGGCCGGTCGCCCCTCTATGTGAGTTCCATTCGGGCATCGTGGGCATGTCGAGCCAGCAGGAAATGCGATCATCGCCGTCCGGCAAGATAGGCTTGAACGGCCAATAGCCCGGCAAAAGCGACGAAACCGGCGCCGGCGGCCAGGCCCGCGCGCATGAAACGGCGGCGTCCCATGCGGTCGAGTCACGCGCTGGCAAAAAAGGAAAAATAGTATGGCAGGCGAAAGGGACCTCGACAAGCTGCTGGCATCGTTGTCGCCCCGCTTGATGGACGATGATTTCGTTTTTTGCACCATCAAGGATGCAAAATATGGCGATTTTGCCGAATTGTCGCCGCTGGCGTCATTCAGGGAAGAGGAGGGGTTGACCTTATTGCTGACAAAGGAAAAGGCGGACAAGGCAGGCTTCAAATACGATTCCATATTCAAATGCATTACGCTCAAGGTCCACTCCAGCCTCGAGGCGGTGGGGTTGACCGCCGCGGTTTCGCGCCAATTGGCCGACAGGGGCATCAGCGCCAATGTCATTGCCGGCTACTGGCATGATCATGTTTTTGTGCCGGCTGAGCGAGCCGATGACGCATGGTCGGCGCTCAAAGATCTCTCCCGCCGGCATGCTGAAAGGTTCCGACAAATGGCCGACGGGCGCCTCGGCGATGGACAATGTTTTCCCCCGGGGCTATGACGAGGCAGTCGCTCGATCGCGGGCTTGCCACCGGCTCGCCGGTAATCGCTGCCCGGCAGGGACGCGGCCCGTTGGGCTGAAAGCGAACGAAATGGACGAGAGTCAAATGGAAACAGTTGATTGGCACCGGCTCGATCCCGGCGAGGCGCTGCGCAGGCTGGCGTCTTCTCCGGAAGGTCTCGCCGCCGAGGTTGCCCGCGAGCGCCTGGCGCACTACGGGCCCAACGCGCTGGTGGAAAAACGACGCAAACCGGTGTGGCGGATGCTGCTGGACCAGTTCAGGGACTTCATGATCCTGGTGCTCATCGCCGCCGCGGTAGTGGCCGGCCTGCTGGGCGAGCCGGCGGACACCATCGCCATCGTCGTGATCGTGCTTCTGAATGCCGTGCTCGGCTTTGTCCAGGAGTACCGCGCCGAGAAGGCCATGGCCGCGCTGAAACAGATGGCGGCGCCGTCGGCCACCGTCATCCGCGGCGGGCGCATCGCGTCCATCGCCGCGGTGGAACTGGTCCCCGGGGACGTGGTGGCGCTGGAGGCGGGCAACGTGGTGCCGGCCGACCTCCGGCTCACCGAGGCGGTGCAGCTGCGCGTCGAGGAAGCCGCCCTGACCGGCGAATCCGTGGCAGTGGAAAAGGACGTCGCCGCCCTGGGAGAGGCGGGCCTGGCGCTCGGGGACCGTCGCAACATGGCCTACAAGGGAACCCTGGTGGCCTACGGCCGGGGCCGGGGGGTGGTGACCGCCACCGGCATGGGCACCGAGCTGGGGAAGATCGCCACGTTGCTCCAGGATCAGGACGAGGGGCGCACCCCGCTGCAGAAGCGGTTGGCCGTTTTCGGCCAGAAGCTCGCCTGGGCCGTCTTGGCTGTCTGCGCCATCGTTTTCGTCACCGGCCTGCTGCGGGGAGAGCCGCCGCTGTTGATGCTGCTCACCGCCATTTCCCTGGCGGTGGCCGCCATTCCCGAGGCCCTGCCCGCCGTGATCACCATCTCCCTGGCCCTGGGCGCCCGGAAGCTGGTCAAGCAGCGGGCCCTGATTCGCAAGCTGCCGGCGGTGGAGACTCTGGGATCGGTCACCTACGTCTGCACGGACAAGACCGGCACCTTGACCCTGAACCGCATGGCGGTGGAGAAAGTCTATGCCGACGGTCGGCTGCTCACGCCCGACGAGCTGCCGGCCATGGGCCGCCGGCCGGCCGGCAGAGTTTCGGACCTGCTGCTCACCGGCCTGGCCCTATGCAACGATGCCCACCTGGACGCGGAGGGGGCCGTGGTCGGGGATCCCACCGAGGCGGCCCTCCTGGACCTGGCCCGGGGAAAGGGGCGCATGCGCACCGAGCTGGAGAAGGCCGCTCCCCGACTGGCTGAAATCCCCTTCGATTCCGAGCGCAAGCGCATGACCACCTTTCACCCGTGGCCGGACGGCCGGGTTGTCTCCTTTACCAAGGGGGCGGTGGAGAAACTCCTCGACCGCTGCCGGCGGGAGCAGACCGCCGAGGGGCCGGTGGCCATCGACCGGGACAGGATCCGGGAGACCGCCGAGCAGATCGCCGGCGAGGGCTTGCGAATCCTGGGGCTGGCCATGCGCCTCTGGGAGGCGGTCCCAGACGGGCCGAGGGCCGGGGCGGCGGAAGACGACCTGGTCTTCGTGGGCATGGTGGGCATGATGGATCCGCCCCGACCGGAGGCGGCCGAGGCGGTGGCCATGTGCCGCTCCGCCGGCATCCGGCCGGTGATGATCACCGGCGACCACCCGTTAACGGCCGAGGTGATCGCCCGGCGGGTGGGGATCATCGGGGAAAAGGACGGGGCCGTACTCACAGGCCGGGAATTGGCCCGGCTGGACCAGGAGGAATTCGAGGCCCGGGTGGAAAAGATCCGGGTTTACGCCCGGGTGGCCCCGGAGCAGAAGCTCAGGATCGTGGAGGCCCTGCAGGACAAGGGGCATTTCGTGGCCATGACCGGAGACGGGGTCAACGACGCCCCGGCGCTCAAGCGGGCCGACATCGGGGTGGCCATGGGGATCACCGGCACGGACGTGTCCAAGGAAGCCTCCCACATGATCTTGCTGGACGACAACTTCGCCACCATCGTCAAGGCAGTGCGCGAGGGCCGCAGGATCTTCGACAACATCCGCAAGTTCATCAAATACACCATGACGAGCAACTCCGGGGAGATCTTCACCATCTTCCTGGCGCCGTTTCTCGGCCTGCCCATTCCCCTGCTGCCGATTCACATCCTGTGGATCAACCTGGTCACCGACGGGGTGCCCGGTCTGGCCCTGGCCGTCGAGCCGGGGGAGGCCGACATTATGAGCCGGCCTCCCCGGCATCCCAAGGAAAGCATCTTCGCCCACGGCCTGGGCGAACACATCATCTGGGTGGGCCTGCTTATGGGGGCCGTGTCCATCCTCACCCAGGCCATTTTTGTCGACCGTCGCCCGGACCACTGGCAGACGATGGTCTTCACCGTCCTGTGCCTGAGCCAGATGGGGCACGTGCTGGCGGTGCGCTCCGAGCGGGATTCCTTTTTCAAACAGGGCGTCCTGACCAACAAGCCGCTGCTGGGCGCGGCGCTGCTGACCTTCGCCCTGCAGATGGCCACCATCTACGTCCCCTTCCTCAACCCGATTTTCAGGACCGCCCCGCTCACCGCCGGCGAGCTTCTGGTCACGTTGCTGCTCTCGAGCGTTGTCTTCGCGGCGGTGGAGATCGAAAAGGCCGTCAAACGGTGGTGGCGCCGGTCCGGTTGAAGCGGCGAAAAGAGTCGGACCGCCCTCGCCGCGGTGATTTTTCGCACCGGAAGAGGAGAAGCGACATACTGCTGTCCGGGTCCTGTCCGTCGTGTCCGCGCAAGATCGCGCTGATCGGTTACCTGCTGCGCCAGCGTGGCATTACCGGCCGGCGAAGCGGGGCCGCAGCCGCTGGGCGATCTCCTCGGGAAAGGCCAGGCAGACCCCCTCGTGGTACAGGTGCTGCAGGGCGCCCACGTCCGGGGTGCCGATGGCCTGGTTGAAGTAGGTGCGCGGGGAGAAGACCAGGTGGAGGCGAAAGTCTTCGTCCTCTTGCGTGCCGCTGAAGACATTCATGTTGAAACTGAAAATGCCCATCTCGTCGTAGAGCGCCATGGCGTGGGTCAGCCCCCGGGCCAGGTCCGCCAGGTCCTGGCGGGTCAACTCCAGGGTGCGGCACACGCCGTCGACCACGGCCACCACGTCGCCGGCTACCCCCATGGGCGCGAAGGCACAGAGCCACTCGGTGCGCCCGATCCTGCCCAAGTAACGGCTGCCATCGGCGCGCTCCGCGGCCACCAGGTCCTCCCAGTACACGGCGCCGTGCGCCTGGCGGTAGGCCCGGGCGGCGGCGATCTCCTCGCGCAGCAGCTGCGGCGCGGTGCTGCCGGCGAAGACCTGCAGGTGGGGGTGCACGATAGAGCTGCCCGACGGCGGCATGTAGTTCCAGTTGATCAGGTGATAGACCGATTCGGGGTGGCCCGCCTGCTCCAGGATGCGAAAGAAGGCCAGGCAGAGACCCAGGGCGCCGGCGATGGTGTCGGGGGTCAGGTCCGTCATGGGGATGTAGTGGGCCGCCCCCATCACGGCCACGGCGCTCAGGGCCTCGTAGGGCGCCAGGTTGGGAAACAGCACCCGGTCGGCGTCCACCAGGCGCCCCCCTGGCAGGATCTCTGGTGGAAAGCAGGGGGTGATCCGCATCACCCGCTCCGGGCAAAAAGGACAGACGGGGGCCGTCTGTTCCGCCAGGGCCTGCAGGTCGGGTTTCTGCCATTGCAGTTTCATGAAGTGGCAGATGCGGGAGCTGCGGCCGGTAAGGGGATCGAAGCGGATTTCGTTGGCCACGGTGTGCCGGCGCATCTCCTGGAGCGGGTTGAGCAGCACGGTTTCCTTGGGGATGATGGTGAATTTCACGGTGGATGCCTTTCGGACGAGACCGAGGGAAATCGGATGATTTTCTCATGGCTACCCGTCCGGCAGGCCGTTTGTCAAGGGGGCGGGCGCAGGGCCCCGGTGCTTGACAGCCGGCAAGGTGCAGGGGTAGCGTGAAATTGATTGGAGCGGTGGGCAAACGCGGCGACGGGCAGGGATGTCGTCCCATGGAGAAGAACGGCTTTCTTCCGATGTGGAGGTGGGCGCCATGTATCTCAAGCAAGGTGATCTTTTCCGGGGCGTCTCCATTTCGTTTTTGACCAAGGCCATGACCCTGGCCCAGCGGGGTTCGCGCCCGGAAGGCGCCGTCTTGTTCCGGCGGGGGGAGCCGGCTGCGCATTTTTTCGTTCTCATCAACGGATCGGTGGAACTGAGCGTCGGCGAAGCCGGCCAGTCGGTGCACGTCGGCCGGCGTACCGGCGAATCCTTTGGATGGGCCGCCCTGGTGGGGCGCGACTGCTACCCGGCCACCGCCCGGTGCCTGTCAAAAATCGACTTTCTCCGGATCCGGGTGGAAGATTTCAAATCGCTGTTGAATTTCCACCCGGAGGACTCCTTCGTTTTCTACCGGAACCTGTCCACCGCCTTGAGCGGGCGCTTGATGGAGAGCTATCTGGGCAAGGTACCCGCAGCCGAAAAGGACGAACCGCCGGGAGAGCTTGACGCGGCAGAGCGGGGATCGCTTGAAGCGGTACTGGGCGGCTGCGAATTTTTCGAGGGCCTCGGTCGTGGCGACCTTGAAAAGATCGTTCGCCTCTGCCGCGAGCGGCAATTTGCAGCCGGTGAAATTGTTTTCCGCCAGGGCGACCACGGAGAGCATCTCTACGTGATCGCCGAGGGACGGGTGGTACTGGAAAGAGCCATTGATCTTGGGGCCCGCAAAGGTCGGGTGACCATTGAAGCCCTCGAAAAAGGCAGGGTCCTGGGCAGCTGGTCCACCCTGCTGGCGCTGCCGCACCGGCTCATGTCCACTGCGGTTTGCCAGAAGCCGACCCGGCTGGTGGTGATGCCTGGCGCTGCCTTGCGCCGCCTCATGCTGGCCAACAAGGACCTCGGGTTCAACGTGATGGAAAAATTCTGTTTTCTGCTGCGGGACCGCATCCAGGCCGCTTACGGGGCCATGGAAAAGATCTGAAGCACTGACATGAACCCAGCCGAATCCGACACGGAAGCCCAACTGTTGAAGTCGCTGCCCGAGCACTTGGCGCCCTTTGGCACCGAGCGCAGCAACCTGATTCCCATCCTGCAGATGGTACAGAAACATTTTTCCTATCTGCCGGCGGCGGCCATGGAGATCGTCGCCCGGCACCTTGACATTCCCCTGGCCGAAGTCTACGGGGTGGCCACCTTCTACAACCAGTTCCGCTTCACCCCGCCGGGCCGCCACCCGATCAAGGTCTGCCTCGGCACGGCCTGCCACGTGAAGGGCGGCGATATCATCCTGGAGAACTTCGAACGCAAACTGGGCATCCGGGACGGTGAAACCACGGCGGACCGGGAGTTTTCCATCGAGCGGGTGGCCTGCGTCGGCTGCTGCGCCCTGGCACCGGTGGCCCTGGTGGGGGAAACGGTGCACGGCAACATGGCACCGAGCAAGATCGAGGGGCTGTTTACCCGCATCCAGGTGGAAAAGGAAATGGCGCAAAGAAAAAAGCGGGAAAATGAACCAGACGCCTGAAAACACGCCTGAGAGCCGTTTGGCCGCCATCCGCCGCCGGGCCGAGGACCAGCGGCGGGCGCGGATGGACACCGACGCGCCCAAAATCCATATCGGCCTGGCCACCTGCGGCATCGCCTCCGGCGCCCTGGATACCAAGCAGGCCTTCGAGCAGGCCTTGGCCGAGCAGGGCATCGAGGCGCTGATCCACACGGTGGGTTGCGCCGGGCACTGCTACGCGGAGCCGGTGGTGATCATCGACCACCCCCAGTCGGGATTTCCGCCCATCTTCTACCACCAGGTCACCGCCGGCAAGGCCAAGATGCTCGTCAAGCTGTTTCTTGCCGGCGGTGATCCCCGGCTGGAGCATGTCTACGGCGCTACGGTGGAAAACGACCTCATCCCCTCGGTGATGGAGTTTCCCCGTTTCAACCGGGAAAAGCGGGTGGTGATGGAAAAGTGCGGCCGGGTCGATCCGGAGGACATCGACGACTACCTGGCCGAGGGCGGCTACGGCGCCCTGGCGCGCGCCCTGGCCATGACACCGGAAGAGATTGTCGCCGCCATCGAGGCCTCCGGGCTCAGGGGGCGCGGCGGCGCGGGGTTTCCCACCGGGCGCAAGTGGCGCCTGGCCGCCGCGGCAACCGCCGAGGGCAAGGTGGTGATCTGCAACGCCGATGAAGGGGACCCGGGGGCCTACATGGACCGGACCCTGTTGGAGAGCAACCCCCACCAGATGCTCGAAGGCCTGGCGATCTGCGCCAGGGCTGTGGGTGCACGGCAGGCCGTCGTGTACGTGCGGGCCGAGTACCCGCTGGCGGTGCGCATCGTGACCCGGGCCATCGCCCAGGCCGAAGCCCTGGGGCTGCTGGGCCAGGGGATCCTGGGCACCGACATGAACCTGGATATCGAGGTTTTCCAAGGCTCCGGCGCCTTTGTCTGCGGCGAGGAAACCGCCCTGATCCGGTCCATCGAAGGCTACCGGGGCATGCCGGTCCACCGGCCGCCGTACCCGGCGCAAAAGGGGCTCCACGGGCGGCCCACCGTCATCAACAACGTCAAGACCCTTGCCTCGGTGCCCCCGATCATCGAGAAGGGCCCGGACTGGTACGCGGCCATCGGCACCGAAAAAAGCTCCGGGACGGCCATCTTTTCGGTGGTGGGGGACGTAGTCCATCCCGGACTGGTGGAGATTCCCATGGGGGTGACCCTGCGGGAGCTGATCTTCGACATCTGCGGCGGCGTGCCGGGGCGAAAAGGGTTCAAGGCCGTGCAGATCGGGGGCCCTTCGGGCGGCTGCCTGTCCGAGGCCTTTCTCGACACCCCCATCGACTTCGACTCCCTCACCGAGGCCGGCGCCATGATGGGCTCCGGCGGCATGGTGGTGATGAGCCAGGACAGCTGTCCGGTGGACGTGGCGCGCTTCTTTCTCGATTTCACCCAGAAGGAGTCGTGCGGCAAGTGCACTTTTTGCCGCATCGGCACCTGGCACCTGCTGGAAATCCTGGAGCGCATCACCGTCGGAGAGGGGCGCGAGGAGGACGTCGAGCTCTTGCAGCAGCTCGGCGAGGACATCAAGGACGGGTCCCTGTGCGGCCTGGGCAAAACGGCGCCCAACCCGGTGCTCACCTCCCTGAAGTACTTTGCCGACGAATACGCGGCTCACATCCGCGAGAAGCGCTGCCCCGGCATGATGTGCCGGGCGTTGACGGCCTACTACATCGACCTGGAGAAATGCGCCCGCGGCTGCGACGCCTGCGTGGGATGCTGCCCGACGGATGCGGTATTCACCACCAGCACCCGCAAGAAGGGGATCGATCAGGCCCTGTGTGTTAAGTGCGGCGAGTGCATGGTGGCCTGCCCGCCGGAATACGATGCCGTGCGCAAGGTGTCGCCGGCGAGCCTGGCGCCCATCATCGAGCGGCCGGTGAAACCCGTGGCCGAGGCCGAAGCCTCCGCCACGCCGGCAAAGGATGCCCCATGATGGTCGAGATCACGGTAGACGGCCGGGTGCTGACGGTCCAGGCGGGACAGTCGCTGCTGGAAGCTTGCCTGGCCAACGACATCTACGTCCCCAACCTCTGCCATCTGCCCGGGATGGCGGACCCGCCGGCGTCCTGCCGCCTGTGTTTCGTGGAAGTCGACGGCATGCCCCAACCGGTGACTTCCTGCACGGTGGCGGTCACCGGAGGGCTGGTGGCGCGCACCGACACTCCGGCCGTCCGGCGCCTGCAGCGCTCGGCTCTGCGCCTGCTGCTCAGCGTCCACGAGGTGGACTGCAAGAACTGCCCGGCCAACAAGCGCTGCGAGCTGCAGCGCCTGGCGCGGTTTCTCAAGGTCGGGCTCAAGCCTAAGGACCTGCCAGCCCCTCGCAAGACACCGGCCGTCGATGACACCCACCCGTGTTTCAGCTTCTATCCCAACCGCTGCGTGCTGTGCGGCAAGTGCGTCGAGGCCTGCCGCAGGGCGCCGGGGGAGACCGTGATGGCCTTTTCCCGCCGGGGTTTCGAGACCATCCTGTACTTCGACGTCAATGCGGCCGAGGCCGGGCGCTGTGAAAACTGCCAGGCCTGCGTCGAGATCTGCCCGGTGGGCGCCCTGGTGATGAAAGCCGACTGATTGGGCGACGGCGATGGGGTGCTGCTTGCGGCTGCCTCGGAACAAAAAGAATGACAATTCACGCTTGAGGCGGATGGGGCGTCCGGAGTTTGCGCGTGAATTCCGATGTCTCGCGGTGACCGGTAAAGTTGGAGGCAAGCCTCCGGGGAGCAAGGGAGCCATTCTTGGAAGTCGAGGTTGAAAAGCCGCCGTGAACAAAGACCGGTTCATCTGCCAGTGCATCAGCGACACCCTGGACGGCCTCAGGGACGGGTTGTCCCATTTCTCGGGCCCCAGCCGGGCGGCCCTGATCTACGCGGTCCGTCCCAAGGATCCCGTCCGCATTCATGACCCCCAGGGCCTGCTGCGGGGGCATGAGCCGTTTTTCAAGGAACGCTTTCTCGATTCCCGGCAGTGGCGCGAGCCGGTGCCGCAAGCAGCCGGACGCCAGAAATTCGGCCATGTGGCGCCGAAGAAAAACCTGCAGCTCACCGGGCTGATCTCCTTCGGTGGCAGGTCCGGTTCGGTCTACTACCAGATGTGGTTCACCGAACATCATCCGGACATGTGCTCCATCGGCCCCACCGAGCGCTGGCTGGAGCATGCCGCCTGGCGCCTTTCCCACGACATCGCCAACGAGCAGGAACTCTATACCGGGATTTCCGGGGCATTTCTGAGAGAGTATGCCACCCATGCGGTCCGGGACCATATCATCGACGAAATGAACGTGATCCTCGGCTGGGATACCGATCTTCGGGTCTATCCGATTCTGGATGCCATCCTCTGTATATCCCGCACTATCGAGGAGGGCTCCTGGGCTAGGGGACAGCTGCTGTTCGTGGAGCGGCGACTGATCCCGACGATGTCCTTCATTGCCAAGTTTCCCAAAAACGAACAGGTGGCGCTCTACAATTTCAAACATGTCCGCAAGCTGCTGCTGGCGGTGGAAAATTCCAGCCGCCAGCTGGTTTCCGACGGCCGGAGCATTATGGGCATCGCCGAGCGCCAGACACCGATATTTTCTCTAACGGCGGATTTTTGCGGGGGCCATGGATTCTTGCGATCCACCGGCGGAGAGATCTGCAGTTTTTCGGACGGCAACTTCAAGTCCACCACCCGCCGGGCCAACCTGGTCCAGGTGGAGGAGATCCTGCTGGAAGCCGATCTTGGCGCATCCAATGGGAACGCGTTGTTCAAAATCATCTCCGAACTGGTTCACAGCGCGGAACAATTGAAGCACGGATGCACCCTGGTGGTCGATTTCAACGACCCGCCGGTCCACATCTCCGGCCAGAAAATCGAATGTCCCCTGGATCTTGGCCAGCCCCACTTATTGGACCTGGCCAAATCCCTGGCCCGGGTGGACGGCGCCCTGCATATCAGCAAGGAAAACCGCCTGCTGGGGTTTGCCTGCCTGCTGGACGGTCGCACCGTGCCAGGAGAGGACCGGGCCAGGGGGGCGCGTTTCAATTCAGCCGTCCGCTTCACCGCAGCGCACAAGGGAATTTTCGTGGTGGTGGTCTCGGCGGACCGCCCGGTCTCGGTCATCCAGGACGGCGTCGAAATTTTGGCGCAATGCCAGTTGAATCACATGGCGACCGGTACAGTTTCCCCGCCGACGCTGGAGGACTGGATCAACGGGGCCTGATGCCGTCATTTCCCCCCGTTTTTGACAACGGCCCGAGCCCACGGAGTGCCATCAGCAGCGCCGGGCGGCTTCGGCCGAACTGACAACAGCGGAAGGACTCGAACATGAAAACCACTCCTGTCAAGAACATCATGGTGCCCATCTTTGATTATGCCACCGTCGCTGCAAACGCTACTCTCATGGAGGCCTTGGCCGCCCTGGAAAATGCCCACCGACGTTTCGGTGACCGCCCCTATCGGCATCAGTCGCTGGTGGTGGTGGATGAAAACCGGCACGCGGTGGGGCGGGTCAGCCAGGTGGACATCATGCGTGCCCTGGAGCCGGGCTACAAGGAGATCGGCGACCGGCCGTGGATGGCGCTCATGAGCTTGAGCAAACGAATGCTCAAGACGATCCGCGAGGAACTCCATCTTTGGGAGCAACCGTTGACGGTGATTTGTCAAACCCTGGAAAGCACGCACGTGGCCGACATCATGCAGGTGCCGACGGAGGGTGAATTCGTCGAGGAAACCGACACGATGCACATCGCCATGCACCGTATTGTCATGGGCCAACACCACAGCCTGCTTGTGACGCGCGGCAAGGAGATCGTGGGGATCCTTCGTTCCACCGATGTTTTCAATGCCTTTTACGACATGATCGAGGCTTGCGGTTACCCGAAAAAAACTTCCTGACCGGATTTTCGCAGGAGTCTGGGGGCCCTTGCCGGCGATGTCTTGTTTTCATCTATTTCGGACAGTAGTGAACCGATTCATAAAAACCAATACCGAGGTTTCTTGGAACAATTTGCCCGCCTGATCCAACTGGTCGGCCCGGAGGCCATGGCGCGGCTGGAAGCCGCCGAGGTGGCCGTCTTCGGCCTGGGGGCTGTGGGCTCTTTCGCCGTGGAAGCCCTGGCCCGGGCCGGCATTGGTACGCTGCGCCTGGTGGATTTCGACGTCCTTCAGCCCAGCAATCTCAACCGGCAATTGCTGGCCTTGCAATCCACCCTCGGCCGGCCCAAGATCGATGTGGCCCGCGGCAGGGTGGCCGACATCAATCCCGCCTGCCGGGTCGATGCCCGCAGCGGCTTCGTGGACGCCGACACGGCACCCGGCTTCCTCGAGCCGGCGCCGGATGCGATCATCGATGCCATCGACGGGGTCAACTCCAAGGTCAACCTGCTGGCCGCGGTTCACCGGCTCGGCCTCTTCACCGTGTCGAGCATGGGGGCCGCCCGCCGGCTGGACCCGGCCCGGGTGCGGGTGGCCGACCTGGCCGACACCGAGGGCTGCCCCCTGGCCCGGGTGGTGCGCAAGCGCCTGGGGCGCCGGGGAATCCGCGGCGGCATCCGCTGCGTCTTTTCCACCGAGCCACCCCTGCCCTCGCAAGTGCCGGCCCCGGCAGCCGTTGAAGAAACCACCCGCGGCCGCCCGCGTCCGCCCCTGGGGAGCATCTCCTACCTTCCGGCCATCTTCGGCCTTCACGCGGCGGCAGAGACGATCCGGTGGATTTTGCAGAAGAAATA
>Ga0190359_1000829_pt1 | contig 20592 bp, 18 predicted proteins | sample 48721823_MG_FD_161269 | JGI IMG/M metagenome (GOLD analysis project Ga0190359, IMG submission 161269) | Hydrothermal vent microbial mat bacterial communities from Southern Trench, Guaymas Basin, Mexico - 4872-18-2-3_MG | ecosystem: Environmental > Aquatic > Marine > Hydrothermal vents >... | reverse complement strand
CCATATGGAACAGTTCATTTTGCCTTGACCTGAGACACACCTCGATTTCTCGAAGACTCTCTCGATAAGTCAGCTGAGCAAAAGCCATACCCAAAAACTGGCCCAAACAGGAAAAACTCTTCTTTCAAACCTGCTGTTTCACACCTGGGGTCGGACCTCAGCAACTATAGTTTTATCAACAACTTAATCTCATTCTGCCCCCCAAAATAACCCCTATAAGGCGATTTTTGGCCCCAGGTTCATGGTACTAATGGAGTTACTGAAGTCCGACCCTGAATTTATGAATTCCCGCCACTTAGGGACAACTCCTAACTCTTAGATATTTTTATCAGGACGATGATCTAAAAACGCTTTTTGGAGGGAAAATCTTTTTGGCAGTTTTCATACCTGGAACAGCCGCAGGAAGAAGACATGTGACCTGATCGGAATGGTTACTCCCTTCTCCTGGTTGAAGCTGACCGTCCTCTGGCAGAGAACCAAAGTTGAAGGAGATAGTTTAATTACTCTTTATCTTCTAATCAGTTTTCTTTCAACGAACCACTAAATCAAACCAGTGACCTTTTTCAATTATCGGCAAATATTTCTTTCGGCAACTGGTTTGCCTATGAACTCACCGGATTGTCTCAATCTTTTGACCTGGAACAGACTACCAGTTCGGAACCCGATAATCTGGAAACAAAGGGACTGCCCTGGGGAGAGCCATCCATATATCTGACCGGCCAGAGTCGCCGGATTTTAATTGAGGCTAAAACCAAAGGAATGAAACAATTCCTTTTTATCAAGCCCTTAAATTGGGCGCCTTTTAAAGCCAAATATTCGATCACTCGGACCGAAGGCGATTCTCAGGCTGAGGAAGAAATAAACGGGCAATTCATCCGGCCGCTTTACGACTTTATCAGCCAAGCTACTCTTTTGAACACCGGACGTTTTGACCGCCGCTAGACGAAAGGAGAAGCCGCCCTCCAGTTAGACCTCCTGCCCCGCCTTTATCTCATCAGTGGTTTTAAATATTACCATTACCGACTGGATAATGAAGATTCTCTTAATATTTCGTTTTTCCATTCTTATTACCAGAAAACTGTTTCTCTCGAAGAATCACATCAGCCTTTCTTGAAATTAGCTCAGAAGCGCTATTATCTCCAGGCAGGTTACTATCTAACTCCCCAACTGAAAATTAGAGCCGGCTTAGCTCGAACCAATTATTCCCTGGAAATGGGCCGCGGGGCCACTCAAGAAACTTTTCCTTATCACCTTAATTCCTATTACAGTTCAATAAAATACCAGCTGTCTAAGTCCTTCTCTTTCTTCGCTGCCTATGACCGGGGAGCCCGGGGAGCTAATGATTTTGCTTTTACCAGATTAACTCCGCTGAAAAGTGACGCCTTTAAATTTAAGAGCTGTTTTAAAACAGGGTTTGACCGGTTCTCTCTCTGGCCGCTGGCGCAATCTGCAGAATGACAAACTGACCTATTCCAGTGAACTCTGGGGATATGGCCTAAATCTGGTTTGACCCTCATTGTTCAGGCAATGAGGTGCTTTTCTCAATTTGAATCGAAATGAGCTGAACTCAACCATGGATATTATCCGTTATGTCAGTTTATTTGTGGAAAGCAGCGACGTTTCCCAGTTCAAAAACCAGGTTAGTTTCATCAGTTTAGGCGGCTGGCTCAAGCAAGAAGCTGACACTGACTAAGAGGCTATAACCTTCATCTTTCCAGGTATCCTTTGGTCGCCTGAAGTTCAATTAAAATTAATCTTCTCTGAATAGAATACAAGGCGGTTTGGTGCGGTTTGGTTAAGACTTAAATTAATCTTAGTGAAGTCTTGAAAATTTCTTTAATTAAAATTTCTTTTGAAACGGAGAAGGCGAAGCCCGTTGAAGATAACGATAAAGGAAGCTCCCATGTCAGCAAAGACGGCCATCCATAAAGTAGCCAGGCCGGGAATGGTTAAAGCAAAAAAGATGAATTTGATGAGCAAAGCCAGGGTTATGTTTTGTTTGATGATTTTTAAGGTTTTCTTACCCAGTTGAACCACTAAGGGTAAGCCGAGAAGGTTGTCCTTCATCAAAGCTATGTCGGCTGTTTCGAGAGCGGCATCCGTCCCGGCTGTCCCCATGGCGATGCCGGTGGTGGCCATAGCTAAGGCTGGAGCATCATTGACTCCGTCGCCGACCATAGCCACTTTCTCTCCTTGAGCGATAAGACTGCGGATAGCTTCGATTTTATCCTCGGGCAGAAGCTCAGCCGCAAAATCATCCATTTCCAGCTGACGGGCCAAGACTTCGGCTGTTTTCCGGTTATCCCCGGTGAGCATCATTAATTTTTTCACCCCCAGGGCTCTTAACTCCCGCAAAGAACGAGAGGCTTCCGGCCGCAGGGCATCAGCAATAATAATCACTCCCAGAGCTTTGGTCTCGTCTCCGATAATAACCAGGGAGTAATTGGCGGATTCCAGTTTATCCATCAATTTATCTAATTCGGGCGTACAGAGTTTTTTTTCTTCGAAAAGGCGATGATTACCAATGAAATAGAGATGACCATTTATTCGGGCTTGAGCTCCCCGGCCGGTTAAAGATTGGAAATCAGTTGGTTCCTCCACGGCTAATCGCCATTCCTCGGCTTTTTCTATAATAGCCCGGGCTAAATGATGTTCCGAGCGACTTTCCACGGTGGCGGCCAAACGAAGTATTTCTTCTTGGCTCATGTTCTCCAGGGGAACAATATCAATTACTTCGGGTTTGCCTTTGGTCAGGGTGCCTGTTTTGTCAAAGACAATTGTTTGCCACTTACCTGAGTTTTCCAGGTGAACTCCCCCTTTTATCAGAATTCCTAGATTAGCTGACTTGGTGAGACCGGCGACAATGGTTACCGGAGTGGAAATGACCAGAGCACAAGGGCAGGCAATGACCAGTAAAACCAGAGCCCGATAAAGCCACTCATCAAAAGAATAGCCCAGGACAGCCACCGGAATCACCGCCACTAAAACAGCACTCAGAACCACAAGAGGGGTATACCAGCGGGCGAATTTTTCGACAAAGCTTTGAGATGGAGCTTTTTGTGATTGCGCCTCTTCGACAAGGTGAATAATCCGGTCTAAGGTGGTGTCGCCGGAGAGATGAGTAACTTGAATTTCCAGAGAGCCCCTCTGATTAATTGAACCGGCAAAAACTTTATCCCCCGGCTGCTTAAGTACCGGCATGGATTCACCCGTGATGGGCGCTTGATTGACTTCGGACCGGCCGTTGCGGACCACCCCGTCCAGCGGTATTTTCTCTCCGGGGCGGACAATCACCTGCTCGCCAAGTTGGATGGTGGCCACGTCAACTTCGATTTCTTGACCATTCCGCCGGACCAGGGCTTTTTTAGGGGCCAAGTCCATCAAAGAGCGGATGGCCCGCCTGGCCCTGTCCAGAGAATAATTTTCCAGCAGTTGGGCCAGAGAAAAAAGAAAGACAACCACTGCGGCTTCGACCCATTCTCCGATGAAAGCAGCGCCAATGACGGCGATAGTCATCAGAAAGTTCATATCCAGGCTGAGATGACGAGCCGCGGCTAAACCCTTCCGGGCAATGTGGGTTCCTCCAGTGAGAATAGCCAGGAGATAAATTGCCAGGCTGATCTCTTCTTTTATACCCAACCAGGAAAGAAATATTCCGAGAAGAGTCAGTGCCCCGGCAATGGCCGTCAACACCAGTAAGCGGCGGTTGCGATTGCCGATATCTTCGGCTTTTTTCCGACCCCCATCTTCCCTCTCCTGGACCGGCTCGGCTTTGAGCCCCAGCTTATTGATCCGGGCGATAATCTCTTTTTCTTGAATTTTTTCCGGGTCAAAATAGACTTCAACTTCCCGGGTGACGAGAAAAAATTTGAGTTCTTTTATCCCAGGCTGGTGAGCCAAGGCTTTTTTGATTAAATTTATTTCTTCGGCACAATCCAGCCCCTCAACAATAAGACGCAAGCTAGTGGATGAAGCAGCCGGAGCTTTCGCCAGAGAATAACCTAATTTTTTGATTGTTTTTTCTAGAGCAACTGGGTTAAATTGAGCCTCATCCACTTCAAGTTTCAGTGTCGTCTGGAGAAAATCCACCTGGGCTTGACTCACCCCCGGCAGTTGACGGACAGCCTTTTCTATTTTTAAGGCGCAGTCAGGGCAATCAAGTCCGTCTAGTTTAAAACTTTCAGCCTTTTTCTCCAGAAGTAGTGATTGGCGCTCAGACCCTTCAAATATAGGGTTTTTCTTGTTTTTTTTATTTCTCTTGTTCATCACTCACCTCTTTTATGGTGCCTGACCATAATGCCTGTCTAGAGATAGTTGAGTAAATCTCAGGTACTCATTATGGCCATTCATCTCTTTTATATTAATATATATTGTGATCAATTCATTTTTTAATAATTTTTTCTAACGGTGATCCAGTCCATTTTTCAACAGCTTAACTTGACTTTTCAATTATCGTTATTAAACAGCTGCTTCGCCTCTCTCCCCGGTGCTGATTCTGATGGCTTCTTCGACTGAGGAGACATAGATTTTTCCATCGCCTCTGGTTCCGGTATGGGCACTGGTGAAAATGGCTTGAATCACAGGCTCGACCAATTCTTCAGCGCAAACAATTTCTATTTTTAAATGGGGATTATATTCCACGGTATCTATAACTACCTTCTCCCGATTTCCCTTGGCCCGGCTCCGACCGAAGCCGTAGACCCTCGTGACACTCATCCCAGAGAGGCCATTGATTTTATGTAAAGCCTGTGAGACTGCGGGAAGTTTATGGGGTTTTATATAAGCCTTAATTTCTTTCATTTTTTCCTCCTGAAATTTGATTTTAAATTGAGATTAATTCATGAAACCTCCTGAAGATTGATTTTTTCTATTTTTATTTCTCAAGGGGTCGACCATTTTCGTATTCCACCTTTAGACTGAACCATTTATAAATTGAAGGTATAACCAATAAGGTTAACCAGGTGGAGGTTATTAAGCCTCCAATAACCACAATCGCTAGGGGTCGTTGGACTTCGCTACCGGTGCCGGTGGAGAGAGCCAGGGGAATCAAGCCCAAAGCAGTGGTGACGGCCGTCATCAGAACCGGTCTCATCCGCAGTAAGGCAGCTTTAAGTGAGGCTTCATCAATAGAAAGTCCATCCCGGACCAGCTGGTTAAGATAAGTCACCAGAACCATCCCGTTCTCCAGCGCAATACCGAGAAGGGCGATAAAGCCGACTGAGGCCGGCACAGAGAGGTTTTGACCTGTAATCCAGAGAGCCACCACTCCACCCACGAGGGCCAGAGGAATATTGAGCAGAATCAGGAAAGAATTGCGAAAAGAGCCGAAACTCATGAAAAGGAGCAGGAAAATTACTCCCAGGGTCACCGGAATTACTACGGCAAAACGACGGTTGGCTTGCTGCTGCAATTCAAACTGACCACCCCAGGTTATAAAATAACCGGGAGGCAGTTTGACTTGCGCATCAATCTTCTGTTGAGATTCTTTAACAAAGCTGCCGATATCCCGGTCGACTACATTACACTGGATGGAGATGAATCTCTGGAAATCTTCACGGCGTATCTGCCGGGGCCCGACTACTTCCCTCACCCGGGCTAATTCTGCCAGGGGAATTTTCTGGCCATTGGGTGCTTCGATGATTATTTCTTTAATTGCTTCAGGAGTTTTCCTGGCGTCTTCCTGATAACGAACATAGATGTCAAAACGCCTGATGCCCTCAAAGACCTGACCGGCTTTGGTGCCGCCGATGGCCGCTCTGATGACCTCCTGCACATACGCCAGATTAATGCCGTAGCGGGCTAAAGCTTCCCGATCGGGTTGAATCAATAATTGAGGAGCCCCGGAGATTTGTTCCACCTGGACATCAGCAGCACCTTGAATTTGGCGGATAATATCAGCTACTTCTTCAGCTTTTTCCCGGAGAATATCCAAGTCATCGCCGAAAAGTTTGCCCGCCAGTTGAGCTTTGACCCCGGCGATAAGTTCGTCGACGGAAAGCTGGATGGGCTGGGTGACATTGGTCAGGACACCGGGTAAACCGGCTAATTTTTCCCGAATTGCCGCTTCAATATCGTCTTGGTTTTTGGCCTTGACCCATTGAGATTTTGGCTTGAGGATAACATTCATATGACTGACATTAACCGGAGCGGAATGGGCTCCAACTTCTCCCCGACCGATGCGGCTAACCACTTCCGCCACTTCGGGTATTTCCAGGAGTCTCTTTTCAATAATCATAATGTTGCGTTTGGTTTCGGTGAGTGAAGTGGACGGAGCAAAAGTGAGATTAACAATAATGTCACCTTCCCGCAGGCGGGGAGTAAATTCTGAACCGAGGTGGGGGTAAATAGCCAAACCAAGGAGGAAAAGTCCTAAGGAGATAATCGCGGCCAGATAGCGGCGCTGGATGAAAAAGCGGATAATAGGCTGGTAGAAAGAATGAAGGAAATGGATTATACGATTAGAGAGTGTCGGCCGGGGAGATTGATTGTTATTGCCTTCCCGCGGGAATCTCAAAAACACTGAGCTGAAAGAGGGAGCCAAAAAGATGGCATAAAACAAGGAGCCGAACATGGCCAGGGCCACGGTATAAGCCAGGGGTCGAAAAGTTTTCCCCTCAACTCCCTGGAGAGTAAACAGAGGAAGAAAGACAATAATGATAATGGAAATAGCGAAAACTATGGGTCGGCTGACTTCCTGAAAGGCCCGGTAGATAATTTGTTCTTTCTCATCGCCAGGGGAAGCTCCCTGAATCAGGCGGTCGACGTTCTCCACCATGACGATGGTGCCGTCGACCAGCATACCGATGGCAATGGCCAGTCCGCCCAACGACATAAGATTGGCCGACATTTTGAAATAGCCCATGGCAATAAAAGCAAACATTATTGAGAAAGGAATAGCTCCAGCCACCACCAGACTGGGTCGGAATTTACCCAGAAAAACGAAAAGGACAAAGATAACCAGGATAATGCCAACAATCAAAGCCTGACTCACGGTTTTAACCGAAGCATCCACCAGAGTCTTTTGCTCATAGAAAGGAACTATGACAATGCCTTCGGGCAAAGATTTTTCAATTTCTTTCAGCTTCTCTTCTACTCGGGCGATGACCGTAGAGGAATTAGTGCCGATCAGCTTGATGACCATTCCGGCCACGACTTCTTCCTCCCCGTTTCTGGTCTGCAAACCACGCCGAATTTCACCCCCGATTTTCACTTTAGCCAGGTCCCGAAGATAGACGGGCCGTCCCCGGTCGCTTTTGATGATAATTGATTCCAGGTCCTGGATATCCTGGGCTAAACCTACCGAACGGACAATGAATTGTTCTCCATGGCGTTCCAGAAATTGCGCTCCGACATTAAGGTTATTGGCTTTGATGCGGGCGATAACCTCCTGGAGAGTCACGTCATATCTCAAGAGAGCAGTGGGGTCGACAATCACCTGAAATTGTTTTTTGAACCCCCCGATACCCAGAACTTCGGTCACCCCGGGAACCGTCTGGAGTTTTAACTTAATAATCCAATCCTGGATAGTTCTTAGGTCGGTGAGTGAGTACCTGCCGGTGGTGTCTTTCAGATAATAATAAAGAATCTGGCCCTGTCCGGTGGCAATGGGTCCCAGCTGAGGTTCACCGAAACCTTCAGGGATTTCTTCCCGGGCCTCCTGAAGTCTTTCATTTACCAGCTGTCGGGCGAAGTAAATGTCAGTTCCATCTTCAAAATAGATGCTGACCACTGAGAGGCCAAAGTTTGAAATAGACCGGATTTGTTTGAGTCGGGGCAAGCCGGCCATCTTGGACTCTATGGGAAAAGTTACATACTTCTCCACTTCTTCCGGGGCCAAACCTTCGGTGAGGGTGAAGACTTGAACCAGGGAAGGAGAAACATCAGGAAAGGCATCAATCGGTAGACGAAGATAGGTCCAATAGCCGGCTACGATAATTAAAGAGGCGAGAATGAAAATTAAAAGCCGATTTTTTAGAGAAAAGTTTATAACTCGATTAAGCATAACCTACCCTCACCCATCAATTTATTAGTGAACATGTTCACCAAATTTGGCCTTGCTCAGTTCTGCCTTTAAAGTAAAGGCATTACGGACAACGTACTCCTGCCCTTTTTTCAGTCCGGCTGATATGGCCACCAGATGTTCATTAGCCTGTCCTAATTCAACGGGTACCGGACGGAAATCAAGACCCTCTTTAATAAAAACAACCGGTTTATTTTCAAAGGTGATGACAGCTGAGCGGGGAACAACAATATCCGCCTGAACTTCATCAATTTTGACTTTGGCTTTGACAAACATTCCCGGCCGCCACTTTCCTTCCTTATTGGCCAAGACTACGCGAGCTGTGGCCGTCCTGATTTGTTCTTCCAGGGTAGGACTGACCCAATCAATCCGACCTTTATCGGCCAAACCGGTTTTATCATCATAAACAATCACTTCCTGTCCTTGTTTTATCTTTCCCAGGTCTTTTTGGTAAACGGTTAAGTTGACCCAGATATTTTTTAGGTCGGCCACAGTGAATATTTCTTCGTTCTCGCTCACGGCTTCTCCCAGGGTGATATGTTTGGCGATGATCACTCCGTCCAGTGGAGAGACCACTTCGTAGCGGGCCAGAGGAGTTTGGGCATGAAAAGAGAGTTGACTGAGGTCCTCTTCGCGGAACCCCACCGCATGAAGCTTCTGCTCAGCGGCCTGAAGTTCAATCCGGGCCTCCGCCAGAGCCTGCTTGGCTTGTAGATAATCCTGTTCAGAAGAGATTTTCTTCTTCCAGAGTTTTTCTTCCCGCTCGTAAGTGATTTCAGCCAGGGCCAATCTTTCCCGGGCCACCAGATAAGCTGATTTGAGCTCGGATAATTCCCGGCTATCCAGAACAGCCAGGACTTCACCCCGGCGGACGGTGCCTCCCAGGATTTTATAAATCTCCCGGGCCACTCCTGAGACCAGAGGTCCGATATGGGAAAGGCGGTTAGGATTGACAGTAATTTCTCCTGGGAGAAACACTTCGAGAGGAATTGAACCGGGACCGGCCATAGCCGTTTCAATCCCAAATTCTTTCATTTCCTGCGGGGTAAGCTCTACGGCTGCTTCTTCATGATGTTCATGGTCGTCAACGGTAGAGGTGGCTGGTAATGATGAAGTCGAAGACTGACAGCTGACAAACCCTAGAATAAAGAGGCTGAGCCAAAGAATAAGATGTCCCCAGAGGAAAATTTGCCCTTTTTTTATATTTCGGGGAGAAAAAAATGACTTAATGTCTCTTCTCATGGTGCTTTCTCCTTTTTTATTTCTTGAGAAGCGGTTAAAGGACCATTAATCAACCTTTCTATTTCAGTTACAGTCTGGTGATAGGCGCCCAGGGAATCCAGGTATTGAATTCGGGCTTCAACCAGTGTCCTTTGAGCATCAAGAACGTCGAGAAAACTGAATTTTCCCTGCTGGTAGCCCTCTTTAATAGCGGCAAAAGCTTTTTGAGCGGCCGGAAGCACGGATTGACTCAAGGTTATGACCTGGTGGTGATAGGCTTCCAAAAGACGGTAAGTTTCGGTGAGCTTTGTCTGGAACTGAAGCCGGATAGCTTTTTCTTCAATCTGGGTTTTTTCCAGGTAATAGCGGGCGATCATAATAGTTCCTTGCTGACGGTTGAAAAGAGGCAGGGGAAAAGAGAGGTTAAAGACATAAGCCCGATTATTAGTCTCACGAAAATAACGGACACCCCCACTGATAACCACATCAGGGATAACACCGGCCTTGGCCAGGGCTAAACGCGCTTGGCGGAGAGCCCGCTCAGTTTTCCAGCGAGCCAGTTCTGGGTGTCGTTCTAAATAATTGACTAATCCCTTTAAAGGAGGCGGCTCTTTGACCGAATAAAGATTACCCACCACCTGATGGAAATTGGGGGTTGAAGCTCCCCAGGTGGCCGCTAACTTCTGACGGGCGGCAGACAAGAGCTTGGTTGCCTGAGACATTTGAACTTCGGCAAAAGCCAACGAGATATCAGCCCGGGTTAGCTCCACCGGAGAAACTTTCCCAGCCTCAACCCTGGCGGCCACCGATTCCCGGAATTGTCGGGTAAGGTTAAGCAATTCACGAGTTATTTTTAGTTTTTCCTGGGCGCTTAAAACCTCGATAAAAGCTTTGGTTACTTGAGAAAGAACCTCAACTCTTTTGGTTTCATATTCCCAGTTTTTAAGGTCGCCTTCAATTAGAGCGACTTCTTTCCGCTTGGCTGGCTTTCGGCCCAATTCCACCAATTGACTGAGTTGAATAGTTGTTTCAGCTGCTTCAAAGTTGCGGAAGGCCCCCTGACCATAAATATTCTCCATTTCCACACTGATTTCAGGATTAGCTATCAAACCAGCTTGTAAGGCCCTGGCTTCTTGAGCCCGTATTACATAAGAAAAAGCCTGTAATTCAGGATTGTTGACCAGAGCCAGGGCGAGTGCCCGGCGGAGAGTTAGGTCCTTTATTTCAGCTGGAGTGAGTTTTCCTTGAGCCGCTTGATAATCGAAACCTAAGGGGGGAGTCAGAGGTTGGAAAAGTCGCCGGGAGGAGGAAGCACAGGCTGAAAGAAAAATGAAGATAAGTAGCCATAAGATAAAATTATGTGGATGCCAGATATTTATTCTGGGCGGCCACCAATTCTGAAAGTTCTTGGCCATCTTGCCTCCTTTTCAATGATTTTGCCCTCAACATAAACCATGATTTAATCAGACTTGATCCCGAGAAAGGGATTAAAGAAAGTTGGATTTTAAATGAGCAGTATTAAATTACTATTGGCCTGATGAAGGAGAGGAATTTTGAGAGGCTGCAAATAGCTTGCTCTCGGCGGCCAGGTTGGTTCCAGGTTTGAGGCCCAGTAAAGCGCCTCTAGGGAAAAAAAATCCTGGAGAATATTTTTCAGAGTAGTCTCAGTCTTCAGTACCTGGTGGATTCCGGTGGGGGCGTTGAGATAAAAGTCAGCACAATGATGGGCGTTTTCTTGAAGAACTACCTGACCATTCCCCAGGGACAGGCTTTTCAGAAAATTTGATTTGGCCAGGGGGCAGGCTCGGCCGTCATGAATCGGTTCCAGAGCCACATGTCCGTCTTCGCCCAGACAAATAACCAAGTGAGAAAGACCACCAAGAGGAATGGTTAAAATTATATTTAAAATGATGAGAGCGGTCAGAATATTTTTCTTCCAGAAAAAGCAATTACTCTTCCACATGCTCCAACCCCTGTTGAAGGAGATTTTCGATATGTCCGTCCGCCAAGGAATAGTAGACCATTCTCCCTTCTTTCCTGAATTTAACCAGGCGAAGATGACGGAGGAGCCGCAATTGGTGGGAAATAGCTGAAATGGAGACACCAATGAGATAAGCCAAATCGCAGACACACAATTCTTTGATGGACAAGGCCTGGATTATTTTCAACCGAGTGGGATCAGCCAGAACATTGAAAGTTTCCGCTAAAGAAAGCAGATTTTTTTCCGAAGACATGGCTTGCTTGACCAGCTTTAATGTTTCCTGGTGAGGCTGGATGACTTCACACAGATGCTCTTTTTCTTCTTTTCTGTTCATCTTATTTTTTTATTTCGTCTAGGAAAACCCATTGCATTTTTAGTTGATTCTCTCTCAAATTTTAATTTGAGCAATTGAACAACTGTTTATATTAATGAAGGTCAATACTATTGTCAAGATAAAATACATCTAAAAGCTATAAAAGTATGTAATTATTTCTATTATTTTGCTTCATGGGCCTAATGGATATCTTGGGCTATGGAGGTTATAAATTTAGATTTAAAATTAATGAAGGTCATGACAGCCAGCATTTTATCATATTGGGGTCAAGTCTTCACATTTCACATTTGAGAGCCAGTAAAAAATTATTTCTCTATCCTCTTGACAATCGCCTTCTAATGGGCGACCCCAAACAATAAAAAAAAAGCTGGTATTCTAAATATTCTGACTTTAAAATTTTTAGAATGATTAGCTTATCAATTGGAAACTCGCCCCGTCACTCCTGGCTAAACCGGGAAATTCTTCGTCTAGCCATCCCCAACATCATCAGCAACATTTCCATTCCTCTATTGGGCATGGTGGATACGGCTTTAATGGGACGTCTGGAATCAAAGATATACATCGGTGCGGTTGCCCTGGGAAGTATTATTTTTAATTTTATCTATTGGGGCTTCGGCTTTTTGCGCATGGGGACCACTGGTTTAACCGCCCAGGCTTATGGACGCCAGGATAAACAAGAATGCTCGGCTATTCTGGGACGTGGCCTTCTACTTGCTTTTTCATTGGGCATTCTTCTCATCGCGCTCCAAAAACTTATTGCTTTCATCGGTTTTGAACTTATCCCCGGAGAGAAAAGCGTTGAACATCTGGCTCATAGCTATTTTTTGATCCGCATTTACGCTGCTCCAGCTACCCTAGCCTTGTTCGTCATCCAGGGCTGGATCTTAGGAGTGCAAAACGCTCGTTATCCGATGTGGCTAACAATTGCGGTTAATATGATCAACATTTTTTTTAACGTCATGTTTGTCTATGCGGCAAAGATGAAATCTGACGGTGTAGCTCTGGGCACAGTATGCGCTCAGTATCTAGGACTAGCCCTTGCCTACTGGTTGTTTACGAAACGTTATAAAAGCTACAGCCAAGGTCTTAATCTATCTACCTTACTCCATCTTCAAGCTCTAAAAAGATTTTTTGCCGTTAACTTCGACATCTTTTTACGCACCACCTGTTTAGTCTTTACTTTTGCCTTTTTTACCGCCGCCTCGGCTTCTCTGGGCTCTCTCATCCTGGCGGCCAATCAAATCCTTCTCCAGTATATATCGCTTATGCCTTATGCAGTGGACGGATTTGCTTTTGCAGCTGAAAGCCTAGTCGGTCGGTTCCTTGGTGCCCGCCAACCCCGCAAGCTGCGGCTATCGGTTACCTGGCTTTTTATCTGGGGATGGGGGTGGGGAGCCTTTTTTGCCTTAATATATGGGCTTGCCGGCCATTATTTTCTTTATGTTTTTACCAACCAGAAGGCAATTATCCGCACAGCTCAATCCTATTTGTGGTGGATGATCCTTGTGCCCCTGGCCGGAGCGGTGGCTTATCTCTGGGACGGGATTTATATCGGGGCTACGGCCACCAAAGCCATGAGAAATTGGATGTTAGTCGCCACCGGAGCAGTTTTCCTGCCCACTTATTATTTATCGATTAATAACTTAGGCAATCATGGCCTCTGGCTAGCTCTTTTTCTCTTTATGGTTGCTCGGGGATTATCGCTTGGTCTTCAATCCCGAAAAAACATTTTCCAGCCCGCACAATTTCAACAGGCAATTAGTTAATAATTAAAACAATAACAAACCTGAATAATTCCTAATAAAAACTGCTTCCCCTCATAACGTAATGATATAACGAAAAGAAAAAGAAAACAGACATGAAAGATTGGACAAATCACGGCTAAGATTTTTGGCTGTTTGCGAATCAATTTTTCTTTTTTTTACAATTTATGAATATTATGAATAAATCAGGCTAATTATTAAATATAGATGAGCTAATCATCTATCCTCTATCACCTGATATTCGGTGTTATCAGGAATAATTAACCGAGAACAAAATTAAACCCGCTGCACCTCAGCGCACCCCGGTTGGATTGGATCTTGTGGATTACTCCTCTTCAACTTCTGCCCAGACTTCTCCGCTTTATAAATCTTTGTAATTAATAACTTGCGCAACAACAAAGATTCTGTAACTTTGTTTACTAATTTAAATTAACTAATTTATTTAAATTAGCTTATTTAAACTACACTGAGATTATAAGTAGTCTTATTTTTATTCTTCTTTTGGATAACGAGGATAAAAATTAGATACTTCCACTGACCATTCTTGCTCGAGCCTAACTCCTTCTCCCCTCAAGATTAACTTGTACTCTCCCGGAGGAAGAAAGCGATCATAATGGACATAATAGGGCAACATACTTTTTACTTTTTTGACCACCAAATCCCAGCGCAGTTGATTAAACCCTGGCTGTGCCTGAATTCCAGTCTTCCATAACTCCTCCCCTTTCTCATTAGCCACCACTAGCTCAACTTTTTCCTCTTTGTCCCAACAAAAAGTAAAAGGCACCTTCTCTAATGTCTTGTAGAGAGGTTCACGATGAGTATCACCAAATTGGGGTAATCTCCCTGAAGGCGGATCAAATAGCCATTTTTCGGTAAGGAGCTTTGATAAATTGGACTCATCTTTAACCTTTGAAAAAGCCTTTTGAATTGGCTTTAAATTTAGCTTGAAAATTCCTCGGCCATGAGTAGCTGCCACCAGGTCCATTTCCTTTTCCTGAATAACTAAATCCGAGATGCAGGCATCGGGCATTCCTTGGCCCAGATATGACCAGGTTTTGCCCCGATCAAACGAAATGTACACCCCCCGATACATCCCCACATAAAGAATGTTTTCATTGGTGGGGTCTTCAAGAATGACATAGGCTACCTCATCGGGAAGATTATTGACGATTGAGCGCCAAGTCTGACCATCATCTTCAGAAACATAAAGATAAGCCTTAAAATCATCGTCATTAATCCCGGTCACCGCCACATACACTCGTGACTCTTTAAAACGAGAGGGCCAGATGCTTCGAATATAGCGATTGGGGAGGCCAGTAGAATGCTCTTCCCAAGTGACTCCCCCATTTTTAGTCACCCAGAAGGCACCTCGATCAGTTCCAGCGTAAATTAACCCTGGTTTTAACGGCGATTCAGCCAGCGCCCCCAGGGCAGTGGAGATTTTATCTTTAAAGCGAGATTGAGATAAATCGGGGCTGATTACTTGCCATTTATCTCCTCGGTTTAAACTGCGAAAGACATGGTTTCCACCTAGATAAAGAGTTAAATGATTATGAGGAGAAATAAGGTAAGGGGCGACAAAAGTGAAACGAAGTTCCGAGTTTTTTCCTCCTGGCAAACGAGGTCGAATAGAAATTGATCGTCCTGTTCTCATGTCTTTACGCCGTATTCCTCCGTTCTGACTGGAAAAATAAACAGTGTGTGGGTCTTCAGGGTCAGCTACGATAAAGCATCCATCTCCTCCCGCCCAAGCATCCAGCCAGAGATAAGTCCAGCCGTCTGGAAATCGAGGATTCCATTCTTTAGCGTGCCCATGGTCGGCGGACTAATCACCTCGGTGTTGTTGACTCTGGTCATCATCCCAGTGATCTATTTCTTGTGGAAAAGCCGCCGCTTGAAAAGCTGAGCCAACCTGAACATAAATTTGCTTAAGGCAAGCTAAAGAACTGGATCACTTTTTCCAAATTCGCCGAAATGCCTCTAGGTAAAATTAATATCGGCCTTGTTGCCCAAGGAAGCTCGGCCAAAAGCGTGAAGGAAAATTGTTAAAATATTTTCTCCGCCCAGGAGGTTCAGTTCTCATTGATTTTGAGGACTCCCCCACGCCCAGGTCATCCAATCCGAAACAGACAGTTTATATAATTGATTCATGGTAATAACCAGTGCCAGAGATCAACCTCATAGACTTTTCTTATCATCTCTACCCAGCCGCGGCGCGAGTTACCGCAGTCGAGGTAACGCTCAACGACTTCCTTGATGATGGAACGGAGGAAGCCCCCTTGATTTTCCTGGATGATTTAAGGTAGTTATCATATTCGGGAGATGACGATTTCATCGGTTTTCGAATAAATTCCAGGTAGATAAGCCCGCCCGGTTGAAAAACCTAAAGCTCCAGCTTCCATTTCCTGCTCGATTAATTTTTTCATCTCAGTCAGCTCTTCATCCGTATGAACTTCCATCTTATAGCCCATAATCTGCCGTCGAATAGTATTGTGGCCAACCAGGCAGCCAAAATTAAGCAAAATACCTTCCTTTTCTAATTTGGCGAAAAGCTCGGCTAGGGGAAAAGGATGCCTCCCACAATTACCGCCGATGACTGTTGTTACTCCTTGAAGAACATAATAATCAGCGGTCGGAATTTGAGCGATATTGCGGTCGCAGTGGGTAGGAACATCGATAAATCCGGGAGTCACCACTAAGCCAGTAGCGTCAATAACTTTTTTCGCTTAAAAATTGCTAAGCCTTCCGATTGCGGCAATTTTATCTTTCTTAATAGCTAAATCCGCTTTAAACCAGGGACTGCCTGTTCCGTTGATTATTTTGGCGTTTTTAATGATTAGGTCAAAAGAAGTGACCTTTTCTTGGCAACCTAAGAAAGCTAATCCCCCCTACTAAAAGAAGAAACCCCAGGACCAAAATGCCTCTTTTTGCCTCCTTTTTGAGAATACATTTTAAGGGATGATTAAAATCTCTGTCAATTTTAATTTGATTTTTGTCAACGTTTTAGGATAATGTTTTTATTCTTAAAAATAAAAATGTCTTTCTTGTTAAATAAATGTCTTACTTGTCTATGACTATGCTTTTTATTTAGTTTAGCGAACTTTACTCATTAGTGAAAGGAGGCAATCAATGAATAAAATTATCTATCTCGATAATGGATCAACATCATATCCCAAGCCTGAAAGAGTGTATCAATTTATGGATTCATTTTATCGAAATTTCGGAGTTAACCCCGGCCGCTCGGGTTTTGACCTTTGTATGGAAGCAGGCGAAGTGATCGAAGATACCCGAAAACTTCTTACTAAGTTCTTTAACGGCGGAAAAGACCCTAATCGTCTCTGTTTCACTTATAACTCTACAGACGCCCTTAATCTTATCATCTTCGGGATACTGGACGAAGGTGACCATGCTATTACCACCACCTTGGAACACAACTCGGTTCTGAGGCCGCTCTATCATCTTTACCGGGATAAGGGCGTAGAAGTTGATTACATTCCCTTTGATAGCCAAGGATTTGTAGACCCTGACGAATTTCCCAAAAGATTTAAGAAGAACACTAAATTAGTCATCATCAATCACGCTTCAAATGTCATCGGCACCATTCAACCAATAGCTGAGATTGGAGCTTACTGTCGGGAGGCAGGTATCCCTTTTGCCATTGACGCCTCCCAATCAGCCGGAAAAATTCCCATCGACATGGAAAAACAAAATATCGACATTGTGGCCTTTACTGGTCATAAATCGTTAATGGGACCTACTGGTATCGGTGGTCTCTACGTTCGCGAAGGAATCCATATTCGTCATACAAGAGCCGGTGGCACAGGAGTACGCTCGGCCGTCAGGACTCATCTTGAGGAATACCCCTGGCGGTTGGAATACGGGACCATTAACACCTTGGGAGTGGCTGGACTCAAAGCTGGAGTGGAATGGGTTCTCGAACAGAGCCTCGATAACATTCATGCTCATGAGATGAGGTTAGTTAAAATGCTTCGTGATGGGCTTATCGATGAAGAAGGGATAACACTTTACTGCCAGGACGATTTAAATAATCATATCGGGATCTTTCTCTTTAACATCGAAGGCATTGAGGCAATGAATACCGGGACCATCCTGGATGTAGACTATAATATTGCCTGTAGAACTGGTCTCCATTGCGCACCGCTTGCTCATGAACAATTGGGTACTGCCCAAATCCATGGGGCAGTTCGCTTCGGCCTTGGACCTTTTAACACCGAAGAAGAGATAAGAACAGCTATTAAAGCCATAAAAGAAATTGCTCGCACTCAAGTTAAAAAATAATTGAATCTTTCCTCCAAGTGACTAACGGGAAACAAAATCGAGCAAAAGCTATCTTCATTAATAATGAATTGATATAAAATACGAGCTAACAAAAAGAAAGAGGTAATAACCCTGAAAGATTGGGTTAATTATGGGCTAAGACTTTTGATTATTATTGAAGCTGATTTATTCATAAATTTTCAATTTCAAAAAAAATTTATCAAAAGAACAGCTAAAAATTTTAGCCTATAATGAGGACATTTATTTTGGTGGGAGCCTTTTTATTATCATCCTAATCCATTAAATATCAATTAGTTATGAAAGACAAACGTTTTTTTTCGAATTATTCAGGTGAATATATTCTTTTACAATCTAAGCGATTAGGTGGTTTGAAAGATTAAAAAATTAACGCTTGGGCTACGATTTCAGTAATCGTTTTAATGGTGATACCCAGTTGGTAATGTTTATTTAATTCCATCAATTGGTCGATACAGTTATGGCAAGGGGTCACCACCACTTTAGCCCCAGTTTTTTTATTTGGTTTGCTTTAATCTCCCCTACCCGCAGTCGTCTCTCAGCAAATCTGGTCATAGCTAGCTGGCCTCCACCTCCCCCACAACAATAGTTTTTTATCCGATTGGGTTTCATTTCCACGAAATCAAAAGTGGATTGTCTAAGAATATACCGCTGTTCTTCGATGAGTCCACCCCAACGGACTAGATTGCAAGGATCATGAAGAGTTACTTTTTCCCGATTACGAGAAGGGTCAAGTTTTATTCTCTTGGTGCTTAAGTATTCGGTAATTAGTTCGATTATACTTCTTACCTTATGGACTTGGGCCTGCCGGGTCCAACTGAAAATTTCCCAGCGATTAGAATTGTAGCCATGTCCACATTCCGCCAAGATTATTTCTTGACAGCCAAGTTTTTCTTTGGCCTTGATTAATCTGGTGGAGAATAGCGCAGCTAAGTCATTTTCTCCAGAATAGAGACCGTAATTAGTAACATCAAAATTTTCGCTAGAAAAAGTCCAACTTTCCTGAGCTGCGTAAAAAATTTTGCCGGCAGCAATGATGGATAAAGGAAAAAACATTGCTTTTCGGGGATTTATAGTATATAGCACCCGGCCCCTTTTTTATCGACCGGAAGGGTGGCCTTTTTGTCTTGAAGCTCCTCCTGAAGTTCACTTTGGAGCCAGGAGACTGTATCCAGCCAATCTTCCCCAGAAATCCCCATATTATTACCCTTTTCATGGGCAGTTCTGACGGTCGAAGAAAGCCCGTCAGGGGCAAGCCCGAGCGAGGCCAGGAATCCCCGGCCGATGCGAATAGCTTTGGAAATATTTAGCCCCATCGGGCAGAGCAAAGAACAACGCCCACACAAAGTACACCTTCCAAAGAGAACTTCAACTAATTCATCAAATTTAACAGATTTGAGTCTCTTTAGCTCGAGATGCTCAGAATTAAAAAAAAACTCTTCATATAGTTTTTTAACTAAAGCTAATTTATAACCAGGAACAGAGCTTGGCTCCTGCTCAGAAAGATAATAATGACAGCTGCGAGCACATAACCCACAATGAACACAAGTGGAAAAATTGCTCATCAATTCCTCATCAAGATTCTCTTTGAGGTAGTTCAAAGCCTTTTCAACTTGTGGCCAACTTATATTTTCGATTGTTTGCCTGGCGCTTGACACTTTTTTACACCCCGATTCGTTTAATTCGATTACATCAATTTTTGTTTTTCCAAAATTTCATAATATGAACGAGGGAAAACACCTCGATGACCAAAAAAACGACCAAAGAAAACTCGCGTGATGAAAAAAAACCAGCAATGACGAATTTTTCCTAAGGGAATGTAAACAAACAAGAGGATGGAGATGACTAAAAAAGAGGTATTAAAAGAAGGATAAAATAAACTTAACAATCCGGAAACGATAAAAGCATCAACCAGAAGATTGGCGGTAAAATCATCGATGGAGCTCAGCCACCGAACCTCAGTTTTAACCATTCTCCGGATTAATAATCCTAGACCACTTAAAGCACCAATCCCCAAGAGCCCGGCTATCAAATTTCGGCCAAAAGCTCCGGGCTTTATTCCCGTAAGAGTTAAAATTAACAAAAGAAAACCAGTAAAAATAGAAAGATGATAACTAGCTCCCAGGAGATAAACAGAAAGATAAGAAAATGAAGCTTCTTTAGTCCAGGGTAAAAGCCCGGGGCCCAGGGCATAAAGAATCCCCTTCTTTGGTTCTCCCTTTGCCAGAGAATAAAATCTTTGCTTGGGATAGGATAAAGTTTTAAAGAGGAGATAACTTAAGCCGGCCACCGCCCAGATAAATGAGGCGCAAAGAGCATAATTTAACCAGTTATTCATTTACCCTTCATCCTGTTTAGGCTTTCACTTCTATTGGCCGAAGCGACGAAAACAACGATTCTTTTTGATCGCTTGAGAAAATGTTAAATCTTTTGTCAAAATAATTATCCTTTTTGATGATTTTGATAAGCACTTACCTTAGAAGAGTTTACCCACTTCTCGAGAAAGATTGGTTTACTCAAGCAAGGTTTTCGCCTCTTGTTTTAGACACAGCCATCAGGTTTAGGTAAGCCAGCTACTTTGCAAGCCCCCTTTGCAGGTCCAGAAGGGAAAAGCTCAAAGATATAGCGCAGGGGAAAACCGGTTGTTTGGCAAACTTTGCGGACCATCGGGGCTAGATTTTTTTCAAGATAATAATTGCGGATATACTTGATAACAGCCCAATGGTCCTCGGTTAGTTCGTCGATGCCTTCTTCATGATAAGCTAGTTCGCAAGCAACATCTTCATCCTACTCCTCAGGATTAACTAGAAATCCTTCCTCATTTAAACGAATCTTTTTGCCTTTAATTTCAATCTCTCGCATGAGGCCTTCTCCTTATGAGTTCAATTTGTTAGATCATATTTAAAATTAAAAAGGAAATATTAAAGCATTAAAACTAATCATAAAAAAACACAGTCAG
>Ga0190359_1000828_pt1 | contig 20603 bp, 17 predicted proteins | sample 48721823_MG_FD_161269 | JGI IMG/M metagenome (GOLD analysis project Ga0190359, IMG submission 161269) | Hydrothermal vent microbial mat bacterial communities from Southern Trench, Guaymas Basin, Mexico - 4872-18-2-3_MG | ecosystem: Environmental > Aquatic > Marine > Hydrothermal vents >... | reverse complement strand
TAAATCTTTGCGTTCTTTGTATCCTTCTTGGCCACATAGGAGTTGTATATAAGAAGATAGAAGTTACAATTGTTGGGATTTACCTTTATGGCCTCACTAAGAAGTTCAATGCACTTATCATACATCTTCAGGTCATAATAGATATAACCAAGGTTTGTGTACACGACTTCAACATTTTTGTCATTCTTCTCCTTCAGGAGTTTGAGTGCCTTTAAGTATGGCTCAATTGCCTCTTTTTCTTTTCCAGCCTCCCTGTAAGCATTCCCAAGGTTGAGATAAACAAGCCCATCCTCAACCCCTGATGAAAGTATCTTTTTGTATGTCTCTATTGCCTTGTCAAATTTCTTTGCATTAAGGTAAGAGGCTGCAAGGAGCATCAGGATATTGGTATTGTTTTGGGATTTTTCTGCTGCAATTTCAAAGTACTTTGCAGCATTTTCATAATCCTCATTTGTTAAATACTGATGGCCAAGTAGCCTGTATGGCTCTGGATTATCAGGGTCTATCTTTATGGCTTCATCATAGTACTTCTCAGCCTCATCAGCCTTGCCCATGTTGGTGAGAATTGCACCCTTCATTATCAAACTATTGAACTTTGTCTCCTTGTCATTTGCAAGTTTAAGGGCCTTCTCATTGTAATCAAATGCCTTCTGAAATTCTTCCTTCTTCATATAATGCCTTGCTGCCTGGTCGTATGTGTACCAGTATGGGTTCGGTTTCATGGGGTCGTTCTTCATCTCTTTAAGCGCCTTTTCTTTATCAATCTCCATTGCCTTTGCATACATTTTTGCTGCCTCTTCCCACATCTTTTTCTGTGAATAGGCCTTACCAAGCCATAAGTATGCAGCATAGTTGTTTGGCTCAGCCTCAATGGCCTTTTTAAATTGCTCAATGGCCTTATCATACTGGCCAGATTGATAGTATACCTTTCCGCCAGTCATGAATTGAGACTGACAACCAGCGACCAACAATAAAATCACAAGTGCAAAGAACACCTTTTTCATAGAGCCTCCTTTTTTCCACCAGTTTATGTGTTTAAGCAAGTTTGTCAACCCTATATTAGCTCCTTCCCTGAACTTGACTTATGGTGTGATGTGTATAAATTTTTAATATGAAGAAGGTAAGGCTCACAAGGGAATACATACTGGGTTATCTGAAGGAGAAGGGAAGGCAGTTCTTTACAGTGGAGGACTTTGCCTCTATGTTTCACATCACTCCCAACTATGCGGCACAGGTGGTACTCAGGCTTAAAAGGGGTGGAGAAGTTGTTGAGGTTGAAAAGGGTAAGTATGTATTGTCTGGAATGGAGGAAGACCCCTTTGTTATAGGTTGTTTTTCTGTTGACCCATCGTATATATCATTCAAGACAGCACTTTATATACATGGATTGATAGATAAGTATGAGGAGGAAGAGGTTTATGTTGCAACACCAAAGAGGAAATCTCCATTTTCATTCAGGCATTTTATATTCAGGTACATAACATTGAAGCCGTACAGATTTTTTGGGTTCTCCAGTATAATAAAGGACGACAGGAATATCAGGGTAGCATTCCCTGAAAAGGCAATCATTGATGCAGTTGAAGAGCCAAGGTATGGTCCTGATTTTGAAGACCTGATAAAGATTCTCTTTGAATCAGAAGACAGAATATCCATTTCAAGGCTCATAAAGTATGCAATAAAAATGCAGGACAAGAGCCTTATTGCCAGACTTGGATATATCCTTGAGGAGGCAGGGATTGATATGGATATATCAGAGGATTACCTTCCAAAGGATTATATAAAACTCATTCCCTCAGGAGAGAGAAGGGGTAAGTGGATTACAAGATGGAAGATAATAGATAATCGTTAGTTTCATACCTTCATATTCCTTTCAATTCAAACCTTCCCCATAGTCATAGTAAAAAAAGTCCTTGACAAATGGATTTTTTTCTTTACAATCGGTGGTGTAAAGTGGAGCAAAGTGGGGAACTATGGGATATATAGGCGAAGCGTTGCATTCAATGGATCATAAAGGGAGGGTGTTTATCCCTGCGAAGTACAGGAAACTTCTTGTTCCTGAGGATAACCTTACAATGGTGATAACCCGTGGACTGGACAAAAATCTCCTGCTTTTTCCCTATACAGTATGGAACAGGTATGTGGAGAAACTGCTTCAACTTCCATATTCAAACAGGGATGTTAGAAACAGAATAAGGGTTCTCACAAGCAGGGCAGAGGAGCTCTCCATAGATTCACAGGGAAGGATTATGCTTCCCAGACCACTCCTTGAATACGCAGGAATAAAAAAAGAGGTTCTATTCATAGGTATGCTTGACAAGGTAGAATTATGGAATCCTGAAATATACAGGGAATTTGAAAAAGAGAATATGTCCATTGAGGATGGATTTGAGATACTGGGGATATGATGGAACACATACCCGTTCTTGTGGACGCTGTTCTGGATTTTCTCCATGTGGAAGAAGGAGGGATTTTTGTTGATTGTACAACTGGAACTGGAGGCCATTCACAGGCAATACTCAGGGGAGGTGCAGACCTTCTTATAGGTTTTGACCTTGACATTGAGCAACTTGTTATTGCTCAGAAGAAACTCCTGGAAACAGGAGGGAGGTTTATTCTGGTTAAGTCAAATTATGCATTTGTGGACAGGATTGTTAAGGTGAATGTGGATGGGGTTTTGATAGACGCAGGTGTTTCCACATACCAGATGGATGAGAATAGAGGGTTTTCCTTCAGAAAGGGTGGAGTTCTGGATATGCGGTTTAACAGGGAAACTGGTGAAAAGGCCATTGAATTCATAAACAGGGCAGATGTTGAAGAACTTGCTGAAGTCTTGAAAATCTATGGAGACTTAAAACATTCTTTCGGGATTGCCAGAAGGATAAAGGAGAGGGAGGTCAGGAACGTAGAAGAACTTACAGGTATCCTGAGAAGGACATTCAGGAGGGAAAGGGCACATAAGGAGATTGCAAAGGTGTTTCAGGCATTGAGAATAAAGGTCAACAGGGAACTTGAAAATCTATCAAATGGAGTGGCAGGTGCTTACAGAATCCTCAAACATGGAGGAAGGCTTGTTGTTATCACCTATCACTCAGGGGAGGAGAGGGTTGTTTTGAAGACTGCCACGGATGTGGGTTTCAACATGCTGACAAAAAAACCTGTCAGGCCAGATAGAAATGAATTTGAAAAAAATCCACGGTCAAGGAGTGCAAAACTGAGGGCATTTGAAAGATGAAGAGAATTGCAGGTTTTCTGTTTATACTCTTTTTGATAGTGTCTCCATTCATATTGAATGTACTGAGAAAGAATGTCTATTTCAGCACATCAGCAAGGGTGATAAATCTGCAGAGCAGGGTGCTTGAACTTGAGTCCGAGGTTGAGGCACTCCAGGCAGAGTATTACAGGATTACATCTCCAACATACATTGAATCACTGGCAAGGAGGATGGGTTTCCATCTACCAGATTCTTCAGACTTCATAATTCTGGAGGTGAGCACTGATAAACAATAGACGGGTGAAACTTGTAAAATTGCTTGTACTTGTCATGTTCTTGACTGCTGGAGCCAGGCTGTTCCAGATACAGGTGGTGAAGGCTGGTAGTTTCAGGAGAGGAAGACTGTGGAATATGTGGAAGGTTCCAGTCCCTGCAAAGAGGGGCACAATATATGATAGAAATGGAAGGGTGCTTGCCACTGATGTGGAGGCCTATACCATCTATGTTGACAGGAGAATGATAAAAAATCCACATGCAGTTGCAAGAAGGTTTGAAGAAATGGGGATTGTTTCAAGTTCAGTTTTTCTCAAAAGGCTTGAGGAAACAAGGTCAAGGATTGTTACAATTGCAAGGAATGTTGACAGGGAAAGGTTCAGGGCAGTCGCCTCAATAAAAGGGGTTTTTGGAATAAGGGGATGGGGCAGACTCTATCCTCTAAGTTCAATTGGTGCGACGATTATTGGCAGGTTGAATGTTGAGAGAAAAGGTATTGCGGGTATTGAGGCAAGCATGGATGGGATATTGAAGGGTAAGGACGGAACAACAACAATCATACTCAATTTAAGGAGTAAGGAATACAAGTACATCAAGTATCCTTCAGGTTCAAACAGGGAACCTGTGAATGGAAAGGATATAAAACTCACACTGGATATAGACCTTTTGAATATACTTGACAGGGTTGGCAGGAAAACCCTTGAAAAAACAAAGGCCGACAGGGTTCTCTGTGTTGTGGTTGATGGGTTAACGGGTGAGATTCTTGGCATGTCTGACATACCAGAACTTGGCGAGACGGATGGATGGGTGCCCAATGACCTGGTGCAGACAGAATTTGAACCTGGTTCAATATTTAAGTTGATTACAGGTGCTGCATACATAGAGAGCAGAAAACCCCTTGATATAGTTTTTGCCGATGAAAACGAGGAACTCAGGTTCGGGGAAAAGGTAATAAAGGATGAGAGAAAACATCCACCCTATGATTTCAGAAAGTCACTTGCCCATTCAAGCAATGTGGGTTTTGCAAAGATGGGGCTTTCCCTTGGTGCAACAAGGATTTACAAGACGGCTTTGAGGTTTGGCCTGTTCACAGGAACAGGGGTTCTGCTCCCAGGTGAGAAACTGGGAACTCCAATGAAGACAAGGTACAGGTATGACTTTGACCTGGCACTTGCAAGTTTTGGTCAGGGATTCAGGGTAACACCCATCCAGATGCTTTATGCATATGGAGCAGTGGGAAACAACGGTAAACTGATGAAACCCTTAATTGTTAAGGAGATTATTGAGGATGGGAAGACAATCAGAAGGGCAAGACCCAGAACCATCAGGCAGGTTCTTGACATAAATGTTAATGAAAAACTTGTATCATACCTGAGGGATGTTCTCCAGTATGGGACAGGAAAACTGGCAAGGGTGAAGGGGCTTGACATCATTGGAAAGACGGGAACAGGCCAGCAGTCAACAAAAGAGGGATATAAATCAGATGAGTATGTTTCTTCATTCATCGGTGTAGTGGGACCTGGAAAGGCACCGATTATTGTGGGGGTGTTTGTGTTCAAGCCAAAGGGTTATCACAAGGCAAGTTATGTTGCCTGCCCTGCATTCAAGGAGATTGTTAAGAGAATGATAAATCTTCCCCAGTACAGGATAAGGTTCCTGAAGGAGGTGGCACTTGGAGGTTAGGAGGTTGATGGAACCACTTGAAATATTGAAGATAAATGGGGATATACCTCAGGAGGTCAGGTCAATTACCATAGATTCACGGAAGGTTGTTGAAGGGGCTTTGTTCATTGCTATAAAGGGTGAAAAAACAGATGGGCATAAATATGTCAGGGATGCAAAGGAGCACGGTGCTGTCCTTTTTGTTGTTCAGGAAGAGACCGGGGTTGAACCTGAGATTGTGGTTCCGGATACAAGGATTGCACTTTCAAGGATCGCCCACGAGTTTTATGAGAGACCCTCTGAAGTCATGAAGGTGATCGGCATAACAGGAACAAACGGTAAGACTACAACAGCACATCTTTTGAAGGCCCTTATAGGAAGAAGTGTTTCCATCACAACCACTGGATACTTTATCAATGGAGAGGAACTTCCAGCAACCAATACGACACCAGACCCGATAACCATTAATTCCCTCATGAGAAAGGCAATAGACCTTGGTATCAGCAATGCAATCATTGAGGTTTCATCCCATGCGTGTGTACAGAGAAGGGTTGATATGATTGACTTTGACTTTGGAATTTTTACAACACTTTCACGTGACCACCTTGACTATCACAGGAGTTTTGAGGAGTACAGGGAAGCCAAGGCCATGTTCTTCAAGAAACTAAAAAAAGACGCAATGGCAGTGATAAATCATGACGACCCTGCTGGTGAGTACATGATTGAGAAAACAGAGGCAAAGGTTGTTACATACGGGATAACTGGGGGGAATATAAGGGGTGAGATCCTGTCATCTTCAGAGGATGGGCTTGAGATAAGGATAGATGGGCTCGGGCATAACTTTGTTGTGAGGTCTCCAATGATAGGAAGCCACAATACACTGAACATACTTGGTGCTGTGGCAACAGCACTTTTAATGGGAATTGAGGAGGATAGGATAATTGAGGGGATTCTGAAATTCAAAGGTGTCAAAGGAAGAATGCATCCAGTAAATTGTGGTCAGCCCTTCAGGGTCTATGTGGATTATGCCCACACACCTGACGCCATGGCAAAGGCGCTGTCATCTGCAAGGGAGATAACAGAGGGAAGGATTATTGTGGTTTTTGGTGCAGGTGGCGACAGGGATAAAGGGAAGCGGCCTTTAATGGGAAGGGTTGCATCAAAACTTGCAGATACAGTGATTATAACATCTGACAATCCAAGGAATGAACCACCTGGAGATATAATAAAGGAGATAACGCTCGGGATTGAGAGTGGTGATTACAATGTCATTGTGGATAGAGGAGAGGCAATTGAACATGCTATAAGCATTGCAGAAAAAGGAGATACTGTGCTTATACTTGGGAAGGGTCATGAGGAGTACCAGGAGATTGAAGGGAAAAGAGTTTATTTCAGCGACCTTTCCCATTCAAAGGAGGTCTTAAAAAATCATGGATTTGAGTGTGAGTGAAATAGTTGATGCAATAAAAGGAGAACCCCTCGGAGTTGACCTTGATGTTGAGGTGAAGGGGATATCCACAGATACAAGAACAATGCTTCCAGGAGAGGTGTTCTTTGCACTGAAAGGTGAACACTACGATGGCCATGAGTTTGTGAGGGAGGCCATTGCAAAGGGAGCGGTTTTTTGTGTTGTTGAAAGGAAAATCACGGGTGAAAAGGAAGTTGTTGTGGAGGATACATTGAAGTCACTGGGAGACCTTGCTCATTATTACAGGGAGAAGAAAGACCCGAGGGTGATTGGAATAACAGGCACAGTTGGAAAGACAACAACAAAGGAGTTTACATACAATATAATGAAGAAGTCCTTTAAGACCCTGAAAACAGAAAAGAATTACAACAACCTGATAGGATTGCCTCTTACTATACTTTCCGTGGAGGATGAAGACCATCTTGTTGTGGAGATGGGGAGCAATAAGAAAGGGGAAATCCGAAGGCTTTCAGAGATTTCCAATCCAGATATAGGTGTTATTACAGAGGTGACCCCTGTTCATACAGAGTTTCTTGAGGATGTTGAAGGGGTTTTTGAAGAGAAGGCATCAATCTGTGAGTTTGTTAACGAAACAATGGTTGTGAATGGGGATAATGCCTATCTCAACAGGATTGAGTTTCCACATGTGATAAAGGTTGGTATGTCTATAGACAATGACCATGTGGTAGAAATCCTTGAGGAAGGTGTTGATGGGAGTGTATTCAGGTTAGATGGAACAGAGTTTCGTATCAATGTTCCTGGAAGGGGTGCAGTTATAGATGCTGCAATCTCCGTGGTTGTTGGATTTATTGAAGGTGTGCCACTCATGGGAATAAAAGAGGCACTTGAGGAGACAATTGATGTCCACCACAGAATGGAACTTGTTGAGGCATGCGGTGTAACAATAATTGATGATTCATACAATGCAAGCCCTGCATCAATGAGGAATGCTGTTGATTACCTTTCATTGAAAGAGGGGATGAAGGTTGCAGTTCTGGGTGAAATGCTTGAACTTGGAAAACTTTCTGCTCAACTCCATCTGGAAACAGGAAAGTATCTTAAAGGTAAGGTTGACCATCTTATGGCCATAGGAAGGGATGCCCTCTATTACCTTGCTGGTTATGGTGGTGGATTTTATGCCGAAGAGATTGACGAGGCAGTGAGGGTTTTGCTCCAGTGGATTAAACCGGGCTCGTGGATACTTGTGAAGGGTTCAAGGAAGAACAACCTTGACCTTCTTGTAAAAAAATTAAAGGAGAGATTGTGCTCTACTACCTCTACAACCTGAAGGAACATTTTGTTCTGTTTAACCTTTTAAGGTATATCACATTCAGGTCAGCATATGCAGCCCTCACTTCGCTACTTATAACCTTCCTCTTCGGAAAGTGGTTTATTGCATACATGAGGAGGAAAAATTTTGGTGAAAGGATTTCAAAATACCTGAATGATACACATGGGGAGAAGGAAGGAACACCATCCATGGGTGGGGTTATTATGCTTGTTTCTCTTGTTGTAAGCACCCTTCTATGGGCAATTCCTTCAAACAGATTCATAAAGTACCTTCTTTTCATGGCAATCTACATGGGACTGCTGGGAACAATAGATGATTTAATCAAAATGAGAAGGGGTGATGGAATAAGACCAATAACAAAACTTGCAGGTCAGATTGTACCCTGCCTTATTATTGGAATCCTTCTTGTTATTTATCCAGTAAGAGAGGGTTACTCAACAATGACCTCCCTCCTCTTCCTGAAGAATACATTCCTCAATCTGGGATACCTTTATCTTCCCTTCATAATGATTGTAATCATAGGAACCACAAATGCGGTCAACCTTACAGATGGCCTTGATGGTCTTGCAATAGGGCTTTCAGGTATCATAGCAGGGGCATTTATTGTAATTTCCTACTTTGCGGGTCATTCAAAAATAGCAGACTACCTGAATATACTTTACATAGATGGTGCAGGAGAGATTGCAGTTTTTCTGTCTGCCTTTCTTGGGAGTGCAATAGGGTTTCTCTGGTTCAATACACATCCTGCAGAGATATTCATGGGGGATACAGGTTCACTGATGATTGGAGGAATACTTGGGCTTGCGAGTGTCCTTATAAAACAGGAACTGGTTTTCTTCATAGTTTCAGGGATGTTTGTTATAGAAACACTCTCTGTGATCATACAGGTTGGCTCATATAAAATGAGAAGAAAGAGGGTTTTTTTAATGGCACCCATACACCATCACTTCCAGAAGTTAGGCTGGCCTGAAACAAAGGTGGTTGTGAGGTTCTGGATAATCGGGATAATGTTTGCCCTTCTGGGCATAAGCACATTGAAGATAAGATGAAGATATCAATCATTGGATTTGGAAGAAGTGGAAGGAGTGCGGCAAGGCTTGCCGAGGCACTGGGGTACGAGGTTTTTGTCAGTGAAAGGGCGAATATAAGCCTCCCGTATCCAGGTGAGACAGGAGGGCATACTGAAAGGATACTTGATGGTGAGATTGTTGTTGTTTCACCAGGTGTGCCTGATTTTCCACTGCTTGAAGAGGCAAGGAAGATGGGGAAAGAGGTGATTGATGAACTTGAATTTGCGTACAGGTATATGAGGGGCAAGGTGATAGCAGTTACTGGAACAAATGGTAAAACAACAACCTGCGGGATGATACACGAGATTCTTAAAGTTGCAGGGACAAGGTGTTTCCTTGCAGGCAACATATATCCAGGTGTTCCTCTGAGTGAGGTTGCACTGAAGACAGATACAAGGACTATCACGGTTGTTGAGGTGAGTTCTTTCCAGCTTGAGAGAATCTCCATGTTCAGACCTGATGTGGGAATTGTGATGAACATAAGCCCTGACCACATGGATAGATACAACAACTTCCAGGAGTATGCAGAAGCAAAGAAGAGACTGTTTATGAACCACACAGGCGAGGATATTGCCATACTGAACCTTGATGACCCCGTGCTTTCCAGCTGGGATATACCATCACAGAGGCTTTTCTTTTCAAGGAGTAAGGACGCAGACATTTATATGAATGGGGATTGTGCAAGACTGAAATCAGGGGAATGCGTTTTCAAAAAAGATGATATAAAACTGATTGGGGACTTCTTTGTTGAGGATGGCATGGCTGCTGCACTTGGGACAATATCTCTGGGTTTAAATCCTGAATTTGTGAAGAAGGGTCTTTCACGGTTCAAGGGAATACCTCACAGGATGGAGATTGTTAAAACCAATCCACTCATTGTGAATAATTCCATGTGCACAAATCCTGTTGCCTTCAGGAGCAGCATATCAAGTATGAAAGGTGCACTTGTTTTCATGGGTGGAAGGCTGAAAAACCTTGACCCTGAGGAACTGGCAAAGGCAGCAATGGAGAATGCAGGCTTTGTGATACTCTTTGGTGAATCAAGGAACAGGCTGGCAGAGATTCTTGAAAAACATGGATACGACAAATTTTATGTGGCAGAGACACTTGAGGACGGAGTGAAGAAGGCAAAGGAGTTAGGAGCAGAGAGCATTCTCTTCTCTCCAGGTGGTTCAAGCCATGACATGTTCAAAAATTTTGCAGAGAGGGGAGAGGCCTTCAAGAGGCTGGTAAAGGAGTACTTCAATGGTTAAGAGAAAGCCATACTTTGTTTTTCTTGCACCAATAATCCTTGGGCTCATAGGGCTTGTGATGGTTTACTCAAGTTTGAGCCCGCTCTACATGGGCAGGACAGTCCTTCCGCCAGCATTTCTGAAACAGTTTGGTGTCTTTGTATTTTCAGTGCTTCTTTACCTGTTGATAATTAAAATAAGGCCTGCCCTGTGGATAAAGGGGGCGTATGTTTTCCTTGGACTCTCCATAATAGCCCTTATTTTTACAGTGTTCAGGGGTGCAGAAATAAATCAGGCAAAAAGGTGGATTAATCTTGGGTTTATCACCATCCAGCCCTCAATGTTTGCCCAGTTATCACTCATATTTTATCTGGCAAGGGAGAAGCGCTTTCTCCAGGGCTTGATTGGAACCATTGTTGTTTCCCTGCTTATCCTGATACAACCTGATATTTCGGGTGCCTTTATCACACTTACACTTGGACTTGGGATTCTCTTTATAAGGGGTGTTCCGATAAAGAGGCTTGCCCTTGTCTTCCTCATAGCAGGAATAGTGATTTTTGCATCAGGCAAGTTTCACGGCAAGTCAAAGAGAAGGCTTGAAATCTTCGTTGAGTCAACAAAGGAGGTAAAGAGTACTGTCCTCACAATGGTTCACGGTGGAATAACAGGTGTTGGTGTGGGTGAAGGACTGGGTAAGTTTTCTGTTGTTCCCCTTCCATACTCTGACTACATCTTTGTGACCATTGGAGAGGAGATGGGGTTCTTTGGCACCACACTGGTTCTTCTACTCTTCCTCTTCTATTTCCTGAGAGGAACAAAGATTGTTGAATATGCTGATAAACCAGAGTACAGAATTCTGGGTACAGGGATACTTCTTTTGATAGGCATGGAGGCACTCATCCATATACTCACGTGCGTTGGACTTTTTCCTGATTCTGGTGAACCATTGCCATTCATGAGCCAGGGAGGTAGTGCCCTGATAGCCTACTTTCTTGGTGCTGGTATTATAGGGAGCATCATAAATGAGAGTATTGTTAACTGGTGGAGGCACAGGGGGACACATACTGCCCGCATTTAACATAGGGAGAGAACTAATGAAAAGGGGTGTAGAAGTGTTTTATGTGGGCTCCAGAAAGGGGCTTGAAGCACGCATAAACATAGAGTTTCCATATGAACTCATCCCTGTTTCTGGATGGGTGAGAAAGAGCCTGAAATACAGGATTGTATTCTTCCCTGATATGCTCAGGTCTGTTTTCAAGTCCATGATTATTATAAACAGATTCAGACCTGATGCAGTCCTCTCAACAGGTGGGTTTGTTTCCATACCTGTTCTCCTTGTATCCATAATTTTTGGTATCCCTGTATTCCTTGTGGAGATAAACACAATCCCTGGACTTGCTGTGAGACTGTTTTCCTACTTTGCCTACAGGGTATATGTGGGATTTGAAAAAACCAGGGAGTATATGCCACATCTTAATAGAGTTGAAGTTGCAGGGATACCTGTGAGGAGTGATATAGGTGATGGTGATTCAAAGGAGGCCATCAAGTTTTTCAAACTGAATAAAGAAAAGAAGACACTCCTTATTTTTGGTGGAAGCAGGGGTGCAGCCTTCCTGAACAGGCTTTCAAGACACCTCCATACAATCATGGGAAAGGAATGGCAGTTTATAATACTGGGTGTTGAAAACTGCAGTGAACTTGAAAGGGCAAGGTGCTTTAAGTTCCTTGATAGAATGGAACTTGCATACTCTGTGGCAGATGTTGTGATTTCAAGAGGTGGAGGAATGACCATAGGAGAACTTCTCTTCACAGGACTTCCTGCAATCATCATACCATATCCCTATGCATACCTTGACCACCAGTATCACAATGCAAAAGAGGCAGAGGCAATGAGGATGAATATAAAGGTTGTAAGAGAAGAGGAGGTTACACCTGAACTTATAAAAGACCTGGTAGAAAAACTCTATGGTAAAAAAGAGGGGATATTGAACAGAGCACCTTCAATCAAAATAGCAGAGGAGATGATAAAAAATGTTTGGAGAGATTAAGAAGATTCACTTTATTGGCATAGGCGGTATAGGGATGAGCGGGATTGCTGAACTTCTATACACAATGGGTTATCAGGTATCAGGGAGTGATTTGAGGGAGAGTGGAAATGTTGAAAGGTTAAGGGGTCTGGGAATTAAGGTATGGATCGGGCATGATGGAAAGCATGTGGGGAATGCTGATGTGGTGGTTTATTCTTCAGCCATAAGAATGGATAATCCTGAAATAATTGAGGCAAGGAAAAGGGGAATCCCTGTAATTCCCAGGGCAGAGATGCTTGCAGAACTCATGAGGATGAAATACTCCATTGCAGTTGCAGGAACACACGGAAAGACAACAACCACATCCCTCATCGGGCATATATTGAATTACGGTGGTTTTGACCCAACCATCATTGTTGGTGGGAGATTGAAGATTACTGGCATAAATGCAAGGCTTGGTAAGGGTGATTATCTTGTTGCAGAGGCTGATGAGAGTGACAGGTCTTTCCTTAAACTCTTTCCCACCATTGCAGTGATAACAAACATTGATGAGGAACACCTTGATATGTATGTTGATATAGAAGACATAAAGAAGGCCTTTTCAGAGTTTGCTGGAAGGGTTCCCTTTTACGGAAGTGTTTATCTTTGCTATGATGACCCCAATTCCATGGATATAAAAGGTAAAATTGATAGAAGAATTGTAACCTATGGACTTTCTATGGATGCAGATATAAAGGCAGTTGATATTGAGAAGAAGGGTTTTAACTATTCCTTTGTATTTCAGGGCAATGGAACAAGGTTTGGAAGGGTGTCACTAAAGATACCAGGGCTTCACAATGTTTATAATGCTGTGGTTTCAATAGGGGTTGGAATTGAAGCAGGCCTTCCATTTGAAAAGATAAAGGAGGCAATAGAGGGGTTCACAGGGGTGATAAGGAGATTTGAACTGAAGGGTAAAAGAAGAGGAATAACTGTTTATGATGATTATGCCCATCATCCAAGGGAGATTCTCACTGTATTAAAGACAGCAAGGGATGGGTGGAAAGGTAGAATAATTGCCATTTTCCAGCCCCACCTTTATTCAAGGACAATTCTCCTGAAGGATAGATTTGGCAGTTCATTTGGGGATGCAGATGTTGTTATTGTGACAGATATATACCCATCAAGGGAAGACCCAATACCTGGTGTTACAGGTAAGATTATAGCAGATGCAATCAGGAATTATGGACATAGAGAGGTTCACTATATTGAGAAAATGGAGGAGATTCCAGATTTCCTGAAAGGGATTGTGAAGGATGGTGATATGGTGATAACCATTGGTGCAGGAAACATTTACAGAATAGGGGAGGTTTTCCTTGATACCATCTGACTTCAGGGGAAAGGTGCTTGTGGATGAACCATTGAGCAACTGGACAACCATCGGAACAGGTGGTAAGGCAGACTTCCTTGTTTTCCCTGAAGATGCAGATGAACTCCTTAAACTGGTCTGCACCCTTGAGAATAGCGGTGTGAGATGGTTTGTTATGGGACTGGGAAGCAATGTCCTTTTCCCTGATTCTGGCTTCAGGGGTGTTGTTATAAAAACCGATAACCTGAACAATATGATAATAGAGAAGAACCTTGTGAAGGTTGAGGCAGGAGTGAGACTGGAAGCCCTGCTCAGGAAAGCCGCAGAAAATGGTCTTGGAGGACTGGAAGGGCTTACAGGTATCCCTGGCTCTGTGGGTGGGGCTGTAAGAATGAATGCAGGTGCTTATGGGTATGAGATAGGCCCTCATATCAAAGGTGTGTTATGCGTGGTTGAAGGCAAATTGAAAAATATTGAATACAGGTATGGCTACAGGTTTTCATCGGTTATGGACATGGTGGTTGTTGAGGCCGTTGTAGAGTTTGAAGAGAGAGAGAGGAATAAGATACTTGAGGAAATGGAGGATTTCAGAAAGAGGAGGAAGAAAACACAACCACTGGACAGGAAGACCTTTGGTTCGGTTTTCAAAAACCCTGAGGGGAAGAAGGCATGGGAACTGTTGCTTGAAGCAGGACTCCCCGGCACAAGGATTGGTGGTGCAATGTTTTCCAGAAAGCATGCAAACTTCATTGAAAACACAGGGAATGCAAGAACAGAGGATGTCATAAGCCTTATAAATCTTGCGAAAGAGAAGGTTTATGAGAAAACAGGCATCAAACTTGAAGAGGAGGTTGTTGTTGTCAAAGAAGAGGATTAAGAAGGGTTGGTTTATATTAACCCCCATCATACTTGCAGGCATGCTGGCCTACTATTTCTTCATGCCAGTTTTAGAAGTTGTTTATACAGGCAATGGCAGGGATATTGTTATGAAGGGAAATTTGAAGGGGAAACACATATACAGATTGAATACAGAGAGATTGAGGGGAGAAATCCTGAAGGATAAGCGGATAGAAAATGTAAGGTTGTTCAGGTTTCCATGGGGCATGGTGGTAATTCACACATGCCTGAGAACCCCTGTTGCTGTTTACATTGAGAAGGGAGAAAAGTATGGGGTGGATAGGAACGGGGTTGTGTTCCAGTGGGAAGGTGTTGATACCCTCCCTGAAATCAAGGGAAACAAGAGTTATATAAACCTTGCAGTCTCCCTCATAAGGATTTTGAAGGATGTGGATAGGGTTTACATAACCGAAGATGGTCCTGTTACAAGGATGAAGGGATACAGGATTTTATGGGGCAGGTCAGAATATAGAGAAAAGGCGCGAAAGACAGAACTACTTATAAAATCAGGTCTTCCATCTGGTGAATTTGACCTCAGGTTTGGTGATTTAATCATATACAGAGAGGAGGTGAAAGGTGGCAAGGGATAGAGAAATTGTTGTGGGACTGGATGTGGGGACAACCAAGATCGCTGCTGTTATATCAAGGATAAGCAGTAATGGAGAGGTGAACATTATTGGTGTTGGAACCTCTCCTTCAAGGGGTCTTAAAAATGGAACTGTGGTGAATATGGACGAAACTGTGATGTCCATACAGAAGGCAATGGAGGAAGCAGAGAGGATTGCGGGTGTTCAGGTGAGGAATGTGGTTACAGGAATATCAGGTGAACATATCAGAACCATTGATGCAAATGGGGTTATTGCAGTATCAAGTGAGAGTGGAGAGATTTCCAAAGAGGATGTGGAAAGGGCAATGGAAAACGCCAAGGAAATAACACTGACAACCGGTAGGCTTCTCCATGAAATACCAAAGGAATACATTGTTGACCATCAACCAGGAATAAAAAATCCAGTTGGTATGTTTGGTAAGAGGCTTGAATTGAGGGCGAACCTTATTGTTGGTGATGTGAATGCGGTCAACAACATTGTGAGATGTGTTGAGAGGGCAGGATATGGAGTGAGTGATGTTGTTTTGCAATCACTTGCATCATCATACAGTGTTCTTGAACCGGATGAAAAAGACCTTGGTGTTATTCTTATGGATATTGGTGGTGGAACAACAGACATTGCCCTGTTCCTGAATGGGACTCTGAACAGAAACTTCATTGTTCCTCTTGGTGGTGAGAACATCACATCCGACCTGGCAAAGGGTCTCAAAACATCAAGGGAGGTTGCAGAAAAGATTAAGGTGAAGTACGGTGCTGCATCAAAGGAGTTTATTGAAGACCCTGAGGTTCTTGTCCCTGTTCCAGGAATAGCAGGGAGAGAGGAAAAGAATGTGTCAATAGACATTGTAGTAAACATCATTTCCATGAGGCTTCAGGAGATTCTTGAGTTTGCATATATGGAGATAAAGGATGTTATCCCATTTGAACTTTTAACAGCCGGATTGGTGATTACAGGTGGGACTGCCAAACTCAAAGGGATTGGAAAAGTAGCAGAAGAGGTGTTCGGTCTTCCAGTGAAAATGGGGATACCAGAAAAAGGTCTCTTTGGTCTTAAGGATATCGTTCACGACCCTGCATTTGCCACAGCAGTTGGATTAATACTGTACAGTCTGCAACATGAGGAAAGACAGCAATTGATAAGCAGTGGCAGAAGGGGATTGGAAACACTGTTCAAAAAGATGAAGTCCTGGTTTGAGGAATTCTTTTAAAGAAAGGAGGAGGTATGTTTAACCTTGCCAAAGGTGAGCAGTTTCCAGCAAAGATAAGGGTGATTGGGGTTGGAGGTTGTGGGGGCAATGTGGTTAACTACATGATTGAGAAGGGTATCAATGGTGTAGAATTCTGGGCAATGAACACGGATGCTCAGGATTTAAAGAAGTCCCTTGCCAAGGAGAAGGTGCAACTTGGAGAGAGGATTACAGGTGGGAATGGTGCAGGAGGAGACCCAAAGATTGGTAGAGAAGCCGCTGAAGAGAGCAGAGAGGACATCAAGGCTGCCATTGGTGATGCAAACATGGTCTTCATTGTTGCTGGTATGGGTGGTGGTACAGGAACAGGTGCATCCCCTGTTGTTGCTTCACTGGCAAGGGAGATGGGTGCTCTCACTGTTGCAGTTGTAACAAAACCTGCTACATTTGAGGGTAGAAACAGAATGAAGATAGCAGAAGAGGGAATTGCTGAACTGAGCAGGGTTGCTGACACGATTGTTATAATACCAAACGACAAGATTATGGCAGTGAAGAATATACCACTTGCAAAGGCACTCGGTGGTATTACAGCGGATATACCGGCAAAGGCTGTTCAGGGTATAGCAGACCTGCTTATAAAGGAAGGGTTGATTAACCTTGATTTCAAAGACCTGAGAAAGGTCATGTCCAACAGTGGACGGGCACTTCTTGGTGTTGGAATTGGTAAAGGTGAGAATAAGGCGGTTGATGCAATCCAGGAGGCACTGAATTGTCCATTCCTTGAAGACTTTGAGTTTGGTCAGGCAAAGCATGTGCTTCTGAACCTTACCATTGATGGCGAAAGTTTCACAAATGAGGAATTGAACGAGATGATGGAGTATGTGCACACTGCCCTTGGTGACAACATTGAACTGGTCTTTGGTGTGGTTGTTGATAACAACATTAAGGACAGTGCAAAGGTTACACTGATTGCAACAGGTATAGAGAATAGAGAAATAAAGATTGATAATCTCTACATCTCCCAGGGATTCAGACATACTCCACAGGTGGAGAACAAAGAGATTAAAAGGGATGACCTTGAAATACCAACCTTTCTCAGGAGGCAGTCAGACTGAGGAGGGTTTATGATTCCAGAACATATAAGGAAAGAGGTTGAGAGGTTAAGGAAAGAGATAAGTTATCACGACTACAGGTACTATGTACTCAATGACCCTGTTATAAGTGATTATGAGTATGATATGCTTGTAAAGAAACTCAAGGAACTTGAAGAGAAGTATCCAGAACTTATAACCCCTGATTCACCGACCAGAAGGATTGGGGATGCAATAACAGGTGAATTTCCAACTGTTGAGCACACGATACCCATGCTCTCACTTGACAACACATACAGTGAGGAAGAGGTGAGGGAATTTGATAGAAAAGTTAAGAGATTGCTGGAAACAGACGAGGAGATTGAGTATGCAGTTGAACTCAAGATAGATGGTGTTGCAGTGAGTCTGGAATACAGGGATGGAAAATTTTACAGGGGTTCAACAAGGGGTAATGGACACATTGGTGATGAGATTACCAATAATCTGAGGGCAATAAAAACAGTCCCTCTAAGGCTCCTCACAGAGGAAGAAGCATTTATGAACATTGAGGTGAGGGGAGAGGTATACATGCCAAGGAAGGCATTTGAGGAGTTGAACAAAGAAAGGGAAAAAAGAGGTGAACCGCTTTTTGCAAATCCAAGGAATGCGGCAGCAGGCACACTGAAGAATCTTGACCCAAAAGTTGTTGCAGAGAGAAAACTTGATATATTCATCCATACAATACCAGAACCACCTCATGGTTTGAGGACACATGCCTCCTCCATTGAAAAAATGAGGGAGATAGGGTTCAAAGTTACTCCTTTTCTCAGGGTTGTTAAAGGTATAGACGCCGTTTTCCCCATAATTGAGGAGTGGAACGAGAAGAGAAAAGAACTTGATTTTGACATTGATGGAATGGTGATAAAGGTGAATGACTTTACACTTCAGAGGAATCTCGGAGAAACTGAGAAGGCGCCAAGATGGGCAATTGCATATAAGTTTCCTGCTGAACAGGCAGTAACAAAACTTGTAAAGATTGAGTTGAGTGTTGGTAGGACAGGGGTTGTGACACCCGTTGCAATTCTTGAACCTGTTTTTATTTCAGGAACAACTGTATCAAGGGCAACCCTCCACAATGAAGACGAAATAAGGAGAAAGGACATAAGGGTTGGGGATTATGTGGTTGTTGAGAAGGGTGGAGAGATTATACCAAAGGTTGTTAAGGTTGTGAAGGACAGAAGAACGGGTAAAGAGAAGGAATTTGTATTCCCTGATACCTGCCCTGTTTGTGGTGCAAAACTTGTCAGGGAGGAAGGCGAGGCAGCGTGGAGATGTATAAATGTTGCATGCCCTGCACAGATAAAGGGTAGAATACTACACTATGGAAGCAGAAATGCAATGAACATAGAAGGGCTTGGTGATGTGCTCGTGGATATGCTGGTTGAGAGAGGACTTGTTAAGGACTATGGAGACCTCTATTACCTGAAAAAGGAAGATATATCATCACTTGAAAGGATGGGAGAAAAATCAGCAGAAAATCTTTTGCAGGAGATTGAGGCAAGTAAACAGAGGGAACTTGAAAGGTTGATATTCGGTCTTGGCATCAGACATATAGGTATCCACGCAGCAAGGATTCTTGCAAACAGATACCATTCAATTGACCGATTGAAGGAGGCTTCATTTGAGGAACTTGCAGGGATTAAGGGTATTGGTCCAATCAGTGCAAAGAGCATAAAGCAATTTTTTGAGCAGGAGGGTAATCTCAGGGTGCTTGAAAAGTTGAGGAAGGCAGGGGTCAGAATGGAGGAGGAGGTTTTGGAGGAAGGGGAAAAGCCCCTTCAGGGGAAGAAGTTTGTATTCACAGGTGCACTTGAGACAATGACAAGGGATGAGGCTCAGAGAGAGGTTATAAGGCTTGGGGGTGAGGTATCCTCATCCGTGAGTAAAAAAACAGACTTTGTTGTTGTGGGTAAAGACCCTGGGTCAAAGTATAAAAAGGCAATTTCACTTGGTGTAAAAACAATAACAGAGGAGGAGTTTTTAAGGATGATAGGGAGAAAATAATCCATGCCAGTTTTCATAATATTTTCTGCCATCGTAATCAATGAAGTAATGTCAAATCCAGCAGGGTTTGAATCTGGTAGCGGTTCACCAGGGGATAGAAACGAATTTATAGAGATATTGAATATCGGGAATGACACCATTGATATTTCACAATTTTTTATTGCAGACAGAACCGTTTCAGATGCAATTGAACCCTGGACAGATGCATTTCCTGACACCAATGCCATTACAGGCACAACATTAATCCCTCCAGGATTTTATGGTGTTATCCTTGACCCTGAGTATGTGGATTCAGGGGATGGAACCCACCTTCAGCCATACAGATTTACAGATTCCACAATCATACTCAGGGTGGATGACACAACCATTGGTGATGGATTGAGTTCAAAGGATACAGTCTATTTAATAAATCAGAATGGGGATACAATTGATATTTTTGTCCAGGGAGAAACCAATAAAGATGGGTTTTCCTATGAAAGAATTAACCCTTACCTTTCAGCAGACATTGAGAACACTGGATTGTCAATTGATTCAACAGGGTCAACACCTGGAAGAAGAAATTCCATATATATTGGAGACGGGATATACATCAATTCATTCTCTCTTTCTGATGCACTTATCAAACTAGTATTGAAAAACCCTGGTATCCATTCAGTGGAAGATACACTCATTGTTTTTGACGACTACAACAGGGATGGCAACCTTTCAGATGATGAAGTATTATTTAAGCAGGGTTTAAGTATACCGCCAGGAGATACACTTATTTTAACCAGAAACATAAACCTTTCTGAAGGGGTTCATCTCATCAGGGCAAAGACCTCTTTTTCTTCTGCCTATGGGTATATCAGGATTGGAGATGTTGTGGGTGATGTGGTTATCAATGAGATAATGGCTGCCCCTGAGATGGGATGTGAGTGGATAGAGTTATACAATACCCTTGCATATCCTGTATCCATAGGTGGATGGTTGCTTGAGGGTAAAACACTCCCGGATGTATCGGTTCCACCCCTGGGATATTTAATCGTGGCTGATGACTCCACTGAATTCTTTGCAGTATATGGTATGCCAGAGTCAGAACTGATAACCCATTCATTGTCACTCTCAAACGAAGAGGACAGTGTCCTGCTTTTCACAGGTGATACATTCTGTATGGACATGGTGATTTACACGGAAATAGAGAGAGGATATACCATTGA
>Ga0190359_1000825_pt1 | contig 20719 bp, 18 predicted proteins | sample 48721823_MG_FD_161269 | JGI IMG/M metagenome (GOLD analysis project Ga0190359, IMG submission 161269) | Hydrothermal vent microbial mat bacterial communities from Southern Trench, Guaymas Basin, Mexico - 4872-18-2-3_MG | ecosystem: Environmental > Aquatic > Marine > Hydrothermal vents >... | reverse complement strand
GGGACTTGAACCCGCACGGACAAACGTCCACATGATCCTGAGTCATGCGCGTCTGCCATTTCCGCCACCTCGGCAAGCCCATGAATGAGTTTAACACTCCTTCATCAAAAGTGTCAAGACAGACTCAAACCACCCATAGAACTTCAAATCACAAGAAATCTACCATTTGGGTTGAATTTTCTATACAGTTCCATTCGAATATTCTGGTGTTTCCTATACGAATCTATGTGACTGTAGTGCTCCTCTTTCCAGGGTGGAATAGAAGGAAGAGCTTTCTCAAATTCTAATAGTAGCCTTTTTTCATTATATCTTCCAGACAAAAAATCGCTGAAGTTCTCGTAGAATGTTTTCCAAGATTCGGTTTCCTTGCCTGGAACTATTGGATAGAAAAAACCACCGTTAGCCTTTATCGCTTTCAAATCACCCATCGCATCTCCAATCATAAGTATGTGATCTTCGCGGTAACTTCCGACCTCTTTGGCCATTTGGATGTGCTCAGCCTTGGTTCCCATCTCCTGACCGGCGATGAGCGCTACGTACTCAACAAGCCCATACTTCTCCCAGTAATCAGCAAGATCAGTGTATGGAGTTTGAGAAACAATAATGATATCCGCATGCTGTGACATGAGTTTTAAGCACCTCTCAACGTCATCGAAGGGAGGTATTTTCGCCGAAATGTGAGGAAAAGTTCTATTTACTGCTTCGCTCCAACCAAGTAGCTTGTAAAGACCTAAATGTGTGGGATTTTCATTATCTATAAACTTCTCTAAGGAAGGATTGCCCAGACCAAGAGAGTTTCTCTTTGTATACTCAATAAAACTCTCCACAAGCGTTGCATCTGGCAGCTCCACCTTCAAAAGGCTGAGTCTTTCCTGCACATCCATTCTTTCTTGAAGTGATTTCAAAACTAATTGAATCGCTATGAACCTGTTGCACCCTCTGTGTACAGAAAACAGGTTATAGTACTCTGCTACTTCTCTGAAATACGACTCTATCGGCCAGAGATTGTAAAATTCCATGAAATGGGGGTGAAATATCAGCATCTGCTTTCCATTCATGTTGTCAGAAACGCATCCATCTGTGTCTATGGCTACCAAGAAATCCTTGGTTTTCTTGAAGTTTATCAGTTGCTTCTTTGGATCTTCCGAAAGTTCTTTCTGCGAGAGTCTTTCGTATCTCATCACATTTAGGCGCAGAAACCCGCGCATTTCCTCCTTTCTTCGCTGAAACGCGTCATTGTTTTTTTCTAAAGCCCGCCGGTTCATATGGTGGACAAAGCTTAGGGGCAAGAATCTCATCGAACTTTGCGAATTCAGGTAGAGGATCACCTATCAAAGGAAGAGCCCATCTCACAAAATCATCTGTAACGTCAAGTTCTTCAGTGCAAATCCAATCCTTTGGGAAGATTCTGGCTGAATTTGCAACCACATCAAGTGGTATCTTTGAATACTCAACACTGTATTTATCACCGGAAACTCTAAGAATTGTTGCCATGTAACCTGTTTCTCCATTAAGAGCTAATCTTGCCGCATAAGCCCCTACCTCATACGCTTCCTCAAGGTCTACCTTAGAGACATATGCCATCTCTCTTCTTTGGCGAGTCCCAGGTTTTTCATATCTTGCAATTCCATCAACAACGAGCCTGCTCTGTGCTCTTCCAGCGCTATCTTTTCTGTCCAGACCATTGAGGTAATTCGCCAAAACCTGCTCTGCGCTCTTTTCAGATGCACTGAACTGAGAATGTCCAAAACTGTCTTTAAGAACGCCAAGATCCCCTACGTTGACGCCTTCGCCAATTATTACTATGCAGCGCCGAGCTTCTTTAAGGCGCTCGTTTATCTTGAATGTTATGAAATCCAAATTGGTCTTCCAATCCTCTCCCAAAAAGGCTTCAGGGAGAATTATCACAAGAGGCATCTTTCTCTCTGGATCTGCAAGTCTTGCAGCGGCTGGTATAAAACCGATTTTTCTTCCCATGACACCTATCACAAGAACTGGATCACTCGTGTAGCTGGCCTTGTTTTCCTCATTTGCCTCCAGCACATTCATCGCAATATTCCTGGCCACACTACCGTATCCCGGATCGTGATCACAAACCTCGAAAGTTCCATCAGGTCCAAGAGGTCCTCCAAGGTCATTATCTATTGTCTTGGGAATACCAACACACACCACTTCAAGACCTTTCTCACGGGCCAATCTACTCACTTTGTTCGCGGTATCCATGGAGTCTTCTCCACCGCAGTACAGAAAATACCCAACGTTGTGTTTACGAAACACCTCCACAATCCGTTCCAGATCCTCATCGGATCGTATTTTATACCTGCAACTTCCAATCACACCCGCTGACGGTGTCTGTGACAAAAGCTCTATCTGGCGTCTGTCCTGAGCAGATATATCCACAAGCTCTTCTCTGAGTACGCCCAATATTCCCATTTTGGACCCATAGATTTTCTCTACTCTATCAGAAGATAAGAACGTGTCAATAGCCCCTTTAAGACTGTTATTTATCACTGAAGTAGGTCCGCCAGATTGAGCTAAAACCACATTCTTTTTCATTATCTATACCCCTCCCGCTTTAAATCGTAAAGATACTTGCCACCATGTTCAATCCAGAGGCAGCTCTCACTTTCAAAATGTTTCTTAACAATAGACTCCGGTGATCTATACCCCAAGCCAACGCTCTTGCACACTTCTTCCGAAATAGCTGTGGCAAGCGTTACTTGAAACAAGAAGTTTTCCTTCCTCGTGTCTGGGTCAAATGAACCAGGCCCTCTAACATTGATCACATGTGCGGCTACATTTCGATCAAATCCAGGATTCCTTCTGAGATAATCCTGGACAAACCCCTTAGAATGGTAACCTATCTCACGAATGGAGCTGTCCATAAATGGGTTGGAGTGAAACACTTTTATGTGTGGAGCGAATATTATTATTTCGCCACCCTCTTGCATCACCCCCGGTTTCTGCAACTTGTACGATCCCTTACCAGCGGTCCAGATTTCGTCGTAGTCGGGCCCTATAACTTGAACAGCACATCTGAGAGGGCTTTCGATATAAACAGTGTGGATCCTCTCACTCATTTCTGCGGCTTTCTCGTAGGCTTGAATAGCCCCTTGAAGATTCCAACCAGCATACAGTGCTCTGGGTACAACGCAATTTTCCTTTTCTTCGAAGACCATGTTGTAGAACAAAACAGGTGCTCTCACAAAACGAAAAACTTCTTCGCAGGCAGCGTTAATAATGTCTCTAGCTGTGTTTTTAACAGAACCAATGATTTGCGGAATACCTATCAGAACCGCAGCCCAGTGAAAGAGTCCAACAACATCCGGTCCGGCGATACCGGGTATTATTGTTTTAAGTCCACCAGAAAAACCCGTAGCTTCATGTGGAATTGTGCTACTCAGAACTACTATCAAATCGTAGTTCTGAAGAAACAACTTGTTAATCGTTACAGGAAGATGTCTGTTCAGCTCTCCCATTGTCTTCTCGCTGACGAATTCTGGGTCGAGTTTTCCAACTTCGAACAGAGCCTCGGAATTGTCGTATTCGTGATTGAAAAAAGTAAATTTTTCCTCAATCCCAAGTTTTTGTCGAATTTCAGTGCCAGTCATAGGGCGGTGTGTACCGCTCGCATTTAACGTGTATAAATGTTCCATACCGAGCTGTCTAAGTTCATCAACGAGAATCGGTACAAGCACGTGCGAAAAATCCTGCCGTGTGTAATCTGGATGCACCAATAAAACGCGAGAACCCCTCCATCGTTCCAATGTTTGAGCAATAAATGATCGAATTTTGTCCTCTTGCAGAGGAGCTTTTTCGTTACTTTCAATCCATTTCATCTAAACTCTGGCGGCGGAGACCCCTTCCGTAAGGAAGGAAAGGAGCCGCCTTTCTCCCCTTTCTATAAGAAATGTTTTAGCTCTTCTGTCACCATATAGCTATTTCTTTTCTCCTAATTTTATCTTCGAAGCTTTCGCAGGTTCTATTCCACCCGCTCCTGCTCCCTTTTTCCTGACTTGCTCACCTTTTGCGTAAATCGCGTGTCCTCCAAATTCGTGCCTGAGAGCGGCGAGAACTTTATCGGAGAACACATCCTCCTGTCTCGATTGGAAACGTTTGAAAAGAGCATGGGCAATACCCACCGCAGACACTCCAAGATCTACTGCTTCGTGGACTGTCCAACGTGCTTCTCCTGAATCTTCGACGTACCCTTGTATCGATTCCAGTTCTGGATCCTTACCAAATGCGGATTCCAGCAACTCCAGAAGCCAGGAGCGAATGACACTGCCTCTATTCCAGAGCCTCGCTACCCTTTGAAGGCTCAGATACTCACTGTAAGGAGAAGCCTTCAGTATTTCAAATCCCTCCCCATACGCTTCCATCATGGCATATTCAATACCGTTGTGAACCATCTTCACGTAGTGTCCTGCTCCAGTGGGACCACAGTACAGATACCCGTCCTCCGGAGCCAGCGTCTTAAGCACGGGTTCAATATATTTGAAATCCTCTTTCTGACCTCCTACCATCGTGCAGTAACCCACCTTGAGTCCCCAGACACCTCCTGAGACACCTGCATCCATGTAGTGAATACCCAATGGCTCAAGTGTTTTCGCTCTTCTGATATCGTCTTTGTAATAGGAGTTTCCTCCATCAACCAGAATATCGCCTTTTGACAAAAGGCCCGACAATGTTTCAATATGATCATCAACAGGCTTGCCAGCGGGTATCATCAACCATATTACTCTGCGTGCTTCGAGCTTCTCAACCAGTTCTTCCAGGGATCTCGCTCCGATTGCCCCTTTCTTTTCCATTTCATCGACTTTTTGTACTGTCCTGTTGTAAACTACCACTTCATGTCCTCCTTGCAAAAGTCTCAAAGCCATGTTCTTACCCATTCTTCCAAGACCAACAATACCTATTCTCACATTAACCCTCCTTTCAAAAATTACACTCCTGAGTAAGCATTGAATCCTCCATCTACAGGAATCACAATCCCTGTTACGAATTTAGAAGCTTCAGAAGAAAGCCAGACACAAACTCCTATCAGCTCATCGGGGTCACCAAACCTGCCCATAGGCGTGTGTGCGATGATAGACTCACCCCTTGGCGTCAGATTTCCAGATTCATCCAATAGCAGATATTTGTTTTGAGTTGTTAAAAAGAATCCTGGAGCAATAGCGTTCACACGCAAATTCTTGTTGTACTCTCTTGCAAAATGCACGGCAAGCCACTGAGTAAAATTACTCACAGCGGCTTTGGCAGCTGAATATCCGGCAATCCTTGTTAGCGGGCGGAATGCGTTCATCGAAGATATGTTAATTATCGACCCACCTTGTGGATTACCCACCATACTCTTTCCGAACACCTGAGAAGGTAATATCGCTCCACCAAACAAATTCAGACTTACAACTTTTTCAAGTGCATTCAAGGGAATTTCAAAAAAACTTCTGTTCTCTGAAACCGTGGCTTCTTTGATGTTTCCACCAGCAGCGTTTATTAGCACATCTACCTTCCCATAGGTGCGCATTATCTTTTCATGACACTCGCGTATCTTATCAGGATCAAGCACATCTATGTAGTAACCTTCGACATCCAGGTTCTCTGCTCTCATTTTCTCGGCAACAGAGGACGCGTTTTTTATGTCACACAGCGCTATTCTTGCGCCAAATTGCGCCATCCCTCGGGCGATCCTGGAACCCAGAATCCCTGCTCCACCGGTGATAACAACTACCTTATTCTCAATATCGAAGATATTCGGCGCCTTTCTCATTAAAACACCTCCCCGTGTCAGACACTCAGAAGATCAAGATGCTTTCTTATGTGGCTTTCAACGTATCTGTCATGATCGCGCTCATGCTCAGACAAGCTGTTGTAAAGCCTTTCTCTGAAAAGAAACTTCCCATCCTTATCTTGTGCCGTTAGAACGGATCCATACGTAATATGGATGAGCTGTCGAGCATCCGGCATATCAAGCAATGAAGGCAATTCAGAATCACTGAGATGGTCTATATTGGGAATCCTCGAAAGATCTGTAGTAACATGATAGGATGCGACATCCTCAGCAAAACGAGATAAGGCAAAAACGTGAATTTCCCTGTAAAGATCAGGATCACAGAGAGCAATGACTCTGAGCGCTTCAAGGTAGCTGGTTCCAGCCGTCTTGACATGAAACTGTCCATGACATACGTTTGAAAAAGTCCTGTACACGGAAAACTTATCACTTCCTGAGTGCAGTGATAGCCTATATCCTCCAATTTGTCTTGCAATCTCAAAATGAAGGGTAAGTTCCTTACGCAACATCTCTATGTCTCCAATGTAGTCAATACCTTTCTGCCATTCTCCCGGCAGCCTTAGAGCCAGAGTGTTGAAGTCTACACCTTTTCTGTGAAGCTCCAGAGCTATAAACAAATGTCTTAAAGGAGTGGTCGGAATTTCAGTTTCATCAATAGATACCTCGAAATCAAATCTTCGCGTTCTGCTGTTCAGATTCTCATAGCATCGGCATACATGTTCAAGCGCATTGCCGTATTCAGCAATCAAATTAAAAAGACTGTGCTCGTCGAAAACTAAACGAGTGTTCAGAATAGTGTAGGCTTTTTGAAGATATAGTCTTTCGAGCTCTGAGCGATTCGGTGCTGAATAGTAAAGCTCCTGAATTTCCCTGTCATTTGCCTTTGACACGTCGTTCACGTGATCGGAGGGATCGATCGTAAACATAGTGTAACCTTCGTTGAAAGCTTCTTCCAAATCCTTTTCTGATTTGACATGATCAGCATCCGCTCCAAAAGCCCCTTCGAATCCAGACTGAAAGACACCCCACGATGCATCATCCAAAACATCACGCCAAGTTCTCTTCGTTCTTGAAAGCTCCCGCACTGATTGCTGAGCAAAGACTGGAAAAAACTCTTTACCTTTAAAAGCATTTGCATGAGCTTTAGTGGCCAATCCCAATCTGTCTCCAGTACCGAAAGATGTCACTCTGTTGCAGGTGACAGGAGAGAGATTCGGGAAAAACTCTCTTAAGGAAACCAGATTGTGATGGTTCCGCGGGCAAACAAGTACATCAAGATCTTTTTTTTCAATATCAATTACCCCCACTTTCTCTCCTTCAAACTTGTTGCAAATACCTTTCTTAGCAATGACAATAAGGTTCTTCACACCGTTTTGTTTTGCAATGAAAAAATAACCATTCGAAATTGTTCTGAATGATTCTGAATAGCAGCTGAACTTACCGTTCGTTATCCTCACAAAATGCTCTAAAACTTCGTCCTTTTTCATCACATCGGCGCCCTTACCCCTTGATCAACTCCCGGAAGAACACCTTTCACCTCTTTTCTAAACAGTTTTTTCACCCGATTAACACCTCAAGATACGTGTTAGAAACAATCATAAATTCAGTTTCTTTATCTCAATTGCTTTACACTTTATAGACCTTAACGCCCTTTTCAATTAGGATAGTTTCTGCCCTTTGTGGAATGCTACTATCTGTTATGACTCCCGTTACTTCCTCAGGAAGAGCAAATGAAACAAATGCTTTCCTGTTGAATTTTGTGGAATCAGTAACAATGAATGTTTTCACAGAACTCTTCATCATGGCTCTCTTCACATCAGCTTCAGCAACACTCGGAGTCATGAAACCCTTTTCAGAGCAGAAACCAGTTGTTCCCAAAAAGGCTTTATCAACATTGATTTCAGATAGGAATCTCAAAGTCCATGGCCCTATCAAGGAAAGACTGTTCTCTCTAACACTCCCTCCCAAGACTAAAACTTCCACACCTATTTCTATAAGTTTTGCCGCTATAAACACGTTGTTTGTCACAACAGTAAGAAAGGAGAAATTGCCTTTTCTTAGTTCAGATGTTACGTAGTAATTGGTACTGCTGCTATCCAAAATAATTGTGTCTCCCTCTTCTATCAATGAAGACACTTTTCTTGCGATTCGTTTCTTTTCATTTTCACGCTGATGAATCTTTCTAAGAAAATTCCATTCTGACCTTGAGTGATCGGGCAAAAGCGCACCTCCATGGGTTCGAACAATAACACCTTTGGATTCGAGAAAATCCAGATCTTTTCTTATAGTAACTCCACTCACATCAAGAGCTTCCACAAGCTCTGCTACCGTGACTTTCCCTTTCTGTTGAATCAACTTCAATATGTGATTTCGCCTCTCTTGAGCAAACAAGTTCATTCCCTCCTTATATGTTTATGATAATAGAACGGCATTACAAATTGCAAATTCGAAACTATATAAAATCATACGAAATATTACGAAATACGCAAACAGGTATCTTCTGAGCTCTGTAGTCACCCATAACCGTCTCTCATCACTCTTAAACGCTTTTGGCTCTTAGCGATTCTTAATCTAAAATGAAAAAAGTAGAAACCTGCAACTGGTTTAGGAGGGATAGCTGTGAAAGCAGTGAGACTACATGCTACATGGGATCCAAAACCAGACTTTGTATTAGGCCCAAAAGATGTTGAAGGAAAGACAACCTGGTTGGGAAGCAAAGTTTGGAGATATCCAAAAGTCGTGGTCGAAGATGTTCAAGAACCGAAGATCAAAAAACCGACAGAAGTACTCATTCAAGTGAGGGCTTGCGGTATTTGTGGAAGCGATGTCCACATGGCGCAGGCAGATGAGCAGGGTTACATTCTTTATCCAGGGCTAACTGGGTTCCCTGTGACCCTGGGACACGAGTTCTCTGGCACTGTTGTAGAGGCTGGCCCTGAGGCGATAAACAGAAGAACTAACAAACGCTTTGAAGTGGGAGAGCCTGTTACTTCTGAGGAAATGTTCTGGTGTGGTCACTGCAGGCCATGTGCCGATGGTTTTCCGAACCACTGCGAAAATCTTAGAGAAATTGGTTTTGACATCGATGGGGCGTTCACAAGATATGTCATTTCTGATGCCAAGTATCTGTGGAGTTTGAGGGAACTTGAAAAGAATTATGATGAAGACAAGCTCTTCTTAGCTGGGAGTGTTGTGGAACCCACTTCAGTTGCGTACAATGCTGTTATAGAAAGAGGTGGAGGCATAAGACCTGGCGATAACGTGGTCATCCTCGGTGGAGGGCCAATAGGGCTCGGAGCTGTTGCCGTCCTTAAGAACGCCGGAGCGGCGAAAGTAATACTTTCGGAACCATCTGAAACCAGACGTAACCTTGCAAAACAACTTGGTGCGGATATCGTCATTGATCCCTCGAAGGAGAACTTCGTTGAAGCTGTGCTTGAAAGCACTAATGGAATGGGAGCAAAACTATATTTGGAAGCAACCGGTCTTCCCCAAATCGTTTGGAAAGACATCGAAGAGACCATATGGAAGGCCAGAGGGATAAACTCGACAGTTGTCATTGTGGCAAGAGCAGATGCTAAGATTCCGCTCACCGGTGAAGTTTTCCAGGTTAGACGAGCACGTATTGTGGGCTCTCAAGGTCATTCAGGACATGGGACCTTTCCCAGAGTTATAAGTCTAATGGCAAGCGGCATGGATATGACAAAGATTATCTCGAAAACAGTTTCTCTGGACGAAATACCTAACTACATTGAGAAACTGCAGACCGAAAAAGACATCGTAAAAATAACCGCAGTGAATCCATGAGGTGGCTCCTATGAAAAAAACGCGTGTAGCAATTCTTGGAACGGGATTTATAGGCCGTGTACATCTGGAAATACTTTCAACTTTTGAGGATGTCGACATTGCAGGTGTCATGGATATAGATTCATCCCGTGCGAGCACAACTGCACAGACGTTCAAAACCAAGGTATTCAACAGTCTTTCGCAAATGAAAGAAGACGGTGTAGATGCAGTCTACATAACAACTCCGAACAAAACACATTTTGCGTACGCCATGGAAGCTGTGGAAATGGGATTAAACGTTTTTTGTGAGAAACCGATGACTATATCTCTTCGCGATGCTGAACAGCTCCAAGAAAAACTGAGTGAAAAACCGGTTATTTTTCAGGTAGGCCACAACAGACGTTTTGCGTACGTCTACAAATTTATGAAGGAACGAATCGAAAACGGCGTGGTAAAACCATATTCCTTTCAAGTCAAAATGAACAGAGGAGAACTTCTAAACCCACCATGGACTTCTGACAGAACCTATACTGGTGGATTTCTCTTCGAAAGTACAATACACCTTTTCGATATGGTCAGATGGCTATTTGGAGATATTGAAGAAATGTACATTCTTGGTAAAAAGAGCATTTATCCTGATTACGACGATTGGGCCATAGTAATGAAAATGCGGAGCGGGATAATAGGAACGTTCACATCTTGCGCTCATGCAAGTTGGATGATTCCATTTGAGAAGGTTGAGATCTACGGCGAACACATGATGATAAGTAACGACGAGATGGAAGCCGTTCATTTTTGCAAAGGCTTGGGGAAAGAGGTTGAGAGTCACGACTATACAAAGGTAGATTTCAAAGAAAAATGGGGTTACATCGAAGAGGACAGAATCTTCATCGATTGCATTCGAGCTGGAAAGACGCCACCTGTCACCATAACAGATGGAGTGAGAGTTATAGAAATCATAGATGCATGCTACAGAGCGGTCGAGAGCGGCAATCCAATAATCAAAATGGAGGGATAAACGTGAGTAAATGGCAGATTCCACCTTCAGGTGGTCATATGGAAAAGCCATCAGGTGTCTATTACCAAACCATGACCATGAAGGAAATAAATGAAAGAGTTAAGAAAAACGACATAATAATCATTCCTGTGGGTAGTACTGAGAATCACGGTCCGAATGCCCCAACAGGAGAAGATACTTTCCTGGTTACAAGAATGGCCGAACAAGTGGCTCTGAAAACAGGTTGTACCGTAGCTGAACCAATATGGTACGGGTTTCACCCATATCATCACATAGGGATGCCAGGTACTGTTCCAGTAAAAGATGACGCGTTTGTGGACCTTCTCGTTAGTGTGATTGCGGGATTCTGGAACACGGGTTTCAAAAAGCAAATCCTGTTGAATGGGCACGGGCAGGAGTTTGTTATTCCAATTGCAATACACAAATTTGCGAAGATCTTCCAAGTGCCTGCCATGATATTCAATGTGAACTGGTATCACGCGATACAGGACAAATTCAAGACGAAAGACGAAGGGGGACCATACGAAACACCTTTCATTCACGCCGATGAAGTGGAAACTTCCTGGAGTCTTGCTCTATTCCCAGAATTTTGTCATCAAGAATGGGCAACTGATACCAATCCGAGGGGCTACATGCCTGAGGGTCACATAGACAAAGCAGGGAACCTCCTTCATAGAGCAATAGCCTGGTATGGACACGTGGGTGGCGGCCCAATAGAAGTTGCGGCCTACCCAGAGGGTGTTGTTGGCAAAGCAACCGCAGCTGACGCTGAAAAAGCCAAAGATGGAGTAGAAGCGCTGCTCGATTATCTGGAGAAGCTTGTTAATGATATCATCGAGACATTCCCGGCAGGTAAGTTACCACCGGCCAATGAGCTTTCTCAGCGGTCAGAAGAAGAACTTAAAGCTGCGATGAAGAAGCCCTTCGAGCCAGGATGGAGAAGCATCTACAGTTTAGGTAACATGTGGTGAAACGAATGTGTCAGCCCTTTGCTGGCACATCGCAATAATATTAAGGGGGGATTTTCATGAAGAAACTTCTTGTCCTACTTGTAACGTTGCTTCTTGTCGTGAGCGCTTTTGGCTACACGTTCTATGTTGTCTCACACGGCGGACCAGCCGACCCATTCTGGGGAGTTGTCATGAAGGGAGCAAGGGAAGCCGGCGAAAAGTATGGGGTCGATGTCGTGTATCTCGGACCAGAGAAGTTCTCTCTGAAAGAGTTCATAGATCTTGTGAACAGCGCTATCGTCAAAAGGCCTGATGGTTTAGTTGTGACAATTACCAATCCTGTTGCTCTGGACGAACCTTTGAGACACGCTATAGACATGGGAATACCAGTCATAGGTATCAACGTTCCTGATGAAAGACCGATCGACGAGAAGATCCCATATCTATGCTATGTTGGAATGAACGAATACCTTGCTGGTGTTTACGCTGGAAGAAGAATGTTGAAAGAATTCACTCCAAAAAGAGCTGTCGTGGCTATTCATGAACCGGGACACGCTGGACTGGAAGCCAGGGCAAAAGGAATAACAGATGTGCTCGCTGAAAAGAACATTCCTGTTGAAAAGCTTGACATTACAACTGATCCCACCAAGGCCTTAACATTGATGAAAAGCTATCTGACAAAGCACCCGGATACGGACGCAATATTCACACTCGGTCCACTCGGTGCGCACCCCGCAATTCAGCTCGTTGAAGAAGAAGAACTTGTCGGAAAAGTGAAGATTGGCGCTATAGATCTCACAACAAAGATCACAGATGCCATTAAGCAAGGTGTTATTGCTTTCACAATCGATCAGCAACAGTATTTGCAAGGATATTTGCCCATTGTTTTCCTTTATCTTTACAACGAGTACGGTTTGATACCACATGAAGATATTCTGACTGGACCTTCTATTGTTGACAAATCAAACGTCGACATAGTGGAAAAAACGGTGCAAATGGGATACCGCTGATAAAGTAAGAAACCCACTTTGGGGTGGCGACACACGCCACCCCATTGATCTGCCCGTATCTGGGAGGGATACTCCTTGAATGACCACAAGAAAAGTAGAGCCGGCGGAAATTTCCTTCAAATTCTGAGAATAAGGGAATTTGGAGCGATAGTCGGTATAGCGATATTTTTTGTCATCTTCTCCGTGATATCCGATAGATTTGTAACAATTGACAACTTGACAACCACTTTCACAATGGCCTCTGAGCTCGGAATTATAGCTATAGGTGTGACCATGTTAATGATCTCAGGAGAATTCGACCTTTCAGTTGGCGCTGCCTTTGCTGTAGGTCCGATGATATTTGCAATAATGATTAACAACGGTGTTAATGAATTTCTGGCAATTGCAGTTGCTCTTGCGCTTGGCGCTGGAATCGGTTTTGCAAACGGAGTGATAACAATACGCACAGGGATTCCTTCATTCATAACTACCTTAGGGATGATGATGTTCTGGAGAGGAATTCTGCTGGCAGTTACCGGGGGCTTCCCAATAATGCTTCAAAGAAATATTCCCCTGTTGAAATATCTCGGTGGACGTGTGGCAGGTGGGCTCCGATACTCGGCTCTGTGGTTCATAGTCTTGGCGTTTGTTTTCTGGATAATCCTTGAAAGAACACGATATGGAAATTGGAATTTTGCAACGGGAGGGAATATAGGAGCCTCAAAAGCTCTTGGAATTCCGACAACTCGCGTGAAATTGGTCAATTTCATGATATGCAGTGCGTTAGCCGTCTTCGCAGGGCTTACCACATTCGCAAGGTTTAAAATTGTCGATCCCACACTGGGACAAGAGATGGAACTGGAAGCAATAGCTTCGGCTGTTATGGGTGGAACACTTCTCACCGGTGGCTACGGCAGCATATTCGGTGCATTTATAGGGGCTTTAATGATCAGCATGGTGAGAAATGGATTGGTCCTTGCCGGAGCACCGGCGTACTGGTACAGGGCTTTCATAGGTGTGATTTTGATAATCGCCGCTGTGATAAATGCACGAATTCGGAAGAAGGTGGCCGGATGAGTGAAGAAATCGTTGCGATGAGAGATATTAAGAAAAGCTTTGGAAGAGTTCAGGCATTGAAAGGTGTGGATTTTCGTGTGAAGAAAAACGAAATTGTAGGGCTTCTCGGCGACAATGGCGCGGGAAAATCCACTTTGATAAAGATTCTTGTTGGATACTATCAGCCAGATCATGGAGAAATTTTCTTTGATGGAAAGAAAGTGAAATTCAGATCTCCCTGGGATTCAAGGCGACTCGGTATTGAAACGGTTTATCAGGATCTTGCGCTTGTGAACCTTATGCCGCTATGGCGAAACTTTTTCCTTGGAAGAGAAATGATAAAGAAGATTGGTCCAATAAACTACATAGAGCACAGAAAAATGAAACGCATTGCCATTGAAGCATTGAAGCAAGTGGGAATATCTCTCAGATCACCAGATGAGACTGTCGCTTTCATGTCAGGCGGTGAGCGTCAGGCTGTCGCGATTGCAAGAGCAATACATTTCGGGGCAAAGCTTCTGATTCTGGATGAACCTACCGCAGCACTTTCGGTTGGAGAAACGAAGATGGTACTCGAACATATTTTGAAAGCTAAGGAAAGAGGAATATCAGTGATATTCATAACTCATAACATATATCATGTCTACGAAGTGGCTGATAGGCTGGTATTACTGGAACACGGTGAAAAGATAGGTGATTACCGCAAGAAAGATGTGACACCTAAGGAAGTTATGGATATAATAGCCGCCGCCGCTGGTGTCAAGTGAGGGGAAATAGCGAAGATAAGAAAGGAGTGTCGAATTGATAAAGGGCATAGGAGTGAACATAGATACACATAGAATAAGTGGATCCTTCGATTCTTTCTTGAAAGAACTTTCCTTTTTTAAAACGCTGGGCTTCGATTATGTTGAAATTCCGGTAGCTGGTCTTGGAGTTATGTACGGTGGGGTTTTGGTTGAACCCATGATAAGAGCTATTCAGAATGCAATAGCTGATTCAGGGATGAAAATAACTGTTCATGGATCCGACTACGTGAACTTTAGAAGAGCCCGAAGAGAAGATCTGGAAATCTTCACAGCTACACTTGAATTCGCTGCGCGTGTCAACGCCGAAACAACTGTGTATCACTGTGGACCCATAGAGTTGGATAGCGTCAAGACCGCAAAGACGGCTGAGATAGAAACCTTGAAATCACTCTCTTTGAAAGCAGAGGAACTCGGCATCTCCATAGCTGTCGAGAATACAAATCATCTTGTAAGTGAGGTCATTCAAATTGTTGAAAAGGTAAACAGCCCCTTCGTTCGCCCGTTGATTGATGTTGGACATCTTTTCATATCGTGTAACTACAGAGGGGAAAGCTTCGAAAAAGAATTTAGGGTTGGTCTTGATTCTTGCATTGAACTTCATCTGAGCGATAATTTCGGCAAGTCAAAGCAGGACTTTGATGAAATAGTCGAGAAAAACTCTATGTATGTTTTTGGAATAGGAGACTTACATCTTCCTCTTGGATATGGGGCTATACCTTATGAAAAAATCTTTAAGTACATCAAAAATTCAAAATTCAGTGGGATTGTGATCTTAGAAATAAACGACATGAATCGGTTTAGAAACGATTATGCAGTTTGTTTGAGAACAATACGCGACCATTTAGAAGGGAGTGGATGATCTCTTGAGAATAACTTTTGTGGGGCACGTATCGAAAGATATAAACAAAACTCCTGCGGATACCAAAACAATTCCCGGTGGCGGTGTTCTCTATGGGAGCATAGCAGCCGCCAGACTCGGCGCTGAGAGTATTGCCGTAACCAAGTTTGCCCGAGAAGATGAGCATCTTTTTGAAATCATTCCCCAATCAGGTGTGGTACTTCAAAGACTTGACAGTAGAACAACTACAAGTATAGAAAACATTTACAAGAGCTCTAATTCTGATGAGAGAGAGAGTCGCGTGATATCACTCGCAGAGAGCTTTAAGAAAAGTGATGTTGAGGATATTAAGTCAGAAGCTATCGTCATAAATCCACTGTGGCACGGAGAATTCCCGGAACGTTTACTGAGTGTTGTTAGAGAAGGTACAGATCTTCTAATAGGAGACGCACAAGGTTTTTTAAGAAACGTGAAAGAGGATGGAAAAATGGTTTACACAATATGGGAAGAGAGATTTGAGTATATGAAAATGTTCGACATCTTCAAGGTAGATGCCAAAGAAGCCCGCACCCTTACGGGAAAAACAGATATTTTAGAAGCATGCAAAGAGATCAGAGAAATGGGCGTTAAAATAGTGCTCCTAACACACAAAAATGGCATCTGCGTGTACAACGGGCAAAGGATGTATGGAGCACCTTTCAGAACCTGGACATTAGAGGGGCGAACTGGAAGGGGTGATACATGCACGGCTGCATTTGTTGTTGGTTTGAAAAAACATCCATTACAGAAAGCCACAGAATTGGCAGCCAGGATAACATCTGAAAAAATGCAGTATGCAGGTCCCTATCTGGGCCAAAATCACGTATAGAAAGGGGAGGTGTTCAACGTGAAAAGGCTTTTACTGGTTTCATTTCTTGTGTGCATCTTTTTCGTTATGGGATTATCAAAAGACGTTCTTCACATGTATACGGCTCTTGATGAAAACGAGTGGCCTATCTACGTGAAAGCGTTCGAGGAAGCCACTGGAATTGATGTCCAAGTTGTTAGGATGTCCTCTGGAGAACTTCTGGCGAGGGTTGAAGCCGAAGCCAACAACCCTCAGGCGAGCATATGGTTTGGGGGACCAGCTGTAGATCAAATAGCGGCAAAGAAAAAAGGCCTTCTGGCACCGTACATCTCTGACATGACAAAAATGGTTCAGGAAGCTTTCAAAGATCCTGATGGGTACTGGGTTGGATTCTACTTCGGTGCAATAGGATTTGCCAGTAACTCTGAACAACTCGAAGAGCTGGGTGTAGATCCTCCAACCTCCTGGTATGACCTTCTGAAACCAGAATTCAAGGGAAGAATATCGCTGGCTTACCCGTACACTTCAGGCACAGCTTACACGGTTTTGGCAGCGCTTGTCGCAATAATGGGAGAAGACGAGGCCTTTGAATACTGGAAACAACTTCACCAGCAGATACATCACTACAACAAATCCGGATCAGCTTGTGTCACACAGGTTGGTCTTGGAGAAGTCACTGTTGGCATAGCGTTTGCTCACGATATTGTGAAAAAAGGAATATCCAAGGGTTACCCAGTTGTTCTAACATTCCCAAAGGAACCCACTGGATATGAAATTGGAGCGATGTCATTGATAAAGGGTGGCCCAGAACCAGAGCTTGCACAAAAGTTCATAGATTGGATGTTATCGGTTGATGCTCAAAACTTAATGGAACAGTGGTACAGAATTCCTCTTAATCCAGAGGCGGAAGTGGCCCCTGGCTCTGTGAAGATGGAAGACGTGAATGTGATCCCAATGGATTTTGTTTACTTTGGCAAAGAAAAAGACAGACTAATCGAACGCTGGAAAGAAGAAATTGAGTACGGATTTTGATTAACAGTGTGGCGCGACACGCTCGCGCCACATACTTCGCCCGGGAGGTCTCAGCAAATGTACATGGGAAGGCAACTTAAAAGAATATGGAATGAGCCTGTTCTCTTCATTTTAATAGTGAGCATATGGCTTCTGTTAGCGGTTTTCATACTGTATCCGCTGATAATGGTTGGAATGAAGAGTCTTCAACCAAAGGGAGCCTTTTCCCTCGATGTTTACAAAGATTTGTTCACTAAGAAGTACTTCAGAGTTCCTCTTTTCAACAGTCTAAAATTAGGAGCGAGCGTAGCAACAATCGGAGTACTAATTGGATACATATTTGCGTATGCCATAGTTAAGGTGCGAGTTCCACTTGGAAAATTTTTCAGAACGATCGCCACATTTCCAATTGTTTCCCCTCCTTTCGTAATAGCTTTGGCAGCGATTCTTCTGTTTGGAAGAAATGGGGTCATAACGCATCGCATTTTGAAAGACGCATTGAAGATAGAAATATACGGCTTTTGGGGACTGTTGATAGTCGAAACCTTGGCTTATTTTCCAACGGCTTTCATGACCATGGAAGGGATACTGATGTCTATCAATCCAGATCTTGAGGAAGCTTCATTGAGCCTCAAAGCGGGAAAGTGGAAAACGTTTTGGAAAGTCACCCTTCCTTTGTCCACTCCTGGAATACTCGCTTCCTGGCTTCTTGTTTTTTCACAATCGATGGCAGACTTCGGTAATCCCCTGATTTTATCTGGAAACTATCATGTACTGAGTGTTTCAGCCTACCTTGAAATTACCGGTTCTTACAGAATATCGTATGGAGCTGGACTCGCAATCATGCTTCTTGTTCCAACATTGGTGGCATTTGTCATACAGAAATACTGGCTTTCAAGAAAGTCATATGTTACCGTAACCGGGAAACCTTCTTCAATGAAGGCTTTAGAACCAAAAAGATATGTTAAGGTTCTTTTCACCTTTGTGGTTCTTCTTCTTGTTGCAACGGTCTTTTTGTTTTATGGAACCGTGTTGTATGGCTCATTCACAAAGCTGTGGGGAGTCAACCACACGCTTACGTTGGAGAATTATAGGTACGCTTTCGACAGCGGCCTGAGATACCTGAGAGATACAGTGATACTGGCATCCATAGCCACACCAATCTGTGGAATACTGGGAATAATGATCGCTTACATAGTTTCGAGGAAAGAATTTCCCACAAAGAGATTCATGGAAGCGACATCACTGTTGACTTTTGCCGTGCCAGGTACTGTTGTGGGAATTGGTTATCTATTGGCTTTCAATCAAAAACCTCTGGTGCTAACTGGTACAGCTTTAATAATAATTTTTCTGTTCATATTCAGACATCTACCAGTTGGGGTTCAAAATGGAGTTGCCGCGCTTTATCAGATCGATCGCTCTATAGAGGAGGCTTCACTGGACCTTGGATACAACAGTTATCAGACCTTCTGGAAAGTGACGATGCCGTTACTGATGCCGGCGTTTTTCACCGCTTTGTTCTACGCATTCGTAAAGAGTATGACAGCCATCAGTGCTGTCATATTCGTGGTTTCTGGCAAATGGAACCTCATAACAGTAAGGATTCTCGGCTCGGTGGAAAACAGTGATTTGGCTCAAGCTGCCGCTCTCAGCTACGTGTTGATAGGAGTTATCATTCTTGCGATGCTTATTCTCAGATGGCTTACCGTTAGCTTTTCATACCAAGAAAAGATCAGGAGGGCTACTGCATGACAGAATACTTTGTCGAGGCTAGAAATCTGGTCAAGGAGTTTAAAGAACCAGGAGGCAAATCTGTTGTAAAAGCGGTCAACAACATAAGCTTTGGTGTAAAGAAAGGGGAACTTGTAACTCTGCTTGGACCTTCAGGATGTGGAAAAACAACAACTTTGAGATTGATTGGCGGATTCGAGATAGCGACCTCAGGCGATGTTTTGATAGATGGGTCAGTTGTAAACGATCAGCCACCAAATCAAAGACCTACCGGAATGGTTTTTCAAAGCTATGCACTCTTCCCCCACATGAACGTCTTTGGAAATATCGCCTACGGTCTTAAAAACAAGGGGCTTTCAAGAGATGAAATAAAGAAAAAGGTGAGTCATATCCTTTCTGTTGTCGGACTTCAGGGTCTTGAAAAAAGGTACCCTGGTCAGCTTTCTGGAGGTCAACAGCAAAGAGTTGCTCTTGCTCGAGCTTTGGTCATAGAGCCGAAAGTGCTGCTTCTTGACGAGCCTCTTTCAAATTTAGACGCTAAGTTGAGGGAACAAATGCGCGTGGAGCTTAAGAAGATACAAAATCGTCTGAAGATCACAAGTATTTACGTTACCCATGATCAATTGGAGGCCATGACATTGTCAGATAGAGTTATCGTAATGAAAGATGGCCTCATCATTCAACAAGACGCGCCAGAAATGATTTATAGGTTTCCCAAAAACAAATTTGTGGCCAGTTTCATCGGAAAGGCAAATTTCTTGCCCGCAGAGATTGTCGCTTTCAAAGAAAACACTTGTCACGCTCGCTTGAACAACGGCAAAATCGTTGAAATACAGCTCAGAGACAACCACAATTTCAAAATCAACCAAAAGATTTTGCTCGTATTGAGACCGGAAGGGGGAAAGTTCACTTCTCCCTCTCAGGGAATTATTAGCGGCTCGGTTACTACAAGGATATATACAGGGGCTAACGCGTTTTTCGAAGTCACGACAGAGGATGGAACGTTCTCAGTAGAAATACAGAATCCGCTCTCACTGAGGCTTCCAGATTTGAATGAAAATGTGGGACTTGACTTCGACAGATCAACTGTCTCGGTGGTGGATCGCGAGTGATAAAACTTCTGGTTACTGATCTTGATGGAACGCTTCTTGACAAAGATCATCTCGTTAACCGCTGTGTTGCTTCCACGCTCGAGAAGATCCGTTCCATGGGACTTGATATTACATTTGCAACAGGGAGAGCTTTACATGCAACAAAACCTTACACAGAGGCCCTGAATATCGAAAAACCTGTCATATTACTGAATGGAGCTCGTATCTACGATCCCGTAGCCGACAAGTACTTAGTGCAGTACAGATTTCAGAAGAGTTCTGTTGTTAGAATCTTGAATTCGGAATTTACCAAGCGGGCAACTGTTGGGATATTCATAGAAGACGAAACATACCTGTGGAATGTTCACACTGGTGCATCTGATTACATCTACAGAGACGCCATGACCTACCGTTCTACGAAAGATCCTTTCAGTTTGGACCTTAACAGCGTTGTAAAAATCGTATTCTCGAGTTTTCCAGAAGTTCTAAACGATATCTACGAATCGTGCAAATTCGAGTTGAGAAACGCCGCTGAAATTGTTAGATCAGAAAGAGATCTAATTGAATTTCTTCCACCGGGAGTAAATAAGGGAACAGCACTTGAAAAACTTTGCAGTTTACTTGAAATCAAAATGGAAAACGTCATTGCCGTGGGCGATAGTTTGAACGATCTTCAAATGATTAAAAAGGCCGGTGTAGGGGTAGCCGTTGGAAACGCCAGTGAAGAAGTCAAGCGCGTCTCGAAAATAGTCCTCGGAGCTAACCGAGGTGAGGGTTTTAAAGAACTCATTGAACATCTTCAAAG
>Ga0190359_1000824_pt1 | contig 20731 bp, 14 predicted proteins | sample 48721823_MG_FD_161269 | JGI IMG/M metagenome (GOLD analysis project Ga0190359, IMG submission 161269) | Hydrothermal vent microbial mat bacterial communities from Southern Trench, Guaymas Basin, Mexico - 4872-18-2-3_MG | ecosystem: Environmental > Aquatic > Marine > Hydrothermal vents >... | reverse complement strand
CCCGGATTTTTTACTTAAAGCAATCGCCAACCACCCTTATTATCAACAGGTTTTTATTACACCTCCGTGGGAGAGTTTATGTAAAAAAGATCCTGTCAGAAGAGAATCATTTAATGAAGCTGTGGAGATTCACCAATTAATTGTACAGGTATACAAAGAATTAAAATACGAGCTGGTAGAAGTTCCTTTAACAGGAACAGGAGAAAGGACGAAGTATTTATTAAGCCGGATCAACCCGGAGGTTATTGGGCTACAAAATGGTAAGTAATATAACCTGATTGAAACCTGGGTGCTTTGGTGCTAAAATTAAAACGGGTACGCCGGGCAGCTTTTCTGGCAGCCTGGATAAAGCAGGATTTACGGGTATCTGTTTCGTCGGGGTTGACCGTAGCCAATTCTACTTTACCACGTTGATTTACGCGAATATCAATTCGCACCGTTGCACTTCCTTCACATTGATATACAGGTACATTAAGATAGGATACCTCACGGTTTTCAAGATTGAAATAAATATTTGTCGGACCTTCATAAATCTTCTCTTCTTTGGTTTTTTTTGCCTGAAAGAAATCCAGAGGCTGAGTTTGCATATCAGGTAGTTCGTGATCATTCGGATTAAGATTATTCTCTTTAATAATATTGTTCACAGCTTTATTGATTCTGCTTGTAACAATCTGCTCCACGGCCTTTCCTGATACCCGGTAATTTTTATAATCATCATATTTCTCAATACGGTCTTCTTTCTGATTCACGGCAATATTGCGGGCTTTACGATGACTGGGAGTGATTATTTTCTCCGGTATCCGTTTTGCAGTTTCCAGGGCAGCCAGTTCCTTGACCGATTTCAGGTCGAGATATATCCAGGAATCCTCGGCCGCCTTGGGATTACCTATTTTAATTATCAGAAAGAAAACGATTACCAAAGCATGAAAAAGAATGGTACCGATCACACCGTATTTTTTCACCTGTATTTTTTCTATGGTAACAGGTGACCAGGGAAGCAAAGCGATAACCTTGTCAATCCATCTCCATGGAGCCTCCAATGCATCCCCGATCTTTTGTACCATCTTATTTGGTCGGCGTACCATCATCTTTCAAAAATAACCATAATAGATTTCAGATCAGGAAATTTAATGTAGAATCTCTATGTAATACCCCTTAATGCTTGTATCTGCCTGATTATCAACACCGAATAGTAATTGATATTTAGTTTAAACTACCCGGTCGCACTTAAAATCTAAAGTATTAGTTAAAAAAAGACCGGCCAAAAGCCGGTCTTTTTACATTACAAATTACAGGAACTAATAACGCCTTATCTGGTCTTGGTCATGTAGCACAATCTCCGGTTTATTGTCCCACGTTTCGATTAAACCCACTACCCAAACATTCTCATTCTGGAAATACCAGGTTGGAGTCAGACTGATTTGTCTGGCGATATGACGTGGGATGACCACGCTGAAATCATGATAGGGAAACGGTTGACCGAAATAGAGGTAATAATTTTGATCTTCTGATGAATAGTATACCTCTTCGACACGGCCATATACTCTTTTCACATAACCCACATAAGCTGAAGCATCATAAGCAGATAGTGTTTCAATGTAGTCTCCGTACTCATAATACCAGTTCCTGCAGGTCGGATAATAGAATATAAAACGGTTAAGCAGGGTGGGGGTCCATACCAGATCAATATATACCGGCCTTCTGTAAGGATAACGCATTCTTCGTATCTCAATGGATATCGGCCGGTAATAATAGTTTCGGTTAACCACCCTCATGACTCTGCGTGCAACCGGTTTCGTGACCGCACGTCCTCTGGTAACTGTTCTGGCTGCAGCAGCAGAACGACTTGCACCGGATGAGCGTCTTACGGCACCCGACCTGCCTGTATCAGACGAGCGCGAAACGTTGTTTCTGCTTCTTGTGGATGCAGATGCAGCATTGGTATTCGGCAGATTACTCCTACCTCTTGTCACAGAAGTAACAGATCTTACTGATTTGCTACTGTGTGTTCTGGAGAAACGGTTTACAGATCGTGAACGGTTCTTCTGACCGTTGTTACGCAACGATGTTCTTCCTTTGACACCGGAAGGTATCGATGAACGGGTTGAACGAACCGTATTTTTTTTCGTTGCAGTATGCTGATTCGAACGTTTAACCGGTGCCACTGACTTAGGTTTTGTTTTTTGAGATGAGAAGCGAGCGGTATTGCCCGAACGTTTTACCGAAGACCTGCTAACCTGACTGCTTTTCGATTTGGATTGTCTGGCCCTTCTGGTCGCCTGGGGAGATGCAGTCATCCCTGCTGCCAGAAGAATTGCCAGGAGGATATATTTTTTCATCGCTATGAGTATTAGTTAAACATCTGTTATCAATATTGCAAATGACCTGCCAAATCTTGAATTACAGGATAGTTTGTGTATTATGAGTTCGTGAATGTGTTTTATTACCTCGTATTTGTGTATCTTCAACTCAACTAAACTTAACCTGATCTCATTATGAAACGAAGAACCTTTCTTAAAACCTCGGCCATTGCGGCTGCAGGAACTTCAATTCTTCCGATGGCTGCCTGTAATACAAAAAAACGCCGGATCGGATTACAGATCTACAGTGTACGAAACGCGCTGAACCGTGATTTGGAGGGTACACTTGCTGCTATAGCCGGAATGGGATATCAATTAATTGAACATGCCGGTTACCGAAACGGATTGATCTATGGGAAAAGACCCGGAGAATTTAAAAGGCTGATTGATTCATTAGGAATGAAACTGGTTTCAGGGCATGTGGGCATAAACCTTTCGGGTAGAGAAGATGATTGGAAAAAAGTTATTGCCGACAATGCGGAAGCCGGACTGGAATTTTTCGTGGTACCATCCATCGCAGGTGCATTCAGGGACACCCCTGAACATCTGACTCAAACTTGCCACTCTTTTAACAAGCTCGGTACCCTCTGCAAAGAGTATGGTATGACATTTGGATATCACAATCATGCTCATGAGTTTACCCGTTTAGGAAATCAGTTACTTTATGATCAAATAGTACAACAAACGGATCCTGATCTGGTTACCATGGAACTTGATATATACTGGGCTATAAAGGGCAAGGCTGACCCGGTTACTTTGTTTCAACAATATCCGGGGCGCTTTAAATTATGGCATGTTAAGGATATGGAAGCCGGAGATGAAGGATTTTTTGCTGAGGTGGGATATGGGGTAATCGACTATAAAACTATTTTTCAGGCAGCCTCAACTGCCGGATTAGAATATTATTTCGTAGAGCAGGATGCCAGTCGTCGTGACCCCCTGGAGAGTGTCAGAATGAGTGCAGAATACCTGAAAAAACAGGATTGGGCAGGGTAGGGGAATGTTGCAGGTTGTTGGTTATAAGATGTTAGATATTAGATGTTGGATATTGGATATTGGTTGTTGGATATTGGTTGTTGGATGTTGGATTAGAAGTTGACGGGGTTTAAGTGCTGTGAGGATTGTGCTTTTTCATAAAAATAAATAGCTGCGTATAGATCGAATAAAGCCATGCCTACTGATTTAAAGAGGGTTGTGTGATTCTTTGATGAAAGATAAGCAGGATTCTTTAAAATTTTTCCTGCCGTATATATATTATCAAGGTTTAGCAATTCCTGATGAACCGGGTCAATAAGATCCCCGGATTCAGTAATCGCGTGTTGTGTATCAATTATACAGAGATCCAGACATTTAAAAATTGCATCCGGCAGTTCTCTCATCCCGGGTTGATAGGAACCAATTGCAATATAATGCCTGTTTCTGAGTAATCCGGGGTCATCCGGTAATACCGGAGACCTGGCAGTTGTGGCGGTAATGATCAGTTGGCTGTTGATGACCAGCTCTTCTGCATTTTTACACGGATGTAATTCAATACCAGGCAGATGAGGTTGCAGAGCGGAGATGAACTGGTTCAATCGCTCATTATTTGCATCAAAACAGTTGACTTTCTTAACCGGCCGTACGGCGCAGGCAAAGCGGATTTGCTGAAACCCCTGCACTCCTGTTCCAATCAGGCCGGCAGTTTGAATATCCGGAGGAGTGGTCAGGCGGATGCCTGCTGCTGAAACTGCAGCAGTCCGTAAAGCGGTCAATTGGGCCCCGTTGAGCAACGCCAGGGGCTCACCGCTCAAACCATCATTAAGTAATACTGCTCCATAAAGAACCGGATGATGTTGTTGCGGGTTATCCGGGAAAAGAGAAACCAGCTTCGTGCTGAAATACTGTTTAATTATAGCAGGCATCAACAACAGCGTTTTGTGGTCCCATTCAACATGCATCCGCTCAGGCATCTGGCATACCCCTTCTTCATCGTCCCTCATGGCTTGCTCCATACGGTCAACCAGGTCACCATGAACAATCATTTGATTCATGGTTTCCGCATCGATCACAATCATAACTTATTATTTAATTGGCTTATTTGGATCTCAAGACGTTTGGCTGAAGGAGTCATGGATAATCCTCCTAGAGCAGTGCAACGCAAGGTATGGGGAAGGGAATGGCCTACTTCAAGCATTGCTTTAACAGTCTCATGAAAAGGGATTACCGGATCCACACCGCCCAATGCCAGATTAGCTGCTGTCAGGGCATTAGCGGCAGCCAGGGCATTCCGGCCAAGACAGGGGATTTCAACCCGGTTAGCCACCGGATCACATATTAATCCCATTACATTTTGTAGCGCGATGGAAGCTGCGTTAAAGGCGGTTTGCAAATTACCTCCTGCAATTTCAACCAAACCACCAGCAGCCATTGCTCCGGCTGCGCCTGTCTCAGCCTGGCATCCTGCTACTTCTGCAGCAAATGTAGCTTCTGATCCGATAAAAAGTCCGATTAACCCGGCAGCCCAAAAAGCATCAGGAAGGATATCCGGAGGCAAATTTTGCTCATCCGCCAATCCGAACAGGCATCCGGGTAATCCCCCTGCTGCACCGGCAGTGGGAGCCGCAACAATCACACCCATACTGCTTTTAACTTCCATGATAGCTGTAGAGTAGGCCAGCATCCGGTTTAAAGGGCCGGCAGGTATTAAGCGTCCGGACTTCCTCTTTTGCTCAAACAGGGGGGCTTGTGCACCCATGAGCCGGTCAGAATAATTTGTCCCGAGCAGCCCCGTATCAATTGCCGATCTCCAGATAGTGATCAGTTCTTTCATCATCCGGTTTAATTGAATTTTACTTTCCCCTGACCGGAGCAGTTCGTAAGACCTGGCTACATCTGAAGTTTTTAATAATGGGTACTCAGGATGGGCTAATAATTCCTGTGAAGAATTGAATGGCAAACCGGTTTTGGTAAACTTTCTGACCGGCATGACCGGATATAATGATCTTTTTTGCCCGTTAATATTCAGAATAACTGTTTCATCGCCATAAATATGAACTTTCTTTTCATTTATCATGATCAATTCAATCATTCCACCACCTGTAGATAATGCAGTACAGGTTATGGGTGAAGAGTCTTTCTGATAAATAGTACAACGATAAGTATTAGGATGATCAGCCTGATATTCAGTTATATGGAACTCCAAATTGAGTCTTTTTTCATGAGCAATATCCAGAGCACGGGGCATTTCAGGGTCAGTCATTTCCATACCCAGCAACCCGGCTGCCAATCCCATATCAGAACCTTGTGTATGATATGTGGTAGCGAGTGAACCACCCTGATGAAAATCGAAAATCACCCGGTTAGGTTGTTCTCCGGCCAAGTCTCTTAACAGTCTGCCTATCCGGTAGGCTCCTGCCGTATGGGAGCTTGACGGACCCCGCATTACAGGTCCCAATACATCATTGAAAATACTTGGGGGATGATTATTCATAGGCTCATTTTAATTAGCTCGGGTTAGAAGTTCATCGATTTTCATCTTTTTGCCAGATTTCACCTTCAAATAGTAGAGTCGTTACCAGGAAGATGTTTTTCAGATACATTTACTAATCAATTATTATGATCCAAATCCTGCAAAATCGTTTTATTTATTGTTACAATTTTAACTTTTTTTTGATTTATTCTGCTACAGGATGTTGAAATTCTATTTTTTAAATGTCCTATAATTAATATTATGTTAAATTTTATATATTAAAATAAAGTCCAAAATCCCATCATTCAAAGCAACAATCCACTTTACCCTAAACTTCTATCTTTGGTCTTAAGACTTTGGACTTTATTTTTTATACGGTAATTCTACTTCAACTCATCAATTTTTTTCTGTATCTCCTTAAATTTATCGTTCATTTTAAACCGATAATATATGGTTCTTAATCCTGTTAAAAGATTGGCATCATTTGGGTTAAGTTCATAAGCCTTTTCATAATAAGGCAATGCCTCTTTAAAATATTCATCCACTTTAGCGACCGCTTTTTTATATCCTTCAGTGTCATCCAATGGAATATTTGCAGCAGCATCGTTTGCTTTAACTCCTTTATTAAAATAAACCGTACCCAGGTTGAACCAACCATCGAAATACTTATCGTTCAGTTCTACGGATTTTTTATAAGCTTCAATGGCTTTATCCGGCTTGTTGTTCCGTTCAAGAGCAATTCCGTAAACAAACCATAATGATGGATTATCACCCTCTTTTTGAAGCGCCTTTTCAATAAAACCGTATGCTTCATTGATCTGTTCAATTGACAAGTAATAATTAATCAGTGAAATAACCAGGTTATTGCTGGTATCGGGATAAGTGTCAATACCTTTTTTTAATGTCTGTATATAAGCGGTGCTATCTCCTTGTGCAAGATATACGTCGGCAAGATACTTATATACTCCAGCACCGCCGTACTTATAGTCGATAGCTTTTTGATAGTATTTTTCAGCTTTATCATACTTACCTGCCTGATCGGCGGCAATAGCCGCATTAAAATAGGCACCGGTATCTAATTGATTGATATAGGGTAATCTACCAATTGCAAGAGCCGTTTCAAATGATTCCAGTGACTCATCATACTTTTTCTGTTGAAATTCTTTAGACCCCTTATTAAAGAATTCAGCAGCCGACATAGTTAAACGAAATATCAGTTTGTCCGTATAACGGTTTTTCACGTCCAGTTCTTTTGCTTTAACAAAAGACTGGTACGCAACCTTTAACGGGTTTGGATCGAGGTTCTTGAACTTTTTGTCTTTAGACTGGTATATTTTATAGTAAACCAAGCCTCTGTAGAACCATGTTTTAGCTTTAGTACTGGTTTTCGGGTGTTGTGCGGCATCATCGATAGCTTGTTTAGCTTTATCGAGTTCATTGTATTCTGGTTTCATCAGATTCCAGGCAGTAACAACCTTATTGCTTTGAGCCCAAACAGCACCAAAAACGGTCAATAGTGTCACAAATAATGCAAAGCGTTTCATGTTTGTTAGTGTTTTGTCATTAATTACAAAAATAAATAAAACTAGTTGTGTTTCAAATCCTTTTATCAACTCAATTGTAGCAAATACAAGAAATTCTACCGGACTTCTTCGATTTCACCGGTTTTGTCGATATCACTACCGTTGCTGTTAATAGCAACTTTAGTTACAGATGCGATAGAATCATTTTCTTTCAGGTTGATCACTTTAACACCCTGTGTAGCGCGTCCCATTACACGAATCTGGTGAACAGGGATCCGGATTGTCAGTCCTGACCGGTTAATTATCATGATATCGTGTTCATCCATTACACCAAGAATACCAATCAGTTTACCGGTTTTTTCAGTCAGGTTCATAGTTTTAACTCCTTTCCCTCCCCTGTTGGTCATCCGGTAGTCTGAAGCAGCTGAACGTTTGCCATAACCATTTTCAGAAACTACCAGGATATCCTCCTGGTCATTTTCCACACAAACCATACCAACCACTTCATCTTTTGTATCTGAAAGAGTGATCCCTCTTACACCTGAAGCTGTTCGCCCTACTGAGCGCACGGCACTTTCATGAAACCTGATTGCTTTTCCGGATTTTACAGCCAGCAGGATTTCATGGTTTCCGTTAGTTAATCTGGCACTTAGCAATTCATCCCCGTCTTTAACGGTAATGGCATTAACTCCATTCTGCCGTGGTCTGGAATAGGCTTCAAGAAGTGTTTTTTTAATGATTCCCCGTTTTGTGTTCAGTATAATATAGTGACCGTTAATAAATTCAGTATCAGATAGATCTTTAACTTTCAGATAGGCCATGACTTTATCGTCAGGTTCAATATGTATCAGGTTCTGAATAGCGCGACCCTTACTGGTTCTTGAGCCCTCAGGAATTTGATATACCTTGAGCCAGAAGCACTTACCTGTTCTCGTGAACAATAAAATGGTACTATGCATGGAAGCAATATAGATATGCTCAATAAAATCCTCATCGCGTGTAGATCCTCCACGTGATCCGACTCCTCCCCTACCCTGAGTTTTAAAATCTGTTAACGGGGTTCGTTTAATGTATCCCAGATGTGAAATGGTCAGGACCATATCCTCATCGGCATAAAAATCTTCAGGATTAAAATCCTCTCCGGCATACTCAATTTCGGTTCGTCTCGGATTTTCGTATTTTTCTTTAATCTCCTGCAGTTCATTTACAATGATCTCCATGCGCATCTCTTTATCATTAAGCAGACGATGGTAATATTCGATCATTTTCTGCAATTCATCGTACTCTTCCCTGATTTTATTCCGTTCCAAGCCGGTTAAACGGTGCAACCTAAGATCCAGGATAGCTTTGGCTTGAATTTCTGTCAATCCAAAATTATCCATAAGTCCGTTTTTCGCCTCTTCGGGAGTTTTTGAGCCACGTATCAGCTTGATTACTTCATCCAGATGGTCGAGCGCGATTAAAAGACCCTCAAGGATATGGGCACGTTTTTCGGCCTGGTCAAGTTCGTAACGGGTCCGGCGGATTACAATTTCGTGTCTGTGGCCTATAAAATTATCTATGATCCCCCTAAGTGTCAGGAGTTTAGGACGGCCATTGACCAAAGCAATGTTATTGACCGAAAAGGCAGTTTGCAGAGGCGTATGTTTATATAAATTATTAAGTACAACATTGGCAATGGCATCTTTCTTCAGATCATAGACAATGCGCATACCATTTCTGTCAGATTCATCATTTACGTTTGAGATTCCCTCGATTTTCTTTTCATTAACCAATTCGGCGGTTTTCATAATCATCTCCGCCTTATTAACCAAATAAGGAATCTCGGTAATCACAATTTTTTCACGACCATGTGGAGTGGTTTCAATATAAGCTTTACCTCTTAATATAATTCGGCCCCTGCCGGTTTCATACGCATCTTTAACCCCCTGGTATCCATAGATAATCCCTCCGGTAGGAAAATCAGGAGCAAGAATATGCTTAATAAGCTCATCAAAGGAAATTTCAGGATTTTTTATCACCGCAATTGTGGCATCAATTACTTCAGACAGGTTATGTGGAGGCATATTAGTAGCCATTCCCACTGCAATACCGGAAGCACCGTTTACCAGCAAATTAGGAATCCTTGTTGGTAAAACGGTGGGTTCTTTAAGAGAATCATCAAAATTCAGTTGAAAATCAACCGTCTCCTTGTCAATATCTGCCATCATTTCTTCGGCCACTTTTTGCATGCGGGCTTCAGTATATCGCATAGCTGCAGGACTGTCTCCGTCAATAGATCCGAAGTTTCCCTGACCGTCAATCAGCGGATAACGCATCGACCAGTTCTGTGCCATCCTGACCATAGCCATATACACACTACTGTCACCATGAGGATGATATTTCCCTAACACCTCTCCGACAATACGTGCAGATTTTTTAAATGGCCGATTAGATAAATATCCCAGTTCATGCATCCCGAAAAGTACTCTCCTGTGTACCGGTTTCAATCCATCTCTCACATCAGGCAATGCACGCGATACTATTACCGACATGGAATAGTCGATGTAAGATGACTGCATCTCCTCATCGATATTAATCTTAATGATCTTTTCTTCTGTTGACATAAGATTTTAATCAAAAAATCGGATATCACTATCCGAAAAATAATCCCACAAAATTATCATTTTTTCTGCATTCTCCGTTAATCAAAATGATATATTTCAAACACCTGTTGTTAATAATTGGCTTGGTATTTGATTACTTCTGTCAGAAAAAAATTGGTTACTTTTATGAAACATTATCATGGTTATTCTGTCATACTGACAGAGAGCAATGATTGAGCAACAGTATTATGGATTCGAATCTCAGTAAAAGAATGAAGGATGTGCTGACTTTCAGCAAGGAGGAGGCTATTCGGCTGGGCAATGACTTTATTGGCACGGAACATATTTTTTTAGGCATATTGCGTGAAGGTGAAGGGGTTGCCGTAGATACACTGATTAATTTAGGTGTTGATTTACCCGAAGTTAAGAAAATGATTGAGCAGCGTGTCAGGCGTCAGAATCCTGAAGCAATTGGTCTTCCTGAAGAGCTGCCATTACTGAGAACAACGGAGAAAGTGTGGAAACTGGCACATCTCGAAGCCATGTCGCTGAAGAATCCCGAAGTCAACACCGGTCATCTTTTGATGGCCATGTTGAAAGATGAGAATAGCATTGTCACACAAGTGCTTGAAGAATTAAAAGTTGATTACAGGCAGGTCAGGCAGCAGATGGTCCAGGATATGCCGGTTTCAAGAGCTGAATTTCCTGAGGATGAAGAGGATGCAGATCATCCGGATCCTCCGCCACGTGGTGGCATTAAGGGGACCAAAAGCACTTCCGACACACCGGTTTTGGATAATTTCGGAATTGACATTACACGTGCCGCAGAAGAAAACCGGCTTGACCCCATTGTGGGTCGTGAGACAGAGATTGAACGTATTGCTCAAATTCTGAGTCGTCGTAAAAAAAATAATCCGGTTTTAATCGGCGAACCGGGAGTAGGTAAATCGGCTATAGCAGAAGGGCTGGCGCTACGGATTGTTCAGCGTAAAGTTTCGCGGATTCTTTTTGGTAAACGTGTGGTTGCATTGGATATGGCATCAATTGTTGCCGGAACCAAATACCGTGGGCAATTCGAAGAACGGATGAAAGCCATTTTGAATGAACTGGCGAAAACAAATAATGTCATCCTCTTTATTGATGAAATTCATACTATTGTAGGAGCAGGCGGTGCTACAGGTTCGCTGGATGCAGCCAATATGCTAAAGCCCGCGCTGGCCAGGGGGGAGATTCAGTGTATTGGTGCTACTACTCTTGACGAGTATCGGCAGCATATCGAAAAAGACGGAGCTCTGGAGCGAAGGTTTCAGAAAGTCATTGTAGATCCCACTTCCCCTGAAGAAACCCTGGAAATCCTGAACAATATTAAAGATCGCTACGAAGAACACCATAATGTTAATTATACAGAAGCTGCCATCAAGGCTTGCGTGAAACTGACACAACGTTATATAAGTGATCGGCATCTTCCGGATAAAGCAATTGATGCATTGGATGAATCGGGATCGCGCGTGCATATTTCCAATATTACGGTACCTGATAAAATTCTACATATTGAATCGCTTATTGAAGAAACCAAGAAAACTAAAATTGAAGCGGTTAAAAATCAGGACTTTGAACTTGCAGCTCGACATCGTGATCAAGAAAAACAATTGATCCTTGAACTTGAACAAGAAAAAGATCTCTGGGAAAAAAGTCTGGAAGACAACCGTCAGACAGTAGATGAAACCAATGTCGAAGAAGTGGTAGCCATGATGACAGGGGTTCCCGTTCAAAGGATAGCCCAAGCTGAAGGAGCCCGGTTAATGAATATGGAGCATGAGTTACGTCAAAAAATTATCGGCCAGGATGAAGCAATTAAGAAAATTGTTAAAGCAATTCAAAGAAACCGGGCAGGCTTGAAAGATCCCAATAAACCCATAGGCTCTTTTGTATTTCTGGGCCCGACCGGCGTTGGAAAAACACAACTGGCTAAAGTACTGGCTGAAACCCTGTTTGACAACAAAGATGCTCTGGTGAGAATCGACATGAGCGAGTATATGGAGAAATTCAGCGTTTCGCGATTGGTGGGCGCACCTCCGGGTTACGTGGGTTATGAAGAGGGAGGACAACTTACAGAGAAAGTACGCAGAAAACCATACTCTGTGGTGCTCCTGGATGAAATTGAGAAGGCACATCCTGACATTTTTAACATCCTGCTGCAGGTTCTTGATGATGGCCAACTAACTGACAGTCTGGGCAGAAGAGTGGATTTTAAAAACACTATTCTGATCATGACTTCCAATATCGGAACTCGCCAATTGAAAGATTTTGGTCATAGTATGGGATTCTCAATCAAAAGCGGAGAAGATACTGCCAACGAACACCAGAAAAGTGTTATCCAGAAAGCGTTGAATAAAACTTTTGCACCTGAATTCTTAAACCGGATAGATGATGTCATCATTTTTAACAGTCTAAGTAAAGAGGATATTTATAAGATTATTGATATTGAACTACTTGGGCTCTTTCAGCGGATCAATCAATTGGGTTTCAAAGCAAGAATTTCCAATTCGGCTAAAGAATTCCTGGCTGAAAAAGGATACGACCTCAAATTTGGTGCCCGGCCTTTAAAAAGAGCCATTCAGAAATACCTTGAAGATCAGATGGCTGAAGTAATCATCGATTCCCCCGTTAAAGAAGGAGATACTTTATCAATCAGTCATAATAAAAATAAAGAGAAACTTGCAATCAAAGTACTTTCAGGCAAACATAAAGCGTCTGCTCAAAAGTAAATGATATTTTTTTGTATTTCTTGGTTATTTTTTTTTGAAGATGAACAATATGGTATAGAATTTGTACGTTAATTATGTAACGGATTCGAAAAAAGAATTCGTTACCTGACAGATCCCATCTGTCTGAGGTACTTTTTCATAGGTTTAGTTTTAGGTTTAGGTTTCAGTAAGGCCCTCTCCCCAAAGAGGGTCTTACATTTTTATAGGGGCAGGTAAAAAATTTTGGCTAATCAATAAATAAATTCTAATTTTGCCAGACGTTTTTAAAAACTGATTCAGTAGCTCAGTTGGTAGAGCACATCCCTTTTAAGGATGGGGTCCTGGGTTCGAGACCCAGCTGAATCACAACTTCTTCAGCAGTACATCGGCAATTCGCCTATATCCAGCCGTATTAGGGTGCAATCCATCAACAAAGAGTGTTTCATCGATTTTGCCATTGGGCAACAACAGTCCCTCTCCAAGATCAGCATAACCGATATTCAGTTTTCCGGCCAGTTGTGCATATTTCAAGTTCAGGAGTCTGATCCTTTCTTCTTGATTCCTTCTTGGGTAAAGACCGGTCAACAGAATTTTAGATTGGGGTTGTCTGTTGATAATAGCTTTTAGAAGCAGTTCCATTCCTTCAAGAATTTCTTCGTCACTATTGAGTTGCAGGTTATTGGTTCCAATATTGATAATAACCCTGTCAGCCAGGTATCCATCCAGTTCATCGTGATATACACGCCATAGAACATTCTCGATGCGGTCCCAGCCGAAACCAAAATTGCGTGTTCCCAATGGATCCAAAACGGCTTTCCATGAATCCACTCCCCGGTGCAGGCGATGCTCAGGTTCACCTGCCCAGTAATGGGTGATGGAATTTCCGATAAATATAGTGCGTGGTGGCTGTTCTCTGTTTAATCGTAATAAGGTTTCATGCCGGGCTTCCCAATCATACATGGCAGGCTCGCGATATTGGGTGCAAGGTTGTGTAGTTAACACCTTACCAACCGGTTCATTTAAAATCTCCCGAAGTTTCTTTTCATAGGCATTGGCATAATACTGCATTCCGAGATCACTGGAATGGGTTCCATCCACCATAGCATCCAGCGGCATGTTAATCTCTTTACGTGTAAGGCGGTAGATACCGGTAAATCCCTCCGATTTCAATTGTGCGAATGCCTCAGCCTGCACTTTGTTGACATCCAGATAAGCTTTTCGCCTAATGCGGTTTATTGATCCATCCGCATAACCGTCGTGATCGGTCAGAAGCACAGGCACGCCGGGGTGATTATTTTTCAGGCTTCTGACCGATTCGATTATTCTTTTAAACACCTCTTCAGTGGAATACATGTGCTGGTTCCACAAATTAGGCAGGCAATCGAGAATATAAATCTCAGGATCCAGTTCATTCATCAGATTGATCAGTTCAGGTTCCAGCCGTCCATTACCTGAAAAAGCAAGATTAATAAGTGGTCGATCCATTTCCCTGGCGAGGATATTGGGCCAGGCCATACCGGGTCTTGATGCGCAGGCTCCATGGGCAATTGAAGTGCCATAAACCACAATTGGTTTTTCAGCACGAACCGGAAGTGGAGAAAACAAAGCCTTATCTGGTACGCCAATCTCCATCCAGGCAACAGTATTATATAGAGGCAGACTCAGTCTATACTCCCTGCCGAGTTTATGGTAGCGATCATTGGGATTGATATTTTTAAACCGGCAGACAATGGTATCCGCAAAAGCGTATCGACCGGCAGACCAAAGCCACCTGCCATCGCTGTTTTTTGCATAAAGATCCAATCCGCTCACCCCGGTTGGAGGCATATGGTTCATACCAAACCGGCTCTTGACCACATAACGTACGATGATCTGGCTGGCATTGGTTCTGAATCGAATCATCAAGCCCGATGCATTTTGTGAAAGGTTCCATACTGCATTTCTGACCGTGCTTTTTGCCCGGGGAGGAAGGCGGAAATAGGCACCTTGCATTTCGTCCGGCCATCCCTGGCCTTCAATAACATGGAATCCTGCATTTTGTGGATTCCACCAGTGGATTTTTTGAACTGGTTGAGCATGGATAAATAAAAAGGAACCCAGTAAAACGGTCAGTGTAAATATTCTTTTCATGACAACTGGTTATTTTTCTAGAAATCGATCGGTGTAGGTTTGTTTCTGGCGAGCCATCTCAAAGAATAGGTCCAAGGGAACTATTTCAAAATCAGGGCCCAGACGGTTCAGAATAGATTGAACCCTGGTAATATTGCTCCATTGCCTGACATGCATCAGCAGAAAATATGGCCGGTCACTGTTAATTCTGGCCAATTCCTGTAAATCAGCAACGGCATCTTCTTCAGGCCGGTCGGGTGAAAGATAGTAATCATAACTCAGTACCGGTTTGCCATTTGCCTTTCCAAATGTGTACGAAGGTGAATAGCCGTTGATAAGGCCCAGGATCCCGGGCATATCTTTAAAGTAGGCCTTTACAATATTTTCAGGCAGTTCTGTATTTCCTTTCAGGGTTGAACCTTCGGAATAGTCCATAATTTCAAAAATATTCAGGTCAAGAATATTCATCAAGCGACAGGCTTCCTGAATCAATTGCGGTAATTGAGCAGGTGGTACGGCTTTTGGGTACATATACCCCGGGCCACCCAAAGCGCCTATAAAGTAATCATTTGGCGTGGCCTGGCGATAAAAATATTCCATCAGAGCCGGTGCCAGCCAAACCCAGTTCATGGTCACTTCCCAGGCGTAGGGGATGTTTCCTCTTCCGGGCTGGTTCCAGGCACCAAGTCCCAGACAGTCAGTTTGCACACAGGCAATATACACTTTCTTACCTGGTTTCACTTTAGAATTTTTCTTTAGGTTGTGATGGTTTTCGAATTTAAAATACGGTGTAGCTTTTACCAGAGATGAAAAACTCATATTCGGCAAAGTATGCAATCCTTCAACCCGTAATCCGTGGCTGGAACAGAGTGTTACATGATCCCGCTCCTTATCTTTTGCATAAGAATGCCACCCGAAAACCATTCCCATGGGATTCATATTTTGTAAAATATGATCTGCAAGTCGATACTCCTCACGATTCCCGGGATTAGTTGACAGATCCGTAAAGAAAGCATGCTGCTTCATTCCCCAGTCGGCCACCCCCGGTTTCATAACCTCTCCCGATTCACCACCCAGCCAAACGATGTAATCTTTTGAACATCTTTCTCCATAGGTTTGGTAGGCCCAAAGGTAGATTTCGGCATCTGTTTTTCCGTAAAAAGCATCTCTGAGATCTTTTACACAGGGAATTCCCATTTGATCCATCATAGGTTTCAGTGATTCATCTATTACCAGGGCGTTTTCAAGACCGGCAATAGTATAGGCCACCACCAAAGAGGTTCTGGATTGATTATTCCACAGAACGTAACCTTTTATATCTGCTCTGAAGAGATCTATCGCCTTTCGTAGTGATTTCAACTCTCTGAAAGTATAATAGAGTTCGTCCTGAAAATATTGGAACAGATCAGGTGTAAAGCGAAAATCCCAATCAGAAGGATAAATCAGGTATAATTGCGGGGAAGTATTGTTGACCAATCCTTCGAGACTGATCCAGCAAGCTTGTTCAGGCAGGCCCCGGTTAATTGTCCAACCGTTCGTCATCCGGTGATACCAGGCATATTTTGAGCCCTTTCTTTTAAAGCGGTAAATAACCGGTTGATCCTCTCCTCTCGATTCTCGCCTGATGGTCATTTCGAGGATATCCCAGGCTGCATCGTATCGTAATTCATTATGGCTTATAAAAGTGTATGATCCCTGGGAGACCAACGCTTTGTATTTTTCATCATAACGAAGCAGGTATTGTTGCCCATCATAACTTCCTTTAACGATTCTTCGATCCCTGTTTGATACTTTAACGCCCATAAAGGGATTGGTCGGAAAAACACGGCTGTTCACCTGTATTTTAGATTGTTTTCGCCTGATGGGAATGACCAGTGTATCGATAAAAGAGCGATCTCCGTTTCCCCAGAAACGAATTATACGAATCTGAGGATCGATCTGGTCAATTTTTAATTCCAGCGTTTTAAACAGATCGATCTGGCTGCTTTTACGGATCACCAGTTCCCATCGTCCGGTAAACGGAAGATTATCAGCATTGAGAGCATCCGTCATACCAGTTAAAAGAATACCGGATAATAAAATAAATACCAATATACGTTTCATAGAGAAAGAATTTTGACCCTGAAAATAACATTTATTTCTCTACCTTTGACGGAAAACCGGGTATGTTGGCGGTTGAAATATATCGAACCATAGCCAAGCCTTCTGAAGGAGTCTATAAAGAAAAAGGTAGCAAATTTCTGGCTTATGCTTATCCCGTTTATGAAGTGGACCAGGTTAAAACCATCCTCAGCCGCCATAGAAAAACACATCATGATGCCCGTCATCATTGTTACGCTTACCTTTTACAACCTGACGGATCGGAATACCGTGTAAATGATGATGGGGAACCATCAGGTACCGCAGGCAAACCTATATTGGGTCAGATAAAATCATTCCATCTCACGTATGTACTGATCGTTGTTATCCGCTATTTTGGCGGTACTTTACTGGGAGTAGGCGGATTGATCAGGTCTTACAGAAATGCAGCGAAAGATGCTCTGGCTCATGCTGAAATAATTGAATGCAAGGTGTTAAAAAAGATTCGTATTCGATTGGGATATGAGCGGCTTGATCAGGTTATGCGATGGATTGATCATTTTGACATCAAACTTTCAAACCAGCATTTTGATACGGATGTAACTATGGATTTGGATGTACCGGTAAAATATCTGAACGAGCTCACCAACAAAATAGAAGAAACCAAAGGAATTATAATTTCAAAAGAGTGATAATGATTAATAAATTTTAACATCAAATATGCTAATGAAAAACAGAAGCCTGGTCTCGATCAATGATTACAGCCGGATTGAAATACAGCAAATTCTTGATTTGGCTGAAGAATTTGAAAAGGATCCCAATCAGCCACTTTTACGTCAATATGTAATTGCTTCGCTCTTTTTTGAGCCCTCTACACGCACACGACTTAGTTTTGAAACTGCGATTAACAGGCTAGGTGGTCGTGTGGTAGGATTTTCAGAGTCTGGTTCTACCAGTGTTTCAAAAGGAGAAACACTTAAAGACACCATATTAATGGTATCAAACTACAGCGATTTGATTGTCATGCGGCATCCATTGGAAGGAAGTGCGCAATACGCAAGCGAAGTTTCGTCAGTACCCATAGTAAATGCCGGTGACGGGGCGCATCAGCATCCCACGCAGACATTATTGGATCTATACTCTATCAGAAAAACCCAGGGTAAATTGGAGGGTTTAAATATTTGCATAGTCGGTGATTTAAAGTATGGGCGAACAGTTCACTCACTACTGATTGCCATGTCTCACTTTAAACCGGTATTTCATTTTATTGCTCCCGAAGAATTAAAAATACCAAAAGAGTATAAAATATTTCTGGATCAGAAAGGCATAGAATATCATGAGCACCGTGAATTGGCTCCAAACATACGTAATGCCGACATAGTGTATATGACACGTGTACAGCGTGAACGATTTTCTGATCCTCTGGAATATGAAAAAGTTAAAAATGTGTACATTCTTAGAAACCAGATGTTGGAAAATACTAAAGATAACATGAGAATTCTACACCCCCTTCCCCGGGTAAATGAGATCCATCAGGATGTAGATTCTAATTCGAAGGCCTACTATTTCACTCAGGCCTTAAACGGGGTTTACACACGTATGGCAATCCTGGTTAAAATATTAGGTATTAAATAATCATCTCACGATATCATGAATCATAACAAAGAGCTTAAAGTCAGTGCCATCAAGGATGGAACTGTCATTGACCATATCCCTTCGCATTACTTGTTTAATGTAATGACCATTCTGGGTTTAGACCATACCAGTCATCAGGTTACTTTTGGTTTTAATCTTGAAAGTAAAAAATTGGGAACCAAAGCAATTATTAAAGTTGCCGGCACCTTTTTCAAAAATGAGGATATCAATAAAATCGCCCTGGTTGCCCCAGAGGCAAAACTCAATATTATCCGTGATTACCAGGTTGTCGAGAAGCGGGTGGTTAAAGTGCCCGACCAGATCATCGGGATCACAAAATGCATGAACCCCAAATGCATCACCAATCATGAAGAGATGACTACCCGTTTTGTAGTGGAAAAAAAGAAACCTGTTGAATTAAAATGTCTGTACTGTGAGAAAATCACCGACCAGGATCATCTTGAGTTTGTTTGATTAACTTTTTTTAACACCTCCGCATCCTTATCCCCATCCGGTTCAATGTATCTTTGCCCAAAAGATTTCATCAGATGAAAATATTCCGGAATTCGGTTTTTAGTATCCTTTTGTTAATTACCATTTTACCTCTTAAAGCTCAGCAGATTCAACATAATGATGAGAATATTCGAAATGAAGCCATAAATATTTTTCTAGATTGTCACCGTTGCGATGTAGATTATATCCGGCGTGAGCTTCCTTATGTAAATTATGTACGTGACCGACAAGAAGCGGATGTACATATTCTGATTACACAGGAATCAACCGGTTCAGGTGGCAAAAAATACCGTATTCATCTGATTGGCCAGGGTCAATTCGAAGGTATTGATGACCAGGTGATTTATATATCCAGTCCGGATGACACCCGGGATAAAATCAGAGAAGGTTACACACGAATGCTGGCCATTGGCATGATGAAGTATGTCGGACAGACTCCTTTGTCAAGACACATCAACATCAGTTACGATTTGGCAACCACGTCGGCAGGTCAAAAGGAAAAAATTGTGGAAGACAAGTGGAAAAGCTGGGTATTTGACATCGGCATGAGTGGGCAGTGGGATGAACAGGAGACCTATAACAGTCTTGAATTTGAAAATGATATCTCTGCTGAAAAGGTGACTCCCGACTGGAAAATAGAATTTGCCGGTAATTACGATGAGAAGTTACGTAATTATAGAATTGAAGACACTATTTATCGTTCTGAGAAAACCAGTGCCTCTTTCAGGCATTTATTGGTTAAAAGCATCACCGATCATTGGTCGGTTGGTGGCCGGGCCTCATTTTCAACAAGTTCGTACAGTAATACTCAATTCAGCTGGTCTGTGTACCCTGCCGTTGAATATAATGTCTTTCCTTACGATCAGTCGAGTCGCAAGCAGTTGCGTATTCAATACCGGGTGGGATACGGATATACTTTTTACCAGGACACCACAATTTATGATAAGATCAAAGAGGGATTGTTTGGTCAACAGTTATCCATTGCTTTAGGAATCAGACAGCCCTGGGGAAGTCTCAACGGTTCATTAAGGGGATTCACTTATCTGCATGACTGGTCAAAGAACAGCCTCAAAATACAGGGGAGTGTCTATTTCAGGGTTTTAAAAGGACTTTCATTGAAAATTCACGGGGATGCGGCCCTGATCCATAATCAGCTTTCATTGCCTAAAGCAGGAGCTACACCTGAAGAGATTTTACTACGTCAAATACAAATTGCCAGTCAGTACGATTATTCTATACACATCGGATTCAGTTACACCTTCGGTTCAATTTACAACAATGTAGTCAATCCGAGGTTCGGTGATCGTTATTAAAAGGTGATTCAGTTACCTAATCCGGTTTAATCCTTTGATTAACAGATCGTCTCTTCTTATTCCCCTAAATGCCAAAAGATTAAAAATAAACGCGATCAGTGGCATAATCGTGATGAATCGTATATGCACCGTTGCATCAAGACTTATTGAAAGTTTCCAGCCGTAAAGCGCAAGCATACCCAACAGTCCGATCAGCAGAATCATACAGTAGATTGTCAGCCTCATTTGGATATGACGCTTGCGGTACAAAAAAATGGATATCAGCGGAAGCAAAGTTACCAGGCCAATAAGAATTTGCAAAGAGACCGTTCGTAATTCAGGATCCTTTTGGGTATCTGTTAAAATTCCGTTATCAAGCAAGGTCCACATATGACCATCAGGTTGAGTAAAGCTCAGTAACGGAAAAAAAAATATTAACA
>Ga0190359_1000823_pt1 | contig 20743 bp, 18 predicted proteins | sample 48721823_MG_FD_161269 | JGI IMG/M metagenome (GOLD analysis project Ga0190359, IMG submission 161269) | Hydrothermal vent microbial mat bacterial communities from Southern Trench, Guaymas Basin, Mexico - 4872-18-2-3_MG | ecosystem: Environmental > Aquatic > Marine > Hydrothermal vents >... | reverse complement strand
GCGAATGCAGAGGGGGCAGGACATCCCCCATGTCAAAAGCCTTAAGAAAACAAGGGGCTGAAGTGTAAAGTGAAAAGAAATATCCCCTTCCGTGAACGGTTACGTAGGGTCACGGGTTCAGCGAATATTTACTTCAAAATTCAACATTATCTATAAAAAAATATACATCTGGAATATTTTGAGCGAAATCCCGTTTCAGGACCCTTTACAGTGTAATCTTTAATGTTCAATAATCTCATCTCATATATACCAATAATTCGATGGCAGGATGTAGTAGACATTTTAGTGGTCTCCTACATCATATACCGTGTCATCCTTCTTATCAGGGGGACACGGGCTGTACAGATGGCGGCAGGGCTGGCTGTTATTATAGTGATTTACTTTGCAGCCGGAGAGTTGAAACTCTTCACCCTGCACTGGCTGCTGGGAACCGTCCTTAGTTCCCTGTTTCTACTCATCATTATAATATTTCAGGACGATATCCGAAGAGCGCTGGCCCAGATGGGCCAGACACCTTTCCCGAAGTTCCGGGTCAAGACCTTTCAGGCCCTTGAAGAGATTGCAAAGGCAGTCTCTACTTTAATAAAGAGCCGTACAGGTGCCTTGATAGTACTTGAGAGGGATGTAGGCCTAAACGACTATCTTGAATCAGGAGTGGTAATTGACGGGCAGGTAACTCGTGCCTTGCTCTGCACAATATTTGACAAAGGGTCCCGGTTACATGACGGCGCAGTGATTATCCAGAAAGGCAGGCTTTCAGTGGCTGGGTGCGTACTGCCCTTGAGCATGAATCCGAACATCAGTAAGCGCCTGGGCACAAGACACAGGGCGGCCATAGGCATAACCGAGCAAACCGATGCTGTGGCAGTGGTGGTTTCCGAAGAGACCGGCAGTCTCTCTGTGGCCATTGCCGGTAAAATCACCAGAGACATAGATCCCGATACTCTCAGACGTATCCTGCATAACACCTTTGCAGGTGAAGAGACTGAAAAACCGTGGTGGCGAAGGAGGATAGCTTAGTCTGTGCACCGGCGTTTTCGTAAAGATTGGGTCCCCAAGCTCCTCTCATTGGCATTTGCTTTGCTGCTTTGGTTCTTTGTGGTTGGAGGGGAAAAGGCCGAGGTGAGCGTCTCCATTCCGCTTGAAGTAGTAAACATACCCGCAGGCCTGGTAATAGCAAACGATATTCCTTCCAATATTAATGTGAGGGTCTATGGCCCCCGCAGCCTGATTCGTACCATGGCTGCCAAGGGTATTTTGAAGGTAATTGATCTTAAAGACGCAACACCGGGCAAAATCACTGTCCATATATCACCCGATAGCCTTTCTTTGCCCGGTGCGGTCAGGGCGCTCAGGATACAGCCCAGCAATGTTGAAATAATGCTGGAGCCTCTCGTGTTAAGTGATTTTCCAGTAAAACCGGTTCTAAAAGGTACGGCTGCCAAATATTACAAAGTGCTGGACGCGTATGTAACCCCTCCGAGGGTAGTCCTTTCAGGGCCTGAAAGTGTAATAAAGGCCATGAAAGAAGTAAAGACATTCCCAGTGGATATTGAAGGGGCTTCGGATGAGATTACCAGGAAGGTAGGCCTGGATCTTCAGGGACTTAATGTGTCGCTCGAAGAAAAGGCAACATATAAAGTCACTGTACGTATAGTGCCTGTCCATGGGATAAGGCGCATCACTCATATACCGGTGTACATTGAAAACAACGAAGCAGGCGCTTCATGGTGGCCCAGAATAGTAAGTGTGACTTTACGGGGATCCTTACTGGATCTCAGAGAAATCGAGGCCAAAGATATACATGTAAGGATTTCGATAAAGGGTCTTGGGCCCGGCATCCACTCGTTGGAGCCTGAATGCATTGTCCCTGAAGGATTCACATTAATGGAAATAACGCCTCGAAATATCAAAGTGAATATTCCCGAGGGCTCGCAAATAAATAAGTGAAATGTAAACCGCTTCAAGGCAGGATATAACGGGTCACCGGATATTTACTGTTAAATGTCGAATTATAGAAGGAATCCAGGAGGTCATCAAATGCGCAAGTTGTTCGGCACAGACGGCATTCGCGGGACGGCTAACATCCATCCCATGACTACTGATATTGCCATGAAGATCGGCCGTGCCGTAGCCTATATGTTTAGAAATCGTCGCGGGCGCCATCCCAGGATACTTATAGGGAAGGACACCCGGTTGTCGTGCTATATGCTGGAGAATGCGCTTGCAGCCGGAATATGTTCAATGGGAGTGGATGTTTTGCTGCTGGGGCCCATGCCTACTCCGGCCATTGCATTTCTTACCGCCAATATGAGAGCTGATGCCGGGGTAGTTATATCAGCGTCCCATAATCCCTTTCAGGATAATGGGATAAAACTCTTTTCGGGTGAGGGCTTTAAATTGCCCGATGAATTAGAGGAACGAATAGAGGAACTGATGGATTCTGAGGCCCTGATAAAATCCCAGCCGACAGGACAGAATGTCGGCAAGGCCTTCCGCATTGACGATGCCCCCGGCAGGTACATAGTATTTCTGAAAAATACGTTTCCAAAGGATCTTGCCCTGGATGGCGTTAAGGTCGTGCTGGACTGTGCACATGGTGCGACCTACAAGGTGGCTCCTGCTGTTTTTGAAGAGCTTGGGGCCGATGTAATCAGATTGGGAGTGAGCCCGAACGGCACCAATATTAACTACAGGTGCGGAGCCATTTATCCTGAACTCATACAGAAGGCCGTGGGCGAGCACAACGCCGATATCGGGATCGCTCTTGACGGTGATGGTGATCGTGTAATAGTAGTTGACGAAAAGGGTTCAGTGGTCAATGGAGATCACCTTATGGCAATATGCGCCTATGATATGATTGACAGGGGCAGACTCAACTTTAATACCGTAGTGGCGACGGTTATGAGCAATATAGGACTTGAGGTCGCCCTGGAGAATAAAGGCGGGCGTCTGGTCAGAACGCAGGTTGGTGACCGCTACGTAGTGGAGACCATGAGGAGGACAGGTTACAACTTCGGTGGTGAGCAGTCAGGACACCTGATATTCCTGGATCATATAACTACAGGAGATGGCATCCTGGCTGCCCTGCAGCTTCTGGCTATCATGCAAAGGAAAGAAAGGCCCCTTTCAGGACTTGCCGGCATAATGGATTCCTTTCCCCAGGTACTACATAATGTCCGCGTGCGGGAAAAGAAGAACGTGGATGAAATTGCCGGTCTCAAGGAACTCAAGGACCAGTTAGAGAAAGATCTTAAACGCAGAGGCAGAATACTTGTCAGGGCCTCCGGCACTGAGCCGGTTATACGCATAATGGTTGAAGGTGAAAAAGAGGAGCAGATTCACGCCATAGCCCTGACGATGGGTAATCATATTAAGTCGGTCTTCGGTATTTAGTATTCCTGACAGGCCCTCAGTCTCAGTCCGCCTTTTGCCTGATAAAGGCAGGGATGTCCAATTCACTGTCGTCCAGCTTGTCAAGGCCCTCAAAGTTTGATATCTGTTTTCTCGGCCTTTTTTTCAGGCCTGATTCCAATATGTGATTCATTTGGATGCAGGTCGTCGGATCACGATCCGGTTTCACAGTTTTATTCTTTTTCTTTATGGATTCTATGTGCTTTTCAAGGGATGGAGCAACAGTCCCTATGCCGGTGGCTATGACTGTTATCCTGATCTCTTCGTCTATGCCGTCGTCAAATACGGTACCGAGGATGATATTGGCGTCCTCATGGGCCTCGTCACGAATCAAGGATGATGACTGCTCTACCTCCTCCATACTCAGGGTAGAACTGCTTGCAGTGATATTGATCAGTATGCCCCTGGCTCCGCTTATGGAGATGTCTTCGAGCAATGGATTGGCTATGGCCATTTGTACTGCCTCCAGTGCCCTGCGCGATCCCCTGGCAACACCGGTACCCATGAGGGCCATCCCCATTTCAGCCGTGACAGTGCGAACATCCGCAAAATCCACGTTTATATATCCCTTCAGGACTATGAGGTCTGAAATACCTCTTACTGCATAGTAGAGGACCTCGTCTGCCTTTCGGAACATCTCGAGTATCGGGGTGTTAGGCTGTGCAAGACTTCTGAGACGGTCGTTTGGTATGGTTATTATGGTATCTACAACATCTTTTAATTCTTTTATCCCTTCTTCTGCAACTTGCGTCCTGCGATTTCCTTCAAAGGAAAAAGGTTTTGTCACTACCGCTACTGTAAGGGCGCCGATTTCCTTACTGATTTCGGCAATGACGGGGGCCCCTCCGGTGCCGGTGCCTCCGCCCATGCCGGCAGTGATGAAGACCATATCGCTTCCTTCCAGCATTGCCCGGATATCGTCTACGCTCTCTTCTGCGGCCTCCCTGCCGATTTCAGGTTTTGCCCCTGCTCCGAGTCCCCTGGTGAGCCCTTTACCCAGTTGAATCTTATTAGAGGCCAAAGACATTTCAAGGGCCTGGGAATCCGTATTTGCAGCCACAAATTCAACCCCCTTGAGTTCGGAGGCTATCATGTTGTTAATAGCGTTTCCGCCTCCGCCTCCGACTCCTATTGCCTTTATCTTTGCACTGAGGTTTGGTTCTATAAACTCAAACGACATATGTTTGGTCCTCCAACTGATATTTAAATCTTGAACCATGACTTCATGCGAAGGGTTACCCGATTGAATATGTTTCCATCCCTTATCCGGAATTTCTTTCTGGGTTGACTTTCCATGCCGAAGAGCACAAGACCCACGGCAGTAGCGAACATGGGTCCGTTGACCACGTCCACCAGGCCGGAGATCCGTTGCGGAAAACCGATTCTCGTCGGCAACTGGAATACCTGGTCTGCGATCTCGGCAATTCCGGGCAGCAGGGCAGAGCCTCCGGTTATAACAACTCCTCCGGCCAATAGTTCTTTAAGTCCCGTCCGTTCCATTTCCTGGTCAATCAGTGTAAAAATCTCCTCCACCCTGGGCTCAAGTATCTCAGACAATATGTGTCTGGACAGAAGCCTGGGTTTGCGCCCTCCCACACTGGGGACTTCTATCATCTGGTCTTTATCCACAAGGGAACTGAGGCAACTGCCGTGACGTGTCTTTATTTGTTCGGCCTCCTTGACAGGCGTCCTTAACCCGACTGCTATGTCATTAGTAAGGTTGTTACCGCCAAGTCCCAGCACCGCCGTGTGTTTTATTGCACCATCAGTAAACAGGGCAAGATCCGTGGTGCCGCCCCCGAAGTCCACAAGGGCCACCCCGAGGTCCTTTTCTTCCTGGGTTAGGACGGCCTCGGCCGAGGCAAGGGGCTGAAAAACTATGTCAACTACATCGAGTCCCGCCCTGTTTGCGCACTTGATAAGGTTCTGGGCAGCCGTAACCGCTCCTGTTACTATATGTACCTTGGCTTCCAGCCTTACCCCGGTCATACCGACAGGATCCAGGATCCCTCTCTGCTCATCCACCATATACTCTTGAGGCAGAATATGAATAACCTCCCTGTCGAGGGGTATGGCCACCGCCCTTGCCGCATCTATGACCCTGTCAACGTCCTCCTGGGAGACCTCCTGGCCCTTTACAGCTATCACCCCATGGCTGTTGAAGCCTTTTATATGGCCGCCGGCAATGCCGATTAACACAGAGCCTATCTCGCACCCGGCCATGAGCTCCGCCTCTTCCATAGCCCTCCGTATGGAATCAACGGTGTTGTCTATATTGACAACCACTCCCTTCCGGAGACCTACGGAAGGGTGAGTTCCCACGCCTATAATATCAGCACCCTTACTGTTGAATTCACTCACTACCGCACATATTTTAGTGGTGCCGATATCCAGACCGACGATTATGTCACCCGGCCTCTCGACCATTTCCTCTCCTAATCTTTCAGACTGACCAGGGCCTGACCGGGACCGTAGTCCAGTTCAACTTTAGCCACTTTTTTATATTTTCCTGAACTATAAAGTTGATACAGGACTTTTTCCGCCTTACTGAACTGAGAGTTGAGGTCTTCAGTATCAAAGTGAAAAGGAATACCGCTGTCAGCCGTATAGAGTATTAAGGTGTCTTTTCCGGCTATGTGTATCTGGCTTATGTTATTGACACCCAGAGTTCTTGTACCTCTGCCTGCCATGGATATTAATTCCAGGGCCTTTTGGATCTGGTGATCTGGTGATTCGGTGATCTGGTGATTCTCTGTGTACTTCGGATCAATTCCTGTGATGATGGGAAGAGATACGGGCTCTTCCGCAGAAAGTAGTTCATCGATAATCTTACCCTGCTCATCAATCAAATAGATCTTGTCAGAATTCAATAGGGCTACCGGAGTGCGTTCTTTGATCGTGATCATCAAGTGGTCCGGCAGCTCTCTCTCAACTTCAACGGCATTGACCCAGGGATGCGCCTCTATGTTCGTTGCGATTGATTCCAGATCGAGAGACATGAGATTGTCCCGGGCGGTTACACCGCTGATCTGCAAAACCTCCTCTTCTGTGAGATGATTGCAGCCTTTCACCAGGACCTGGCCGACCCTGAAAAGTTCAGACCGACATACCCAATGCCAACACACAAAAAGGCCGGCAAGAACCAGGCATGCCGAGGCCATGGCGATCAACATTTTGGGATGGATAGACCACGATACCGGAAATATCAGACTGGTCCACGGGCCTGATCCATGCATTGAAGACCTGAATTCTGTGGACGTCCTTCTGATCTTCATGTCTCCATACCCCAAACAGACACCTCCGGGACAAGTTTAATGCCAGTCTCTTTTTGTACGCGCTCCCTGATGATTTTTAGCAGATCCACTACCTGTAGGGCACTGGCTTTTCCGCAGTTCACAATAAAGTTTGCATGCCTTTTGGATATCTCGGCATCACCGATTCTAAGACCCTTGAGTCCGCACCGGTCTATGAGCCTTCCTGCTGAATCTCCCGGGGGATTTCTGAAAATACACCCTGCACTCGGTTCTCCTGCAGGCTGGGTGGCCCTCCGTTTGAGCATCACCCTTTTGACACGGCGCCTGATCCGATCGGGATCGGCTTTGCAGAGTTGAATCCTTGCGGCAGAGATGAGGGCCCTGTCCGGAAGCCTTAAGGACCTGTAATCAAATTGCAGTCTATCTCTCCGGAGCCAGCAACTCCCATCAGGGCCTGTAAATTGTACAGCTTCTATTGCTTCTGACATGGAAAACTTGTTAGTGCCTGCGTTCATGGCTATGGCCCCCCCTATACTTGCCGGAATACCCGAAAGATTCTCAAGGCCGGACAGGCCGTTGCGTATGGACCAGGAAACAAAGGAATCCAGCCTGCATCCTGCCCCTACGGACACTGTTTTAAGGAAATGGCCACGGGGGGAGGAATGGATACTGTTCAAAGCTGCAAGGCTCATGACTATCTTCACGCCTTTATCGCTGATCAACAGGTTGCTTCCCCGGCCCAGCACCTTATAGGGTATGGAGCGATTACTGAGGTAAGAAATAGTCTGCTCAAGGGCCTTCAAACTGCCCGGAACCAGGAACAGATGCGCGGGCCCGCCTATCCGGAAGCTTGTAAGTGGTAAAAGAGGAACATCCTCACGTACCTGGAGATCTCTTATTTTTTTCAGATCCTCAGAAAGCAATCGCTGGCTCCTTTGTCTTAAGCATGTCCAGAATTTTCGTTCCTATACGGCCTATAGTGCCGGCACCGAGTGTTATGACCACGTCATCCTCCTGGAGACTTGATATAATTGCCCCGGGAAGGTCCCCGCAGGACTCCACATAATGCACCTGCCTGCCCTGTTTATCCCTGATATTTCTGGCCAGACGTCTTCCACTGACTCCGACTATGGGGGTTTCGCCGGCTGGATAGATCTCTGTCAGCCACAGTTCATCAGCCTCCCCAAAGGCCGTGGTGAAATCGTCCATTAACATCCGGGTCCTGCTGTACCGGTGGGGTTCAAAAAGAACCACGAACCGGCGTTCAGGCCAACATGTCCTGGCAGCCGCGAGTGTGGCCAGTATCTCAGTAGGGTGGTGCGCATAATCATCCACTATTGTTATCCCTTCTGCCTCACCCAGTATCTCAAATCGTCTGCCTACACCTTCATATGACATGAGACCGGTCCGGATCTTGTGAAAGGGTATCTCAAGTTCAAGGCCCAGGGCCATTGCAGCCAGGGAATTTCTTACATGGTGCAGCCCCGGGACCTTGAGTTGTATCCTGCCGAGTTCGGCGTTCTGCCACCAGGCCCTGAAGGATGCTCCCAGGCCTTCGAAGTGTATGTCTCTGGCCTGCAGATCAGACTCGGGTCCTGTCCCGTAAGTCATTACCCGTTTTTTTACTGCCGGGAGCATCTCTCTGAGGCGGGGGTCATCTCCGCAGAGTATGGCAAGGCCATAGAAAGGGATTTTGTCTATGAAGTCCAGAAAACACCGGATTATGGCATTCATGTCTGCATAATAGTCCAGGTGCTCTCTGTCTATATTGGTTACCACGGCTATGCTTGGCGTAAGGCGCAGGAAACTCCCGTCACTCTCATCGGCTTCTGCTATCAGGAACTCGCCCTGTCCCCAACAGGCATTGCTTCCAATACCATTCACCTTTCCCCCTATGATGACCGTCGGATCAAGGCCGGCTGCGCGAAGCACAGAAGAGATCATAGAGGTCGTGCTGGTCTTTCCGTGGGCACCGGCCACTGCTATGCCGAACTTCTTGAGCCGCATCAATTCCGCAAGCATTTCAGCCCTCGGTATGACAGGAATTTGAGAGGAATAGGCCTCCTGGACTTCGGGGTTGCTTTCCCTGACGGCAGAAGAAATCACCACTACATCGGCTCCCTGAATATTTTCAGGGGCATGACCCTTATAGATTATGCCCCCCAGCTTATTGAGACACCTGGTGATTTCAGTCTCACATAAATCAGAACCTGTGATTGTATATCCAAGATTGAGAAGGACCCTTGCAAGTCCGCTCATGCCTATTCCGCCGATTCCCACAAAATGAATATGCTGTTTTTTATACATGACTATGCAGTGTAGAATCTTTCAATGAATTATTCCCTGCTTCAGAACATGAAAGACTATGGCAGGCCATCTTTATCAGCGTGGCGGCTATTTCTGCGGCTGCCATGGGTCTTCCGAGTTTTCGAGCATTTTTCCCCATATTAGCGAGTTTTTCAGGATCCTCAAGCAAGGACTGTATCTCTCCTGCCAGTTTGACAGCACCTATTTCTCCCTCCCGGAAATATTTTGCAGCCCCGGCCACAGACAGTTCTCTGGCATTGGCCTCTTGATGCATATCTGTTGCCGATGGATAGGGAATCAGTATAGAGGGCCTTCCAAGGGCTGTGACCTCGGCCAGCGTACCTGCACCGGCCCGGCAGATAACCAGATCCGCCCAGGAATAGGATTCACCAATATCGGATATAAATGGAGTCACTCTGGCCGGAATGTCTGCGTCCTTGTAAAATTTCTCAATATCCGGCACATCCAGCTTACCGGTTTGGTGGATAATTTCCACATGAAAACCGGATTGCCACAAGACCTGAATGGCCGAACAGACAAGCCGGTTCAGGCATCTGGCACCCTGACTTCCCCCCAGCACCAGGAGCCTGGAATCTGGTGATCTGGTGATCTGGTGATCTGGTGATTGAATAATGTCTTTCCGTATGGGATTTCCGGTGAAAATTACCCTGTTTTTTGGAAAGTATCTGGCAGTTTCCTTGAAGCTCACAAACACGGTCTTTGCAAATCTTGAGGCCAGACGGTTCGTGAGCCCGGGGATGAGATTCTGTTCATGGATGGCAACGGGTACCCGCAATATTCTTGCTGCAAGCAGCGCGGGCCCGGAGACATATCCCCCTACACCCAATACCACATGAGGCCTGAATGATTTAAGCCACAAAAAGGCCCTGGCAGCGGAGGAGGGAAGCCCGGCCAGAGAGCATATGGTTCCTGCAAGGCCTGAGCCCCTGAGAGGTCTTGTACTCAGGATGCGATAATCCCATTGACGCCCTGAGAGTGCATCTTTTTCCACCGGACGGCCCGTGCCTATCCACAAGACATCCACATGACCGTATATTTCCATGGCTTCAGCCACGGCTATTCCCGGAAACACATGTCCTCCCGTACCACCACCGGCCACGACCAATCTGGTGGTTTGGTGATCCGGGTTGCGGGTTGCGGGTTGCGGATTGCGGATTGCGATGTCCATTTATTCAATCACCCAGTTCCAGGACTGCCTTCTGAAAGGCCATGCCCCGTTCTTCATAGTTCCTGAACATATCAAAGCTGGAACAGGCCGGGGAAAGGAGTACGGCATCACCCGGCTCGGCCAGGGACATAGCCTCTCTTACGGCTTTCTCCATGGTCTTTTTGCCGTCTTTTGTTCCGCGCACTTCGATAACCGGTATTACCTTGCTCAGGACCCTTTCAAATGCCCCGGCCTCCTCTCCCATGACAACCGCGCTGCGAATGCGTCCCCCTTTTGCAGTTTCTGCCAGTGATGAGTAATCTTCACCCTTGCCGCGGCCGCCGGCAATCAGCACTATTGGCTGCCCTATGGATTTAAGGGCACAGAGTACGGATGCCATATTGGTGGCCTTGGAGTCGTCATAATAGTCTATGCCCCCATATTGGGCCACCCACTGAAGCCTGTGGGGCGCGGCTTTGAAGCTGCGGACAACAGACTGCACGGCACCTGCACCTGCACCTGCCAGACGTGAAATAAGTATGGCGCAAGCCAGGTTTTGAGCGTTGTGCAGGCCCTTCAGTGACCAGCCTTCCAGATCATATTCCTCACATTTATTATCATGCCACATGACGTTGATCTTTTTCAGGGATGTGTCCAGCACTGCTCCGGGAACCCCGGGGCGCAGTCCTCCGAAGCAGAGCCTTCTGGCACGCCCTCTGTTCTTCCACTTTTCCAGTTCCTTGTCGTCCATATTGCGGATGGCCCAATCTTCAGGCCACTGGAAATCGTATATTACTGCCTTGCTCTCTCCGTAACTTCTGATGTCCCGGTAGCGGTCAAGGTGATCCGGGGCAAGATTGAGCCATGCCGCTATCCTGAACCTTGGAGGACGGAAGGGGAAGTATTTGACCCTGGGGAAGTAATCCAACTGGAAGCTGCTGATTTCAAGAACCGCAATAGTTTCACCGGTGTGTCTTTCAATGAACATGGATAATGGCTGCCCGATGTTCCCTGCCTTTACATGAGGCACACCGGCCTTTTCTAACATCTCATCCACGAGCATCGTGGTAGTGGTTTTCCCGTTTGTGCCGGTTATGCCGATTAAAGGCCCCTTCCAAAAAGATGCCGCAAGGGCCAGCTCCCCGACCACAGGTATATTGGACCTGCGTGCGGCCTCAAGGGCAGGGATTTCATGCGGAACACCCGGGCTGACCACAATCAGATCGGATGAGAGGCAGGTCTCCACCTCGTGTCTTTTCGTCTCCACCCTAACGCCGTTTTCGTCACACCAGTCTGCCAGTCCCTCGGGCCACCTGTCCAGTGGATTCAAGTCGCTGCACGTGACTTGCGCCCCCTGGGAGACGATCCATCCGGCAGCCGCCTGTCCGGATACACCCATGCCCAGTACTGTTACTTTCCTGCCTTTCAGTTCCACTCAATCACCAAATATTTACTCACCAAATCCCTTTCCTATCTCAACTTGAGAGTGCTGACCGCAACCAGCCCCAGCAATATGGAAATTATCCAGAACCTCACGATGACCTTTGGCTCTTTCCATCCCTTAAGCTCAAAGTGATGATGGACAGGTGCCATACGGAAGATCCTCCTGCCTCCTGTTGCCTTGAAGTAGAAGACCTGAAGAATTACGGATAATGCCTCAGCTACAAAGACTCCGCCCACAATTACAAGCAGCATCTCCTGCTTCGAAAGTACGGCCACTGTCCCAAGGGCGCCGCCTGCGGCAAGGGAACCTGTATCTCCCATGAAGATCTCTGCAGGATATGTATTATACCAGAGGAAACCCAGGCCTGCTCCTACCATGGCGCCACAAAACACTGCAAGCTCTCCTGCGCCGGGGACAGAAGGAATCCTGAGGTACTGGGCAATAGTCGAGTGGCCGGCCAGGTATGTAAACAAGGTATAGACCGCTGCGGCCACTATGAAGGGGCCGGCAGCCAGCCCGTCCAGCCCGTCGGTCAGATTTACGGCATTAGAGGCCCCGACGATCACAAGCAGGGCAAAAAGACCATACATGATTCCGAGATCGGGCCGGAAGTTCTTAAAAAAAGGGATGCTGAGATGTGTGTCCCACTTCCCATGTGCAGCGATTATCCATGCAGCCAAAAATACAAAGACTGCCTGGCCAAGAAGTTTCCATCTGCCCGGCAGCCCAACACTGTTCTTTTTTCTGATCTTCAGCAGGTCGTCTGCAAGGCCTATTGCGCCGTAACCGACAAGAATCAAAAGGCTTATCCACACGTAAAGATTACCGAGGTCCGCCCACAGGAGCGTAGCGATCACGATGGACCCGACGATCAATATACCCCCCATGCTCGGTGTACCGGCCTTTGCACGATGTCTTGCCGGTCCGTCGTCCCTGATGATCTGCCCCATCTGCATTGCACGCATACGTCTTATGAACCAGGGGCCGAGGAACAATATTATCGAAAGGGCAGTAACAGCCGAATATATCGTCCTGAACGTAATATAACGAAAGACGTTGAATACGGGCCACAAATCGTGGAGAGGATACAGCAGATGAAAGAACATAACCTATCCTCCTCCCAGATGCCTGATAAGGGCATCTGCTGCCTTCTCAAGGCCTACGGCCCGTGATCCCTTTACGAGTATAATTGCCGGGGAAGGCATGCAATCAAGAGCGTCTGATTCTATCCATGAAAGCAAATCCTCCGTGTCGGGGAAGATGCGGATAGCCTCTTGCGAAATACCCGCCTTTTTTGCAGCCCCGGAAACAGTATCAGCAAACCGGCCTGCTGAAACTAAAAGATCAACCCCTGTTTGGGCTGCAAGCCGTCCGAGATCCTGATGAAACTTGCGAGCGGCATTGCCGAGTTCCAGCATGTCTCCCAGGATCGCTATCTTTTTCTCGCCCCTGCTCCAGAATTCGAGGGTCTCAAGGGCCGCTCTCGCAGAACCGGGATTTGCATTATAAGAATCGTCTATCAGCCTCCATCCGGATCCAAGATTCTTCAGAAACAGACGGCCCGGAACCGGTTTCACTTCCTCAAGCCCCTGCTTTATACTGACCGGCTTCAGCCCCACTGCATGGCCTGCAGCCGCGGCTGCAACGGCATTCTGCACGTTCGCCTTACCTATGAGGGAAAGATCGACAGAGAGCCTGCTTCCCGCGATATCCAGGTCCAGCAGAGTGCCATGCTCGACCGGGGTCCAGGACAGGCAAGTGATTGCAGCTTTGAGCTTTGAGCTTTGAGCTTTGAGTTGGGGATTGGGTGTCAGAGAATAACCCACTATCCGGCACGTCAGATCTTTTGCCCCTTCAGTAACCAGTGGGTCGTCAAGGTTCACCACTGCCACACCCGTCCGGGGAAGGGCTCTCCAGAGTCCCCATTTTTCTTCGGCCACTTCTTTTATGCCCCCCAGGCCGACAAGATGGGCAGGCTGTATGGTAGTAATAAGGCCCGCTTGCGGCTGAGCGATTTCGCACAGCCGGGATATCTCTCCGGGCCGGTTCGTTCCCATCTCCAGCATTACCCAGGAGTCATCGGTTTTGGCCGAAAGCAGGCTGAGGGGAAGTCCGATAAGGTTGTTGAAATTCCCCGGGGTCTTAGCCACTTTCCATTTCTTCCCCAGGATCGAGGAAATCAGTTCTTTTGTTGTGGTCTTGCCGCAACTACCTGTAATGCCGATCACCTTGATTCCGAGGTATTCCCTGTACCATGATGCGAAGTCTCCCAGGCTCTTCAAGGTATCCTGAACTTTCAACAGGACCGGACGGGATCGAGGGCTGAAAGCCGAAAGTCCAGGGTCAGGAATCGAACTGACTACGGCACCAACGGCGCCTTTTCTTATGGCTTCGAGGACAAAGTCATGGCCGTTGAAGCGGTCCCCTGGAAGCGCCCAGAATATATTCCCTGTTCTCACCGATCTGGAATCTGTTGATACGCCATGGATTGATATGTCAGGATCACCCGAAAGGACTCGGGCTCCAATGGCCTTTGCCACCTGGGAGGCCTTTAATCGAAATCCCTGATCCTCAAGAACCTCTACTTTTGACTCTTGTCTTTTATTCCCTGAACCCTGAACCCTGCCTTTTGACCCAAAGGCCTCTTTCAATACCTCTCTATCGTCAAAGGCAAATCGCCCGCTGCCGATTATCTGGCATGTTTCGTGGCCCTTCCCTGCCACCAGCAGGCAGGCGCCGGGGCGCGCTCTTTCCGCCGCCCATGATATGGCGTCCCTCCTGTCCGGAATTACCTTCACTTTTGCTCTGTTTGCAGGATGATGAGGCGGAAGGTCCCTGAGGCCGTTCAACATCTGCTCGAGTATGGCAAGAGGGTCTTCAGTGCGGGGATTGTCAGAGGTCAGCACAACAATATCCGCGAGTGAAGCCGCTGCCTGCGCCATAAGAGGACGCTTACTCCGGTCCCTGTCCCCACCGCAGCCGACTACGCAAATCACGGGCCTGAATCCTAATGTAACAAGGCTGTTCAGGACACATTCAAGGGCATCAGGTGTGTGAGCATAATCTACAAAAGCAGTCACTCCATTGGGAGTGCACACAGGATCGAGTCTCCCCGGAATGCGCGTCACTGATTCTATACCGGCCTGAATATGGTCCGTATCTATCCCGAGGGCGATTGAAGCCGCTACTGCTGCAAGGATGTTATAGAGATTATAGGAACCCGTAAGCCTGGATCTGAAAGAAACAGGCCCTCTGGGCGTGACAAGCCTGCCTGTTATTCCATCAATATTGATGGACTGCGACTCAGGCCTCACCTCGGCCTCAGGACTGAGACCATAACTGATCTTTTCTTTTTGCAGAATCTCCCACAGTCGCCTTCCATGGAGGTCATCAATATTAATAATTGCCGCACCAGAGGGATGCTCCAAAAACAGTTTTGCCTTAGCCCGGAAATATCGTTCCATGTCTTGGTGATAATCCAGGTGATCGCGGCCCAGATTGGTAAAGACAGATGCGGCGAAACTGCACCCGGAGATCCTTCGCTGGTCAATGGCATGAGAAGATACCTCCAAGGCCGCCGCTTTTACTCCTTGTTCCAGCATATCTGCCAGAATCTTTTGCAGTCTTACGGCATCCGGGGTGGTGAGTTCGGAAGGTACCTCCACACCTCCATGTCTCCTGTTTATAGTCCCTATTACACCAGGGTTCAGTCCGGCTTTGCTGAAGATTCCTTCCATGAGATATGTGATCGTGGTCTTACCATTAGTGCCCGTAACGGCTACGAGGTCCATTTTTTCACTGGGGTTTCCATAAAAGGCACTTGCCAGGAGGCCGGTTGAGAGCCTGGGATCGTCAACCCCTATAACAGGAAGTGTTCCAGGTACGGATTCGATATAATAACGTCGGGCGTCCTGGCCCGGCACTAACAGGACAGCGGCTCCTTTCTCTACGGCATCACTGATAAATTGTCTTCCGTCAAATTCAGTGCCTGGAATTGCCGCGAATACGTATCCCTGCTTCACCTGCCTGGAGTCTGCGGATATGCCCGTGATTTTTACGTCATCAAGGTCCGATGGAGAAAAAACGGTGGGCCTAACAGGTCTGAGCACTCCCAACATATCCCGTAATGCCCTTTCGTTCTGCATGTTATTAGACATCACTTGCACGTTATGTTGCAGACCTTCACGCCCTTAAGGGGCATTCCTGATCTTGGTTTCTGCGCGACCACGGTCCCTGCGCCCTTGAGTTTGATAGAAAGGCCTATGGATTGCAGAATGTCCATTGCCTGTCTTGCGGATTTTCCCTTGAGGTTTGGCATCATGGATAGATCTTTTTTGGTTTCTTTGCTTTTTGCCGTTTGCCATTCGTCGTTCAAAGGTATCTGTGCCGCCTGTTTTACCACCAACAGTGCCCGGCCTAAAGTGCCCCGGCGCTTACGAGGGTCAATTTTTACGCCATCGAGAAAACCAATATAACTTACTTTGGGTGATCTGTCGGGCCAGAATCCCAGAACCGTGACCTGGGCCGGAGATCGGATGGATATTCGTCCGGCCTGTCCATTCCACCTGATGCTCGCAAGAGAAGGCCCTGACCTGACTGCGAGATTTTTCCGCGATCTGAGCATAAGCTCTTCTGTTAACCATGGGACTTTGACCTGCCTCTGGTCCTTCACGGAAGACTCGGATGGCGGGAATTCCTTACGGCCTTTCTGCAAGGCCAGGTGTGGCGTTACCAATATATTTCCATTTATCAGTGCTGAGAAGGCCCTGAGAATCTGGATCGGGCTGGCTGTAATGCCTCGGTATAGTAAGCAGTTCTGCAGCCCCGGCAGGACTGAAGACAGGCTGCCCTGACCTTCAGCCGGAAGATCAATACCTGTCGTCTGGCCAAATCCCAGACCCCAGAGATCCCTTGACAGGCCATCGTAAGAGACAAGGTCTTTCAGCTCCTGTCCAGTCCAGGGACTCCACAGGACCACACCTTCATCCAAGGTCTCCCATTTACACTTGCAGGCCGTTCGGTCTGGAGATTGGTTTTTTGATTTTGGCTGCTCACTTTGTTCAAACATCCAGCTCAAGAGAGTCACAAGGACTATTGGGTCGACATCATCCTGCAGGGAGTAATTTGTAATGTTCGTCGCAGGCAGCTCCCAAAAACGTCCCGGGTCCCAGGAGGGCTTGCTGGCCATGGCGAGAATCTCGCCGTTTTCAACGCTCATTATGACAAGACAGCCCTTATCGGCCTTAAGTCTTCTAAGTTGCCTGTCAAGCTCCCTTTCTGCCAGTGCCTGAATGTCTTTTTCGAGGGTAAGTATAAGTTCCTGCCCGCCCGGATAAGTCAGGGATATATTCGTATGGCTCAAAAGGCTGTTGTAAGTGTATTCAACTCCCTCGAGGCCTCTGCCGCCGTGATCGATAAACCCCAAAACCGGAGAAGCCAGTGAACCGCAAGGATATACCCTTTTATATTCGGAAGGCCTTGCCAGGCCGCAGTCCTTCTTACGGCTCACGGCGAATACCGCTCCTGCCCTGTCAAGAATTATGCCCCTGTACAAGGGGCTTTTCGGGGAATAGTAGTCACGGCTCCGTTGCCGGGAAAACTTGGAGGAATCAGCGTCATCTTCGCTATTGACATTATTGCCCTGCCAAAAGCAGCCAACAAACGGTGCGGTAAAGATCACAAGACCTGCCAGGCCGAAAAGAAACAAAATTCTCTTATTTTTATAAGGAAAACTCATTCAGATCTCTGTCAGTTAAGTGATATTATCTGCCTGTCGGCAGGTGGATGAAGTCCCATTTTTTTCCCCAGCTTTTCCAAGCGGCTTCGTGCTTTGAGCCGGTCCACCTGAGTGCTGAAATCCTGATATTGAGCACTGAGACGGCCCTTCTCAGCCTGAAGGAGCTCTATATCCTTTGCTGTTTTTCGTGTCTGGTGAGCAGTCCAGAACCCCAGAGTTAACAGGACAGCCAGGGCAAATATGATAGCGATTGCCATTTGACGGGTTGTCTTGAGTACTTTTGAGAAAGAAAGGCCGGTGCCGGTTCTGTTTTTTTGTGCCATTGGAACATATGAACGTCTCTGAGGTATTCTGATCGTCGCTGGTCGAGGACTCATCTCTTTTCCTCCTGAAGCAGGCCTTGCAAGGGATCCGCTACATTGATTTTAATTGGGTTGCGCCAGCAGTTCTATACATTGAGCTACTCTCAGTTTGGCACTCCTGGCCCTGGGATTAATGCGTATCTCCTCAGGGCCCGGTACCAGAGGTTTCTTGGTCAAGGGTTTCAGTCTGTTATCTTCTCTGAAAGCGGTCTTTACCAGACGGTCTTCAAGGGAATGAAAAGAGATAATACACAGTCGTCCCCCAGGTTTCAGGCAGGACGGGAATGTATTAAGGGCCTCTTCAAGGTCGTCCAGCTCTCTGTTCACAGCGATTCGAAGCGCCTGGAAGGTCCTCGTGGCGGCATGAATTCGGCGGGGATGGTATTTCCTGGGAATGGCATTGGCAACCACCTTTGCCAAGTCCGCCGAGGTCAGAATCGGGGCGGTCTTCCGCCTGTCACATATGCATTTGACAATTCTCTTTGCCCATCTCTCTTCTCCGTATGTCTGGATAAGCTCGGTCAATCTTTCTGCCGGAAGCTTGTTGACCAGATCGGCAGCAGTCACTGCGCCGGAGAGATCCATTCGCATGTCAAGGGGCTCGTCTCTGGAAAAACTGAAGCCCCTCCCGCTGTTTTCCAGGTGGAAGGTGGAAATTCCGAGGTCCATGAGTATCCCGTCAACTTGCCCTATTCTGTTGGATAAGAGGATATCATGGAGATGGATAAAGTTGCTGTGAATCAATCGAATTACCCCTTCTCCAAATGGGCTCAACCTGGATTTGGCCCGCTCCAGGGTTTCTATGTCACGGTCAAGGCCGAGGACCAATTTGATCCCGGGGTACCTTGTCAACATGGCCTCCGCATGGCCTCCCAGCCCCAGTGTTGCATCAACATAGATCCCTCCGGACCCCGGCGAAAGACCATCCAGTACTTCAGAGACCATTACAGGTACATGTCTGGTCTCCTTTTCAGCCACTGGCCCCGAATTTAGCAGTGATACTGCTGCTGTACTCGTCAAAGTTATCCCTCGTTTTTCGCAACTCTTTGTCCAGGTTATCCTTGTTCGAGACCTCGAAGTAAGTAAGCATGCCCGAGAGGACCACATCCTTGGTCAGCCCCGCTTCTTCACGGAGCCTCAGAGGGATCAATATCCTTCCCTGGCCGTCCAAGGGACATTCCGCTGCTGCTCCCAACAAATACCTTTTAAAGGCGACGACCTCAGGAGGTCCGAATTGGAACCGGCTGAAATGCTCTTCTATTTTTCGCCATTCTTCAAAAGGATAAGCTGCGAGACAGGAGGGCAGGTTGGTGACTATCAACCGGCCATCGTATTTTGCCTGCAAGACCTCTCTGAAACGGGCCGGGATGCTGAGACGGCCCTTGGCGTCTAAGACATGGGCCGACCTTCCCCTGAACATTGCCTTTTACCCCACTTTATCCCACCATTTTCTAACATTTTTTAATATATTGAAATAAGAAATTGTCTGTCAAGAGAATCGAGAGACAATTTAATATAAATATTACAGTATGTTATATAAATAGAGCCACGGTTTCCTCTATTTTTCTGCGATTATCTTATGAAAACAGTGATTCTTAAAAATTGAGATGGAACCATATAAATCACCTCTGATTTTTGTATCGGGAAACAGTATCATATACTTGAAACTTTTGAAATATTTTTTTGATTATTATTTGGTGATTAATAAGAAAAAGACTGGTGGTTTAAAGTGGGGGAAGATGGAAGAGCGGTTTGTGATAGATCAGGTTTGATTTCTTTTCTGGGCCGGTATTTACGTCGGCGTTGATACTGATCTACCGCCCTGTTGTGTTCATCCAGGGTCCGGGAAAAATAATGTGTTCCGTTGTTTTTTGAAACAAAATAGAAATAATCCTTTTTTGATGGATAGAGAGTCGCCCTGATGGACTCCTTACCCGGATTTGAAATCGGCCCTTTGGGGAGACCTTTGTTTACGTAAGTGTTATAGGGGGTGGCTTTTCTGAGGTCTTTCCACCTGAGACGGCGCTTCCTTACCCTGGTTTCCACAAGTATCCCGTAATGAACGGTTGGATCTGCCTGGAGAGGCATATTCTTTTTTAGCCGATTCCAGAATACGCAAGCAATTAACGGCCTTTCCCATGATTGCATAGCCTCTTTTTCCACTATGGAAGCAAGTATTACTATATCGTGGACTTTAACACCCAATTCTTCTGCTCTGCTGCTGAATCCTTCTGAATTCCATACTTCCCAGAAACGGTTAACAAAGGTTCGGAGCATCTCAAGTTCCGTGGCGCCCTTGGTCAACTGATAGGTATCAGGGTAAATATAGCCCTCAGCACTATCAGCCTCTATGCCAAGGGTCTTCAAGATCTTACGGTTCCTTGCCACCTTGAGGAATGAATCGCCGGATGTCAATTTTGCATTTTCAAGAAGGCCGTTTATTTGAAACAGGTTATAGCCCTCGGGGATGGTGACAATATACTGGCGGGTCTTTCCCTGGACCAGATAATCCAGGATCTCTACAGGCGTTTGGGTCGGGGAAAGTTCGTATTCCCCTGCCTGGATCCTGGTTGTTGCATTTCCCCACCAGGCAAGGATATAAAAATACCTTTTGGATTTTATTAAGCCTTCTGCCTCAAGTAGCTGTGCTGCCGAGGAGAAGGTGCTCCCTGTGGGAATTATTATGATCTTATTTTTTCCCGTTTCCGAAACGGGCAGGGTACATCCTTTCCATATCTGATAACCGGACAGAAAGATTAAGTAGAGCAAAATTGGCAACCAGAATTCACGTATTATGCGCATATTCTTTAGATCGGATTTTTCAACAGAATCATGTTCAGGGTTTTTGTAATGCAATCAGGTCATTAATAATAGAGAATTGTAAATATTCTTATGAACCCGTCCGTGGTCCACTGCGCAGACCGTTCACTGGCAGGGGATATTTCTTTTCACTTAACACTTCAGCCCCTTGTTTTCTTAAGGCTTTTGACATGGGGGAGTCTTGCCCCCTCCCCGTTCTCCTTCGCTGCGCTCAGGAGCCGGGGTTTCCCCCACAGC
>Ga0190359_1000822_pt1 | contig 20746 bp, 22 predicted proteins | sample 48721823_MG_FD_161269 | JGI IMG/M metagenome (GOLD analysis project Ga0190359, IMG submission 161269) | Hydrothermal vent microbial mat bacterial communities from Southern Trench, Guaymas Basin, Mexico - 4872-18-2-3_MG | ecosystem: Environmental > Aquatic > Marine > Hydrothermal vents >... | reverse complement strand
GCGCGCAGTATCTTCATATGATAGGGCCGGCTATACCCCAGGAACATCCCGTACAGACATCCCACAAGCAAAGCGCTGAGACTGTACTTGCGTGTCCTGCGGCCTTCTACCTTGATCTTCTTATCCAGCATCTGTTCAATCCTGTGGCGCTTGAAAAATCGCTTAATCAGCCCAGCGCCACCAAAACGCGTCAAGTTGCGGCCCGTGAATTGCTCTTCTATCGTGACGGCTTTTTGGCCTTTACTTTTTGCATCCTTTTGCGATACTCTTTGTTTCACCTTTTGAGTGCCTCCTTTGTAGTCTTAGTGGTTTATTCGATACCCTTCTATTACTACATTCGGAGGCACTTTTGTTTAGAAAGTTACACCCTTAACGCATAATTTGGGATAAATTTTATTAATGGCCCAAAGACCGACTATAAAAGACATTGCCAGAATTGGGAAGGTATCTCCTACTGCTGTTTCTATGGCGCTGAACGATCGCCCAGGGGTTAGTGAGAAGACCAAGAAAAGGATCAGAAAGATTGCAAAAAACATCGGCTATTACCCCAACTATGCCGCCAGAACCCTTATCGGCAAATGCAGCAAAACCATCGGATTGATCGTGTGTAATATAGCAGATCCATTTTATACAGAGTTGGCGAGCGGGGTTGAAAGAATAACAAATGAAAACGGGTATAGTCTTATACTATGTAATACAAATTGGAGCCTGGACGCAGAGCACCAATTTATTGATGTGCTTCGGGCAAGGGGGGTAGATGGAATTATTTTGGCCACGGTTCAAAAAAATGATGCCTGTGTACAAGCGCTTGCACAAGATCATTTTCCATTTGTTTTGGTAAACCGTCTTCCAATGGTTCCATCTCTTACCAACAAGCTTGATTATGTGGTCCAAGATAATTTTTCAGGAGGATATCTCGGAGTCGAACATCTTTACCGGTTGGGTCACGACCGAATAGCCATCATAGGAGGAGATTTCAATACTTCGACTGGTCTAAGAAAAGCAGATGGGGCCAGGAAAGCAATGAACGATTTTGGTTTAAGGGTTGATGCAAAGCTCGTGGTCGACTGCGGGTATAGCCGAAAGAAGGCCTATAAAACAGCAAAAGAGTTTCTTGCGATAAAAAAAAGGCCCACTGCATTTTTTTGCCATGATGACAATATGGCCCTGGGTGTAAGAGAAGCTATATTGGAAAAAGGACTTAAAATTCCAGATGATATCGCTTTGATGGGGTTTGATGATATTGATACGGCATCTTTGACAGGAATTGATCTTACCACAATCGCTCATAACACAGCGGACATGGGCGAAATGGGGGCCAGGATTCTCATAGATAAAATTGAAGGTGTAAGACACCACATGATCAGTAAAGTGGTCCTGGAAGTGAAATTAGTGATACGGAAGTCCTGTGGATACCAGTTGCACGGCTATGTGAGATGAAAGGATAATGTGGTGAAACAAAAACGAAGTGTGAGGTTTCATACATGAAAAACTATCGAATAGCAGTTGTTCCAGGGGACGGAGTGGGCAGTGAAGTTTCAGCGGAAGCTGTGAAAATTCTCCGGACCGTTGCTGAAAAACACGGTTTTGCGGTGGAGACATCGGAGTTTGAATGGGGTTGCGATTATTACCTGAAACACGGGAAGATGATGCCGGACGATGTCCTGGACGTTCTCAAGGAATTTGATTCCATTTTTCTCGGCAGTGTGGGAGATGCCTCCAAGGTTCCTGATCATATCTCTTTGCAACTTCTGCTCAAGATAAGGAAAGGCTTTGAGCAATATGTGAATCTGCGCCCCATAAAGCTTTATCCGGGTGTAGAATCGCCCGTGAAAAGCGCAACACCGGAAACAGTTGACATGGTGGTGGTAAGGGAAAACACCGAAGGCGAGTATTCGGGATTTGGGGGAATTTTTAAGGAAGGAACACCTGACGCAGTCACCGTGCAGACCGCTCTGTTTACTAGCAAAGGTTGTGAGCGTATTATACGTTATGCGTTTGAAGTTGCCAGGTTGAGGAAAAAACTGAAAAAACTAGGTGATCAAGAATGTGTGGGCATGGTGACGAACTGTACAAAATCCAATGCCCTCAACTATTCCATGGTGTTCTGGGATTCGGTATACGAAAAAGTAGCCAAGGGTTATCCGGATATCAAAACAGACTCGGCGATGATAGATGCCCTTTGCATGTGGTTTGTAAAGAATCCTAGTTATTTTGATGTTATTGTCGCGTCGAATCTCTTTGGCGATATCATCACAGACCTTGGTGCCATACTCCAGGGAGGCATGGGTCTTGCGGCCGGCGGAAATATAAATCCCGAGAAAAAATTTCCATCCATGTTTGAACCGATCCATGGTTCTGCTCCTAAGTACGCTGGCAAGGGCGTTGTAAATCCTATCGCCTCTATAGAGGCAGTAAGAATGATGTTGGAGCACCTGGGGGAAAAAGAAGCCGCTTCAGATATCCAGAAAGCGGTTACAACGGTGCTGAGAGCTAAAGAGGTGAGAACCCGGGATCTGGGCGGTACCAGTAAGACTGCGGAGGTTGGGGATGAGGTGCGCAGGGTGCTTTTAACTGCATAACCATTTAAAATATTCTTTATGAAAGGAGGCGCTATGGGAACATATTTTAGCCGTATGGGAGACGGCTCTCCCATTGAAGTGACGGAAAAGGAAATCATGACTGACCTTGTGGAGGGTAGTGAGGATGCGGCTGATCGAGGCAAGATTCCACCATTGACAAAAGAAGAGTATGATTATCTTCTGGATATCTTTTGTACGCGAAGCAAATTTGTCAGCGTAGAGCCTGGGAACGAGGTCATAATGAGTTATGATGCGGCGACCCTCAAAATAAGGAGGGTCGGGGTGAATGTGGATCGTATTCAAGCACTGCAAATTTATGAAAAGCTGTTGGGCGCTGATACTATGGAGCTGTGCCACGTGGATTATAGTTTCAAACCGATCAAGCCCATAGCCGGGTTTGAACAACCAATCCTGGAGCAGGCATTGCTTTCGACGCACATTCCCCTTTTCTACGGGGCCATGCCGAATTTGGGCCTTTACAGCCAGCCGGACGGTCCTTTTCCTAATCCATCAGAATTATTACCTATGGGCAACATCAAGGAAGCTCAGGAGGCATATGAAGCTGCCGTTGAGGAGAGTGTTAAAGATATTGTCTACGCCGGAACCCTTATGTATGAGTCAGGCGCTGATGGCATTAATCTTGACACAACGGGTGCTGCAGGTGACGCGGATTTCCTTGCGGCTTTATTGGCAACTGAAAAGCTAAAAGAGAAATTTCCAGATATCTGTATTGAAATGGGAATGGCTGGAGAATTTATCCTTGGAATGCATGGTGAGTTGACCTATAAAGGAGAACGTCTTGCCGGGATGTTTCCCCATAAGCAGGTAAAGATGGCTGAAGAGGCGGGGGTAGCGATTTTTGGCCCTGTGGCCAATACCAATACTAGCAAGTCAGCGGCCTGGAATCTGGCCAGGGCGATCACTTTCATGAAAGCATGTTGTGAAGAGGCTAAGATTCCTGTCCATCCCAACATGGGCATGGGAGTGGGCGGTGTCACCGTAAATGATCAACCTCCGGTTGACGTTGTTTCCCGTTCTTCAAAGGCCATGGTGGAAATATGCCGTTTGGATGGCTTGTAGGTTGGTGTTGGGGATCCATTCGCCATGGCAATTACTCATGCGCATGCCTCGGGTATGGGCGGATTGCGGGGTGCCGGAGATCTGGTAGCCCGTGTGCAAATGGCCCGTGGCATGAGAATCAAAGAAGCGAAAGAGTATGTTGCCGAAAAATTAAAGGTGTCTGTTAGTGAATTGACAGACCCTATCATCATGAATGAAGTCCGAACAGATCTTGGCCTTGGTGTCATGACTCCTCTGCCTGGTGTGCCCAAGGGAATTGAGGCAAAGTTCAATATGGCGAGGGTTCTTGATCTGGATATCAATTGTGTCAAGTGTTTTAAAGAAAGGACCTCGCTCTAACTCGTGAGAAATACGGGTTAAGTGAGCTAATATGGGGGGTGGATCGCTATGGGATCACGTGGACTCTAAATCCACGCAGCCGGGTGCAACACCCGGACTCCCCGCCACCACAATAGAAGGAGAAAGGAGAGTATTAAATGATTGGTAAAGAGACTTTGGAAGAAGCGAAACAGGCGATTATTAACTATGACAAAGAGAAGGCCGTACAACTTACTGAAAAGGTCATTAGTGATGGAGTGGATCCCCTGGAGATAATGAACAATGGGTTTATTCCGGGGATAAATGAAGTAGGTGATCTTTTTGGGAGGGGTGTACTCTTTTTGCCGGAACTGGTGCAATGTGCGGATGTTATGAAGACGGTGACGGACATTATAAATAATGCACTCCCTTCTCAGGAAAATGCAGAAGAAAAAGGAAGCATGGTTATTGCGACGGTAAAAGGGGACGTGCATGACATTGGGAAATGCATCGTGGTGGCATTGCTACAGGCAAATGGCTATACGGTTTATGATCTGGGTCGCGATGTAGATACGGACCGGATTATCGAAGAGGCGGTCAAGGTTGAGGCGGACATCATTGGGACGAGTGCGCTTCTGACTACTACTATGACACGACAAAAGGAGTTAGAAGAGGCGCTGAAAAGTATAGGTCTTCGAGACAAGTTCAAGACAATTGTGGGTGGAGCGCCGGTGACGGGCCGATGGGCCGCCAAAATAGGCGCTGACGCCTATGCCGAGGATGCACAGGATGCAGTCCTGAAGGTAAAGGAATTGCTGGCCTCATAATCCATCTTACTTCAAAGAAAGCGGGATTCTAGATGGCCGAGTGCGCTGACGTGCCAGGAAAATAGCGGGTAAGAACGTTTTATGAAAGGAGGCGTGAGGAATGCTACGCAATCTATTTGCAGGGAAGTTGCAAAGTGGAGGACTCAGCGTTAATATTTTTACGGACGATGAGCTAGAACAAATCCATTTTGCAACCATTGAAGTACTTAAGAAGACAGGGCTCTTTATCGGCAGTAAAGAGGCCCGTGAGGTCCTTGATGGTGGCGGCGCGATAGTGGATGAAAAAACCAAAACCGTGAAGTTTCCACCGTATCTGGTGGAAGATGCCATACGGTCGGCTCCGTCAAAGGTTCTCTTGGCTGGACGGGACCCCAAGCATGATATTGTGCTTGAAAGTAATCGTGTGGGCTTTACCAATTTCGGAGAGGGTGTTTTTGTTATTGATCCGTATACGGGTGAGCGGAGAGAGACGACGAAACAGGACGTAGCGGATTCTGCAAGGATTGTAGATTATCTTGATCAGATTGATGTATATGAGAGAGCTGTAGGGGCATCTGATGTGCCTGAACAAACCATGCAGCTCCATAACGCTGAGGCCTGGTTACCCAATACCACGAAACACGGTTTTATGGGGACCGGGAATGGGTACCTTACGAGAAAGATTTTCGATATGGCTGCTGCTATCGTGGGTGGAAAAGATGCATTGCGGGAACGACCGATCCTGTCGACTATCACCTGTCCCATCAGTCCCTTGCAGCTCGTGGATGAGAGTTGTGAAATTATCATGGAATCCGCGAAGGCGGGAATCATGGTCAATGTATTGTCTATGGCCATGGCGGGAGGATCTTCCCCTGTTACCCTTGCAGGAACACTTGTTGACCATAATGCAGAGGTTTTAGGAGGACTAGTCCTCAATCAACTAACGGCCAAGGGCGCCCCATTTATGTATGGAAGCTCAACGACTGCCATGGACTTGCGGTTTGCGGCTGCTACGGTTGGATGTCCTGAATGCGCAATGATCAACGCCGCCGTGGCCCAGATGGCGCGTTACTATCTCTTGCCGAGCTGGGTTGCAGGCGGGTAGGCTGATTCTAAGGTTTGTGATGCCCAGGCTGGTCATGAAAAGACCTTGACCGGGTTACTACCAGCGTTGGCAGGGGCCAACCTGATATACGGTTTGGGAATGATCGAAATGGGCATGACCATAGATTATGGGCAATTGGTGATGGATAATGAGTTTGCCAGGATGATAAAGCATACCGTACAGGGAATTCCGGTGAATGATGAAACGCTGGCAGTGGATGCAATCCACGAGATTGGAATCGGGAAGGATTTTCTTAGCCATCAAAGTACGTATGATCATATGAGATCTCTCTCCCACCCGAAATTGATTGACCGGAAAACTCGAGAAGATTGGGAGAGCGAGGGGCGTACAGATATTCATCAGCGGGCCCTTGCGGAAGCCAAACAGATTTTGGAGACTTATACACCTGAACCGCTTGAGGAGAGCGTTCTAGCAGAAATGCGATCGATCGTAGAGGAGGCGGAGGAGGAATTGGGAGTTTCCAAGAAGGGATAGACATATGCTATTTCAAAATAATATGGGTACGACTTTTTTGCAGCAAAGCCCAAGTGCTTGTTTAGTACTATCATGCTGTTACTGAAAAACCCACGATAAGTACCCGATTTTTCGATGAACAGTGAAATAGGTCGCTGATATATTCGAATTTCCGGCGGTCTTAAAGTATAGAAAATGTCGTCGTAAAAGAGGCACAGCCAAATATAATACAAGGAGGAGAAAAAGATGGCGGAAGAGATGTATGAAAAGATGGCTGAACTGGTTATAGCAGGGAAAGGTGATGAGCTCAAAGCCTTGGTGAAACACGCGCTTGAACAGGGCAAAGGGGCGAAGGAGATCATTGACATGGGACTTTTGCCGGGGATGGATGTAGTAGGAAAGATGATGAAGACAGGGGAGATGTTCATTCCTGAAGTATTGCTTTCAGCGCGGACCATGCAGGGTTCCCTGGATATTCTGAAGCCGCTTCTGGTGGGGGACGAGACATCGAGTGCCGGCGCAGTGATTATCGGCACGGTAGAAGGGGACTTGCATGATATTGGAAAAAATCTGGTGGCCATGCTTCTTGAGGGAGCGGGATTTACGGTGATAAACCTGGGGACGGGGATCAAGCCCGAGGCGTTTGTGGAGGCCGTGAAAGAACATAAGCCGGACATTGTGGGGATGTCGGCGCTTCTCACGACGACGATGCCCAAGATGGATGAAACGATCCAGGCGATCAAGGAGGCGGGCCTTCGGGACCAGGTGAAAGTGATGGTAGGAGGCGCCCCGGTGACGGAAGATTTTGCGGAGAAAATAGGGGCAGACGGCTACGGGGCGAACGCCGCCGCAGCCGTGGAGAAGGCAAAAGCCTTGATGGCTTAATTTCGAGATAACAGGTAATGAGGAGGAGGAGAAAAGTCCAATGATTATTGTGGGTGAACTTATTAATGCCAGCCGAAAGGCTATTGGATCGGCAATTGAAGCACAGGATGTTGAAGCCATCAAGAAGATAGCAAAGGAACAGTTTGAGGCAGGGGCTGACTATATTGATGTGAATGCAGGTGTTTTTGTGGGGAAAGAGCCGGAATACTTGACCTGGCTGGTGAAGAATGTGCAGGAAACTGTTGATGCCCCGTGCGCCATTGACAGCCCTGACCCCGAGGCAATTGAAGCAGCGCTTGCGGTCCACAAGGGAGTGCCAATGATTAATTCCATTTCCCTTGAAAAAGACCGGTATGAAAAATTATTGCCTATTATTTCCGGGACCGACTTCAATGTGGTAGCACTCTGTATGAGTGATGAAGGAATGCCTGAGACAACCGACGATCGGCTGACGATTGCGGAGAAGCTGATCAACGGTTTGGTGAAAAGCGGGGTTCCCGTAGAGCATATTTATGTGGATCCTTTGGTGCAGCCGGTTTCTACAAACAACAAATTTGGGGTGGAATTTCTGGATGCAGTGGAAAAAATTATGACCACGTTTAAAGGTGTTCATACCATGTGCGGGCTGTCAAACATCTCTTATGGCCTCCCGGAAAGGAAGTTTCTGAATCAGACATTTATGGTCATGGCAATTGCGAAAGGGCTGGATGGGGCTATCATCAACCCGTTGGACAAGAAAATGATGGCGAGTATTATTGCAGCGGAAACCCTGGTGGGCAAAGACGACTTCTGCACGAAGTACCTCACGGCTTACAGGGAAAATAAATTTGAGTTTTAAGAATCTAGTAGGAGGCAAAAATGGCAGATACAGAAAGGAATGATTATTTAAGTGAATTGCGGACAAAAGTAGTTGCGAAGGGCCATGCGAGCGGGACTCCCTGTTATGTGGAGTCGGGAAAAGGTGCCGTGTTAACGGATGTGGATGGTAGAGAATTTATAGATTTTGCAGGCGGAATTGCTGTCATGAATGTTGGTCACAGTCATCCCAAGGTAGTTGCGGCAATCAAAGACCAGGCAGAAAAACTGACCCATACATGCTTTATGGTCACGCCCTATGAGCCGGCCGTAAAGCTGTGTGAAAAGCTGTGTCAAATCACTCCGGGAGATTTTCCCAAGGCCGCTTTGCTGCTGAACAGTGGCGCTGAAGCAGTGGAAAACGCCGTTAAGATTGCTCGATATTATACAAAACGTACCGGGATTATCTGTTTTGAGCATGCGTTCCACGGGCGCACCCTGCTGACCATGACCCTCACGAGCAAGGTAAAGCCTTATAAATTCGGGTTCGGGCCTTTTGCGCCGGAGGTATACAGGATGCCCTATGCCTATTGCTACCGATGTCCCTTCAACCTTGAATACCCCAGTTGTAACATCGCCTGTGCTGATTATTTAAAGGAATTTTTTGTGTCTCACTCTGCACCTGAGACTACGGCGGCAGTGATCGTAGAGCCTGTGATTGGCGAGGGTGGTTTTATCGTTCCTCCTCCGGAGTATTTCCCCAAGCTTGCAAAGATATGTAAGGACAATGGAATTTTGTTCATAGCTGATGAAATTCAGTCCGGAACAGGGAGAACGGGAAAGATGTTTGCCATTGAACACTGGAATGTGGAACCCGATCTTATGACGGTGGCGAAAAGTATTGCTGCAGGTATGCCATTGAGCGCTGTAGTGGGGAAACAGGAAGTCATGAACTCCGTCCACCCCTTTGGTGTTGGTGGAACGTATGGTGGCAACCCAGTATCGTGTAGAGCTGCTCTGGCCGTGGTGGAAATTTTTGAAGAGGAAGATATGCTTGGGAAAGCCGAAACCTTGGGAAAGAAGTTGCGAAAACGCTTCAATTCCTGGAAATCACAATACGAAATAATCGGTGAGGTACGGGGATTGGGCGCCATGATGGCTTTGGAACTGGTAAAAGACCGGGAAACAAAAGAACCTGCGGCCGAGGAAGCAAAAGCGTTGACAAGCTTCTGTTTTGAGCGAGGTTTGGTCCTGCTGTCCTGTGGGACGTTCGGAAATGTGATCCGCGTCTTGATGCCGCTTGTTATCACCGATGAACAGCTTGAAAAAGGTTTGGGCATCATGGAGGAAGGATTGGCCTCTCTTACCAAATAACCAATACGATGGTATTAAGATAAAAGCATGGGTCTATTCGGTCTTAGTGACCGGAAGGCCCATCGCCTTCCCGATGGGAACAGGAGTAATGACCTCGGATGTGACATGGACTAAAGCGCAATATCATCGACTTGTGGACCTGAACGCCGAGAAAGGGGACTTGGCACGGCGATATGAGAGTACGCACGCTAGGGATAAAGGATACCAGGTTCTCGAAAAAAGCCTTGTCAGGCGGGAAAGGGAGAGGTTGAAGGAGTTTGAAAAGCACCGGTTGCGGCCCCGTCTCATAAGCCTGGAGAGACGGCTGTGCGACGTGCTGAAAGGGGCAGGTTTTAGCCAAGTAACCACTCCTATCATCATGTCAAAAGGCCTCCTCTCTAAGATGGGAATCGATGGCTCGCATGCACTCTCGTCCCAGATCTACTGGCTGGATAGGAACAAATGTTTACGACCTATGCTGGCCCCCCATCTCTATTTTGTGCTTAAAGATCTTCTTCGGCTGTGGGAAAAGCCTGTGCGTATATTTGAGGTGGGGCCCTGTTTTCGCAAGGAGAGCCAGGGGGCACATCATTCGAACGAATTTACCATGCTGAACCTAGTGGAGATGGGGCTGCCGGAGTCATCACGGGGGGGGAGGATTCGGGAACTGGCTGACATGGTTGTGACGGCTGCCGGTATTGACAACTACATATTGGAAAGAGAGAAATCAGAGGTGTATGGGGAAACCCTGGATGTGATTAGTGGCGAGACCAGGATCGAACTAGGCTCAGGGGCCATGGGGCCCCACCCCCTTGATCGGGCTTGGAGAATAACCGATACTTGGATTGGTATAGGGTTTGGCTTGGAGCGACTGCTCATGGCTTTGGAAGGGAAGTCAAATTTGGGGAGAATGGGGCGCAGTCTGACCTATCTGGACGGGATTCGCCTCAATCTATAAATAATCATGAAAAAGCATCCAAAATTCTGCACAACCATCGCAGTACGATTCAGCGATACGGACGCGAACGGACATGTCTTTTTTGGGAATTACCTAACCTATTTCGACACGGCACTGCTGGAATACCTGAAAGCAGTGAAATACAGTTTCGAGCGGTTGCTGGCACGTGGGCTGAACATGTATTACGTGGAGGCTCTGGCTCGGTTCAAGGGAGCCTCGTTGTACGGAGATACCCTGGATGTGTACGTTAAAATTTCAAGGTTGGGGAACACGAGTTTTACTGCAGAATTCCATACTTATAAGCACGACACCGATCAGCTAATCAACTCCGGTCATATCATCGCCGTGCTAGTGGACGTCAAAACTGAAAAGCCCTCGAAAATTCCGGAGGATTTTAGGACGGCGATCAGTGAATTTCAAGGCTGAAAATTCATGAAAAGACACCACTCATCCGATACAATTGCTTCCATACTTGATAGCGCGAGCAAAGGCCGTTCTCTCACAGACGAAGACTGTCTGTCGCTTCTGGATCTGGCAGATACGGAGCTAGTGGAGGCCCTTTTCAAAACCGCGAGGGATCTTCGAAACCGGTATTTTGGCAACCGTGTATTTCTCTACGGATTCGTATATACTAGTACATTTTGCAGGAACGATTGCCGCTTTTGTTTCTATCGCCGGTCAAACAAGGTTGCCCTCAGGTATCGAAAGACATCGGATGAGATCGTAGAGGCATCTTTAAAGCTTGCGGATTCGGGCGTCCACCTCATCGATCTCACCACGGGAGAGGATCCAAGAAATTTTGCTGACAATCAATGTGGGTTTGACGAGTTCCTCGCTCTTATCAGTAAAGTCAAAAAGTACACAGGTCTTCCTATCATGGTTTCGCCAGGAGTGGTTCCTGATGCTATCTTGGCTGAACTGGCATCGGCTGGGGCCGATTGGTATGCCTGCTATCAGGAAACCCATAATCAGGTATTGTTCAAAAAAGTTCGAGTAGGACAGAACTTTGGCGAACGGTTCGAAAAAAAACGCTTGGCTCACAGGCTGGGAATGCTCATTGAGGAAGGAATCCTTTGCGGTATCGGGGAGAGTAATCGCGACGTGGCTGATTCCATCAGGGCCATGCGTTTCCTAGGTGCAGATCAGACAAGAGTAATGAATTTTGTTCCCCAGAGGGGCACTCCCATGGAGGATTGGGTATCGCCTGACCATCTGCGAGAAAGGGTGATCACGGCTGTCATGCGCCTAGCATTCCCGGATAGACTGATCCCGGCATCCCTCGACGTGGAAGGGCTTGAGGGTTTGTTGCCCTGGCTTGACGCGGGGGCCAATGTGGTAACGTCTCTGATCCCTCCGGAGAAGGGACTTGCCGGGGTGGCGCAGAATTCTCTCGACATTGAAGATGGAAGGAGGATGGCGGCGAGCGTCCGAGAGGTACTGCAGAAACGGGGACTTGAGGCGGCCTCTCTTGAAGAGTATGTCGCGTGGATAAATGCACGCAAGAGAGCACTAAGGCAGGATGGGGAGGGAAAGGTAGCAGCATGTTAGTGGCAGTGGCCGGGGGCAGACTCCAGGGAATTGAGGCCTCTTATCTTGCGCATAAGGGTGGATGGGAAGTGCGGCTTTTGGATCGGGAGTCCACACCACCCGCTCTAGGTATGTGTGATGAGTTCTTCCAGACCGATGTGACGGAAATGGAATCCTTCCGGGAAGCCATCAGAGGCGTTGATTGTATTATCCCGGCCCTGGAAAACACTGAAGTCCTTGAAACAATGACCCGTGAGGCCATGCGGGTCGGCGTGCCTGTAGCCATCGATCTGGACGCGTATCGGATCTCTTCGTCAAAGGTTCGATCGAACCGCCTGTTTTCCCAGATCGGCGTGCCGCAACCCACTGCGTGGCCCCGATGCGGTTTCCCTGTTGTTGCCAAACCTGACGACGGGAGTGGAAGCCGGGGAGTCCGGGTTTTCGGCTCTGCAAAAGAGATGGAGGAAGCAGAAAAGCCTGATCTCTCAGATGGGTCCTGGGTCCTCCAGGAATTTGTGGAAGGACGGACATTTTCACTTGAAGTACTTGGTTTCAGAGAAAAATATTTCCCTCTCCAAATTACGGACCTTTTTATGGACGGTGGGTACGATTGCAAGAGAGTTACAGCGCCCACGATTCTTTCTCCGGAGCTGTGTAGCGATTTTGAGAGGATTTCAGTGGATATTGCTCAGGCTCTGGAGCTGAAGGGGATTATGGATGTGGAGGTGGTCCTGAAGGGTCATGCATTGAAGGTTCTGGAGATCGACGCAAGGCTTCCCAGTCAGACGCCCACAGCCGCTTTTTGGTCGACAGGACTGAACATGGTAGAAATGTTGGGAAACATTTTTGTTAGCCAGGATTTTGAGCTTCCAAAGGTGGGGAAGGCCTCTGGCGTCGTTTATGAACACATCGTTATTTCACCGGGAGTCTTGGAAATAGCAGGTGAGCACATCATGACAGGATATGGCCCTTTGCGGGTTGTACCGGAGTTTTTCGGGGCGGATGAGGCCATTACCAGTTACGGTAATGACCGGGACCATTGGGTTGCGAGTCTCGTATGTGCAGAAAGTGAGCTTTCAGCAGCACAGAAGAAAATGGAAGGGGTCATCGGCGAAATAAGGAGGCGATTTCGAATAGAACGAATGCTAGATTCGAGCCCTGCTAGAGTCGTGTCAGCTATTGAGGGGAGTTTATAATTAATCGGAGTAAACCCCCGGCTTTGTCGGGGAGACACGCAAAGTTTGACAATTTCGGGAAAATAATAAAGCCTCACGCCCGTGAACCGCTCAAAGCTCACAGGAAGGAGGCTTTAAATGAGAAACGTTCAGAGTTTAAGTCACAACCTGGGATTGCAAGTACCATTTGGTTTGGATTCCGAAATCTCGCAAAAGAGTGCTTTATGGTGAACTTCGCAAGTATCTTGGCGATGTATTTCGAGACTTGGCCATGCAGAAGGAAAGCAAGATTTTGGAGGGTCACATGCTAGGAGATCACATTCACATGTTGATTTCAATCCCTCCAAAACATGCTGTATCACAAGTGGTGGGGTATGTAAAAGGGAAGAGCGCAATTCATATTGCAAGGAATTATGGCGGCCGAGGACGGAATTTCACTGGTCAGCATTTTTGGGCAAGAGTATATTATGTATCGACATCGGGCAGAGACGAGGAAGTGATCCGTCAATACATCCGAAAGCAAGAGGAATTTGACAAGAGGATAGACCAGCTGCAAATGTTTTAGGCATGCACTCTGAGGTGGCTAATGGTTTTAATACCGCTTTGAGCGGTTCACAATCAATTCTCCGGCTTTGCCGGAGTTCACTGAATTACCTGCCTTAAAAGAAGGAGGGAATATTATGCATGGATTTTACGGTCGGATATTGAAGATTGACGTGAGTGGAAAAGCCTTTGAGATTGAAAGCATCAGTGATGACACTTATAAAAAATATCTTGGGGGAAAGGGACTGGCCTCCTATCTGCTCAGTGAACTCAATCCCCCTGGCGTTGATCCGCTTGCACCTGAAAACTGCCTGATCTTTGCAACGGGACCCATTACCGGAAGCACCATATGGGGCTCCTGCCGGTACGGCACATTTACGAAGTCGCCCCAAACAGGCTTTTATTCCGAGTCTTATTCAGGGGGGAGGGTGCCTGAGTCTATCGATTCGACTGGATTCGATGCCATTGTAATCAGGGGGCAAAGTAGTCATCCGGTGGCCCTTGCTGTCCATCCTGACGGCATTGATTTCCATGATGCCGGAGATCTCTGGGGAAAAGAGACCTATGAGACCGAGGATACGGTTCTGCAAAAATATGCCCGGTCTGATGAGCATTTTGGTAAGCCAGGTGCATGTGTTATTGGCCCTGCCGCCGAAAACCTAGTGCGGTTTGGCGCCATCAAGAATGATCACTGGCGATCATGCGGGAGGACGGGCGTTGGCACGGTGATGGGAGCAAAGCGTATCAAGGCGATTGTATTTCAAGGAGATCGGAAGCGAAGCCTCTATGACCCAGATGCGGTTAGTGCAATTTCAAAAAAAATAGCCTTGGAGGCGAAGGACAATGCAGGGGTAAAGGCATACAAAGCCATGGGCACTTCCCAGATGGTGAAAATATTGAACAATGCATATGCCTTCCCGACAAAATACTGGTCAGATGGAAGGTATGAAAACTGGGAAAACATCAGCTCCGATACATTTCACAGAGACCTTGAAGTGAAACCACACGCCTGCCTCAAGTGTTTTATGTCTTGTGGCCGGATGACTACGGTCCTCCATGGGCGCCATGCCGGGTTAAAACTAGAAGGCCCGGAATATGAGACCATATATGCATTTGGGGGCCTTTGCCTCATTGATAGCATTGAAGAGATTGCTTACCTAAATGATATTTGTGACCGTCAGGGCATGGATACCATCACAGCCGGGAATCTCTGCGCCTTTACCATTGAGGCTGCTAGGCGGGGCAAGATCGATTACGTCATCGATTATGGAGATGTCGATGCGATAGCTACACTGCTCAAAAAGATTGCTCGAAGAGAGGATATCGGCGATATCTTGGCACGCGGAATCAAGTTTGCGGCAAAAGAGTGGGATCTGGAAGACATCGCGGTTCATGTAAAAGGCCTGGAACCTGCTGGTTATGATCCTCGTGCACTTAAAGGCATGGGACTTGCCTATGCCACTTCTGATCGTGGGGCTTGTCATCTTAGGGCAACTTTTTATAAGCCGGAACTCAGCGGCATGATCAGCCCTGATCAGATTGAAGGAAAGGCAAAGCTCTTCATCGACTTTGAGGATCGACTCACGATTTTCGACACACTAATCTTATGCCGTTTTTATCGAGATCTTTATCCGTGGGAAGCGCTTGGGGATCTTATACATGCAGTAACTGGACTCGATTCGCAAAAAGATGCCCTCCAATCTAGGGCTGCGAACATAAGCACTCTAATTAGGCGATTCAACCTCCGTGAAGGCCTGAAACCGGAAGATGACCGATTGCCAAAGACCTTTTATAAAAAATTCCAGAGGACTGATCACGTTCTAAGACGGGAAGAACTCGAAGCTATGCTCAAGGAATACTATCTTCTTCGCGGTTGGGATGAGAATGGAGAGCCCACCTCATGATATTATCAAGTTACGATTCCCGGAAGAAGCAAAATCGGATGTTTGAAGGAAAGGTGAGCATAACCTTCGGATGACACGTTTGAAGTCACATGATATTGCGGGCGTTAGCGCAGGACTGGAAAAACTTGATGCTGAATTGAGGGAAAAAACTGGGCGGAGCTTGTTTGGCATTGCTTGCCATGCCGCTGGTATAGCAGGGAAAACCGCGCGCGATCTCATCGCATCGGCGAGAGTGGGCGTGATTCCCATGACTTGCGGGCAGGGACTAATCGCCGGTTTTGCCGATACAGTGAGGGGTATTGCGACTCATATTGGATTCGATGCATTTGTCACCAGACATACAGACGTTGCTGGTATAGCCGAAGCATTTGAAAGGAAAGCGGATATCCTCATGATGGCGGATGATGATCGTTTTATTGCGCTTAATATAAGGCGTCATCGGGTAATCGATAACGCTCTGGCTACTGGCGAGGGATTTGCTGCAGGACTCGATCTTATGGTTGGCGGGTTAAAGGATAAAAGGGTCCTAATTATCGGCTGCGGCTCGGTAGGTCGAAGCGCTGCCATAGCCTGCGTTAAATTTGGCGCTAAAGTATCAGTTTACGATGTCAATCGACAGCGGTCCGTGGAGGTTGCTAAGCAGTTAAATGATTTATCTAAGGTTAATATACAATATTCTCTTCAAACCGCTTTAAGCAGATATCAACTCTTAATTGATGCCACCAATTCGGCGAATGTTATTGGTGAAAAAGAAATTACGCCTGATACTTTTATTGCTGCTCCAGGTATCCCGCTGGGGCTTACAGAAGCTGCATATGCAAAGGTAAAAGATCGTCTGTTGCATGATCCTCTTCAAACCGGGGTAGCAACCATGGGTGTAATGGCGCTAGTTTTTTGAGGTGGCGAACACGGGTGGTGTTTTATGAGCGGAGAACCAAAAGCTAAAACGCTGGCAAAAAGGTACTATCACAAACGAGTAGAACTTTTCAGATTGATCGATAAAATAAAACTTTGGCCATCTCGGAGAGGCGTTCTTCACGGTATCAAGTCCATCGAAAAAGTTGGGGATACGGCCTTCATCACTACTCATTGCAACAAGACGTTTATGGTCAACAATTCCAGAAACAGCCGCGCTGCCCGGTGGCTTCGTAATAAATGGTTCAAGGATGTCTGCACTGCCTGCGGGGTCCCTGACTGGAAACTGGCCAAATATTCATCTACCCAGTTTAAACGACATTATGGTTCTCTGCTTTTGGAAGATAATAAGAAGCAATAGTAACTCATGACAAACGATTCTCCCTTCCTGTCTTAGCTTGTGGGAGGTAGGACTTCGGCATAAAGCTCTCCTTTTGGTAAAAGTCTAGCTTTGCGCAGAGACGACATAGCTAATTTGGAAGGAAATTATTTTCCCAAGTTGGGAGGGCTGATCTACTAAAGAGGGCAAGAGCAATGTTACCAAAGTATCGACTAACTTTTGAGCCTATGGGCCTTTCCAAACAAATTACACCAGGAACCACGATCAAAGAAGCCGCAGATAGTATGAACATTCCTATACGGTTTGACTGCGGCGGCAAGGGACTTTGTGGCAATTGTCGAATTATTGCCGAACCTAGACACAACTTGTCACCACTGACAGAAGCTGAGCTTGATAAACTTTCGCCTCGCGAGGTGAAAAAATCATATCGCTTGGCCTGTCAGGCGAGGATTGAGGGCAATTTGACGGTTATCATCCCGGACAAGGCGGCTGACGTAGAAGAAGCGAGAGGCAAAACGGGAATTAAGGGTTTATACCGCCTGAATCCACCTGTTGAACGGATTATATTATCAGAGGATAAACCGTCGGAGCCGAAGCAGTGGATTTCGACAGATATAGTAAATCGGATTACGCGGCAGGCCAGGTCATTTGCAAATTGCGAAGTTTACATTGATGATATTGAAGCCTTGCGGCAATTGAGCCTACCAGAAGTCTTTACTGGTGAAATAACTCTAGTGAACCATTATCAAAAGGGTGTCACCGCCGTAATTGCTGGAAACAGGCAGAGGAGCATGGGGCTGGCCGTTGATATCGGTACTACGACTTTGGCGACTTACTTATGTGATTTTCGGAGCGGGGAAGTGGTGGCATCGGCCGCATCGGTGAATCCCCAACGGCGTTATGGCGAAGACGTCATCAGCCGTATCACCATGGCAAATGAACAGGTAAACGGTCTGAAGACGCTAAATGGACTGATCATCGATGGTATTAACCACCTCATCACTCGTTGCTTGGAACAGACCGGAGCATCTCATGATGACATTGACGAAGTAACCTTGGTGGGCAATACAACGATGGAACAAATTTTTGCCGGTCTCCATCCGCATGGCCTAGGCGTATCGCCGTACCTTCCAGTTTCCCGAGGGCCCCGAAACTTAAAAGCGGTTGAAGTCGGTTTAAGATTAAATCCTGGAACCAATCTCTACCTTTTTCCCGTCATTTCTGGTTTTGTCGGCGGCGACACCGTGGCTGCAATTGTAGCCGAAGCCCCCCACCTCAGGGATGAGACTACTCTGATTGTTGACATTGGAACTAACGGTGAACTGGTCCTTGGGAACCGAAAGGGTTTATGGGCTACCAGCTGCGCCACCGGCCCAGCATTGGAAGGTGCTCACATTTCCTGCGGTATGCGCGCGGTCTCGGGCGCTATCCATAAGGTAGATATCGATCCGACGAGTGGAGAATTCGTGTGGTCGGTATTGGGAGATCAGGAAAATATGCTACCGATGGGTATTTGCGGCTCCGGCCTCATTGATGCCATGGCGGCTATGCGCAGAGCCGGGATACTATTGCCTAACGGTCGGCTCAAAAAAGGAATGCCAGGTGTAGTCACTGATGAAGAAGGAGTTGGACGGGAATTTGTATTGGTTCCGGCTGAAGAGAGTGCGACAGGGAAAAATATCAGGATTACGCTCGAGGACGTCCGTCAGTTTCAGTTAGCGAAGTCCGCTTTAGCCGTTGGGATTGAGCTGTTAATGCGGAATGCTGGCCTTACTAAGGTTGACCGGACCGTACTGACCGGCGCATTTGGGGCTCACTTCAGATGGCGCAGTGCTGTTGATGTGGGGATGTTGTCCCCAGAAGTTGTTAGTGGTGAAGTTCTGTCGTTGGAGAACCTGGCTGGTGTCGGAGCAATTATGGCGTTGCTCGACAAAAGCCAGCGGGAGGAAGCTGCCAAGGTTTCGCAGACCACCAAGTTCCTTGAGCTGGCCCTGGATGCGGATTTTGCAGCGCGTTTTCCTGAAAATACGATATTTCCATCGCTGGATGAATAGTTGAATTTGCAGGAGAAGACCATGCCTGTTCTTTCTGATATCAAAATAGATCTTAATGCACGGGAAGTTGTTTTGGCCCTTCACCAGGGCCGAAAAGCTCCGCCAGAATTGATTGACCAGACTCAGGAAATTATTGAGCAATACAAAAGCTTGCTGCATCCTCTTGCCATCTATAAATGGGTAAGAGTTTTGGGGGTAAATGGAGAAAAGGTCTTACTGGACACCGGAAGGGATGGTAATAAGCTCCGCATCAACATCGGCGCTCATTTTGATCTAATGAGCAAGGCTGAACTTGCCCTTGTCAGTGTAGTAACAATCGGTGGCGAGCTGGATGAATGCGTGCGTGATCTCAATAAATCAGACCATATTCTTGAGGCGTACCTGCTTGACAGTGTCGGCGTTGTGGCGCTTGCGCAGATTGAGGAAGTGATCCGCTCCTTGGCGGAAAAAGAAGCGGAATCCCGTGGTTGGGGTGTTGGCTACGCGTTGGCCCCTGGTTCCCTGAGGGGGTGGCCCCTTGAAGGTCAGGCTGATCTTTGCGGGCTTCTTCCCCTTGAACAAATCAATGTCCGGCTGTCTGATAGCAATATATTGATTCCTTTTAAATCCGCCTCAGGCATCATTGGAATAGGCCCAAATTACCAGTCGAAGAAGGTTGAATCGATCTGCCAATTTTGTACCCGCGCCGATACCTGCTGGCAACGGAGAAAATAGGACCTCGGCCTTCAAAGTGCAATATGTAATGGGAAAAGAAGAGCGTTTTTCCCGAGTATAGATAATTTGTCCTATCTGTTAAATTTTGAGGAGGTCATCAAACATGATTATTCCCTTTATATTAGAAAAGGCTCTCAGCCTCTATGCGGAAAAGGAGGCGGTGGTATGCCACGAGCACCGCAACACTTATCAGCAATTTGCACATCGCACCTATCGGTTGGCAAACCTGCTTCACACAATGCGAGTAAAAAAAGTGACTGTATCGCAATCCTCCACCAGAACAGTCACGAATTTTTGGAAACTTATTTTGCAGCAGCGCATTTAGGCGTTACGCTGAACCCGCTCAATTTATCGGCTTTCTCCTCAGGAGTTGGCGTTTATTTTAAAGGATTGTGGTTCCACCATTCTTATTGCCGCCAGGCGTTTTCACGAATCCGTAGAAAAACTGTCGGCACTTCACACTGATGTAACCCGGGTCATCTGGACCGGTCAGGGAGCTCTTCCAGCCATTTTGGAATCTTTGGATTATGAAGAGTCATTGAAGGCTGAATTCGCCTCGGTACCTCCTCAGCCTGACATTGCCGATGATGAGGTCGCGCACCTCTACTACACCAGTGGAACCACTGGTCGACCCAAGGGAGTGATGCTTTCCCACAAGAATGTATGTACCCACGCCATTGCCGCCATTGCCGAATTGAAACTGGGAGACTATGACAACTGGATTCATGTAGCCCAGCTCTTCCACTTGGCCGACGCGTGGGCTACCTTTGCCATCACTTGGGTGGGAGGAAAGCATGTGATCGTATCAGACTTCGACCCTCCCCATGTGCTTTCCACAATGGCAGCAGAAAAGGTTACCATCTCCAACATGATCCCGACCATGCTGAATGCCCTGGTCAACACTCCTGGTGTGGAAACCTTTGATTTTTCATCCTTGAGAGTGCTTTTGAGTGGAGGTGCGCCCATAGCTCCTGAACTTGTCAAAAAGATTATGAAGACCTTCAGATGTGATTACGTCCGGACCTATGGGATTACGGAGACGAGCCCTTACTTAACTGTCTCTATCCTTAAGGATAAATTGAGGGAGCTTCCCGAGGATGAGCAATTCGTTTTGTAACCGTCTAACCAGCCCATCTTTTATTCCGCCAAATGGGTGATAAGATAGGTTAACGTGGGGGAATGTTAGGCCAAGTGTAGGCGGATGAGGGCCAGGCCGTGGGCCGGGATGGAGCTTACCGG
>Ga0190359_1000820_pt1 | contig 20774 bp, 24 predicted proteins | sample 48721823_MG_FD_161269 | JGI IMG/M metagenome (GOLD analysis project Ga0190359, IMG submission 161269) | Hydrothermal vent microbial mat bacterial communities from Southern Trench, Guaymas Basin, Mexico - 4872-18-2-3_MG | ecosystem: Environmental > Aquatic > Marine > Hydrothermal vents >... | reverse complement strand
CCGCTTGTATCAGCCTGCATTTGAGCCCCCATACAAGGGCTGGTTCCTATCAAAAAACAAAGTCCCTCCATAAGCACAAACAGTTTAAGCCTATTCCACAGAGTCCTTACACCCATTCGTATTGCTCCTCCTTCCGTCCAATGATTTCACCTCAATCCATCTGAGAGGCAATATGACATAGGCAGCATCGCCGGATTTCAAACCCAATTGAGCCCACTCATCTTCAGGTAATTCAATATTGAGCGATTCGTTTCCTGCACAGACCTTTATCTGTATAATAGAAGATTTCGATTCAACGTCAGTCACTGTGACCTTGACCCTATTTATCTCAGGGCCAGGGGGGATATCCCTTGAAAGGTATATGTTCCAGGGCGAGATCGCGATTTTTTCGATTGGCTGCCCATCGTATGGGGCTAGCACGGATATTCCATCAAGGTCCACCCTAGCGATGCCTGGGGCCAGGGGCGAAAATTTTCTACAGCGTAATATATTAGGGAAGCCAAGTAATTCCGATACATACCTGTTACTCGGATCAAAGAATATGTCGGTGAATGTTCCTGTTTGCTCAATCGCGCCCTTGTGCATTACTGCTATGGTGTCAGCCATTTCAGATGCCTCGCGTTGATTATGGGTGACATAAACTGTTGTAATATGGAGAGCACGCTGTATTCTTTTCAGTTCCATCCTGAGATGTTTTGCAGTCCGGAGATCCAGGCTGTTAAATGGCTCATCGAGCAAGAGCACTTTGGGCCTTGGCGCCAGGGCCCTTGCAAGGGCAACCCTCTGCTTTTCGCCCCCGCTGAGGCCCTTGTCGGGGTACCTTTCGGCAAGGTGTTGGAGCTTGAAGGTGACAAGCAAGTCATTGACCCTGGTCCTTACCGTCTTCTCAGGAAGGCCCCTTGCCCTGAGGCCGAAGCCTATGTTGTCCCTAACAGTCATATGAGGGAAGAGGCAGAAATCCTGAAACAGGTAACCCACTTCCCTCTTTCGTGGTGGGAGGTTGTCCACCGGGATCCCGTCAAGGGAAACAGAGCCTTCATATGATGTGAGCCCTGCTATGACATTAAGAAGGGTGGTCTTTCCCGCCCCGGTTTTACCCAGAATTACAAGCAGTTCGCCGTTGTTTACTGTTAGGTCCACTCCCTTACATATGTAATTCTTGATGCCTCGGAGTTGTATGCTTGGCATGTCATTTCCACCCGGAAGTGAGCTTTGCTTCAAGGTAGATGAAAAGCCTTTCGAAAAGGAGACACATAACGGAGAGCACCATGAGGCATACAATTATGATATCCACCCTGATCAGGCTTTCAGCCCGCATCATGAGTGCGCCGATTCCCGTGGGTATAGCAACCATTTCAGCGGCAATAATAACCCTCCATGCCATGCCTGCCTCAAGTTGAAGGCCGGTAAAGATGTTGGGAAGCGCCAAAGGCAGTATCACATGAAACAAAATGTAATATTCCGTGGCGCCCAATGTCCTTGCTGCGGCAATGGCTTTTTTGTTCACTTCTTTTATCCCTGTGACCGTATTGTAGAGCACAGGGAAAAAGGAGCAGATAAAGATGATGGCAATTGGCAGCAATTCGTTTATACCGATCCAAAGCATGAAAAGAGGTAACCAGCCCAGTGCCGGAATCGGATATAGCAACGCAATTATGGGGCTGAAGGTCTTTCTTAATGTTACGTGGTAGCCCATTATTATCCCAACAAGGATACCCGCCACAGAGCCCGCACAAAATCCCACCAGCACCCTGAATAGGCTGCTTGCAAAATTGCTCACTAAGACTCCCGAGATTGTCAGGCTATAAAATTGCTTTATGACATATGAAAAAGGGGGAAGAAAGAGGTGGCCGGGAAACAGATTCAAACGAGCCGCTGCTTCCCAGAGACCCAACATGGCGACAATGGGCAAAATACCATACCAGGAAGAAAAGCTGGTGCGCTTCATTGGCTAACAAACCTCAGGTCAAGGATGTCATGAGCGGGAAATCGAGACGCTATGTACCCGAGCCTTGCCACATAATCTATAATGTTCTGCACCCCTTGGTTTGTTATGTTTGTCTCATAGTCGAGCCTGGCCATGGATTTCAGCAAGACAAGGGGCGTGATTTGCAGTGATCTTACAGATCTAGCAGCCTTGGTGGGAAATATATGGCTTTGTGCGAGTGATAATTGCCTGGCCAAAATGGCTGCAGCTTCATTGCGATTCGAATTTATCCAGTGAGTTGCACTCCGGGTTACGTCTACCAATTTTTGCACCGCCTCAGGTTGCCTCTTGATGAGACCTTCCTTTACCACCAAGACGCTCCCCTGCATATTGGGCCAGAGATCTCTGGCGGTGAGAAGCATCCGGAAGCCGCAGGCCTCGGCCATGGTGGCCCATTGCTCGGGAAGAAAGGCGGCATCCAGGCGGCCCATTTTGATTGCGAGGACCTGGTTTGGGGGATTCATACGTTGAATCCTTGGAAGAATTTTTCGACGGCTGAGGTGAAATTTCTCCATGGCTTTATTCAAAAGCACATCCACAGCGCCCCCTTCTCTGACACACCCTATTCGGAGCCCTTGGTTTTCCAAGTCCTTGACGGTCTTTACCTTGTCAGGGTCAACTACCAGTCCATAACCGTATTTGTGCGTGCCTGCCACGATCCTTATTCTTACACCGGCATTGGCAAAGACATTTATTGCAGGGACTAGGCAGAGGTAAGCCGCCTGTATATCGCCCCTTGCTAGGGCTGCTGCGAGGGCTATGCCTGTCACGTAGCTTTCACAGGAAGATATGTTGAGACCTGCTTGCTTGAACCAACCCTTATCTCTGGCCACATAAGCGCATGCTGCATGGTCCATGAACTCCACTGCCATGCCGATCTTTTCTGCCTGAGCACCTTTCACTTGAGCAGGGTTGAAAATTGCCAACATAAAACCCAAAACAAGTGAAATTACCCAATAGGCAAATGGCCTCATTATTTTCTCCGGATGGATTGAGTGTCGTATCATGTGACATCCCTGGTAGATGGTTACTTAGAGCAAGCGCAAAAGCGCTCCCATCCCATGAGACAGGCTGCCCCGGCGATGGTGGTGCCATAAAAGATGACAGGCTTTTTACCCAGGAATTGATCAATTGTCTCATTTACGACGGCAGTGCCTGTCACTAATAGCAGGTCGGCCCATTTTATTATTTCATTGGCGGCCTCTGGCCCTTCGATAAGGGTGTTGAACCGTCGTGTTCCGATATTATCCGCATCAAGGTCAGTAACCCGCAGATCAAAAATTGGGCTGAGGGCCTCAATGATTCGGGGCTGAAATCCGACCTGGGCTACTTTGGCCCCCTTGTAATGGGATTTCAGATGGTCACGAAGACGCGCTGCACACAGGGTTGGTTCCTCATCCTTGCAGTGAACTGTTCCGTCAGTTTTGCCCAAGTAACGTAACACCGCATTAAGGCTTGCCACAAAAAGGGCTCGCCTGTAATTGTTTCTTGAAGGCATCTCAAGGACCTCTGCAAGGGTTCCCTCAAAATCTCCATACTGGTCAGTAAATGCTTGACCAAGGCCGCCTCGAAACTCGGCCTGGATAAGCCTCTCTTTGCCTTTTTGCAAAGGGAAGTCATCAGCTTCAGGGTTTCCTATGGCCTCCTCTGGGCTGAGAGGCCGCGCCTTTATGCGAACCCTCTGGCCAAGAAGGTTGTTGGATTTGTAAATATCCCGTGCCATATCCATAAGGGTGTCGAAGACTCCCATAGGGCTCCTCCTTATTTGAGTGAAGTTATTATTTGAAATAGCGAGATCACGTACTTGCCCTTGCTTTCAACACGGTTAATTGAAGTGATGCTGCTGTTGTGTGTATCCTCACATGATATTCCAATATGGAATACTACATAATAGAATGATTACCTCCTTGTCAACAAAAAAATGTTGTGCTTTTACAAAGGCCTTTCTTAGTAGTATCTGAGAGGTCAGTTAGTTTGAATGGGGCTGGATTGCCGCTAACCTAGGGCCACCCTTTAAATGATGTAGCTTAAGCCGTGTTTCCAAATTCCGATCTGAACCGCGTCACCAATGGCGACGGGGTTGGGCATTTTGGCAAGCTCACGTCTAGAAAGGGCTGTCTTGATGCACTGGCCCGAGCTATGCCTCAACTCCATTTCAACTTGTTCATCAGTAACATTTAAATCTGTCACCTTCATCTTGCCTTTCCATGCATAAATGTCATCCTGCCTCTCGGGGAGCAATTCAATAGACCACACGGGTATGGTCAAGACGACCTTGCTGGTACCCTCCGGAAAAGATGGTAAAGGGGAAAGTTCGAAGCGGCCTAGCTTGGTATGAAGCCCAGAAGATCGGGGCGCGGCCTCGAGGAAATTCTTGATCCCAATCAGCTCTGCCACCGCCCGGTTATGAGGCCTATCCAAGACTTGGACAGGGTTACCCTGCTGAAGAATCCTGCCATTTTTCATAACTGCGATTTTATCTGCAAGGAAGAACGCTTCATTGAGATCATGGGTGATATGAAAAATGGTAACCCCAATTTCGCGGTGGATTCTTTTTAACTCCCTGCGGAGTCGATCGCGGCTATAACGGTCCAGCGCGCTTAAGGGCTCGTCTAAGAGCAGTACACAGGGTTGTAACACCAGAGCTCTGGCCAGTGCCACCCTTTGCTTCTCTCCGCCTGAAAGGCGTTGTGGGCGGCGGTCGAGAAGTGAACTGATCTCCAAAAAGTCAGCTATCTTTGTGATGCTCTGGCGTATAAGGTCCTTTGGTTGTTTTCTGAGCCTAAGGCCAAAGGCGATATTTTCATGCACTCTCATGTGTGGAAATAGTGCGTAGTCCTGATAGACAACACCCAGCCTCCTTTTTTCCGGCGGGAGATTAGTCACTTCTTTACCATCTATAAAAATACTGCCGCTGTCCACCCGATGCATCCCTGCTATAGTCTCAAGGAGCACCGTTTTCCCGGTGCCAGTTGGACCCAAAAGGACAAGATAGGTGCCCTGTTCAACATGGAGCGATATATTAGAAAGCTTGAAACTTCCCAAAGCCAGGGTTACGTCTTTCAGGCGGAGCATGTCAGTCGCTTCTCCTTTTTCCCGCAAGCCCGCGAAGCAGGGCGAATATCACTAGACACAAGAGGATAAGGAGTACGGCCACCGGCCTGGCGTATTTTAAGCCATAGGCCTCGAAGCGTTCCCAGATCAGCACCGGCGCTGTCATGGGGTGGTAGGCCAGGATAATGACGGCGCCAAATTCAGAAATGCCCCGAGCCCACATCATTATGCCCCCTGAAAGTATGGGCCTCCAGGTAAGCGGCAGGCTTATCTTAAAAAAGGCTCCCCAGGGCGAGGCGCCAAGGGTGCGGGCCACTTTCTCAAGCCTGGTGTCAACGGACATAAACCCATCCCTTGCTGCGTTTACGAGAAATGGAAAAGACACGAAGGCCATTGCAAGGCTGATGCCTGCCTCAGTGCCTATAAAGCTTATCCCCAGCCTGGAAAATGCCTTACCCAGAAAAAAGGCCTTACCATAAACCATTAAAAGTGCGATACCCGCTGCGGTATGGGGGATCATAACAGGTAGATCGATCAGTCCCTGAACAATACTTCGGCCAGGAAAAGGCCACCTTGCGAGGGCGTAGGCCAGGGGGATACCAAAAATCGTACACCCGAGGGTTGCCCATAGGGCCGCCCTGATGGTTAGGATTACGGAAGTCAATACCTCCTTGTCCGAGATAGTTGCTCGCAGCAGAGCAGGATCTGCTGCGACAATCATCCTCACTAGTGGAATAGCCACCAATAAGATAACGATTGTTCCTAGTGCCCCTATGATAAGCCTAAAATTCTTCATATTTTGGCTGGATGAATTAGAGACCCAAAAGCTTTTTCAGTACCTCTGGAAGCCTGGAAACTTTACCTGTTACCTTAGGGACCTGAAGCGGTGGTTGTCCATTTTGCTCCATTATACGCCTCCCCTGGGGACCAATAACAAAGGCGATAAATTGTGCCGCAAGCTTGGGGTTGGGGGAATTCTTGGGAATAGTAATGCCATAAACCATGGGTTTTCCATGTTTTTCAACAAAGGTGCCGGGTTTTTTGCCCGTTATCTTTATGTTTGCCTGCCTGTAAAAATCAGCATACTTGGAGCAACATAGGTTAATCTGTGCTGGAAGTTTCACAAAGGGCATATGGTGTTGAAGGCAGACCGAAGCGTAGATGAACACATAATCCAATTCGCCGGCCTCCAGTAAGGCAATGAGGTCCGTTTCCTTGGGCCGGATGTTTCTTAGGGGGCACCCATGCTTCAGCTTGTTATACAATCCAGGGACCTTATAGTATCGCTCAGCCAGTTGCCACACCAATTGACTCCTGTACCCGCAGGGGTCGGAGTTGGGGTCTGAATGACCATACTCAACTCCTTTTTTGAGTAAGATTTTGTACCAGTTTTGAGCATTGATCTCACTGGCATATTTCGAATCGGGCCTGTACATTATTGCCATCTCGTTCCTTGCAAAAGATATGTTCCAGTCCGCATAATCCGGGAAAAGCAATTGTTCGATTACCGTATAGTCGGCCGAGGCCATGACATCACAGGGCCTGTGGAGATCGACTATCTTTCTGGCACAGGTGCGAGAACCTGCTGCCTCACGCAGGACACTGAGTCCAGGATGGTTTCTTATGAAGGCCTTACTCATTTGTTTGAAGGGTATGGAAAGGGACCCTGCATGAAAAATGACAAGCCTTTTGGTGCCATCTGCTTGTGAAGAACTAGCGAATAGCGAGACAAAGATTAAAGTCAGCAGAAGTACAACCGCAACCAGTCTTTTAACAGAATTTTTCACGATATGCCCTGCTTGCTAAAACTGAGAACCAATTGCTTCTCAGGGTCAAATGTCTACCTCAGTCCTCGTAGTAGGGGCAAATTAGAGCATATTAGTTATTATTAGTCAATATAATTTTGCATGCTAATTAGCACAAATCAAAAGCGCCTTATAACTACAAATAATACCTTCTAATGAATTTATAGGACCTTGAAGACCTATTGCCCTGCAAATTGGCCGGTTTTCATGTTCTTGGGTAAAAAGGGTTTGGCGAGGCATAGAGGGGGAGTGTGCGGTGGTTGTTATTTGAAGGACATATTAAGTTAATATTCGTAACTGACGAATGCAAAATAAAAGTAGTTGACAAAAAGGACAAGGTATATGGCACCCCTATTTGAACACCGTGTCGGAGGTAATATCATGAGGTTTTTATTGGGTAATAGGTTTCATCTCCCTTCTCGCGTCAATGTTTGTAGCACCTGCCGTGGCAGCAGCAAAGAAAGGAATTTTTTATGTTGACGTCCGTTTCAATACTTACTGGGTTCATACCAAGAAAGGAAAGACTGGTCCAGAGACAGAAATACTATTGTGGTCAAGGAGTATCAGTAACGGAGCTATAGATCCAGACCGCGCTATTTATATCAGGATACCTTAAGTGAATTTCTCAAAAATTTGGCTCGACAGAAATAATTAATATTGACAGGAGTGTCAAGGCAGGATAATTTTAACTTTTTAAATGATAAGGGCACCATGAAGGTGTCGACAGTCTTATAGGTCTGAATAACTATTTGGATTTTAGGGCCACGAAGGCCTTGGTGGTTAAATCGCCGGGTTTCGTGGCCTTTTTGTTTGTCAAGCAATGAATGCCTTAAGACATCCTAAGAGTCTTTTTTTGCTGGCTTGGATTTTCGCAGTCGCATCCCTTCTAGGGGGTGGACTCCGGTTTGGGGTGAGCCCGCTACAAGCACAGGATCGCGTAGAGCCCCGGGATCTGGATGAAGATGGGAAGGTGGATCAGATTGCACACCTTGGGGCCAAGGGCGAGTTGAAGGTGCTCGAAGTTGACTCCAATGGCGATGCAAAGATGGACACCTTCCAATATTACAAAGATGGGGTTGTCATTCGCTTGAAGCGAGACACAGATTACGATGGACATATAGACGAGATAAATGTTTTGAAAAAGGGCAAACCCGTCCGACAAGAAAAGCTAAATCCAAAAGGCAAGCCAATTGCGATCCTGACCTTTGACACACATGGCGAACCTCTCAAATGGCAGCGCGACACGACTGGAGACGGACATTTTGACACGATTTATGAATATGAGCAGGGAAGGCTGCGGCTTATCATGCGTGATACGACTGGAGATGGGCAGATTAATGTATGGCAGCGCTTTCGCGACGGGGTCCCATTCAAGCAGGAATCAGACCTCAATGGGGACGGCAAGGTGGACCAGGTATTAGAATATGATGACATGGATGGGCATGTGGTAAAGAGCCAGCATGATCTGGACGGTGACGGAAGGCTGGAGACTGTTCGTATCTACGGCCACAACCAAATACTGAAGCAGGAACAGGACCGGGATGGAAACGGAAGGCCAGACATTGTGAGCATCTTTGAAAATGGAGAGATTGTTTGTGAGAAACGAGACACGAATGGAGATGGAAAATTTGATGTTGTAATACATATGCGCAAGGGGAAGGTTTTGTCAATGCAAGAGGACACTGATTACAACGGCAAAATGGATAAATTCACTGAATTTGATAGGCATGGCCAGGCAGTTATTGTACGAGAGATTGACGAAAATACCCGCAAGCCTATCCGTCTTACCCGTTTTATTAATGGCAAGATTTTGAGTGTCAAAGAATTTGATTCTGGGAAGGTGGTATTTACAAAATTTAAATATGGAAAACCGGTTATGCAGACTATTGATCAAAATGGTGATGGGCAATGGGAACAAACCATTATTTTTGACAAACAAGGGCAGATGGCTAAGGTCTTGATAGACACAAATCATGACGGGAAGACTGACTGTAAGCAATTTTATGAGAATGGGAAACTAGTGCGCGCCGGGCAAGACCGCAATTATGACGGCAAGATGGATGCCATGGTGCAGTATGCCAATGGCAGGCAAATTCGGAGCCTTTTGGATAACGATGGGGATGGCCGTTTTGAGACCCAGATAAGGCTTGATGACCCGAAATGGAGCAAGGTAATCGACGTGTTTGACAAACAAGGCAGGCTCAAAGAGCGTGAATTTTTTTCAGATGGGACATTGCGACGGAAGAAGATATTTGATCCGGACTCAGGCACAGCCATTCTCATGGAGGAGTATGACCGGAGAGGGAATATTGTACTTTCCAAAGAGGCGAAGGATGGCTCTAGCAAGCTCAATCTTACCTGGTATTACGACCAAAAAGGTAATGCCATCCGGGCCGAGCAAGATGGCAATGGAGACGGTAAGGTGGATACCTGGTATTACTACAACAATGGACAAATTGCCATGGTCGGAGAAGATCGCAACAAAGACGGAAGGCCCGATTTGTGGGATGTATATGATCCATCGGGCAAGGTGGTAATGCGAAAAGAGGACCTTGATTTCGATGGAACTGCAGATATCGAAAAGAGATTTTGAGGGGGGCTGGATGATTGGATTTATCTCAAAGGGTGGCGTGCTGGTAATTCCGATATTCTTGTGCTCGGTCCTTGCCTTTGCAATATTCTGTGAACGCTTTATTCGATTTGCTGTTCTGGGCAGGCGCGGTCGGTCCGTAGCTGCTCTCGTGGCTAAGTATCTGAGCAGTGGAGATAAAGACAAGGCAATGCAGGTTGCAGGGGCGAGCCAATCGCCAGTGGGCCGGGTGCTCACCAAAGGCATGGAAGTAGTGGATCAGGATCGGGAGACACTGGAAACTGTATTAGAGCACGCCATTGAGGAAGAAGTAAGCCGTTTGTCACGCTACCTTCAGGCCCTGGCTACCATTGCCAACATTGCTCCTCTGCTTGGTCTTTTAGGCACGGTTATTGGTATGATCAAGGCCTTTATGGTTATCCAGCAGATGGGGGGGAAGGTAAATGCTGCGGTGCTTGCAGGAGGCATATGGGAGGCCATGCTGACCACGGCCCTGGGTCTGGCGGTCGCTCTTCCTACAATGGTAGGCCACAGCTATTTGCTATCACGGGTGGACCGATATGAGGCCCGTCTGCGCGATGGAACTGTGATTTTCATCAAGAGCCTTGCAATGAATCGAAAGGGTTAAGGCATGTTAGTGCACCGGAAGAAAAGGCCTCGTTATGGTGTTCAGGCGCCCCTTACGTCCTTGATTGATATTGTATTTCTGTTGCTTGTCTATTTTCTCCTTACCACCAACTTTATGGTGGACGAAGGGATAGATGTCAAGCTACCCCAAGCTCAGGCCTCTAAGCAACAGACCCAGGTGGAGATTAGGGTGTATGTTGATGAGCAGGGGAGGACATTTTTGGCCAATAAGCAGTTATCGTTAAATGAGCTATTCAACCGGTTGAAGACATTGCTTGCGAAGTCAGAGAATAGGCTGGTGGTGATCAAGGCCGACCGCAGGGTGGTGCTCAATAAGGCAGTAGCGGTCATGGACGTGGCCAAGGCGGCGGGCGCCAAGAGGCTATGTCTCGCCACTGAAAAGGAGTTCTAGGCCTTGGAGGTGTTTGTGAGGGCTCAAGTCAGTGAAAGGCCAAACTGGCTTTTGTGGGGACTAGTGATCATATCGCTGGCCGTCCATGCAATGATCTTGGCAGACATGGCAGGGTTATTTCATCCCCGAAAGACGGAATACATTGAACTTGAAATGCATTCAGAGCAAAGGCCCATTGGAAGAATTATTCCGGTGCCTCCAAGACACCCCAGACAAGTGCGTGCTTTAAAGGTACCAGGTGCAAAGAGTATACGTCCCATGTCAGTGCAAAATGTCATCGCTAAACCGGTCATGCCGAAGGTAGCCCCCACGCCTTCGGCGGTGACTGAGCCTATTGGAGTGCCTGAACGGCCTGAGGTGGAGGTGCCCAGGATTTTTTCATATTCACCACTACCGACTCAAGATAGCGTTGTGCCGGCACCAAACACAGGCGTAACATCATATGGGTCTGCAGAAAATTATCTGAGCATGGTTCGCATGAGGATTGAACGGCATAAAAAATATCCGATCGTGGCAAGGAAACGACACATGGAAGGGCGGGTAAGGTTGCGGTTTATAATAGGGCCCGATGGCAGGGTTAGGAGTATGAGGGTTGTAGAAAAATCTTGCTATTCGGTGTTGGATAAGGCGGCGGTTAGGGCAGTCATGGACTCTGCGCCGTTTCCCGAGCCTCCCAAAGACCTTTTTGCCGGGCCTGTGCCCCTGGAGGTCAGTATTGTGTTTGAACTCATGTGAAGACCTTCAGCAATTCCGGGACATAGAGCAGTGCGCAAAAGGATTTGCATAATAGATGGGCAAGGAGGCGGCATAGGAGCTACCTTCGTCAAGTATCTAAAGGAGGCATTCGGAGAGACTGTGGAACTGATAGCCCTGGGAACTAACGGCTTAGCAACGGCACGTATGCTCAAGGCTGGCGCAAACAAGGGGGCAAGTGGAGAGAGTGCTGTTTGTTACACGGCGCCTAGGGCAGACCTAATTGTTGGGCCAATTTCCGTGACATGGGCAAATGCAATGCTTGGAGAGGTAACAGCAAAAATGGCCGAGGCTATTATGTCCAGCCCAGCAAGAAAAATCCTGCTGCCCTTGAGCCAGGAGATGGTAGAGATCGTTGGAACATCAGAAGAGCCTCTACCGCACCTTGTGCAGCAGGCGGTAGAGAGGATAAGGGAGGTGATTGAGAATGTGTGAAGCCAATGCTTATCTGATCAAAGGCGGAGAAGAAGAGCTTGTCATGGAGTCCGTGGATATCGTCGAACCGGAGGGTGAGGACACTTGGCGGTTGGTTGGGATGTTTGGTGATGAGAAGATCATCAAAGGCAAAGTCAAGATCATGAACCTGGTGGACCATAAGATCTTCTTTGAGCAAAAGGAGAGTTAGCAAAAAGGGTGTTGACATTAGAAGAATCATTGTGCTAAGAGTCCCGCAATTCAAAAGATATAGCAGAAGCTATAACGCCCCAAAGGCACTAGGAAATAAGCGTATCTTAACAATCAAGGCCACGAAGGCCATACTCCCGCGAAGGGGGTGGTCGGCGTGGCCTTTTTGTTTGATCGAAAGGAGGTGGTGATTAAGGGACATTCAAGAAATTTGACCTGATTATTTTGTAGGAAGGCAGCCTTTCCCAGGCCAAGGTTCAAAGGCTGCCCTCCGCTATGAAACACCCCTCGAGGTAAGGGATGCTCCATTTCTTTATATCAGCGAGGCGACATCTCGTCAATTTTCTTCAAGGTGTTTTCAGGAGCCTCTTCCCTCGAAGACCAAACTCAATCAGAAAGGAGACGCTGAAAGAATGATGGAGAAATCAAGTTGGAAAAATCTGCAAATGTTTTCAATGGACTGTCTCTTTGTGGGTATGTCAAAAGGTCTACTTTTTGTTTTTTTAGGTGCCGTGTTTGTGGCTTTCACAGGTCTGGTGTGGGCTGAGGGCACGCAAGAGAAAGGCCAGCTCGTAACAACCCTAGAGGATATTGTGGTGACAGCTACCAAAACGCCGCATTCTCTCAAGGACGTCCCGGTAGAGACAATTGTAATCACGAGAAAAGATATCGAGCGAACAAATGCCCAAAACCTCATGGATGTCTTAAAAAATATTCCAGGGATCGACACCTCTGTTCATGATGATGTGTTCGGAACTTATACCTGGCGCGCTACGCTGCACGGATTAAATTTTAATGACGGTTATGGCCTGATTCTCATTGACGGCCAAAGGGCCATGGGATGCGGCCAGAGCGGGGGAATGGGTGAATATGGTGTTGGACTGAACCAGATCCCTGTGGACATGATAGAGAGGATAGAGGTGGTCAAGGGGCCTAGCTCGGCACTTTATGGAAGTGATGCAGTAGCAGGCGTCATAAACATCATCACAAGAAAAATCCCCAGAAAGGCTGTTGCGGGCGCTGGCGTCAGCTATGGGTGGTACAAGATCAAAGAAAAAAAGAAAAATGGCAAGGTAACCAAGCCTTCTGATTATGGACACGATCGGAATCTTTCCCGATCCCATGTGTCTTTTGGCAACAGGATATCTGACCGCATTGGATATCTGTTGTCCTACGCATATGACAGTGCTGAAGATATAGGCCAGGAGCCCATTAAATCTTATCGTCACTCTTTCATGGGTAAGGTTAATGTCGAGCTGACCAATAAATTGGATTTTCACCTTAAAGGCGAGGCTAGCAAATACGAAAAAATGGATAACCGGGACGAAGATAGTTACCGTATTTCTGGAGGGATTGATTTTCGCCCCAGTAATGCCCATTCCTTGTCTTTAAAAGGGTATAAATACGTATGGGACTTTACCCACGGCTACCCCGGGTATTCCTATGGCTATAAGCACGGTAACGTGGGATATGATCAGTGCGAAATACAATACACATGGTATTCCAGTGAATGGAATACCCTTACCCTGGGCGGGGAAGTTCAAAGGCAGCCTATTGACTATACCATAGAGAATTCTGATGGCAGCACTATACGAGTAAAAAAGGATGTGCACACCTCCAGCTTATATGCACAGGATGAGATCACCTTATTCAAGACCCTCACCCTGGTAGGTGGAGCGCGCTATGACCACCATTCTACCTTTGGCAATGAGCTAAACCCCAAGTTCAGCCTGATGTATAAGTTCTCTCAAGATACAATCCTTCGGGCCTCAGTAGGCAAGGCCTTCAAATCACCCACAATTCGTCAACTTTACTATGAAGCCCCTTACAGGCATGGCAGCTACTATTGTAAGTCAAATCCTGACCTCAAGGCGGAAAAGGCAATCGGTTATACAGCAAGCGTAGAAAAATGGCTCCTCAGAAAGGCCCTTATGATCAACTTAGGCTATTTCCGCAATGACGTGGATGACATGGTCATAAGGGAGGATACAGGCACAACGTACAATGGGCTGCCACTCAAAATTTACAAAAATGTCGAAAAGGCCTGGACCCAGGGCATTGAGGTGATGTGTAAGACCTATCTGAGTGAAGAATTTAACGCCTCTGTTGCCTATACCTATACTGACTCAGAAAATAAAGAAACAGGCAAGGCCTTACCCTATGTTCCGAAGCACAGCATTTCTTTCTTACCTGCATATGAGCTGGAAAGATACGGTCTGGGCGCTACAGCTACGATCACGTACACCGGAAAGGAGTATACAAATTCGGATAACACGGCTCAAATAGATGGGCATACTGTAGTGGACGCAAAAGTTTATAAAAGCCTCGCCAACAAGGCCAAGCTGTCCTTTGAGGCAGATAACATTTTTGATTCTGATAAAGGTGATGAGGCAAACTTCCGTACAGGAAGAACTTTCATCGTTAAATTAGATATTTCCTTTTAGGTTATTAGGAGGGTAAGTCATGAAGAAAAGTTATGTATTGGGACTCTTGCAGGTAATCACCATAGGTTTTTTTCTACTCGCTTTATCTCATACTCGCGCCTATGCCCATTATCCGTGGTTAAATGTATCAAACTATGCTCCAGAGCCGGGTGAGTCCATAAGGATGACTATTGGTTGGGGTCACAGATATCCGTTAGATGGCTTTTTGAATGGCGATGCCCTAGAAGGTATCTATATCCTAGGGCCAGGAGGAGAGAAAAAGAACCTAATCTCCACGTCAGATATCGAATTTCAATCAGAAGAAGCCATAAGCAAGCCAGGAGCTTATATTGTAGCTGCCAAGAGGAAGGATGGGTTTTATACGAAGACGACACAGGGTGGAAAGAGATGCTCGAAACGAGGCTTAAAGAATGTGATTAAATGTTACTACTCGCATATGTGCATGAAGGCCATAGTCAATGTAGGGGAAGCGAAGGGAAGGGTTGACACCCGAATAGGCCATCCAATGGAAATAATTCCACTGATGAATCCCGGCAAATTAAGGCAAGGAGATTATCTGCCGGTACAGGTATTAGTCAAGGGTAAACCGTTCAAGGGAATGATTTATGCTACATACGTTGGGTTCTCTACTCAAAGGAACACATTTGCGTATGCTACAGCGACTGACAGGAGTGGGCGGGCAAAAATCAAGTTGATACATTCTGGTATTTGGATGATCAAGGCAAACAAAGAGCTAGCATATCCAGACGCCACCGAGTGTGATGTTGAGTCCTTTGTAGCCACTCTGACCTTTGAAGTAAAATAGAGGAGTAAGCAGGTGAGTCGTTCATAATTAGACATGCATTTACGGGGCATTAGCCTGGAGGGCAAGGGAGTTTTGTACAGCGAAAAGGCAGTTATTTGTAGCTTAATTGCCCCGTAAATGCCTTTAAAGAGGGTTAAGTATGAAACGGGCAGTCTGTTGGTTTTGTCTCGCCATGTGCCTTATGCTCACGGCAAAGGATGTCTGGGCTCATGGGGTGCGGGGAAGAATAGCATCAGAGGGGGGCATTGTTGTTGAAGCCGAGTATACTGATGGTGAGCCCATGAGCTATGCTAAGGTAGTAATCACCGCACCAGACAAAAAGATTCCCTTTCAGATAGGGAGAACAGATAGAAATGGGCGTTTTTGTTTCTATCCCGACACGCCCGGGAAGTGGAAAGTAGTGGTGGAAGACGGAATGGGTCACAGGCTTAAGATGAACCTGCCTGTCAAGCACGTTGGGCGAGTTGAGACATCGGGATACATTGAAAGCCCGCTGCAGAGGTATATATCGAAGTACTTGAGGGCCATTGCTGGCGTTTTTATCATTTTTGGTATCTTTGGGTGCATTGTGGGGTGGAAGGGTTACAAAAAAATGAAAAATTAAGGTGTGGCAGATAGCGGGCAATTACCTGTCCGTGGTGGGTCTGCGCCAGAGTGAATTTGCCAGCATGGAAGACTGGATTCATAAGGCCCTGGGGAAAGGACTTTGAGAGGCCTTAACATGGTTGGGAAGCTGTGCTAGGCGGGTCCCAAGAGGTTCAAGGACATTGATCCCGAGAAAAAGGCAGATGAAATCTATACATTTCTAGTAGGAAGGCCTGTTTATGGCCAAATGAGACGGCAATACCAGGCCAGTGGAAGCATGCCTAACTTTATTTTCCCAGAACATTGAAACAACATAGGAGGGGTTAACCCAGTCTGTAAAGGCAACCTTTGAGGGGGCTGTTCTCAACAAGGTTGCTTCCCCGGAACAGGAGGCTATCCTTTGCGAGAAGTTAAAAGATGCCGGTGTTCCCATACTTGGGGCAATCCATTACCACGCTGAAATCGCCGCTGCCTGTCTTGAGGGAAAGCGCCTTGATGTACCAAAGGCGTTGGCGGAAATCGAACCTATTGTAGAAAATTTTCTCTTGTGAGCGGACGGGAGGGAAATGTTATGGGAGCAAGAGGGTATCGGGAGACTTTTTTGAATCATATTGGATAAGAACATCAAGTATTCCTCTGATTTTGACAGACCGGGCAGGGAGATCCGTGCTGGTTTGAGCATAAGGTTTTAACATATGATAAGCCCTATGCCTCCTATCCCCCCACATGTGCGGCAACGCCTTGAAGCCTTAGTCAAGGAATTCGGGGTGAGGGAGGGAGAATGAGTGCTGGATGTGGGAATCCGTGAAGAGTTGACAAGGCATCAGGATTTTGCAGATTTCAGGCCTATCTCCTGAACAGTTGTTTGAGGTAAAAGAGATTGAGTGGAATGAACCCCCTGTTGAGCTGGCCAGTGTGTATCACAGATGTTCATGTTGTAGTGAGCCGGTTCTAGAAGGGAGGGTGATTCAGCAAGAGGGTGAACTATACTGCATTCCTTGCTTTAAGAAGATTAACGGGGATTGTGTATGTTAAAAAAAGCAAAAAACAAGAAAGGAAGGTTTGTCATGGAGATTACCGAAAAAGCCACAATCTGGATCGGGCACTGGATCAAACACAACGAGGATCATTTGGAGGAATACGGTTACTCAACAAAACTCTTGACTTGGCGGAGTTTCTGAACTAATGAAACTCACCTGATAGGAGCGGCAGAAACCGTTCATACAGGCTCTATTAGGAGAGGTACAAAGGCCCCTTAAGTGAGGGGGTCATAAAAATAGCAAGGTCCGCTTCGAGCGGGGAAAACTGAATCGAAAAAGGCCACGAAGGTCCATGTTCCCAGAAGGGGGCAGTCTTCGTGGCCTTTTTGTCTGGGTGAAAGGAGGTGGTGAAAGGGAAATTCGAAGGATTTGGCAATAGGGCTTTTTCATGAGAAAGGAGATTTGTCATCTGGGTGCAAAACCGGATTTTAGAATAAGCCGAAATTTTGGAGGGAGGAATAAAAGATGAGAAATATTAGTAAATTGATTGGAATCGCAGTAATTGTTTTTATTATGGGTTTAGCCGTCCCTAGTTACTGCTATGAAGTAACTGACAAATTTTCAATAGATGCGTCTCTCGCTGGGGTTTATCAGTATGCAGACGGCGTAGACCACAGTGAAGATGATTCCTATGGCAGGGGCAGTGTTGCATCAGATATTGGGCTCAATTTTCATCCAACGGAAATTGATGAGTTTCAACTGACCCTTAGCTTTGCCTCTGGAAATGGGTTGCATAACAAGGAACCATTTTCCCTTTGTACCAACGCCGATGACTTGGAAGATGACTTAAAAGATATTAACGGCAGAAACAGGGATTACCTATTAGAGGCGTGGTACAGGCATAGCTTTATGTTAGCCCAGGATATGTCGCTTGGAGCAACCTTTGGGATTATAGATTCAACGGCCTATCTTGACGGCAACGAATTTGCTAATGACCAGTTGACGCAGTTTATGAATGGGGTATTTGTGAACAACCCCCTACTTAACCTCCCATCTTATGACATTGGAGGCGAGCTGGAATTATCGGTCAAGGATCTTACCATAAAGGGAGTTGTTGTGGGCTCTAGAACAGATGATTGGAAAAAAGAGGGAGCAACTAGGGGCTACAATTACTATGGCCTGGAATTGGGCTACAGCCTTAACAGTTCTCTTGGGCAGGGTAACTACAGGCTGACAGGATACACTACCACAGAGGACTTCGAGGGTTGGGCCGGAGAAGAACAGAGGTTAAAGGGCCTTGGATTTTCCATAGACCAAAAGATTGGCGAGCTTGTGGGGATATTTGCAAGGTTCGGTTGGCAGGATGATGATGCGCAAATAGACCATGATCAAGTCTACTCAATAGGCCTCAGCCTTAACGGTAAGGCTTGGGGAAGGGAAGAAGATGAATTAGGCTTGGGTTATGCGTACCTTGAAGGGGCAGATAAGGCAGACATTGACAATACCCATGGTGTGGAGGGGTATGTAAAATTCAAGGTTACTAATTATTCGGACCTTAGCCTTGATCTTCAATATGTGAAAGACAACTATAAACATGGAGACGATAACGATGGCATGGTCTATGGAGCAAGATACGCTATTTCTTTTTGATGGCAGGAGGGGAATATGGAGCGATCTGCTCACCTTTGGACTCACTCAGGGGGGCTAAGGTATGAAGCTTTTTTGGGCATATGCTCATAAAAACTCTTGACAATGAAATAAGACCTTTTATATTATGAGCGTAAGCTCAAAACGGAGAAGGTAATATGCCGAGACGGAGAAAGATGAGATTTGTTCAAGGCCCCCCTGTGGTAACAGGGTTTGTGCCAAATCGGGTCCCCCCATGGGGCAGAGGTGAGATAGTGCTTCCAGTTGAGGGACTTGAGGCTATTCGATTGAGCGATTTTGAGGGATTGGATCAAGAAACCGCCGCAGCACGTATGAATGTCTCTCGTCAGACCTTTGGCCGAATCTTGGCCGAGGCCCGCAGGATTGTGGCCGAGGCCCTGGTGATGGGAAGGGTGCTGAGGATTGAAGGCGGTCATTTTGAGCTTCCACCCAGACACCGAAGGCGAAGAGGCCGAGGTTGGGGTGGGGGCCCTTTTTGAAAGGAGGTGAGCAGAATGCCACGTTTTGATGGAACTGGACCCATGGGAAATGGCCCTGGTACTGGAAGGGGGCTTGGTTATTGTAGCCCAAACCGTATGATGAATGGGCCCGAGGCGCCACAAGCTGGTCAATTCCCTGGCTATGGTCGGGGAATGGGCCTGCGACGGGGCCCGGGACGAGGTCAGGCAATGGGCCGAGGGCGAATGATGGGTCGCTTTGGTGGAGGAAGAAGGAGAATTTTTTAACCTTCAGATCATAGAAAATACTAGATGAAGAAAGGAGGTGTTTGGAATGCCGGGATTTTACGGACCATGGTATCCAGGCTGGTTTGGCCGGGGTTTCGGAAGAGGCCGAGGCTTTGGCAGGGGCAGGGGTCGAGGTTTCGGAAGATGCTGGTTCGGCTGGGCCCCTGGCTACGGTCGAGGTTGGGGCTGGGGGGCCTATGGTCCCGGCTGGGCAGACCCCTATTGGGGTCCCGCTTATGGCCCTGTGTACTGGTAGAATAATTTCTGAAGAAAGGAGGTGTTTTATATGCCAGGATTAGATGGGACAGGTCCCTGGGGTGCTGGTCCCATGACAGGAGGAGGCCGCGGGTTCTGTAATCCCGCATGGAGAGGTGCTTACGCGCCAGGGTATAGAGGCTGGTACGGCAGAGGCTGGTTCGGCTGGGGCCGCGGATACGGCAGAGGCTGGCGCTGGAGGGCATACGCTCCAGGCTGGGCAGGAAGCTATTGGGACCCATCCTATGGGGGTGCCTACGGCGCCTATGGAATGAGCCCCTCGCAGGAAGCCGAAATACTGAAGGCCGAGGCAGAGTCCATAAAAAGCGCCCTAGAGGAGATTAATAAACGCATAGAAGAGCTGGAAAGAGAGCAGCAAACTGAGAGCTAACTGAAATACACCTGTAGCGAGAGTAGGGTTGAAATCTCTGCCCTCGCTACATTCAGTCAAATACGTCATCAAAGAAAAACCTGCGTCTGCCACGGCAGCCTCTGCCAAACCCCTTTCTCCTACAGTTGCCCGGCCTTGTCTTGTAAAATCCGCTGCGGGATAGTTTCCAAAGAAGGTTGATCAAGTCCATATCTGTTGCTGCCTGTGACGACTGCCACACAGGGTCAGCCTTCATCCCGTCATCTTCCACAAAGATGTAATGCTTCCTAGGTCGTTGAAACAGAAGATCATATTCCCTTCTTTTTCCCCTGTCTCCTAGGATTTGATAGGCCTCATTAATTTCCTTCAATTTTTCTTCGCTTGCAGGATCGCCTCGATTCTTATCAGGATGATATCGCTTCGCAAGGCTTCGGTATGCCCTTTTAATTTCCTCTTGAGATGCCCCCGGACTTACCCCGAGGAGGGCGTAATAATCTTTGATTGCCATAGTAGCGCGCATCTCCATTATTTTGTCTTTTGTGGGATCCGCAGAGCATTCCCCAGAGTCCAGATGGGTTTATGGCTATGGACCCCTGTCTTTGGGCTCAGCAGAAATCTTTGACCTGCGGTTTTTACCATATAATAAAATGCGATACAACCTAAACTTATGGTTACAAGCCAACCCAGAGATGCCCCTGGGTGCTTTGAAAATGTAGCCACTTGATAGAAAAGGGTTGATACGACCCAGGCCACGAAGATTGTGTAAACCACCTCAAAGACGGCCCATCTTGCATTAGTCTCGCGGTAGATGGTGGCAACTGCCACAAGACATGGTAAGTAGAGCAAGACAAAAAGAAGATACGCAAAGGCCCCTACCTTCCCATCAAAACGCCTGACCATGACACCAAATATGGTTTTCCCCACCTCTTCAGGTGCCTCCTCTGTAGCAGAGCCTATGCCGAAGGGATCTGTCAGGGATCCGGCAAGCCCTGAAAGGTTTTCAGGTATGGATGAAAAGGCATCTTTGATTCCCTGAATTAGGTTGAAGCCTTTTTCCTCTTCTCCAGTGTGTGCCTCTGCGCTATAAAGG
>Ga0190359_1000818_pt1 | contig 20791 bp, 34 predicted proteins | sample 48721823_MG_FD_161269 | JGI IMG/M metagenome (GOLD analysis project Ga0190359, IMG submission 161269) | Hydrothermal vent microbial mat bacterial communities from Southern Trench, Guaymas Basin, Mexico - 4872-18-2-3_MG | ecosystem: Environmental > Aquatic > Marine > Hydrothermal vents >... | reverse complement strand
GATTATAAAGTGATTTATTAAATATATATATATTTAATAAAAAAAATATATAAATAATATAAATAATATATAAAATAAAATGGCAAGATATTATTATAATGTAAAAACACATACTTTAACCGATAGGAAAACAGGGCGAAGTGTTAAAACTTCAAATTTATCACATGGTTTAAGTTCTTTATCTAAATCTAATAATATAAGTAATAGTTCTGGCAGTTCATCTCACCATACAAGTCATCATACAACAACTACAAAAAAAATAATACCAAATAATATAGATATCTCAAAAACACCTTACAAATCAAAAGAGGATTTGATAAGAGATTTAAACTCTAAAAATCCAGCAATACAAAAAAATGCTGAAAATTGGGTCAAAAAAGCAACACAAAAAACAACAACTATTCAAAATAAATATACTTCAAGTGCTCCAACACAACAAATTAAAACTTCTCCTGTTAAAAAATTAACTCCAACTGCTTCTGCTGAAATAGTAAGGAAATATTACTCAGGTCAACAACAAAGTAGTATGTATAATTCTCCACAAGAGCAATTAATTAGTTCTGCTAAAACTAAAAAAGTTATTGTCAAACCTGTAAAAAAAGATATCACACCTAAAAAAATAAAAATAATTCATAAAACAACAACTGATACTTCTCAAAAAGAAAAAATAAAACCTATAATACATCCTTTAACAAATACAAAAAGAAAAATAGAATTAAAAGTATCAGAAGTCGCACATAAAGGAGGTGTTATTGGTGGTATAGGTGCAACAACTTATTATGCTGGTAAAGATATTATTAATTTTGCTTATGATATTCCGAAATATTTTATATATTATCCTACAAAAATTTCTACAAAAGAATTAATAATTAAACCAATAACAGATTTATATGAGGATATAAAATATGGTGTTATGCAAAATAAAGAAATTATAAAAGATATAAAAGAAGGTAAAAAAATAACAAAAGATAAACTTAAAGAAATTTATTTTAATTCTCCTGCATATATAAGGAGTGAAAAAAGAAAAGAAACAACAACAGAAGTATATAATACAGCAAAAAATATCGCTTCACATCCTGATACATATATTTTACCTATTACTTATGGTATTGGTAATTGGATAAAAGAGGAACCAGCAGAGAGTATGGGAGCATTAATTAGTATGACAGCAGGACCAAGTGTAATAACTAAAACAATATCTGAAACAACAAGGGTAAGCAGGAATATTATTGTTTCAACAAAAGCAAGTGAGTATATAGAACCTGAAAAAATATTTAATTTAAAATCTCCATTATCTTATGCTGAAACAAATGCAGAAGTTGTAGAGAGTTTTGAGACAACAAAAACTATTAATCCAAAAATTAAAATATCAACTACAAAAGATATTAATTTATTAAAAACTTCTTCGATTAAAAAAGAAGAGTTAAAAGAAATTATGTCATATAAAGGAATACACGTCTCACCAGCAGAAACACTAAAAACATCAAAAGAAATATTACCACCAGAAGAAGCAAGAGCAAAAGTAAAAGGAAAAGCACCAAAATTAGAAGATAAAGGTTTATTTATCACAGCACCAAAACAAGGGCAAACATTATTCTTTTATTTAGAAAAAGATACTCAAATACCAGAATATACTTTAAATCCTTTTAAAGTTTTTAATATAGAAAAACCATCAACTTTTGAAGTGTATTTCAAAGATTTAAAAAATATAGATAAGAAACAATTACAAAAATTTGTTAAACCAAAATATAAAGGAACAACTAATTTAAAAACAGATATGATTGATTGGGATAAAGTATGGAAATGGCAAAAAGAATTACCTAAATCTACTGCTCATATCACAATTAGAAGAACAGCAAAATTTACTCACGAACCAGAAGCAATACTTCCTGTTGAAAATAAATTAGAATTAGTTAATACAAAACCTTTAAGTAAATTTAGTAAATACACCTCTTATATAACAAAAGAGGGTAAAAGATATAATATTCCTTTATATGATATTAATGTTGAAAGAGAGATGGGATTTAGTTCAAAAATAATACAAGATAATAAAAAAGTTATATCTTTTATTAGTGAAAAACAAAAAGGAGAGATAGAAAGAATTAAAATTTATTATGAAAAAGGATATACACCAGAATATAAACCTTATCCTCTTTATTCTATTAATAATATAAAACTAAAAACAAAACAACAATCAAAAACTACTAATGAAAAAGATATTAAACAAAAAAGTAAAGATTATTCTTATAGAGAAAATTATGGAGATTACATTCCTATTAAAATAACAACTTATCCTAAAATACAAAAATATTCTCCTGTTGAAATATATTATCCTAAAAAAATAATAAAACCAACATATACTCATAAACCAACTTATAAACCAGAAACAACATACAAACCAAAAGAAACATATAAACCAAAACCATATAAAAAACCAGAAATATATATCACTCCAACTTATATTAAACCACAAGTATATAAATTACCAACAACATATAAACCACCTTATTATCCAGATATAATTATTAAAAAAATACCAGAGTATAAGATTAAAAAAAGAAACGAACAAAAAAGAAAACAAAAAGATACAAGTATATTTTCATTTAGTTTTAAATACTTTAAACCAAGTAGATACACACCAACAATAGAAGCAGCATTTAAGAATATAGTTAAGGTAGGAAATAAAGAAAAAGCATCTACTAAAACATATAATCCTTTTGCTATTAGACCGGTATTAGTTAAAAAAATCAAATCTAAAAAAAGAAAGAAAACTAAAACAACTAAATCTAAAAAGAAAAAAAAGAAAAAGAAAAATAAAAAGAGGTAAAAATGGAAATGGAGCAAGATTATAATTATAATTTATATAAAGAAGTAACCTTTATTAAAGAAACAATTGATGTAGAGATTGATTTATTAAGAAGTTTATTTGAAGTATTATTAAGTAAAAAATTAAAGATAACAATAGACCACGAAACCGGATTACAAGTATATAAATTAGAACAAATAACAGGAAAGTTACCTGTTGTTAATGAAAAAGGATTTTATGATATATTATCATTAGTAGAAGGATTTGTTAGCAAGCATAGTATTTTAAGTAATATAAATAGCACAAAAGATGCTAATAATTTATTAGTAGAATTTACAGAAAGATTGGGAGACATGTTATTTATGAATATGAGAGAATATGCACCAGCACATTTAACAACATTATCAGATAAAGAATTTGAAGTTATATTTAATGCAACTACACCAAGAGTTAGATTTGCTTTATATAGAGCAGTAGGAGGATTAGAAAGAGATACAATTAGAAAGAATTTCTCAGTGAGCCAAAATGAAGTAGTAAATAAGAATGTTGAGGAACAACAAAGAAAAAAGATTTTCGGGTTTATTTAAACCTAATTTTAAAAAAATTATGAGGTGAATATTATGGGAATGTTTATGATTGTTGTGGTATTTTTTGCTTTTATTTTTATAGGTATTGTATTAGGTGGTGTGGCATATTACAGAAAAGAAGCATCAAAATATAAGCATGTAATATATTTATGGGATGAAAATAAAAATCCAACGAAATATAGAGGTAAATTATTAAATGAGAATAGTCCAACAAAATTAGAGGAATATGTTTTATTAAAAAATGTAAATATCGCTACGATATTTAAGAAAAATAAGATACATATAGCAAAACCAGATACAAAATATATATATAGGTTAGAAAATGGTGGTCATTTAATAAATGGTTCATATTATAATGGAGTTTTTACTCCTATGGAGATTGATTTAATTAGTAAAGAAATTAAAGCACAACTCGATGATATAGCAAAAGCAAAAAATTATATTGTTATTAAACAAAAAGAAGAAAGATTAAAAGCAAAAGGAAATGATAATAAATTAACATTAATAATATCTACTATTGCAGTAATATTATTAGTAGGTGGAGCAATTGTATTTACAACACAATATTCAGCAGACAGATTAAGTAAAATGGATAAACAACAAGAGGAATTTCAAAAAAATTTTATAAAAGTAAATCAAGAATATATAAAACAAATACAAGAAAATACTAAATTATTAGCGAGTGTTATTCAAAGATTAAATGAAAAAGCAGTAACAGAACAAGAAACAAAAGAAACAAAACAAAATGAAAACAAAATTAATAAAACAATAGCACCGCCAGATGCTAAATAAGAGGTGTAAAAAATGAGTTGGGAAACAGGATTGGTTTTAGGAAGTATAGGATTGAGTTATATTTTTTATTTGCTCTGGAATAGTGCTGAAAATCCTATATTTAAAGAGATGTTTTTAGGTTTATTTGTTGGTAGCCCTTTATTAATAATTTATTCATTAATAAAAGTAGAGGAAATAACAACAACAATCGGCCACTTTTTTAATAAATTTATTATTTTATATGGAGTATTTTTTGTAGTGTTTTTAATAATAAAGTTTTATTTAATAATATTAAATGTATGGGATAGTATTGTTAAAAAGAAATTACGAGGTTAAAATGGCACATTTACTTATACATTTAACAAAAAAAGAGGAAAATGAAATAAAAAAACTTCAAGATAGATTATTAAAAAAGTATGGTGTTAAATTAACAAAAAAACAAGCATTAATAGTGATAAAGAATGGAAGTTTAGATTTATTTAAAAAATTTTATATAAGTGAAAAAAAGAGGTTAGAGATGAATGAAAACATCCTTAAAGGATTTTAAAAAAATAAATAATAAAGGTAATATAGGAGATTTATTTTTTGTTATTAGTATATTATTAATTTTTGGCACTATTATAATAGTTGGAAGTTTCTTTTTACATACTCTAAATGATGAAGTATATACTCCTAATGGTATTAATGATAGCAACTCTATGTATTTTATTTCTCAATCTGCCAAGAATTATGATAGTGGTTTTGATAATGGTTTTATTTTTGTGTTTATTATATTAAGTGTTGGAGTAGTATTAAGTGCTTTCTTAATACAAAATAGTCCAATATTTACTATTTTATTTATATTAAGTTTAATATTAATAGTATTTTTCGCAATAGTCGCGTCACAAATATATAATATGATGGTAGGTATTGAAGGTTTAGATAGTGTTTCATTACACTATCCTAAAATGTCTTTTGTTATGGAACATTTTGCTGTGTTTATGGTTGTATTAAGTATTTTAACATTTATCGCATTAGTAAGTAATTCGGGTGGGGATATATAATGACAAAAAGAAAGATAACTATAAAACCAAGAATAGATTTTGGTAATGGTAAAAGATTATTTTTAAAAGATAGATATTATAAAGTGGATATAAATATTGCAATAAAATATATCAAAAAAGGGTGGGCTTATGGCAGAATTATATGGAAAGATGGGCCTTTTATTTATAAAACATACACAAGAGATATTAATAAAATAAAATTATATGGAAAATGAAACTCAAAAACATAATATTAATATTAGCATTATTAATTATAGTAGTTAGTGGTGTGAGAGGAGTTTCAGGTAGTGTTAATTATTGGAGAGAAAACTCTACTACAATATGGATTAAAACAAGTTTAACAGCAGGGGAAACTAAAACATTTAGTATATCTAATACTAATACTTATGCACCAAATGGAGATAATGTTTTTGAGTTTTTTGATGATTTTGATGATGGGAGTATTGATAATAGTAAATGGGCTTCAACATCTTATGCTTCTGAGAGTGGTGGATATTTAACTTTAGATACAAGTGGTTCAGCAGTATTAGGTATTGCTTTTTCAACTTATAATTTACCATCTTCTTATAGAATGATTACAAGAATGAATATTCCTACAAAATATAATTCAGACGATAGTGCTGTTATTGGAGAAGATGATGATGGAGATGCAAGTGATTATTATAGGTGGTGGAGTTTAAGGTGGATAACGAATAATCCTTATGCTGAATTTAGATTTAAAGATACAAGTGCTACTTCTTATGATACTTCTTATTCTTTTTCAACAGGAACCTGGTATGAAGTAGAAATGAGAAGAACAACAGGAAATACTATTAAAGGGTATATTAATAATAATTTAATAGATACACAAAGTTATTATCAATATTCTACTTCTAAATTAGAGTTAGCAACATGGGAAGGAAAAGTAAATTATGATTACATATTTACTACAAAATATAATGATGACGCAACAATAACAATTAATTGTAATAATAATATATGTCAAGTAACAAGTGATACAAATTTAACAGGTTATCAAATACCATTAACAACAACTTATTCAACAGGTAATTTAAGTGTAATAGAAGGAAGTGGAACAATAGCAAACGAAACAAACCTAAAAACAACAATGTTTAAGCAAGATACTACTATTTCAATTAATTCTTATTCATACACTTTAATATATAATGGAAACTTTACTTTAACAAATACAACAAATACAACAGCAACATACACAGCAACATTATATAATACTAAACCATATGGTATGGATGTAAGTTGTAGAGCATTGATAGATAATAATGATTTAAACACAGAGACAAGTGTAAGTTTAGATAGTTATTCTTATTCAAGTATATATATTAAATCTAATCCAATACAATTAAATCCAGGAACACATAACATAAGTTTTTGGTGTAAAAAAGACAGCACAGGTAAATTTGAAGTTTCAAATAGTGTAGGAATAATATATGAGATGGAAGAAGGGTTTAATGGAAAAATAGGTCATTTTAATACAACAATAACAAATACTAATTATTATAAAATAGGAAGTTTTAATATAACTACAACAGCAGACGATGCAGGGGAATTAGAAAGAAACTTATATATTGAAGCAGATGTTTTAGTAGATTACACTAACACAGCAGATACATATATTAAAGGAGTATTAAATGGTAGTGATGGAAGTTCTTATGAAATACCTGAAAAGATAATTAGTGGTTCAAGTGGAGATAAAAAAAGTATTGGGGGATTTTATTTAGTTAAAAATGCAACAGGAAATACAACTTACACTCTTAATTTATATGCTAAATCTACTGCTAATGTCAATATAGATGGAACACTATCAATAGCAGAAACAATACAACATCCTAACGAAACACAAATGACACAATTTCAAGAATTAAATATTAATACTAATCAAAATTGGCAAACTATCGCAAATCTTACTATTAATATTACACATATTAATGGAGCAGGAGTAGTATTAAAAGGTGGAGTGATGGGTCAAGCAGGTAGTAGTGATAGTTGGTTCGATTTAAGAATTACAGACGGGGAAAATGTTGTTGCTTATAATGATATTACTGCTAATAAATATGAAACTAATACAATACAAATAGGTATTAATGATTTAGTTTTAGGAGAGCATACTTATTACTTACAAATTAGAACTTCTAATACATTAAGTAAAATTAATGGAACTTTTGTTGGATTAATGACAAGTGTTAATCCATTTATTCCTATTTACTTTAATGTTACTTTAAAGGATAGTTTTAATAATAATTCATTAACTAATTATAGTGTAATAGATTTAGACACTATGAATGAATATATAGATAGTAATAATGATGGTGTTGTGTCTATTCCTTATATTAATTCAAGTATGGATTTAAAGATTAATAAAACTAATTATTTTACATCTACTTATTATAATCATAATACTTCCACTAATTTGAATGCTTATGTAACACAGGCATATTTAACTTTATATCCTATTATTAAATATAAAAATTATCCATTTTCTAATTACACCTTAACTATTACAGGGGATTATAATAAAACCTTAACTATAACTAATTATAATTATACACTAAATATTAGTGAGGGAAATTACACAATAACAATAGATGGTTTATTACAGAAAAATCCTGATGGAGAGGATATTAATCCAAGTAGTGAAAGTTTTAATATTAATATTAATCCATTAGATATATTAAATCAAACCACAGAACATTGGGAAATAGAATTTTCAATACAAGCATTTAATAAATCTAACTCTGCTACAATATCTAATTTATATGCTAACTTAACTAATCAAGATTATGGTTTTATTACAACAGCAGAAACAAGCGGAAGTGTATTAAATATTAATGGATTAATAGGTAACTATTCCTTATATTTAACAGCAGATGGTTACGAAGCAATAACTTCAAGCATTAATGCTACTAATAATGGAGTTTATTATTTCTATCTTTATCCGGATAGATGGATTAATATAACTATATTTGATGAAGAAACATTAAATTGTTTAGATGGAGTTAATTTAACAATATCTAACGAAGAAGGTTATTCAAAAAACTTCACTAATGTAAATTGTAGTATTAATTTCATTGTTAATGGAACAGGGGAGTTTATTATAATCTATAACAAAAATAATTATTGGGAAAGACACTACTATATTTATATTCAAGAAAAAACACATAACGAAGTAGAATTATATATGATACAGAATAGGAGTGATGTTTTACCTATTGCTTTTACTTTATATAATAATTTAGAAGGTAAAACTATGGAAGGGTCTTATGTAGATATATATAGGTATTATCCTTACGAGGGGATTTATAGATTTATAGCAACAGAAAAAGCAGGAATAGGTGGTGTTGCTTATCATTATTTAAACTATGCCGATGCTTTTTATAAAACTTATATCAGAAAAACAATATTAAGTCCAGCAGTCCAAACAAGTGAAAGTCAGCAATTATTCTCACAATCATATACTTTATATTATAATGGAATAAATCAAAGTACTACTAATTATATTGATATAGAGAATAAATATAGTTATAGTTTAATTTATAATGAAACTTCTAATAATACTTATTTAATTACATACCAATTTCAAAACCTTAATGGATTTAAGTCAAGAGGTTGTTTAGAAGTGTATGATGTTGGTAGGTATGGAATGGATTTATTACACGAGGAATGTTTAAATGGCACAGGTGGAACATTATATTACTCTTATAATTCAAGCATATATCCACACGTATTAGCACAAGGAGTAATATATGAAAATAATGAAAAATATGTTTTAATTAGTAAAGAAAAAGTTAAAGAAATAGGTAAAGAATTATTTGGTAATGATGGTTTATTAATAGCAATATTCATTACAATAATATTAACATTCATAGGATTAATGATAAGAGCAGAATTAGGTTTAATTGGATTAGTATTTGGTTTAATAATCTCTACAATACTTAAAGTGTATGTATTAAGTGTTGTAAATATGGTATTCATATTAGCAATTGTAATATGGTTAATAATTAAGAAAAAATGAACATCGAAGATAATATATTAAAAATTGGAATGGGATTTGTGTTATTATTATTCATAGTTGGTGGTATCTCCTTATTTATTTCTGATACACATACTAACTATCCTAATAACGAAGTAATAGAAATAGATGGAATGAGTGAGTTAGAGCAAGCAGGTTATAATATAGAAAGTATTTTTGGTAATGTTTCCTCATCTACACAGAGCAATATTTTATCCGGAAGTAAAGAAAGTGGTGTAGGTAGTTTATTAAATTTAAAGAATTATATTAATGTTTATACAGGATTTTTTGAAGGTTTATTCCATAGTTTAGGCGTGCCTGCTGACAGCACATTAGTTAAAGTTATAGAATTAGGATTTGGTGTATTTATTGTTATGACTATTGTATTATTAATATTAAGAATATTTATATAAGGTGATAAAAAATGTTAGAGGAATTTGTTAATCAAACAACATGGACAGGATTTTTAATCCAATTAAATAATGGAGCAGAGAATAGTTTAGGTGTAGGTATTTTATTATCTATTTTAATTATATCTTTTTTCTTAACATTAAAAACTTCCGATGGTGCTACTGCTGTTACTTACTCATTTCTTATAGGTTTTGTGTTTAGTGTTTTATTATATTATTTAACATTGATTAGTGCTTTTTGGGTTGGTTTAATGATTTTAGGTTTTGTTGGTAGTTTAATATATAATCATTATTCAGATTAGTGTTTTATTATTTATATATATTTATATATATATTTAATAAAAAAAATATATAAATGATGTAAATAATAATTAAATTAAGGTTTAAAAAACCTAATAATAAATAAAATAAAAAAAAAAGGAGGTGTGAAAAAAATGATAAGCGGAACAATGACAATTGTATATGGAATACTAACATTTATATTTGTGTTAGGTATAACAATATTTATGTATGGAGTATTAAGTGACAACTTAAATGATAGTTCAACACAATCATTCTTCTCAGGAATGGTTGATAAATTAACTTCTACCGTTGGAATAATTGGAGCAGTAATTATATTAGGATTAGTAAGTTTAATGTTCGTATTTTTACCTAAAATAAGTTAAAATTTCTACTGAGTGTAGATAGTGTAGGTAAGGTAAGAATACATTAAGGAGATTTTTTATCTCCTTAACTTTTTTATTTTTTTAAAATGAAAAAAAAATTAAAAATTAATGGAATAGATTATTTTGAATTTCAACAAAATATTGTTGATAGTATTATTTCTTATAATCCTAAAATTAAAATAAAACCAAAAGGTGATAAAAAATGGCTAAAAAGAAATCTAAAATAAATAAAATAATTTCTACTATTAAAAAATACAAAAAGAAATACGAGCAAAATAAAGAATTACAATATCAAAAAGAATTAGAAAAATTAAAAAAAGAACAAGCATTACTTAAAGAAAAAAACAAATTATTAAAATTAAAGAAACAACAAGAAAAATATATGCCTAAAAAAACTGAAAGTTCATTAGGTTTTGGTTTTGGTGGTGTAAATACTTCTGGAATATCAAATTTATCTTTTGGTGTTTCTAATGCTGGTTTCGGAGTAAATCAAAAACCTAAAAAGAAAAAAATTAAAAAGAAATCAAAAACTAAAACAATAAGAATTAAAATTGTATAAAAAAGGTGATAAATATGTCAACAAAAGGAGCTGTGAAAATAAAAAATGCGTATTATTGTATAACAAGTGATGCATATCCATCATACGCACAAAAACTTTTATTTAAAGCAGTAAAAATATCTAAAACACCAAGAGAGTTTGTGTCAAATGCTAATAAATTAGCAGGTCATAAATGGATTAATGGTTCTCTTAATATAAGTTGGGTTAAATCACCACACTGCGAGTATTTATATGAAGTTAATCTACATACAAAAAAAGTAAGAAAAGTAAGAATGAAGTATGATGTAAAAAACAAAAAAAATATAATTTATTGGTAAATAAAATGGTAAATAAATATCTCGGTGTTAGTGTAAAAGATATAGGTAAAAAAGGATTAAGTAATAAAAAAGAATTCGAGAAAATTATGCTTAAAATAGTTAAAGATTTAAAAAATAATAAAATTAAATATAATACATATAAAGGTAGATTATTATTATTATATAGATTAACTTATAAAAAAAATAACTCTAATTTAAAATTATCTAACAAAACTCTTAACGATTTAAGAAAAAGAATTAAAAATTTAATGAAAATAAAAAAATAAAGAGGTGATATTAATGGTTAAAAAATTAATCAAAAAAACAAACAACTATAAAATTTATAAAAATATCTTAAATTTAGGAAAACATAAATTTAGCAATTATATAGTAACTTTTAAATATAACAATAGAGAATTAACAAGAAAATTTAATACTTTAAAAGAAGCACAAAAATATGCAAAAGAGTTAGATAAAAGAATAAAAATAGCATTAAAAATATTAAATAAATAAAATATATTCTTTAATATATATATTTTAATATAGTATATTACATTATAAAAATGTATTTAAAGATTTAAATTATAATTATTATTATATTTATTTTTTAATAAAAAAAGGAGGTGATATATGATGTATGATAAAGATGATAAAAAAATATTTATTTCTTTTTACGATGAACACGATGTAAAAAGAACTGGTTTCTTTATACTTATAGAAAAAACAATCAACTATGTTTCTATAAAAACTAATTCTGGTAATATTATTACTATTCCTTACCATAGAATTCTAAAAATAAAAGAAAATAGGGGTGATAGTGATGACAACTAATTACTTCTGGCTTAACAGGTTTTTAGAATTATTAAAATTACACGACAACGATTTCTTTAAAGAAAATGAAAAAAATATTATAGAGTATTGTTATGATGAAATAGGTTTATCTTTTAAATCTATGTATAATTATATTAAAACCTTAAATTTTGAAAATAAAGAAAAATTGTTACAAGATTATAAAAAAATATATTTAAACCTAATTAATGAAGAAATAAAAAAAATTCTAATAGATAGAGGTATGTCTCAAACTATTAAAAAATCAAAAATATCTGAAATTATTGTTGATTATGTTAAAAACACAGAGTATATTTACTCTATCAAAAATGATAATAAAAGGGAAATGTGGATATATAATAATGGGGTATATACTCCTAATGGGGAAAGTTCTATTAAGGAAATTATAAGAGAGATATTAGGGGAAAAAATACAAAATTCTTTAATTAATGATATCTTATTAAAAATAGAGATTGATACTTATATTGATGAGGATAAATTCTTTAATATTAATTACAAAGATGAAATTTGTGTAGAGAATGGTATATTGAATATTGTAACAAAAGAATTAAAACCATTTAATCCTAAAAAAATATTCTTTAATAAACTTCCTGTGACTTATGATCCTAATGCTAAAATTAATAAAATTTTGGAATTTTTTAAATCTGTATTGAAAAATGAGAGTGATATTGCTATAATACAAGAATTATTTGGTTTTGTGCTTTATAAAGAGTATTTTTTAGAAAAAGCATTTATGTTTATAGGTAGTGGTAGAAATGGAAAAAGTAAAACATTAGAGTTATTAAAAAGATTTATAGGTATTGAAAATGTGACCAATATTCCAATACAAGAACTAAAATATGAGGGTTTTACTTTATCTGAATTACATAATAAGATGGTTAATATTGCTGGGGATATATCAGGGGCTTATATAAAAGAAACAGCAACATTTAAAGCATTAACAGGTAGAGATTTAATCTCTGCTAATAGGAAATTCCTTAACCCTATTAAATTTGTAAATTATGCTAAAATGATATTTTCAGCAAACCAATTGCCAAAAACAAGTGATTTATCCGATGCTTTTTTTCATAGATGGATAATTTTAGAATTCCCTTATAAATTCATTAAACAGGATGAAATAGATAAACTACCACAAGAGGAAAGGGAAAAAGGCATATATAAGCCAGAAAACCCCCAAATTCTTAAAGAAATTATTTCTAAGTATGAACTATCAGGTTTGCTAAATTTTGCGTTAGATGGCTTAAAAAGGTTATTAGAAAAGAAATCCTTTTCTTATAGCAAATCTATGGATGAAGTAAAACAAGAATGGTTAAGGAAATCTGATAGTTTTTTTGCTTTTGTTAAAGATTGTTTAGTTGAGGATTGGGATAGTTATATAGAAAAAGCAGATTTAAGAAAAGCATATATTTCTTATTGTAAATTATTTAAGTTAAAACCTGCCACAGATAAGAGTATTAAGATTACATTAAGTAATATATTAGGGGTATCTGATGAGAGAGTAATAAACCCAAAAGGAATTCAGAAATATTGTTGGTATGGTGTTAAGTATAATCCAAAAATAGTAGAATGTGATGAAGTTGAAAGAAAGAAAGAAAAATTAAGTGAGTATGAGATAGATGATAATAAAAAATTTTATTATTTTAAAAAATTTAAAAGTGGTTTGCTACCCTCACTACTTTTGCTACCCTTTTCTACCTTATATAAAAAAAATGATAATTTACCTTCAAGGGTAAATCATATAGCAAAAGTAGCAAGGGTAGCAAAAGAACCTGTGAAAACTGTGGATAATGAGGAAAATATTAATACTAATATGCAAAATCCTATATTGAAAAATAATAAAAATAATAATTTTCCTAACGAAATAAAGGTTAATAATAATATTAAATATTTTACTGATTATATTAACGAATTAAAAACTGAAATAGGTTTAAGTGAAAATCAAATAATTCTATCAAAAAATGGTTTAATACAATTTTTTGAAAGTAAAGGGTTAAAAGAACCTTTTAATATTATTAAGAATTTGTTAAATTTAGGGTTGATTTATGAATACCAACCTAATTTATATAAATTATTATAGGTATTTAAAATGGAAGTTTATAATAAAGACGGCATAAAATTATGGCAAGGAGATAGTTTAGAATTACTTAAACAAATTCCTGATAATAGTGTTGATCTAATAGTGACCGATCCACCATATAATACAGGAATGACTGAAAATAACACCAAAAAAGAAAATCATAAAACAGCAAGGTTTTCAGGAAATTGCCCAACCTGGTTGGGCAATTTCTTTAATGATAGATACTCAAAAAAAGAGTATAATAAATTAGTTAAAACTATAACAAAAGAGTTTTTTAGGGTTTTAAAGGATAATAAAGCGGTATATATTTATATTAATTGGAAACAATTAGGAAAATGGATTTATTTTTTAGAAAAAGCAGGATTTAAAGTAAAAAATACTGTTGTATGGGATAAAGTAGTGCATGGCCTTAATTATCAAAATTATGCTTATACTCACGAATTTATTATTTACGCTGTTAAAGGTAAATTTGAAGTAAATAATAAATCGATAAATGATAGAAATAAAGGTTATTATAAAGATATATGGCATATTCAAAGGGTAATAGATAATAATACAGAATCAGAACACGAAACAATTAAACATATAGAAGTGGTAAGATTGCCTATATTACATGCTTCAAATGAGGGGGATTTAATATTAGATGCTTTTTTAGGTAGTGGAACAACAGCAGTTGCTTGTAAGCAACTAAACAGGCGTTGTGTAGGTATAGAAATAGTGCCTAAATATATAGAAATTGCTAAAAAAAGATTAGAACAAGAAAATATAAAAAAATATATAAAACAAAATGAGGTGAGATAAAATGCCAGAACTAAACGAATTTGAAAAAAAGGATGTAAAGCCAGAGGTAGAACAGGTTATTGATTGGAATGAATTTTGGGATGGAGTTAAAGAAGTAGAAACAGAAAAGATACCACCAGGAACAAGGGTTGATGGAGTAGTAATTAATATAAGGAAAGGTTTAATTAAAGATTTACTACCAGATGGAGTAGCAGATAAATGGGATAATGCAGATAGTGAAGCAATAGAGGTAGAGGTAGAGTATGAATATAAAGGTAGAAATTACACAAAAAGAAAATTAATGAGTTTACCGCAGAGTTTTTTACAGAATAAAGAAGTGTCTAAAAAAGCAAATATATCTAAATGGAAAAAATCTTATGGAGATTATCCAAAAATAGGTCAAAAAGTATTTTTAATAGCAGATGGTGATGGATACTTCCAATTTATGTTATGAAAATGGATAGAGAGCAATATATTTTTGAATTAAAAGAAATAATAAAAGATGTTAATTCTAAGAAATTAAGATATACACAATATTGTGAGAGAATAAGATTGCTTCAAAAAGAGTATATGAAAGATGCAAAATTTTTAGGTAATTTTGATTAATTTTTTTCTTTTTTTTAATTTAATATATATATTTCATTATATAATTACTTTAAAGTTAAAATATTTATTTATATTTATTATATATACTTTAATATATATTTTATAAAAATATTATTTCACTATAAAAATATTTAAATAGTTGCTTGTTTTTTATTTTAATTAAGATAAAAAATAAAAAGAGGTGATAAGATGCTAAGTATAAAAGAATTAAATAAAATATGTAAAGAAAATAATAAGAGAATTATAATAAAGAAAGGAATAATCACAGGTTATATGTATGAGGATTATTCCTGGTATTTTGGAGGTGAATAAAAATGGATGATGAAAAAACTTTATTTATTGCAATAATATTAATGACAAGTATATTTATGTTTTTGTTAGGTTATATAATGTGTGTAACTAATTATAATATAGATAATCAGAATTATAATGATATAAATATAAATAAAAATATGTATAAATATGAAAATATAAATACAACAATTATGTTAAAATATAAAGAAACTGAGTATTATGAAAATGGGCAAATTAAAAAAGAAATAATTAAGGTGGTTGGAAAATAAAATAATAAGAGGTGATATTATGAAAGAAGAAAATTTTTTAATAAAATTTTTTAGATTTTGGGTGTATTTAGGTATGAAAATTAATAAATTTTTTAAAAAATATAGTGTATATATATTAATGATATTAATAATATCATTTTTAATTATTTTAATAAGTTATGGTATATATAAATATAATGTTTTATTTGTATTAAAGATAATCTTTTGGATTTTATGTTCAATCATTAGTTTTGGTATTATTTTTATGTTTCTTTTAGGATTATTTTTAGGCGAAGAAGGATTAAAAGAAGAATAAATAAAATGAGGTGAATAAAAATGGATGAAAAAACAATTCAATTAATAACTGATTTAAAATCAGATATCGATGAATTAAGAAAAGTAGTAAATATATTAAAAGAACAACAGAAAAAGCATACATTACTTATTCAGAGATTAACAACAGAGCATCAAAATAATGTAATAAGAGTAGTAGAATTAAATAAAATAGTTAGTGATTTACGAAGTGAGTTGAATACAACAAAAAACTATCAAGCAGAGGGGTGGAAATTTTGAAAGAATTAAAAGAGATAGTTGATGAATTAAATAAAATCTATAAAGAAAAAGTAATCAAGGAGAATAAAGATTATTATATGAAAGAGAATTATTACATACATAAAAATAGACATTACGCAGAAATAAGTTATTACTATAAAGAATATAAAATATATATAGTTAAATATTTTTCAAGGTATATTGATAGAGGTGAAAAATGAGATTTGTTTATTTAGTATATGGTGCTTCAAGGAGAAAAACAGGAGTTATTGATGTATTTAGTTCTTTAAAAGAAGCGAAGAAATATGTGGAACAGATATCTATTTTTTGGAAAGATAATTATGAATTAAATAAAGAAATGAGTAAAATGTGGAGAGATATATGGCAATATGATTATAAAGGAGATGAGGAATTAAAAGATATTGTATGGCCATATATTTTTATAGTAAGAAAGAAAATATTAAATAAAGCTTCAGAAGCAGAGGTGAGACGATGAAAATAAAAGAAATAAGAATAGGATTAAAAAGAGTATATAATTATCAAACTTATGAGTATGCAGAAGTAATTGAGATAGAGGAAAATGATAATGTTGATGAAGTCATTGAGAAAGCATACGCAAAAGCAAGAAAGATTTTATATTCACAAATTAAAACAGATTTTAAGAGTTTTGGAGGTGTTTAAGATGGATATTAAAAAAGAATTTAAAAAGATACTTAAAAAATCAAAAATTAAATATATAGAATATGAAAGTGAATATCTTAGATACTCAGATAATTATTATAGATATTTAATTAAATACAATAATTTTTTATTTATTATTCAATACACACTTAAAAATGGTGGGTGTTATGAAGGTATTATTTATGAGGGTAAAGAAAAAGATATAAATAAAATATATAAATTTTATGATTCTTATTTTTCTTTTTTATTCCCTTTTATGAAAATATTAATTATGCTGTATTTAAATAGTAAAACAAAAAAAATAACTATTATGTCAGAGGATTTAAATTATTTATTTTTTCATACAGCAAGAAAAGAATTTAAAAGACGAAAAAAATTAAATGAAAAAATAAAATCAAAACAAGCAATAAATAAGGATATAAAAAATTTAAAAAGAATATTTAAAAAAATAATAAAAGAGGGTGATAAAAATGAAACCTGAACCATTAGATTTAAAAAAAGTAAGAGAAGAGGTTTTTAAATATGTTGTTGGTAGTTATAGTAATGAATTAGAAGAATTTTTTGATTTAACTATGGAAGAAATTAAACAAAGAATAAAAAATGCAGTTGAGTTTTATAGAATTTATAGGAAATATCCTGATTTTTTAATTCAAGATTTTCCTGAGTATGAAAAACACATAGAAAAATTAAGAAAAAAAACACTAACAACAACAGAAGAAGAGTTTATACTAAATGATTATCAAAGATGGTTATTAAAAATTGCATTTAAAGATGTTTTAAAAGGTCGATAAAAATGAAACCTGAACCATTAATAAATAAAAGAATAGGAATTGCTTCTGAATCTGGTAGATTTGTTGATTTAGATGAGAGTAGTGGTTTTTGGTTCGAAGATATTAAAGCAGCAGTTGAATTTTATTTAAGATATAAGGATAAACCTATGGAATTAGTAGAGGATTTTCCTGAATTAATTTCTTTTGGAAAAGAAATACAAGAAATAATTTATAGATTAACAGATTTAATTGCAAAATATAGAGTTTCTACAAATGTTTTAGGGAGAGTATTAATGAATAATTTAGGTTTTAATGTGTATGATACAGAATATTTAGAAAAAGAGATTATAAAATATAGAGATAAATTATTTAAGTTAATAAGAAAGAATAAAGAAATTGATTTTAAAGATATAAACGAATATAATGAATGGTTATTTAAATTAACATTTAAAGATATTTTGGAGGATGATAAAAATGCACGACCCTAAAAAAGAGTATTGGGATGCTGTGTTGTGGTTATTTTTATCATCTATTGTGGCTGTTTCAACAATATTATTAGAAGTTAAAATAATTGTAAGTTATATATATTTAAATAAAAAGTGTTTAGTATTTTATAGTATATTTCAGTGTCATTTTAATAGTATGGTTTTATTAATACCAATTATAATATTTATATCTATAACAATTCCATCTATATGGATGGCTTTTAATAGTTTTAAAATAATAAAAGATTGGGCTGGTGCCTATTTACAACAAATAAAAGAGGGTGATAAAAATGAATATAATAAGTGAATTAAAACATAATAAAGATATATATAGTATTTGTCCTGTTTGTGGAAGTAAAATGAGAGTTAGAGAAATAAAAATAAATAATAAATTTAAAAAATTATATGATGAAAAAGAAAAAATAAAAGAAGATATAATAAAAAATATTGTTGTTTTTTTAAATATAGAAACTAAAAAAAAGATGAATAAATTAAAAAAAACAAAAAAGATACCAAAAGAAAAAAAAGAATTAGATGCTTTTTTAAAATTGAAAAGAGAAAAGATATATTTAAAAGAAAAAAAAGAATTAATTAAATATATTAGATTAATGAAAAAGAAAATATTTACAAAAAATAAAAGAAATATTATTGAAAATAAATATTCAAAAATTATAAATCTTTTTATATATAATAATTACTCTGAGAAAGATATAAATAATATTATAAGAATACTTCTTTCACCTAAAAAAATATCACCTATATTAATAGAAAATAAACTTTATTGGTGGTGTGATAATTGTAGGTTTATGGAAAGTGTAAAAGTTAAAATTGGTAAAAAAAGAGCGTGTAAGATATATAAAGATGAAATTAAGATAATTAATAACCAAACATACAAAATTACATATATTTTTGATGAAGATATTAATGATTTTAAAATTTATAAAAAAATATTAATAAAGTAAAAAGAAAGAATGGGTTATTAAATAAACAAAAAATAAATATTACACTTTATGAGGTGTAAAATAATGAAAACAAAAATAATATATTTAAATGGAAATGAATTTAAATATAAAACAAAAAAGGAATTAATAAAAGAAGCAAAAAAGTATAAAATATTAATTGGTAAATATTGTAAAATAGGGGAAAATTGTAAAATAGGTAAATTTTGTGAAATAAGTAATTATTGTAGAATTGGAGATAATTGCAAAATAGGAAATAATTGTAAAATAAAAGAATATGTTTTAATAGAAAAATTTAGTAAAATAGGAGATAATTGTGTGATAGAAAAATTTAGTAAAATAAAAAATAGTTGCAGGGTAGGGGATAATTGTAAGATAGGTTCAGATTGTAAAATAGAAAGAGATTGTAGGATAATGGATAATTGTGAAATAGGGAATAATTGTGAAATAGAAACTAAATGTAAAATAGGTAAATTTTGTGAAATAGGAGATAATTGTGAGATAGGAGAAAATTGCGAAATAAAAGAACAATCTGTAATAATGTATTTTTGTAAGATAAAAGATAATAATAGAATTGAAAGAAATTGTTTGATAGGAAAATTTTCTAAAATAGGGAATAATTGTGAAATAAAAGAAAATTGTAATATAGGTGGTTTTTGTAAAATAGGAGATAATTGTAAAATAGGGAATAATTGTAGAATAAAAGAAATGTGTGGTGTTTGGGATAATTGTAAAATAGGAGATAATTGTGAAATAAAAAGTAAAAGTATGATAAAAGAATTTTGTGAAATAGAAAAAAATTGTAAGATAGAAAAAAATTGTAATATTGGTAAGAATTGTAAAATAGGTAAATTTTGTGAAATAGGAAATAATTGTAGAATAAAAGATAATTGTGAAATAGGAAAATTTTGTAAAATATTACATAATACAACTATAAAAAATAATAAAATAATTGAATTAAATAAAATATATAAATATAAAGCAAGTGGTTATATTGATGGATTAACAAATAAACCTGTTATTCAATTAGGATGTTTTGTAAGGTTTCAAAAAGAATGGGAAAAAGATTGGTATAATAATGTTAGAGAGTTCCCTCGAGGAGCAGAACAAACAAGAAAAAGAAGGGTAGCATATGATATTATTAAATTTGCATTACAAAAATTAAAAGAAGTAGAATAATAATTAAACAAAACATAATTCAAAGTTGGGATGAGGTGTTAAAATAAATAGGTGATATTATGAAAGAAAAAAAGATTAAGGAAATATTAGATGATTTAAGACATTATTGGAAAACACATAAACAACTAAAAGATAATTCTATTTATC